>Ga0126373_10000067_pt1 | contig 91010 bp, 84 predicted proteins | sample PanSoiMetPlot_11_FD_92545 | JGI IMG/M metagenome (GOLD analysis project Ga0126373, IMG submission 92545) | Tropical forest soil microbial communities from Panama - MetaG Plot_11 | ecosystem: Environmental > Terrestrial > Soil > Tropical forest > Bulk soil | place: Panama | collected 2016-02-17
AACAGCTGCTGAAGCGCTGGGCTAGTTTCTGTCGTCGCTGCGCGACTGGGGCGATTTTTGTTCGACCGTGTCATGCGACCCGCGGGTTTCGTAACAGGTGCTGAAGCGCTGGGCTAGTTTCTGCCGTCGCTGCGCGAGGCACGCGAATTCGACTTTCATCCGGTCATGCACCGCCGACCATCGTCCCGAGGCTTAAGCCTCTTTTTCCATGAGCATGACTTGCTCGGCGTCGTCGACTTCGCGCAGCCGGACTTCAATAATCTGCTCGGCGGTGGTTTGCACCTTGCGGCCGACGTAGGTGGCCTCGATGGGCAACTCGCGGTGCCCGCGATCGATCAGCGCGCAGAGTTGCACCCGCTTCGGCCGGCCTTCGTGAAACAAGGCGTCCATGGCGGCCCGGGCGGTACGGCCGGTAAAAAGCACGTCATCGACCAGCACGATGGTCTTGCCGGTGACTGGGAAGCCGATTTCGGTTTTTTGCACGACCGGTTTTGGGCCCAGAGTGGACAGGTCGTCGCGATAAAGGGTGATATCGAGCGTGCCCACAGGCACCGGGTTTTTTTCAATGCGCCCGATGGTCTTGGCCAGCCGCTCGGCCAGGGGGACACCGCGCCGCCGGATGCCCACTAATCCCAGGTCGGCAACGCCGTTGCTCTTCTCGATGATCTCGTGGGCCAGCCGCACCAGGGTGCGATCGATCTCCGAGGCCGACATGAGTTGCGATTTCTCGTGCACATTACTATGGCGGGCGGCCTTGGGAGTCATAAACGAGGCATCATACGCGCCGGACGTGTCGCGCGGCAAGGTTCGCACGGCCTGGCGCTCGTTGGATCTCATCTTAGAGCGCGATTGCGCCGAAGTGCATGAAGGGCAAGCATTAGCGGCGGTTTGGGTGGCGGGTATCACGGCTTGCCTGCGATCATTCACGAGTCGCTGTGCAAATTTCTCGGGAAGGGAACTTCGCTTGGACCGATTGCGTAAGTGAGAGTGAAGGCGGCGCAGCCCGGAGGGCCGCCGTGACAAAGGAGTCTCCCATGAACGGAGATATCGTAGGTTTCGCAGCCGTGGTGATGTCGCTGGGATTGCCCATGGCCGCGCTGTACACCTTCTACCGCGTGCGCAAGCTGCGCACTGAGGAGCGCATGGCGGCGATTGCGCGCGGCGCGAGCATGCCGATGGAGCCGGAACTTTCGCACACGGCACGGTCCCGCCGGAATGGCATTCTGCTGGTTTCGGCGGCGCTGGGCTACATCGTGACCTTTGCCTTGGTCGCCCGAGTTGATTCGGATGCCTGGGTGGCGGCGGCGTTTGGGGTTATCCCGCTGTCAGTCGGGATTGGATTTTTCGTGGATGCTGCATTGCTGCATCGCGATGCCAGCGCGGTGTGAGAGCGACGCGAGATTTAGCTCACAGATACATACTCAGCCGGGCAAGCCGGAGACGGGGCAAGCCCCGTCTCTACAGCGGGTCTAGGTGGAGCGGGAACCTGGTGGGATGGGGCCGTCGGCGGGTTTTTTCTCCGGGATTGGCTGGTAGCCTGGGCAGGCTAAGACCGGGAGCCTGGGATATTTTGAGAAACGGGGATCGGTCTGCGCGAGGGCGCAGCGCCAGAATTCAGAGCCGCGATCGGAGTGCATGCGCTGTGCATGCACGCAGGTGCCGCAGAGTCCGGGATCGGTGCTCATGCCGGTCGCATCTCCAGGGTCTCTCTAACGGTCTCTCTAACGGTCTCTCGGTTGGCCTCTCTCCGGCGACGCATTTCTAGCGGCCTCGCCGCAGGTATGCGGCGCAGAGCGCGCCGCCAATCGAAAATCCAATCAGAAAGATCACGAGCAGGACGACCAGGAGATACAAGGTCAACGAGCCGAGCCCGCCCGGAGCGTTCAGCAGGTCGTTGAGTTGTTGAATTACCTGGGGATCGGAGCCGCGAGCGGACAATTGTGCGATCACCTGGGCGAAGGCCTTGCGCAGGGGGTCCGGATCACGGAAGTAGGTTGCCAGCACAATGACGGCGAAGATCAGAAATGCGACGGCGCCGCTGGCCGCGCCGATCTTGGCACCAGCTCGAGGGCTGGGCACCATGTGGGTGCGCGCCCGGTACATGAAGACGGCTACGGCTCCGCCAAGGGCGTAGGCCGGGCCCAGCGCGCCAAAGGGGATGAACGTGCCGAGAACACCGATCATTCCGCCCACGGCGGCGGCGGGCACTGCATGGGTCCAGAAGACCGGAGCCGGGTGTGCGCGGGTTGGTGAAAAGACGGAGGTGGGCGACGGCAGCGGGCTGACCGCGGCTTCTCCTGGCGGCGGTTCGACGGTCACCACCCGGATTTGAGGAGCGCGGCATTGCGGACAAAACGCCACGCCGTCCTCGACGGACGCTCCGCATTTTGCACAAGCATGTTCCATCCGCATGCCAGACTAAAGCAGGCTCTCCGCGCAGGCAACCGCGCTCCGACTTCGAGCGCGACGGAAAGCAGGGAGAGACGAACCCTCCCGGAAACCTCAGGTCAAGATCTTTTCGCGTAGAATCGATGCCCGGCGGCAACCAGCCGCCTGGACCGGCATTCTGGGCAGCGACCATCTCATCCACTGCGCCGTGATCGGCGTGGGCGCCTTCGGCAGAAATCACGCGCGCGTGCTCAAGCACCTGCAGCAGGAAGGCGCGCCGGTTCGTTTGCTTGGAGTGGTGGACCGCGATCTGGCGAGGGCGGATGCGGTGGCCCGGGAATTCGATTGCCGGTCTTTTGGGTCGCTCGAGCAACTGCTGACCACCCACAGCGAGCTGCAAGCCGCCTGCGTCACAGTTCCCACGGTGGATCACTTGCGGGTGGCGCGGGCGCTCATGGAAGCCGGAGTCGATGTCCTGATCGAGAAGCCGCTGGCAGCTTCGCTGGCCGAGGCCGACGAGTTGACGGCGCTGGCCCGGGCGGGCAACCGCATTGCGCAGGTGGGGCACCTGGAGCGCTTCAATCCGGCAGTGCGGGCCACGCTGCCGTTGCTTACCCGGCCGATGTTCTTCGAGGTGCATCGGCTGAGCGTGTTCACACCGCGTTCGCTGGATGTGGACGTGGTGCTCGACCTGATGATTCATGACCTGGATATCGTGCTGACCTTCGCGCGCTCGGCGGTGAAGGAGGTGCGGGCGGTCGGGCTGCCGATTCTGTCGGGGAAGACCGACATCGCAAATGTGCGCCTGGAGTTTGAATCGGGCTGTGTCGCCAACCTCACGGCCAGCCGGGTTTCGACCGAACGGGTCCGCAAGCTGCGGTTCTTCCAGCCGCGGCAGTACATTTCGATCGATTATGGGCGGCAGGATGTGCTGGTCTTTACGGTGGGGAGTGAGGCGGCACCGCCGCAGACTCCTTCGGTGAATCCGCAGATTGGCGTGACCAAGCCACCGATTGCAGCGGAGGAGCCGTTGCAGGCCGAGCTCAAGGCGTTTCTGGACGCAGTGCGTCGCCGGACTACGCCGGTAGTTCCGCTGGAAGATGGCCGGCGAGCGCTCGCGCTGGCACTGGAAATTGTGGAGGGGATCCAGGCGCACGGGTCTCGAATCCAGCTCGATCAGCTCACGCGGAGGTAGTCGAGCGGTACTCCCGGGCTACAAAGTTTTACAAATCTCCGCTTGGACGCCGGGGGCAGCCCGTGGTCTACTAATAGCGTGGGATTCCCTCTAAGTAGCGTGGCCTAAGGCACTTAGCGGTTTCCTGGAAAAAATGCGAGAATACGACTAGTCGGCGTTCTCTGCAAGAGACAGGTTTGTCAGATTTCGGCCACAGTTTGGCCGCCCGTCTCTCTAGGATTTGTGTCGAAATTGTAGCCAGTCCATGTTTACTGCACCGGCAGCATCCAAGGATCCGCAGACCGTTCCTCCTCCTCACCGGGAGGGACCGGATTTCTATGACGCCCAGCATTGGGAGAATGCGTACCGGCACTTCGACGAGAGCGCGGTTCCGCAGATTCTGCTGTTCCTGCAGGATGACCTGGCGCGGTCGCGGCGGCGGGAAGCGGCGTGGCTGTCGGTCATCGTTCACTTGTTTGTGGTGATCCTGCTGGTAAACCAGCCGTACCTGATGAAGTTCTTTCCGTCGCGGCAGCTGACGTTTGTTCCGATGAAGGAGCAGACGCAGGAGACGCCGCTGTTCCTGGACATGCCGCCGAGCCCGAAGCCGGCGAAGCCGCCGAACACGAACATCATTTCGGATCAGGACCGCATCGCGACGTCCAAGACGCCGCGGCTGGATCCGAAGGAATTGCGCAAGATTCTCGATAGCAATCGCCCGGGGCGTCCGGGGCAGCAAGCTGCACCTTCGCAGCAACAGGCGCCCGCCCAGCAGGCGGCGCAGGCGAGTCCGGCGCAGGGTCAGCCGCAGCCGCAACAGGGTCAGCCAGAGCCTCAGCAGCAGAACACCAACCAGACGGCGCAATTGCAGACGCCCGCGATGCCACCGGCGCGGCGGGCATCGCCTTCGGTGAACTTTAAGACGGGCGGGTACGTGGGGTCGCAGATTAACCAGGCGGCGAACGCGGCGGCACAAAACCGCAACGTCCAGGGCGGAGACGGCGGGAACTTCGGAACGAACCTGGGGAACGGGGCCAGCGCGCAGGGCGGGCTGGAGGTTCTGAGCGACACGATGGGGGTGGACTTCGGGCCGTACCTGGCCCGCGTGCTGCAGAACGTGCGCGAGAACTGGTACAACCTGATTCCGGAAGTGGCGCGGCCGCCGCTGATGAAGAAAGGGAAGCTGGCGATCGAGTTTGCGATAACCAAGGATGGATCGGTGGCCGGGATGCGGCTGGTGGCATCGTCGAATGACGTGGCTTTGGACCGCGCGGCGTGGGGCGGGATCACGGCGTCGAATCCGTTTCCGCCGCTGCCGACCGAGTTCAAGGGGCAGTATTTGGCGCTACGGTTTTACTTCTATTACAACCCGGATCGCAGCGACTTGCGGTAACGCGGGCGAGGACGCCCGCGGCTCCATTGCCAGTGGGGTTTTTCACGGGCGAGACAGCTGAGAGGCCGCGGCTTCATGCCGGTGGGGCTTTTCACGGGCGAGACAGCTGAGAGGCCGCGGCTTCATGCCGGTGGCCGGCTTCAGCGGAGAGTCGCATAGCGGAGTTGCTGGTCCGACTTCGCCTTAATTTCTCACCACACTCTGCAGCGTTTTGCTGGCGCCATCGGGGCGCCGGTCTTGCATTGGAATGCCTGTTGGAACTCGGGCAGGTTGGTGACCACGCCGTTGGTGCGGTACTTTTCGGGCGAGTGGGGATCGACGGTGGCGAGCAGGCGCTTGGTTTCGTCGCGGGTGCTGCCGCACCAGCTCTGTCCGTAGGCCACGAAGAAGCGCTGCTCGGGGGTGAGGCCTTCGATGGGCTGGAGGTTCTGACCCTTGGTGTCGGCCTTCCATGCCATGTAGGCGAGCATCAGGCCGCCCAGGTCGGCGACATCTTCGCCGAGGGTGAGCTTGCCGTTGATCTTGATGTCGTCGACGACCACGTACTGCGAGTATTGGTTCGAGATGCAGCTGGCGCGTTGTTCGAACTCCCTGGCGTCGGCGGGCGTCCACCAGTCGCGCAGGTTGCCGATGGCGTCGAACTGGCGGCCTTCGTCGTCGAAGCCGTGGGTGAGTTCGTGGCCGATGGTGCCGCCGGTGTTGCCGTAGTTCGGCGCGGCGTCGGAGGCGGGATCGAAGAGCGGCGGCTGCAGGATGCCAGCCGGGAAGTTGATGTCGTTGCGCTGGGGATCGTATTCGGCGTTGACGGTGGGCGGGGTCATGTTCCACTCGGAGCGGTCCTGCGGCTTGCCGATCTTGGCGAGGTCGCGGTGGAACTCGAATTGGCGGGAGCGCCAGACGTTGCCCATCTCGTCGCCGCGTTTGATATCGAGCGCGCTGTAGTCGCGCCACTTGTCGGGGTAGCCGATCTTGTTGGCGACGGCGTGCAGCTTGATGAGCGCGTTCTTCTTGGTCTCGGGGGTCATCCAGGTGAGCGATTCGATGTCTTCTTCCATGGCGGTTTCGATCTGCCGCACCATGGTTAAGGCTTGTTTCTTGGCTTCGGGACCGAAGTAGCGATCGACATAGGCGCGGCCGAGGGCTTCGCCCAGGTCGTCGTCGACGTACTCGGTGCAGCGCTTCCAGCGCGGCTCGAGTTGCTGCTCGCCCTGCAGGGTCTTGCCGTAGAAGTCGAAGTTCTCGTTGACGAAGGCGGTGGAGAGGAAGCGCGCGTTGGCGTGGACGAGGTGCCAGCGCAGGTAGGCCTTCCACGCGTCCAGGTCTTCCTTGTCGATCTGGGTATTGAGTGTCTTGAAGAACTCGGGGGTCTCTACGTTCAGGGATGCGAGCGAGGGCAGGCCGACTTTCGCGAAGTAAGGTTTCCACGCGAAGGCCGGAGTCAGCTTCTCGAGATCGGCGACGGCCATTTTGTGATCGAGCTTTTTCGGGTCACGGCGGTCGACGCGCGTCATCGATCCGCGCGCCAGTTCGGTCTCCATGCGCATGATCGTGTCGGCTTCGGCCTTGGCCTTGTCGGGAGCGTCTCCCATCAACGCGAACATCTTGGCCACGTGGGTAACGTAGGCGGTGCGAAGTTTCTGCGACTCGGGATCGTCTTTGAAATAGAAGTCGCGGTCGGGCAGGCCGAGGCCCCCTTGGTCGATATCGGCGATGACCTGGTTGGCATTGGCGAAGTCGGGACTTGAACTGAAGCGGAACATCATGCCCTGCCGCGATAGCGCGGCGACCGTGTCGGCCAGGTCGGACTTCGACTTCAGGGCCGCGATTCGTTCCAGCGGTTCCTTCAGAGGGTTTAGTCCAAAGGCATCGATGGCTTTTTCATCGACGCACGAGGCGTAGTAATCGCCAATTTTCTGAGTGTAGGCATTGCGGCCGGGGTTGGGCTGGGCTGCGTCGTCGAGGATGCTGCGCAGTTCGGCCAGGTTGTCATCCGACACCTTGTAATAGACGCCCCAGCTTGATTTGTCGGGCGGGATCGGGTTGTTCTTGATCCAGCCGCCGCAGGCGTATTGGAAAAAGTCTGCGCACGGATCGGCGGTGCGGTCCATGGATGTGACGTCCAGCACCGGTTCGTGCTTAGCAGTTTGCGCGCGCGCCTGCGGGATGGATGCAATCAGGCCGAGGAACAGAATTGCTGCCGAGACCAAAAAAGACGTTCCAACTCTCATGAATGCCTCGCTGTCACAGCTCAGACAGACCCTTGGATTCCAGAAGCGAAAATATTACCCCGAGCGTGTGCCGCAATACCTCGCAACATACGACCAACAACTGCGCACCAGTGTACCCACCATGCGGAGGACTACACAGGAGAGTGCAGGCCTGTGCTTGCCCCAGAGCCGCGAAGGGTTCGACAGCGCGGCCCACAGACGACTTTTAGATTGGAGATCCATCATGGCTGCGGGACCTGCGGACGAATAAGGGGTCCTTCCGCTCGTTCGGCTAGCGCCTCACTTCGGTCAGGATGACAGAGTTGTTGTCATTTCGACGTTGGTGTGGGCATGAACCGTTTGTTGCAGTGACGATGCGGGCGGCCCTCGTCCTGAAGGTTGCCCTTGCTATAAAGAAGCCTGGGCCTTGCCGATCCGGATCGATCCGTCGCCGGTTTCCACGCGTAGTTCACCGCCTCCGCCGTTCAGCTTGCCTTCGATGCGATTGGAGTCGTAGCGGCCCTGCACCGTTACCGGCAAGTCGAGGGTGATGTGTCCGTCCCCGGTATGCAGCGCGAGGTCGGCGGCGAGGCTTTCGGGGATATTCAGGGTCACGCTGCCATCGCCGGTGTGCAGCGTCCATCCGCTGCCGATCTGCGACCCGCTCAAGGCATCGACCTCGATCTTACCGTCGCTGGTCTTCAGTTGGAGGGAGTCAAAGCGCCCCGAGGCGCGGATGTGTCCATCGCCGGAATGCGCCCGCAGCGTGCCGTCGACCGCTTCGAATTCCTCGCGACCATCGCCGCTCTCCACATCCATCTCGCCTTTAAAGGAGCGCAACCGGATTTCGCCGTCGCCGGTGTGCAGCTGAACCTTGCCTTCGCGAGGCATGCGCACTTCGATGTCCACCCGCCGTCCGCCTACGCTGATGAAGTGGATGGCGTGGGGGAACCGGACTTCGATTTCGACCGCGTCGCCGGTCTGATGATCGGTCACATTCAGGCCGCCCTGTCCAAAGCCCCATTTCTGGGAGACGACCCGGACTTCGATCTTCTTCTGGTCCCAGGAATCGACGTGAATGTTGGCATCCGAGGTTTCGACCCGCAAATCGGGCTTATCCGTAATGTCGAAGGTCTTGGACCACTCCTCAGCCTGCGCCGCGGTTGAAAGCACCACTCCAGCCGCCAGTACCAGCCATGTCGCCCCGAGCACGCGTGCGATCTGCTTCATAACCATCTCCTTGGCAGCGGGCACACCTCAACCCCACCCGCTGGATCAGACGTAGGTACGCAACCGGCGTGAGCCAAGTTCCCGAACAAAATGAAAAAATGTTGATCGAAAGCCATGGATGGGTTGCAGTGGCGAAACGTTGATGGTGTCCGGTAAAGCGGACTCAGACTTCACGCTCTGGCTGTCCAAGCACTTAAGGGCTGGGCTAATTTCTGCCGTCGCTGCGCGACTGAGGTGAGTTTTGGTCTGCGGCGTCAGGCGGCCTGCGGTTTTCGTAACGGATTCGGGGACAGGCATTTCCTCGAGAGCTCCTGCGAGGCTTGGGTTTTGCGGCGTCGAGAAGCCCAACCAGGCAATAGCAAGCCGGATGCTCTCCATTCCCTGGCGCGAACCGGGGAGCTACAATGAGCGCGTGCCCGCCTCGGCATCGGACAAGCCGCGCCGGCCCGACGTCCGCCATCGCCACCACATCTACGCGATGGAAACCACCGGCCTGCTCATTATCGCCGTGCTGCTGCTCGTGCTCATCCTGATTCGCTACTGGAGCGCGATCCTCCAGTCATTCCGCTAATCATGCCCGATCCGCTGCTCGCCGTGATTTTGGGCCCCACCGCGAGTGGCAAAACCGCGCTGTCGCTTGCGCTCGCCGAGCGCTTCCGTGGGGAAATCGTCAACTGCGACTCAGTCGCCATGTATCGCGAATTTGAGATCGGCATCGCCAAGCCCAGCCGGGAAGAGCGCGCCCGCGTGCCGCATCACCTGTTCGATATCGTGCCACCCACCGGTTCGATGACGGCTGGGGAATACGCGCGCGTGGCACGAGGTGTTCTTGGGGAGATCCGGGATCGCGGCCACCTGCCCATTGTGGCTGGCGGCACCGGTCTTTACTTGCGCGCGCTGCTGGAGGGCTTGTTCGCAGGTCCGCAGCGTTCGGAGGAACTGCGCGAGCGCTTGCGCGAGCGCCCGGCAGAGCGGGGCTCGGGATATCTTCACCGGATCCTGGAGCATTTGGACGCGGCGGCCGCCGCGAAGATCCATGCCAACGACGCGCCCAAACTGGTTCGCGCCATCGAGGTCTGCCTGGCCAGTCGCACGCAGATGACCGAACTCTGGAAGCAGGGGCGGAATCCGCTGACGGGCTTCCGCATCGTGCGGCTCGGGCTGAATCCGGATCGAGCTGCGCTCTACGAGCGAATCAACCAGCGTGCCGCGAGCATGTTCGAGCATGGGCTGGTGGAAGAAACACGGCACTTACTAGAGACCTACGGGGACGCAGCCGGACCGCTGGCGTCTCTGGGCTACAAGCAGGCGGTCCAACTGCTCCGCGGGGAACTGGACCGGGAATCGGCAATCTTCGCCGCGCAGCAGGCGCACCGCAACTACGCCAAGCGCCAGATGACGTGGTTTCGCCGCGAGCCCGACGTGCGCTGGTTCGCGGGCTTCGGCGATGATGCTGAGATCGGTCAGGCGGCAGGCGACTGGCTTCAGGCGGCAGGCTTTGGGCTTTAGGGTTGAGCCTTTAGTTGGCGATGGAGGGGCGGGCGTCTTGTCCGCTCAGCCGGGCGGGGACGCCCGGCTCTCCACTCCGATGGCTGAAGCCTGCCTATGCTATCGTCTCCCCATGCCCCGAATTCTGGCTCTGTTCCTCGTCATTGTCATGGCGATTGTGCCTTCATTTGCAGCTTCGAAAGACCACTATCTCAAGCCCGGCCCCATCCATCTCGACCGCGACGGGGAGAAGTGGGCCGAGCACACGTTGCACAAGCTCTCGACGGAAGAAAAAGTTGGCCAGCTCTTTAACGTGTGGGTGCGGGCGCAATTCCTCAACGCCGAGAGTCCCGAGCTTCTCCAACTGCGCGACACCATCCGCAAATATCACGTGGGCGGCTTCACCATGACCGTGCCGGTCGATGGGCCGTTCCTGATCAAGAGCGAACCCTACGAGGCAGCGTTCCTGCTCAACCGCCTGCAAGAGGACTCGAAGCTGCCGCTGCTGTTTGCGGCCGATTTCGAGCGTGGGCTGACCATGCGGCTGAACGGTCCCACGCCCTTTCCCCACGCGATGGCGTTTGGCGCGACCGGGAACCTCGACTATGCCCGGCAATTCGGGCGGATCACGGCGGAAGAGTCGCGCGCCATCGGCATTCACTGGAACTTCTTCCCCGATGCGGACGTGAACTCCAATCCCGCGAACCCGATCATCAACACGCGCTCATTCGGGGAAGATCCGCAGCAGGTGGGCGACCTGGTCGCCGCCTACATCCAGGGTGCACACCAGGGCGGCATGCTGGTGACGGCCAAGCATTTTCCGGGCCACGGTGATACGGCCACCGATTCGCATCTCGGGGTCGCGCGCGTGAACGGCGATCTCGCGCATCTCAGGGCCATCGAGTTGCCGCCCTTTCAGAAGGCCATCGATGCGGGCGTGGATGCCATCATGGTGGCGCACCTGAGCGTGCCCGCGCTCGAGCCGGACCCGAACAAGGTGGCGACGACTTCCACGCTGGTCGTTACCGACCTGCTGAAGCAGCAGATGAAGTTCAAAGGAATCGTCATCACCGATGCGCTCGACATGGCGGGGCTCACGCGCCTGTATTCGCAGGATGTTGGGCGGGCTGCCGTGGATGCCTTCAAAGCCGGCTGCGACGTTCTGTTGATCCCCGCCGACCTCGACGCCTCCTATCGCGCCATGCTGGCGGCGGTGAAAAGCGGAGAGATTTCCCAGGCTCGCCTGGACAGCTCGGTGCTGAAGATCCTGAATACCAAGGCCTCGCTGGGGCTGAACAAAGCCCGCCTGGTAGATGTCCGCGCGATTGGCCGCGAAGTGGGCACCCCCGAGAACATGGCCCTGGGCCAGCAGATGGCCGACGCGGCGGTTACGCTGGTCCGGGACAATCACAAGGTGCTGCCGTTAAAGTCCGCGGGAACCACGGCGGGTGGTCTTCCGTATATGAAGGTGGAGGAGATTCACAATCACCTGGTGGGGGTGATTTTTTCCGACGACGTGCGCATGGATTCGGGGCGGGCGCTGGCGCGGCAAATTCGTGCGCGCGTTCCTGACGCCAACATCCTATACGTGGATCCGCGCGTGGCTGCCGGAATGAGCGATGAAGTTCTAAAGGCGGTGGGCGAGGCCGAAGCCGTAGTCGCGGCCGTGTACGTGATTCCGACGGCGGGCAAAGTGGTCGCGAATACGCAAGGCGGCATGAAGAATTCTGTCGAACTGGCAGACGCGACCGGTGCGTTGTTGAACCAGGTGCTCACCCGCGCGGCGGACAAAACCGTGGTACTGGCGATGGGCAATCCGTACCTGGCTTCGGATTTTCCGGCCGTGCAGACGTATCTTTGTACGTTCTCCAATGCAGCGGTTTCGGAAGTGAGCGCGGTCAGGGTGTTGTTCGGAGAGATCCCGGTGCGCGGGCATCTCCCGGTAAGCATTCCGAACGTGGCGCAGCGCGGCGCAGGAATTGAGCGGCCGATGCAAGTGGCCGCAGGAGGGTCTCAGGATGTTTCGAAAACTTCAAGACCGTAACGTGATGCTGGCGGTTGGGCTGGCCGTCGCGGCGCTGCTCATTCTGCCGGCCTGCAGCGTCAACGTAAAGAAGGGCGAGAAGGGCGAAGAGAAGAAAGTCGACATCGAGACGCCCATGGGCGGGGTGCACGTCAACCAGGATGTGGACGCACGGGATACCGGGCTGCCGGTCTACCCCGGGGCTCGCCCCAAACCGAAGCAGCAGGACGACGACAACGGCGCCAATGTGAATCTTTCCTTTGGACGGTTCGGATTGAAGGTGGTGGCCATCGAGTTCGTCAGCGACGATTCGCCCGACAAGGTCGCCGCATTTTACCGGGACAAGCTGAAGGCCTATGGCAACATTCTCGAGTGTCACACCGACAATGGCGGGCCCAATTTTTCGATGCACGCGGGGGATAAAGACAAGGATTCCAAGGAACTGCACTGCGACAACAGCTCGGGCAAGAATCTGGAGCTCAAGGTCGGCACGCAGGACAATCAGCACCTGGTGAACATCCGCCCGCAGGACTCCGGGAAGGGCGCGGATTTCGCGCTGGTGTATGTGCGGACCCACGGAGACAAAGAGAAAGACACGATTTAGAGCAGTGGGCGGGAAATGGCGTCGGTTCGGTATCGGGCGATGTCGGCCGGAAAGCGAAGCGTTTGACCGGAAAATTCGCAAAGAAGATCCGCGAGGGTCGCCAAGAAGGCAGGTACGGCTGGAACTAGAAGGGTTGATCCGTTGGCGCGCCACACTAGGCGCGGCTGGCGCCCTTCTTCAGGATCGCAATCTGGCCCGCGTGATAGAGCTCGTGTTGCACGATGCCATAGAGCATGAGGCGGATGTCATAGTCTTTGCCGGGAACGTGCTCGGTGAGGCGCGCATCGGGAAGCTCTTCGACCCGTTTCACCAGTTCCCGATGAGCGTGCACAGCCTTCTGCATGGCTTCCTCCCACGCTTTGGGACTCGAGTCGGTGATCGCCGGAAAATTTTCAGCGTCGGTCAGGGTGATGGCATCCCGGGAGTCGAGACGACGGCGTATGGCGTCGTCCCAGGCCGCGATGTGCAGCAGCAGTTCCCAGATGCTGTGAGCGTTGGCGATGGGCCGGGCCGCCGCTGTGGCCGCGTTCACGCCTTCCAGGATCTCCAGCACGGAATCTCCGTGCCAGGCTTCGCCATCGAAGGCGCGGCGTAACTGCTCGGCAATGCGGGCGGTTTCCGACATGAGTCAAGGCCTCCTGATGCGGCTGGTTGCCAGCCACGAATGAATTACTCCGCCACTAGCGCGATTCCTGCTTCATCGGCCGCGCGGATCACGGCGCCGCCATCCAGTAGAAGGCAGCGACCGGCGTCGAGGGCCAGGCAGGTAGCGCCTGCGCCGCGCATCACATCGATCGTCTTTATCCCGACGACCGGGACATCGAAGCGCATGTCCTGGTTGGGCTTGGCAATCTTGACGACCGTCAGCGCGCGGCTCAAAGTCGAAGCGCTGCCTTCCAGCGAGTGCATCAGCTTGCCGGCGCGCTCGATCGTGGTATCGGTTCCTTCCATCGCCTCCACGGCCACGCAGGCCGCCTCGGCAATCACGACCGTCTGGCCAATGTCATATTGCGCCAGGTGCCGCGCCACCTCGCGGCCGTATGCGATGTTCTTTTTCTCTTCGTCGCTCGGAGATCGCCGGGTGAGCACGCCAGCCTTGGCCAGCAGCGGTTCCAGCAGCGCGGTCGAATTTTCCAGCGTGATGCCTTCGTCCGCGAGCACCTTGGCTACCGCGCCCAGCAGCGAATCCGTATTGCGCGTGCCGAGCGACAGCAGCAGCTTCGCCAGGCGCCAGTCGGGCTTGATCGAGGAAAAAATCTGCTTGTGTTTGACCTGCCCCGCCATTACCGCGCGAGTTACGCCGGCGCGCTGAAAGGTGTCGATAAGCTTGGAGAGTTCCCCCAGCGACAGCCAATGTACCGCGGCCCCGCGGGACTCGATTTCGGGAAACGTCTCTTCCTTGATGGCTGCGACTACGACGTCAAATCCCTGGGCCTGCGCTGCGTCCAGCACCAGGAAGGGAAACTTGCCATTGCCGGCAATCAGGCCGAGTTTGGGGGAGGAACTCACTGAATGGTCAGGATAGCATTGTGAGCGCCGCGAGCTGACGGTCGTCAGCTCTCAGCTGTCAGCTATCAGCTGTCAGCTCTCAGACTAGTGTGGGCGCGTTTCATTGACAAAGGAAGGGCATTTCGATGGCACCGTCGAAGGTTCGTATCCTGCGAGGGCGCAGAGTGCAGGGACTGATAGCTGAGAGCCGACAGCTGACAGCTCTCAGTTCTCAGTCTCAGTTACTTAATTACTCCCCGCTCCGAGCTCTCCACAAACTTGATCAGCAGCTCCACATCCTCGCCGAGATCGGATTCAGCCTTCAGCTTCTCCAGCGCTTGCGAGGTATTCAGCTTGGAAGCGAGCAGCACTTTGTAGGCATGGTGCAGTTTGCGGATGCGGTCTTTCGTGAACCCGCGCCGCTCGAGGCCAATCGCATTCAACCCATACGCCCGGTTGCTGCGCTCCGCCGAGGTTTTGGAGAAGGGAAGGACATCCTGGGTGATGGTGGTACCGCCGCCGATATAGGAGTGGGTCCCGATGCGCACAAACTGATGCACCGGGCAGAGCGCGCCGACGCTGGCCCAGTCTTCCACCGTCACGTGCCCGCCCAAGGTAGCGGCGTTGGCCATCAGCACGTGGCTGCCGATGAAGCAATCGTGTGCGATGTGTACATAAGCCATGATCAGCGTATGGTCGCCCACCCGCGTCAGTCCGCCCCCTTTTACTGTGCCGCGGTTGATGGTGACGAACTCGCGGATGGTGTTGTGGTCGCCGATTTCCAGCCGCGTCGGCTCGCCGGCATACGTCAGATCCTGCGGGGCGAGCCCGACGGAGCTGAAGGGAAAGAAGCGATTATGCCCGCCGATCCTGGTGGGGCCTTCCATGGTCACGTGCGAGAGCAGGTCGCAGCCCTCGCCCATCTCGACAGCGGGGCCAATCACGCAATAGGGGCCAATTTTGCAGGAAGGATGGATGCGGGCGCGGGGGTCGACGATGGCGGTCGGGTGAATGCTCATTCGTTCGCGTGTGGCGCGGACACTCCTGTCCGCGAAAAGCCGATGCTGTGCAAGCTTGCTTCGGGCAAGGCGGCGGCGTCCCCTAGGCCTCCGCCTCAGGCGCTCCTTCACTAGAGCGCGCTGCCTTCCGGTCGCGGGGCACCAGCTGGCAGGTCACCGTGGCTTCCGCCACGCGCTTGCCGTCGACGAAGACCTTGCCCTCCATGCGCACGGCGGTCAGGCGCCATGACTTGACTTCCACCTCAATGCGCAGCTGATCGCCCGGGGTCACGGGCCTTCGAAAGCGCGCGCGCTCGATGCCGGTAAACACCATCAATTTCTGGTCGCGGTCTTCCACCTCGGTGAGCAGCAGCGCGCCGCCCGCCTGGGCGATGGCCTCGACAATCAGCACGCCCGGCATGATCGGTAGATTCGGGAAGTGACCCTGGAAAAACGGCTCGTTAATGGTCACATTCTTGATCGCGACGACGCGCTCGCGGTGTGTCAAATCGAGAATGCGGTCGATGAGGAGGAACGGATAGCGGTGCGGCAAGATACGCTGGATTTCCAGGATGTCCATCGTGGTTTTTGCCGGCGCAACCGGAACTTCGGTTTCAGGGTGAGTAGTTTCAGTCATTCGAAGCAATTGGTCTAGACCCAACAGATTATACTGTACGCCGCTGACCGGGGACGTCTGGCCGGGCCCGGCAGCGGGTACCAACGACGTAGTCCGGGCTGGAGAAGGGGCATCCGTCAATACCTTCCGCATGACTGACAAAAGGAACTCCAAACCAGAATCCAGGGCCTCTTCCGCACATAACTCCGAAGCACGCCGCCGCCTTCAATATTTCGAGGAGCATCGGGACGCGATCGTCGAGACGACCCGGCAACTGGTGGGGATTGAATCGCCCAGTGACAACAAGCAGGCAGTGGACCGGGTCAGCGTGGCCGCGGCGGAGAAGTTTGCCGTGCTCGGTGGGCACGCACAATTTCATCGCGCCCACGATTTCGGCAATCACCTGCAGGTCGATTTTCCGGGCGATAGCATGCAGAAACCGGTTCTGTTGCTCGGCCACTACGACACGGTGTATCCGCTGGGCACGCTGGCCACCATGCCCTGCCGCGTTTCCAGCGGACGCCTCTGGGGTCCTGGGGTACTCGACATGAAGTCGGGAATTGCGCTCATGCTGCACGCCATCGAGGGCTTACAGGCTGAGCAAGGCAAGCTTCCGCGCCCTATCACGGTGCTGTTGGTCTCCGATGAAGAAGTGGGCAGCGACTCCTCGCGCGCCATTACGGAATCACTCGCCAAACAGTCCGCGGCGGTGCTGGTGCTCGAGCCCGCCTACGGCATGAAAGGCGCCGTGAAGACAGCTCGCAAAGGAGTCGGAGAGTACACGCTGAAAGTTACCGGCGTAGCTGCGCATTCCGGGCTCGACTTTGAAAAGGGACAGAGCGCGATCCTCGAGCTGGCGCGGCAGGTGATGGCCATTGCAAAGCTGGTGGATCTCAAGCGCGGGGTTACGCTGAACGTAGGGCTTGTGCAGGGTGGAACCCGAGTCAATGTGGTTCCCGCCGAAGCCTCTGCCACGCTGGACGTGCGTGTCGCCCGCATGAAGGACGGCGCCGCGATCGACAAGCAGTTGCGCGCTCTCCGCCCGTTCAACAAGCGTTGCAAGCTGGCCGTCACCGGAGGCGTGAACCGGCCGCCGATGGAACGTACGCCGGGCGTGGCCGGACTCTACCACAAGGCTACCGATCTGGCGCGCGAACTGGGCTGGAAGCTGGGCGAGGCGGCAGTCGGCGGCGGCTCGGACGGAAACTTCACGGCCGGCCTCGGCATTCCCACGCTCGATGGCCTGGGTGGTGTGGGGGATGGCGCGCACGCCACGCATGAATCCATCGTGATTTCCGAGCTTCCTCGCCGGGCCGCGCTGCTGGCGGGATTGATCGAGAGCGCGTGAGGCAGGCCGTAGGCATCAGGCTTTAGGCTTTAGGCTCTGATTAGTCGCGCTGCTTACGTGGAGAGCCGGGCGTCCCCGCCCGGCTGGACGGGCGAGACGCCCGTCCCTCCATCGCCGTAATCTCCCAAAGCCTAAAGCCTAAAGCCTGAAGCCTACGGCCCGCTTTTTGACTACCGTGCTTGCCTGACCTAGAATTCTCGCAGGGGCATCTCCACACGCGATTGCGGATGGACAAGATGCGCTGGCGATCCCCGTGGAGGTGGGTATGCCTGGAAAATTGGGGTTGCCGGAAATCCTGCTGATTCTCGCCGTAGCCCTGCTGATCTTTGGTCCGAGCAAGCTGGCTGATCTGGGGAAGGGTTTGGGCGAAGGGATCAAAAACTTCAAGTCGGCTGTGAAAGACGGCGAGCAGGACTCCGAGAAGAAGTCCTAGCCAGTTCTCGGCTCTGGATTTCCGGCCTCGATCTCCCCGCGTTCATTACTCCCAGAATGATTTCTGTAGAGACGTGGCTTGCCACGTCTTGTTGCAGCCTTCGTCGCAAAATTCTGCCGCCGGTTGTGGCTCGATACTACCGGGCGACTTACGAGTCGCTCGCTGGCTTGTGGTCAAAGCAGCCCATGCTCGTTCAGCATCCGGCACACCAGCGCCACGGGTAATCCGACGACATTCGAATAGTCGCCCGCGATACGCGGAATCCATCGCGATGCCACGCCCTGAATTCCGTACGCCCCGGCTTTGTCCATGGGTTCGCCGGTGGAGACGTAGAACTCGATGTCGGCATCGGTCAGTGCCGCGAACGTGACCTGCGTGCTCTCCGAGCGCACATCCGGAGCAGTTGCCCGTGGCCGGTGGCCAGTTGCCAGTTGGGTCGGCGGAATCAGGCACACCGCGGTAATCACCTCGTGCGTCTTCCCCGAGAGCATGCGCAACATGCGGCGTGCATCGGCGGCATCTTCGGGCTTGCCGAGAATCAGCCCATTCACCACCACGACCGTATCCGCTCCCATCACGGCGTCTTGGGGATGCTGATGCGCGATAGCCTGCGCCTTCTCGCGCGCCAACCGCTCGGCAAAGGCGCGCGGCGCTTCGCCTTCGGCGGGAACTTCGGGAATATCGGTGGCCTGTACCGTGAAGGGAATGCCTGCCGCTTGGAGCAGTTCGCGCCGCCGCGGCGAGGCCGAGGCCAGGATCAAGGTCATCGGCTGCGATTGTAATGGAATGGGATGTACCCAGGCGCAGCGGACAAAACGGCATCCAACTGGGGTCTCTTAGGCATCCGCTACTCGGCGATCAGTTCGATCCGATTTCCAAACGGGTCGGACATATGGCAGCGGCGCACTCCGGGGATGCTGGGATCGTCCTGCACGGCTACCGCAGCCGCTCGCAAGCGCGCGGTCAGTCCCTCATAATCGCCGCAGCGCAACGCCGGATGAGCTTTTTTGGCCGCGCGAAAGTCTTCCTCTACGCCGAGATGGATCAGGACATCCCCGCTTGCGAACCAGCATCCCCCGCGCTTGGCCAGTTCTGGCGGCTTCGGTACCTCGACCATTCCGAGCAGATCGATAAAGAACCGGCGCGCCGTGTCCTCGCCGTCGAGCGGCATGGCCAGCTGGACGTGGTCAATGGCAGAGAAAGGGGGCATGGGCACGAATTCATTTTACGACCCCTCAGAGGCGAATTGGTCGTTCGTCGCTGGTCGTTCGTCGTTAGGGGGAGCGCTGAGTCGATCTATCCGCCACAGACGCGGCAAGCCGCGTCTCTACGGCTGAAGAAATCTTTTGTTCCCCGAGGAGCGACGGGCCGACAATCGGGGACCGACAACCCGGCCCCAACGACCAACGACGAACGACCAACGACCGGCCCGAGAGACCTACGACTGTTAAAATTAAGGCTCACCCCATGGATTCCGCTCACATCCGTAACTTCGCGATCATCGCGCACATCGACCACGGCAAGTCCACCCTGGCCGACCGCCTGCTCGAACTCACCGGCGCGCTAGCCGCCCGCGAGATGCAGGAGCAGGTTCTCGACGCCATGGACCTGGAGCGGGAACGCGGCATCACCATCAAGGCTCATGCCGTGCGCATGAACTACCAGGCGCACAGTGGCGAGACTTACCAGCTGAACCTGATCGATACCCCGGGCCACGTGGATTTTTCGTACGAAGTTTCGCGCTCGCTCGCCTCGTGCGAGGGCGCGCTGCTGGTGGTCGATGCCTCGCAGGGCGTGGAAGCGCAGACCCTGGCCAACTCCTATCTCGCCATCAATCACGGGCTGGAAATCATTCCTGTCATCAACAAGATCGACCTGCAGTCGGCGGACATTCCGCGCACCAAGGAGATGATTGAATCCGCCGTGGGCCTGGATGCTTCCGATGCCTGCCTGATCAGCGCGAAGACGGGGCAAGGCGTGCCCGAGGTGCTTGAGGCGATCGTGCGACGCATTCCACCGCCCAAAGGGCAGCCGGAGCGCCATCTGCAGGCGCTCGTCTTCGACTCCTGGTTCGATCCATACCGCGGCGTGGTCGTGCTCGCGCGCATCTTCGAAGGCTCGCTGAAGAGAGGCATGAAGATCCGCCTGTGGTCGAACGGCCGGGTCTTCCAGGTGGAGACCCTGGGTGTGCTCACCCCCAAGCCGGTCGAGATCGACGAACTGGTCGCCGGGGAGGTCGGCTTTCTCATCGCCAACATCAAGAACGTCGCCGACACGAAGATCGGCGACACCATCACCGACGACGACCGTCCCGCCATCGAGCCGCTGCCCGGCTTTGAGGACATCAAGCCCATGGTGTTTGCCGGTCTGTATACGGTCGATGCGCACGAGCACACCCAGCTCCGCGAAGCGCTCGAAAAGCTTCGCCTCAACGACTCTTCATTTTTCTTCGAGCCGGAAAGCTCGGCCGCGCTGGGCTTTGGCTTCCGCTGCGGCTTTCTCGGCCTGCTTCACATGGAGATCATCCAGGAACGCCTGGAGCGGGAGTACAACCTCGAGCTCATTACGACCGCGCCCGGCGTGCGCTACAGGGTCACCAAGACCGACGGCGGCATAGTCGAGGTAGATAACCCTTCGCGCTGGCCCGACCAGAGCGAGATTGGCAAGGTCGAAGAGCCGGTCATCCTCGCCGTCATTCTCACCAACGAGGAATATGTGGGCGGCATTCTCAAGCTGGTGGAAGAAAAGCGCGGCAAGCAGAAGAGTTTCGAGTACGTCTCGGGCTCGCGCGTGATGCTGCAGTACGAACTGCCGCTCAACGAGATCGTGCTCGACTTTTACGATCGCCTAAAGACGGTCTCGCGAGGATATGCTTCGCTCGACTATCATCTCGCCGGACGGTGGGAGTCGCCCATGGTGAAGCTCGACATCCTGGTAGCAGGCGATCCGGTGGATGCGCTCTCGCTGATCGTGCACCGCGACTTTGCCTACGAGCGCGGCCGGGCGCTGGTCTCGAAAATGCGGGAACTCATCCCGCGCCAGATGTTCGAGGTCGCCATTCAGGCCGCGGTTGGCGCCAAGATCATTGCCCGCGAAACCGTCGCGGCGATGCGCAAAAACGTCCTGGCCAAGTGCTACGGCGGCGACATCAGCCGCAAGCGCAAGCTGCTCGAGAAGCAAAAGGAAGGCAAAAAACGGATGAAGCGCATCGGACGGGTGGATATTCCGCAGGAGGCGTTTCTGGCCGTTTTGAAGGTCGGAGAGGGCAGTTCCTAGGCGCGAGATCCGGCTACCGGAGGGCCGAAAACTATTCGTCCCCATCGCCCGTTGCGCTCGAACACTTTGGTACTAACACTTCGAGATGTGCAAATCTCAAGGGTTGCACGTTATTTCCTGGGCTCGTATCCGATCGGTAACCGGGATGACAACCAAGTGTTAACCCAATAAAGACAAACCAGTTAGTTAAATCATAAGGGCATTGTGAAAACCGACCCGTAGGTAGGGAAAGAGGGTGGGTCTGCCGACCGTCCGTCCCTTCCACAAGATTTTCCACAAGTCAAGAAAAAGTTCCCGCGCAAAGTCCGCCTCTGTTTCCGCTGCTTTTCGGCGCATGAACCGGCGTGGGTCGCAAACCGAATCTGGAGCCCGAAGCCCGAAGCCCAAAGCCCGAAGCCTGCCTCCCTACTCCTCGCCCCCGACCCCGCCCTCGGCCAAGGACTCGAACCGGGTTGAGTTTTTGAGGAAGGCCATGTTGACTCTTCCGATAGGACCGTTGCGTTGTTTGGCAATAATGATTTCGGCACGGCCTTGCAGGTCCGGATCGTCCTGCTTATAGACCTCCTCGCGGAAGATGAACATCACCAGGTCGGCATCCTGCTCGATCGAACCCGACTCGCGCAAGTCGGCGAGTTGCGGGCGATGGTCGCCGCCACGGCTTTCGGGGGCGCGGCTCAACTGCGACAGCGCAACGACGGGAACCTCGAGCTCCTTGGCCAGCGCCTTCAGTCCGCGCGAGATCGCCGAGACTTCCTGCGTGCGATTCTCGAAGCGCTTGCTGCCACCGCTCATCAGCTGCAGGTAGTCCACCACGACCAGGTCGAGCGCGCCTTGCGATTGCTTCAACCGGCGCGCCTTGGCGCGCATCTCGCTCAAGGACACGCCGGGTGTGTCATCGATGAAGATTGGCGAGCTCGCCAGCTCTTCCATTGCCCGTACCACCTTCTGCATGTCGTCGCGCCACAGCGAGCCGGTGCGCATCTTGTGCGAGTCGACCCGGGCGCGCGAACATAACAGGCGGAGCAGCAGCGCCTCGCGCGACATTTCCAGCGAAAAGATGCCCACCACTTTCTTGTCTTCGATGGCGGCGTTTTCGGCGATGTTCATCACGAAGGCGGTCTTGCCCATGGAGGGCCGCGCCGCCAGGATCACCAGGTCCGACTTCTGAAAGCCGCTGGTCATCTCGTCGAGATCGGCGTAGTGGGTGGCCAGGCCGGTGATGCGCTGGCCGCGCTGCAGCAGCGCGTCCACCGAGCCGAACGAATCGCGCACAATCTCGGTGATGCCCAGGAACCCGCGCCCAATGCGCTTTTCCGAGAGCTGGAAGATCGCCGCCTCGGCGTCGTTGAGGATGTCTTCGGCGCTCTCGGACTGTTCGGCGGCCCGCGCGATGGCCGCGTTCGCGGTATGAATCAGCCCGCGCAGCAGCGCCTTGTCGCGCACGATCTTGACGTAGTGCTCGATCGACGGCCGGTCGGGCACGCCATCCAGCAGCGACGAGATGTAGCCGGCGTCGCCGACCGACTGCAGTTCCTTGTTGCGCTCCAGTTCCTCGACCAGCGTGATGATGTCGATCGGCCGCGAGGACTCCGCCAGGTCGATCATGCGGCCGTAAATGCGGCGGTGCGAATCCAGGGAAAAATCGTCCGCCTTCAAGTGTTCGGCGGCCTGGTTATAGGCAAGGTTATCGAGCAGGATGGCGCCCAGAATCGAGCGCTCGGCTTCGACGTTCGCCGGCAGGGTGCTGATCGTGTAATCGGAAGTGGCCAAGATTCGTCTTCTCGTAATTCAGCGATGCCGGTTCAATTACAGGTCAGCACTGAGAACGCCGGCCGCACTTCAATTTTTCCGTGCGGTGAGTCGAGATACTACTCGGAAGTGATCTGTGAATGTGAGCGCAGTGCATTGGAAAACTCGCTCCTAATAAAAAATTTCTCGGTTGAATACGTGCAGCGCAATAAGCTCTTTCGCGCGCATCTCTCTCAGGCAGCAGTATAGGCGAACAAAAAACGAATATCAATTGGGAGTGGAATTCCGCTCTGGAGAAAGAGTTAAGAGTTTGCGGCCGCAGCCCGTACCCGTAGCTCGAAGCTCGAAGCTCGAAGCTCGAAGCTCCCAAACACAAATACGGCCCGGGCCAGCCACCCGGGCCGCATTGTTTTGGCGGACATTCTTTCGGTTCTACCACGCGCGGAGCGCGGTCAGCGCGAGGCAGGAAGCGTTTCGAAAAACGCGCCTGCAAGGCGCCGGGCAAATGGGCAACGGGAAGAGCGAACCCTTCGCGTTGTCATCCGCAGCACTACGGTGGCCAGCGGCCAGTCCTGCCGATGTGGGAGGACTTTCTGAGGAGGCCGCAACGCCCGGGCAACCAGCCGTCATCCGAAGATGCTTTTCTGGTCGTTCCCTCCCGTTGATTCACCCTCGAGAATCACCGGGCACCGCTGGCTCTGCCGCAATGCCTGGCAGAACATTCAAGAACGTCTCGCTTGTCTGAAAGCACTGTGCTTGAACGTCGTTTGTGGAGCAATAGAAAACCCGCGCGCCATTGTGCAGAAACTGTGGATGATGGGAACTTCTTGTGGAAACGCGCGGAAAAAACGGCAGAAACTTGAACGCGGCGAAGTCCTTGCATTTACTCTTTCCCGCGCTCCTTGTTTTTCTCATCGCGCTATCCGAGCCTTCTAAAAATTCGCAGCCCTCGAAGCTCCCCAAGCCGGTTCGGCTTCGCGCTCTTCGCGAATCCTCGGCGACCCCTGCGGTTCAAGCTTTTGCATGTGCCTGGGCGCGCATCGCCGCCCCCCGTGTATTCTGATCTCAATCCCATGAAGCGCCCATTTCTGCGCGTCACCCAGTGGCTCGGCACGATCCCCGTTGAAGCCGAGTGTACGGCTTGCAGCGGCACGAAATTCCGCGCGCAGTCCACCAGCCATCGCCCGGAGCTGGGACAGTACCAGCGCTCCCTGCAGGCGCAATTCGACGAGCACGTGAAGCTGGTTCATTCTCAAGATCCGGCCGGGCCTTCCACTCCCTAGCAACTGTCAGTGTTCTTCGGTTTGATCTCCGGATGATTTACCATCGCCATCCATGATGCTCGCGCCAGAGCTGAGCGCCTCGCAAGTCCTCAGTGCCTTTCACCGCGACGAGCCCTACCTTTTTCTCGGCGCAGTATTTACCACCGTCGGACTGCTCTCCATTGCCTTTTCCTTGTTCCGCCGCAAAGGCGATCCGCTGCTGTGGTCCTTTGCGATTTTTTCCATCCTGTACGGCCAACGCCTGTGGATACAGTCCGAGCTGCTTCGGTTGACCATCGATTTTTCCCAGCTATTCGTCCGTCTCCGTTCTGGCATCGATTTCGTCGTCCCGATTCCGGCCTGTCTTTTCTTCTCCTATGCTCCAGACTTGCTGCCCAAGGTGGGGCGAATTCTGGCCTACTTGATTATCGCGATCAGCGCCGTACTCGCGGTGCTGACGCTGGTAAACGGCCCGTCCAACCACTACTACCTGCTCAACAACGTGATGATCATCGTCGCGTGCCTCGCCCTGCTGGCGCAATCCATCGTCAAAGGCGCCAAGAACCCGGACCTGCGGGTGATTCGGTATGGCCTGCTCATTTTCGTGATTTTTATTCTTTTTGAGAATGTCAGGAGCCTCTTCAACTGGCCCATCCCCCGGCTGGAGCCGATCGGCTTTCTCGTCTTTCTCAGTTGTCTCGGGTACTATGCCGCCCGGCGCACGGTTCAACGCGACCTTCAGCTCAATGAAATCCGCAAGGAACTCGAAGTCGCGCGGCGCATCCAGCAGTCGATTCTGCCCGCCGCGTTCCCGGACTCGCCGCACTTCCGCGTGGCCGCGCGGTACGTGCCCATGACCTCAGTCGCAGGAGACTTTTACGACTACATCGTCGCCAGCCAGCACGAAGCCGGGCTGCTGGTCGCCGACGTCTCCGGCCATGGAGTTCCGGCAGCGCTCATCGCTTCCATGGTGAAGCTCGCGGCCGCTTCGCAGCGTGAACATGCTGCCAATCCGTCAGCCTTTCTTTCCGGTATGAATTCGGCCCTATGTGGCAACACCCAGGAGCAGTTCGTCACCGCCGCGTATGTGCACCTCGATTCGGCCCGGCGCGAATTCCGCTACTCGGCCGCCGCTCATCCGCCCATGCTGCTGCTGCGCAATGGTGCGGTCACCGAGATCGAAGAAAACGGCCTGATGCTCGCCGCCTTCGAGTCGGCCACCTACACCAGCGCCAGCGGTTCCCTGCAACCGGGCGACCGCCTGCTGCTCTACACCGACGGCCTGCTCGAAGCCGCCAACCGTTCCGGCGACTTCTTCGGCCGCGAGGCCCTGCATGCCCTGTTCGCGAAAACCGCCACTCTCCCCGCCGCCGCCGCCGCCGACCACATCGTCACCACTGTTCGGCAATGGTCTGCCAGCCAGGAAGACGACCTGACGGTCCTGCTCTGCGACTACGTGGGCGAGGCGTAGGGTTCTTTCACCACAGAGACACAGAGGCACAGAGAGAGAAGGTGAAACCCTGGGAGCGATGACCAGGGCCGTTCTTCTCATGCCTTGTGAAGGCCCTTGTTCTCTCACTCGGTAAATAAACGCCCACACGTTTCACGTGGGCCGCGAAAACTGCTGCGTGCTCTAGGCCCACAGGAGCGTAGTTTCCAAAACAAAAGGCACGGCCGAAGCCGTGCCCAAAAACTCGTTCCGATCCGCGTAAATCCGTGGCTAGTCTCTTACTCCATCCATGAACGCCCGCAGCTTCCGCGAGCGCGACGGATGCCGCAGCTTCCGCAGCGCCTTAGCCTCGATCTGCCGGATGCGTTCCCGGGTAACCGCGAACGACTGCCCGACTTCCTCCAGCGTATGTTCGCTGCCGTCTTCCAGCCCGAACCGCATCTTGATGACCTTCTCCTCGCGCGGGGTCAGCGTGCGCAGCACCTGCGAGGTCTGGTCCTTCAGGTTGACGTTGATCACGGCCTCGGCCGGGGAAACCACGCCGCGGTCCTCGATGAAGTCGCCCAGATGCGAGTCTTCCTCTTCGCCAATCGGCGTCTCCAGCGAGATCGGTTCCTGCGCGATCTTCAGAACCTTCCGCACCTTGGCTACCGGAATGTCCATGCGCTTGGCGATCTCTTCCGACGTCGGCTCGCGCCCCAGTTCCTGCACCAGCTGCCGCGAGGTGCGGATCAGCTTGTTGATGGTTTCGATCATGTGCACCGGGATGCGAATCGTGCGCGCCTGGTCGGCAATGGCACGGGTAATCGCCTGCCGAATCCACCACGTGGCATAGGTCGAGAACTTATACCCGCGGCGGTATTCGAACTTATCGACCGCCTTCATCAACCCGATATTGCCTTCCTGGATCAGGTCCAGGAACTGCAGTCCGCGGTTGGTGTACTTCTTCGCGATCGACACCACCAGTCGCAGGTTCGCCTCGATCAGCTCGCGCTTGGCCTGCTCGGCGTCCATGTCGCCCTGGATGATCTCGCGCTGGGTGCGCTTGAGCTCGGTGAAGAGCACGCCCGCTTCCTGCTCGAGCTTCTCCAGTTCGGCCCGGATCGACCGCGCCTGCTTGCGATATTCCTTTTTCTGATCCTCGCTGCGCGTCTGGTCGGCCTTGCGCTCCAGGTTGGTCGCCTGCCGGTCCAGCGAACGCATGCCGTCGACGGTCTTGTTGACCCGCTCGATCAGCCGCTTGCGCTCGTTGTTGGTGAAACCCAGGGTCCGCACGGCCAGCGACACGCGCACAATCCCGCGCGCCAGCCCCATGCGAGCCCGGCGAAATTCCTTCGGCTTCTTCTTTTGCGAGCTGGCCGCGTACTTCTCCTGCAGTTGCCCGGCCTTCTTGTAGTGCTTGGCGAGTTCATCGATCTTGCCCGTGAACTCCTTCAGCCGGTTCTGCAGAATGTCATCGGTGATCTCCTCCTCGTCGAAGGTGACCACTTCCTTGATGGAGCGCACGCCCTTCTTCAGGTCGTCGCCCATGGCCAGCAGCTCGTGGATGACAATCGGGGACCGCGAGAGCGCCTTGAGCACGCGTAGCTGCCCGCGCTCGATCCGCTTCGCAATCTCCACTTCGCCCTCGCGGGTCAGCAAGGGCACGGTCCCCATCTCGCGCAGGTACATGCGGACGGGGTCATTGGTCTTTTCCAGGGCGCCGGGGGTCAGATCCAGTTCCAGATCTTCGGAGCCTTCTTCCACTTCCTCGAATTTTTTATCGAGTGCCGAGGAAGGGAGCTTCGGTCCCTCCAGCACATCGATGCCTTGCGTACCGATCGTGGTCAGCAGGTCGTCCAGGTCCTCAGGGCTGTGCACATCGTGCGGGATCAGGTCATTTACCTGATCGTATGTGAGGTAACCTTTCTCTTTTCCTGCGTCGATCAGTTTTTTAATGTCGTCAAACTTGTCGTCTAGAGCCAAGACGGATTATCCTTTGAGTTGTCCTTGAGCGTCCTTATGAGGACGATCGTTCAATTTCCTGCGGTGGGAACGTGGCACTGCGGGATTGTGCGTGAGCACAAACTTACAGAGTATAGCACGAGGAGGCCTTCCCCGGCCATTCAGTAGAGTTCTGAGGTCCTTCGGCACCAGTACCGTATTTCCCGCCCAGTTAATAATTTAGATGTCGATTCCTCCGTTTTCGTTTCACGAACCGGTTCGCCGGGATCCCGACTCTATTCCATCGTCACCCAGGCCCGGATCCATGAGCGCCCGCTTCAGCCGGACCCGCTCCTGGAGCAAGGTTTGCAGCGTTTCGGGATCTTTCCGTCCCGGCGCCTGAATTTCCCGCTGCACCCGTTCCAGTTCCCGCTTCAGATGTATTTTCCGGAGGGCCCGGATGGCTCCTTCCACCCGCTCGGCCGAAAGTTCTTCGGCATCCTGGAGCAAAATGCCCGCCAGGAGGCGGCGGTCGGCCTCGGCCAGGGGCAAATCCATGACGTCGGCCACCTCCTGCCCGCTGGTCGCCAGCAGTTCCAGCAGCGACTCGGTCGCCAGCCCCTCGTGCAGGCGCTGGCTCTGCAGGGCAAACCGGGCCTGCCGCGCCGGATCGAAATCCTCCTCCGCACCGTCCCGCGCCGAAAGATGGTCCTCGGACGACATCTCGTTCGCCGCCGCCAGCGCCCGGATCAAAATCCGCTCCGCATCCGTGATCTGCGCCTCGGCCGGCGCCTTGATCGCGGTCGCCGACCGCGTTCCCGCCACGTGCTTCAGCTCCTGCCGCAGTACGTTCGAGTCGATCCCCAGCTTCTGCGCGATCTCATGTGCCAGTTCATCGCGCACGATCCGGCTGGGCACCCGCTGGATGTGCGGCAGCAGGTAATTCACCGCCTTCACCTTGCCCTCCGGCGTCCGCACCGGGAACTGCCCCCGCGCCCGCTCGATCAGGTAATCGAAGTACCGCTGCGAATGCCGCAGCACCTCGCCGTAGGCGTCCTTGCCCTTGCGCCGGATGTAGAGGTCCGGATCGAACCCTTGCTCCAGCGTCAGCACCTTGACCTCAAATTCTTCTTCTACCAGCAGCCCCAGCGTGCGCTCGGTCGCCTTCGCCCCCGCCGTATCCGGATCGAAATTGACCACCACCTTCTTGCTGAAGCGCCCCAGCAGCCGCGCCTGCAACTCCGTGAACGCCGTTCCCGAGCTGGCAATCACGTTATGAAACCCGGCCGTATACACCGAGATGCAATCCATCTGGCCTTCCACCAGGATCGCGTACTCCAGCTTCCGGATGGCTTCCTTGGCATGGTTCAGGTTGAACAGCACCCGCGACTTCGAATAGATCGCAGTCTCGGGCGAGTTCAAATACTTCGGTCCGGCCTTCTCGTCAGTCGACAGCGTGCGTCCGGTGAAGGCAATGATCCGCCCCTGGTCGTTGGCGATGGGAAACATCACCCGGTTGCGGAATTTGGAGTAGAGGGCGAGGGGAGAGCTGCGAGCGCCGAGCTGCGAGCCGCGAGCTTCGGGCTTCGAGCTAGCGCGGTCGACCTCCGACTTCTGACCTTCTCCGTTAGTCGCCCCGCTCGGCGTTGAGTCCCCATCGCCGGCCCCCTGCGGGTCTGCTCGCAACTCAGAGCCTGAAGCTCGTAGCTTTTCCTGAGAGCTGACAGCTGACGGCTGAGAGCTCCCTTCCTTCCACGAAAACAGCCCGCTCTCCTTCAGCAGCCCTTCCTCGAACTCGCGCCGCAGCGCATCCCGCAGCAAAAAGCCCGAATCCGGCGCAAACCCGATCCGGAAGCGCGCAATCGCCTCCTCATCCAGCCCACGGCTGGCCAGGTACTCGCGCGCATGCGCCCCCTCAGGCCGCCGCAGGCAGTCCTGGAAAAAGGCGCAGGCTCGCTCGTGCATTTCGAGCAGCGCAGTGCGCACCTTCGCCTCCGCCGCCTCCTGCGGGCTGGAGAACTGCATCTTGGGGAGCGGCACCCCGAGCTTCTGCGCCACCAGCCGCACCGCCTCGGGAAAGGTGATGTTCTCCACCTTCTGCACGAAGCTGAACACGTCCCCCGACGCCCCGCAGCCGAAGCAGTGATAGAACTGCCGCGTGGCATGCACCGAAAACGACGGCGTCTTTTCGTTATGAAACGGACACAGCCCGGAGAAGTTCTGCGCCCCCGCCTTCTTCAGCTTCACGTAGTCGCCCACAATGCGAACAATGTCCGCCTGCTGCTTGAGCGAGTCTTTGAAGTCGGCCGTGGTCATGAAACGAAATTGTAAACGGGGAAGGCCTTTCTAGAGTCAGCCAGAGCTGAGGGGCGAAGCAAGCCTCGCAACCATTCCTGCACTGGAATAGCTGTTAGAAACGTGCTTTCCCTGTGGACGCCTGTGCAAAATGCCGCAATTGTCAACTTGGACGTCGATGGAAAGGCCTTGTCTTCTGAATGCTTCTGTGGCACAGCATCTTAGAGGGACCCGCAATGCTGATCAACCCGTTCACCCCCGCTGCAATCGCGTCCGCTCCGGACGATTTCTTCGGTCGCGCTGAGGAACTGCGGACCGTCGAGACGTCGATGCGACAAGGGTCAGTCCTTATAGACGGCCCAATCGGAATAGGCAAGTCATCGCTCCTGTCCCATAGCATCTTGACCATGGAAGGCTTTGGCACAGATCATCGCGCCACAAGCGTTACAGCCGTCGGTCATCGAGATGTGCGAACAGTTGACGATGCTGCATTACTTCTTCTTCAGGAATTCGTGCAAATTGACGAGACCCAGCGCTCGGCTGAGTTCCGGGTGGGCGTTGGAATTCCGGACGTTCTGCGCGCAGAGTATTCCAGGACGGGTGCTGAAATCTTTCGTTACTTCCAGGAGGGGAGGCATCTTTCCGCGCTACAGAAGATCGTCGAGAAACGGAGCTTGCCGTCCGCTCTTGGTGAAGGGGAGCTACTTCTACTCTGTATAGACGAGGCGGACAAATGCCCAGTGGCCATCGCTCGGCTAATACGCTCGGTTTTAACGTATACGCAGCAGCAGGGTGTGAGATCAGTGCGCTTTGTGCTCGCTGGCGTCAGTCCGTTCTTTAAGGACATTGTCGCAGAGGACGCTGGTGTGCGCAGATTCTTCTATAAGTACATTACGTTAAAGCCGCTTACCGCCGAGGACAGCGCTGACCTCCTCGAGACGAAGTTTGCGCTGGTTGCTAGGGATGCTGAGGTTCAGGGAGATCAGCTGAAGATTCATCCTCGGGTGATTCCGAGGGTTGTTGAACTGTCCGGTGGGCATCCGCACATCTTGCAACTCCTTGGCTCACATTTGGTGGAGCAGGAGAATGAAGATCCCGATGGGATCATCGACTCACATGACCTCGAGGGCTGCCTACGACGGGTCTGCTATGAGGACCGAGCACAGGTATACGAGGCGACCCTTCATATGCTGGACTTGGAAGGAAGAGCGGAGGACCTGACAGAACTGTTGGATTCAGGTCGGGCCGGGTTTCCGACTCGAATTGAGCAGGACAAGGCTGTCGAGGCGATTGGCAATGAGGCCATCCAGTGGTTCGTCGAGCACAATATTCTTTCGCCCCGAGACGGCGCTGTGTACGGCCTTGTGGATGAGTTTCTTAGAATCCGTTTGCTGTTAGATCAGTTGGAGAAAGACGAAGAGATTCGAGAGGTTGAACTGGAAGTCTTGAGGCAGTTCGCAGCGCGCTCCTCGTTTTCCGAGGAAGGTGACTTTGAAGACGACATAAGGATCGTTGACGAGGAATAATCGGGCCGTAATTACTTGTTTTCGTGAGTTCGTGGCTGGTTCCATGGCGCACGATGGAACCAGGAGCTTACACCCGCAGCTCCACCACCGTCGCCCCGCCCCCGCCTTCGTTCTGCGGAGGCTCGGCGATCGAGACTACGTGCGGGTGCTTTTGCAGGTATTGGCGGAGTGCTTTGCGGAGGATGCCCATGCCGCTGCCGTGCACCACGCGGATGCGGGGCAGTCCGGCGAGGAAGGCGCGGTCGAGAAACTTCTCCACCTCGCTGGTGGCTTCATCGACGGTGCGGCCGATCACGTTGATCTCGGAAGGGACGCTTGCGTCTTCGCGCTCGAGCGAGACTGAGATGCCCCGGGCGCGGGCCGCCTGCACCGGCGTGTCCCCGGCGCGGACGATGACGTCGGCAATGTCGTCGCGGGCGATCTTCATTTTCATGGCGCCGATCTCGACCTCGAAGTGGTTGTCGTCAATACGCCGCGTGACCCGGCCGGGCCGCCCGACCGACTTCAGCTTGACCGTATCGCCTTCCGATACATGTTTTACGACCTGGGGCTGGGCATCCGGGTCGCCCTGGTCGGCGCCGGTCGAGTGCGCGACCACGGTCGAGTCGAACTGCTCGCGAAATTCGCGGCGCAGCCTGGCGATGCGGCGCTCGGCATCTTTCGAGAGCTTCTGCGCGGCCGCACGATCCTGGATGGCGTTGACGGTTTCGCGCGCGTGATATTCGAAGTCTTTGAAGAGGCTGTCGAGCTTCTTCTCCATCTCGCGGATTTTGGCCTGCTGTTCTTTCTTACCTTCGGCGGCCAGCTGTACTTTCTCTTTCTCTAATTCCTGCTCCCGCGTGCGGAGGCGCGCTCGCTCTCCTTCCGCTTCGCGCAACTCCGCATGCAACTTGTCGAGAAAGCGCGCTACATCCTGGGTTTGCGTGGTCAGCCGTGCCCGCGCCGCCGCGATGATTTCCGGATTGAGGCCAAGGCGCTGGGCAATATTGATGCCCGCCGATGCACCCGGAACGCCAACCCGCAGCTCATACGTGGGTTGCAGCGTGGCTTCGTCGAAGCCGACCGCTGCATTCACCACGCCCGGAGTGTTCACGCCATAGACCTTGAGCGACGTGTGATGGGTGGAAATCACGCTGACGCAGCCGATGCGGCGGAAGTGCTCTGCGATCGCGACCGCCAGCGCCGCGCCTTCTTCTGGATCGGTCGCGGAGCCCAGTTCGTCGAGCAGCACCAGCGATTGCGCGGTCGCTGTCCGCGAGAGGAAGTCAATGTTGGTGACGTGGGCGGAAAACGTCGATAGGTTCTGCTCGATCGATTGATAGTCGCCAATGTCGGCCAGCACCGCGTCGAAGACCGGAAGTTCGGCGCGGTCGGCCGGAACCGGGATTCCCGATTGCGCCATCAGCGCCAGCAGGCCCACGGTCTTCAGCGTGACGGTCTTGCCGCCGGTGTTCGGTCCGGTGATCACCAGCTCGCGCCGCTCGCCCTCGAGTTCGATGCTGATGGGAACGACACGTCCACCCTTGGATTTGAGGTTGCGTTCCAGCAGCGGATGGCGCGCGTTGTGCAGGATGAGCCGCGGCGCCAGCCGGGCTTCGCCCGGCTCGGACAGGCGAGGGCGCCTGTCCCCACGCGAGTCGGGGTGGTGCTCGGAATTCGTATGGCGATCGCTTAAGACGACTGGGACGCAGAAATAGTCTTCGGCAAAGCGGGCCTTGGCGAACTGGAGTTCGAGTTCGGCAAGAACATCGGATGCAGTTGCAATCTGCGAGGCATGCTCGCCGATGCGGCGCGTCATTTCGAGCAGGATGCGGTGGATCTCGGCCTGCTCTTCGTCGAACAGGCGCACCAGGTCGTTGTTCTGCTCGATGGTCTCGATCGGCTCGACGAAGACCGTCTGGCCGCTCGAACTGCTGCCGTGAATCACGCCGGGAACGCGCCGCTTGTGCTCGATCTTGACCGGAATGACGAAACGCTCGCCGCGAATCGTGACCAGTTCATCCTGCACGGTTCCGCCTTCGCCCAGCCGGCGCAAATACCCGCGCAGGGAATCCTGAATGGTGCGCTTCTGCTTCTCGATCTCGCGCCGGATACGCGCGAGTTCCGGTGACGCGCGGTCTTCCAGCGTGCCATCGGGCTGAATCTTGTTGCGGAAGTTGCGCAGGAAGTCGGTGAAGTCCGCGATGCCCGCTGAGAGCCGGGCGATCGCGCTCCACTCGCTGCGCATTGCCGCCGGCGGACTCAGCGCGATCTCGCGCCATTCGGCGGCCCGGTCCACCACTAGCAGGATGTCACGGATCTCGGTGGTCTCCAGCGCCGCCCCGGCAATACGCGACTTCTCGAGAAACTGCCCCACCTCGAGCAGGCCTGCGAATTCGAAGCGCCCGCCAACCCGCCGGAACTCGCGGACCTCCGACGTGCGCCGATGCTGCTCGCCGATCCACGCTCGATCCGCCGATGCAGTGAGCGCCGCGAGTCGAGCCTCGCCAAGCGGAGAAGACACATATCCCCGCAAGAGCTCGCGGAGCGATTCCCACTCGAGCACACGTGCGCTGGCTTGCGCGATGGGCTGCGGCAACATGCCCTCAATGGTAATGGACGCACGGAAGGTGTACTAGCGCTGCGGAACCAACCCGGCGGCGGAAGGCGTCTGCCCGTACACCGGGAAACGGAGCGTGAAAACCGCGCCGCCTTCCGGGCGGTTGCTGCAGGTGATCTGACCATGATGGTCCTGCACCACGCCGTAGGTCGCGCTGAGGCCCAGCCCCGTGCCCTTACCCACCGGCTTGGTGGTGTAGAAGGGATCGAAGACGCGCTGCGGGTCTTTGAGGCCGGGACCGGAGTCGGCAAATTGCACCACGAGGTCATTGCGCTCCCGGTGCGCCGTTACGGCCAGCACTCCGCCGGAGACCTCATCGAGTGCATCGATCGAGTTTTCGATGATGTGCAGGAACGTCTGCAACAGCTGGTTGTTGTTTCCGTACATGCGGGGAAGCACCGGATCGAAGGTGGCCTCGAGGCGAATATTCTTGCTGTGCATGCGCACTTCCTGCATTTGCAGAGCGCGATGCAGCAGGGCTCCGAGATCGACCGAAGTTTTCTCGGAGGGACTCTGTTGCGCGAAGCTGAGCAGGTCGGAGACCAGGTCGCGGGTGCGGCGCGCCTGCTGGCCGATCTTCTGCGCCATGGAGGCCTGCTCGCCGCGCAGGCCGGTGCCTGAGGCGAGCAGTTCGGAGTAGCCGAGAATGGCGGTCAAGGGGTTGTTGATCTCATGGGCAGCGCCGGCGACCAACTGTCCCAGCGATGCCAGCTTTTCTTTCTGCACCAGGTGAGTTTGAAGGCGCTGCAGGTTGTCGTAACTGCGGCGCGACTCATCGAGCAGGCCGATCAGTTTGCGGTCAAGCAGGAACTGCTTGAGGAAGACGAACAGGCCGAGAACGATCGTGGCCGCCAAGGCGACCAGGATGCGGAAGTCGCGGAGACGTTCCGACTCGTGATCGAAGAACAGCGCCCACAGTCCCATGACGGGCAGCGACAAGATCGCCAGCATGGCGAGGCGCGGCGCCAGCCGTGCCATGCGTGCCGGAAGCGAGCCGTATTCTTCCTCAGGGTCCAGCGAAAGGCGGCGCGCCATCCACGCGGTTCCCAGCAGCCAGCCGAATGCAACCAGCAGGGAAAGATCATAGATGCTACCGCTGTAATACTTGCCCTTGCCGATGGCGGCATTGATCGCTTCCGAACCCATGGTGTAGATCGAAAAGCACAGGAAGAGGTTCCAATAAAGCTTGCGCCAGTTCCCACGGGTAGACGAAGCTACCACTCCGAGCATGAACACCAGCACCAGATTTTCGAGGAGATACAGAAAGTCGTAGTTGGGGCTATAAATCTTGTTGTTGAGAATGACGTATTCGTTGGGAACGACGACGAACGCATACAGAAAGACCCACCAGAGCAGGAGCATCAGGAAATTGATGCTGTCGAGAGAGAGCGCGCGGCGGTTCTGGGCGCGATGCGGGCGCAATGCGACCGCCGCCATCAGGGGCACAACGTGAAAGAAAAGCACAGCGTCGCCCGCGAAGGGATCGGGGACGTCGCGACGCAGCACCACCTCGAAGTACACCCAAAATCCCTGATTGATCGACCACAGGAGGCAGCCGACGCCAAACAACAGCCAGAACTGTCGCGACCGGGGTTGCCAAGCTGCGTTCCAAAAGATGAGCACGGTTGCGCTCGCGAGCAGGGCCAGAACCGAGATGTCTCCGAAGGCGGCAGCGGCGAAACCAGGGTGGCTGAATCCCAACACTGCGGCGCAGCCCGCGAAAACCGCGGGAATGCCCAGAATCCGGAGATATCGGCCTGCCGACATGCCCTTCCAGTCTAGTGTTAAGCGGCTTGGCATCGAAGGTTACAGCGGAGGCACTGTGTATTACGGAAGTACCTCAGTCCAGACAAGTTCTTGACTCTGGGCCGTCTCCCTCTCGCCTTTCGGGGTTCCCGATCAGCGCACCACGGTAACGTCAGTGATCCAGATCACAGGGGTGGAACCGGTGCATCTTGAGGCGAAAGGGTGTCCGATTTTACTGCGGGAACGCGCCGCCGCCTTGCTAAAATTTTGCCATGGCGTTCCCTGTTACCCGCCTGCGACGGCTGCGTCGCAACGAAGCTCTGCGATCGTTGGTCCGCGAGACTCGACTGTCTCCAGAAAATTTTGTCTATCCAATGTTTGTGTGCCCGGGATCGGGAGTGCGGAAGGAAGTCCGCTCCATGCCGGGAGTGTTCAACCTGTCAGTGGATGAAGCGGTAAAGGATGTGCGCGAGGTGCGGGCCAGCGGGGTGCTATCGGCGATTCTTTTTGGCCTGCCCGAGCACAAGGACGAAGTGGCGACCGGGGCCTGGGCGGATGACGGAATCGTGCAACAGGCGGCGCGTGCGATTAAACGCGAAGTTCCCGATGTGATCCTAATGGGCGATGTTTGCCTGTGCGAGTACATGTCGCACGGGCATTGCGGAATCGTGAAGCCCTCGGGCAAGTCGCTGGGCGCGGCTGTGGCAGCTCCGCCGGCAGCCGCCGAGTATGAGATCGAGAACGACAGCTCGCTGCAGTTGCTGGCCAAGACCGCAGTCTCGCTCACCCGCGCCGGCATCGACATCATTGCGCCGTCGGACATGATGGACGGCCGCGTCGCGGCCATCCGAAAAGCGCTGGACGGCGCGGGTTACGAGAACACCCCGATCCTGTCTTATGCGGCGAAGTTTGCCTCCGGATTTTACGGACCGTTTCGCGAGGCTGCGGATTCGACGCCTCAATTCGGGGATCGGCGGTCGTACCAGATGGATCCGGCGAACTTTCACGAAGCGATGCGCGAGATCGAACTCGACCTGCAAGAGGGCGCCGATATGATCATGGTAAAGCCCGCGCTTCCCTACCTCGACGTGATTGCCGCCGCGCGCGAACGCTTTGACGTGCCCATCTCCGCCTACCAGGTATCGGGAGAGTACGCGATGATCGAAGCGGCGGCGCGCAACGGATGGATCGATCGCGACCGGGTAATGATGGAGTCCCTGCTCGCCATCCGGCGCGCTGGGGCGAGCATCATTCTTACTTACTTCGCCAAAGATGCGGCGAAGCTGCTCGGGTAGAAACGCCCGAAGACGTACCCGAGGCATAGTTGCAGAGCATTGGCTTTTCGCGGACAAGAGTGTCCGCGCCACACGGATTGCGTCTCCGGCTTTCCAAATCCCACGGAGGTACCCTATGCCTCAACTCCGAGCCCGCCTTGCCGGGGTGGAACTCTACTTCGACAATCTTCCGGCGGCTCAACACTTTTACCAGGAGACGCTGGGTTTGCGCCTGACCGGGGCGGAAGCTGGGCATCACGCGCAATTCGACGCCGGATCGGCGTTCCTTTGTGTGGAGCGCAAGGGAGTGGAAGATTATCCCTCGCAAGACAAGGCGGTCATCTTTCTGGAAGTAGAGGACGTGAAGGCAGCGGTGGAGCAGCTTGGCAAAGACCGGGTGGTGAAATACGCGCCGCGTACGGCAAAAAGCTCGGGTTGGGCCGTGTTGCACGACCCGGAAGGACATAACGTGCTGCTGTTGGAACGAGCGCCAACTGCCGACTAGCAAGCTCAAAACCCAAACTCCCCTGCCACCGACAGGAATAGAATAAAGAGTACGGATGGGATTGCCCTTGATTTCAGTTTTCCAACTCGGAACGATTGATTACGCCACAGGCCTCCGGCTGCAGCAGAAACTGGTGGAACTGCGCAAGGCGGGCCACATCGGGGACGTCCTCCTTCTGCTCGAGCACACCCCGGTGATCACCCTGGGGCGCAATGCGAAGCAAAAAAACATTCTGGCTTCTCCGGAGCAACTCGCGGCGCGTGGGGTGGAGGTCTTCGAGACCGATCGCGGGGGGGACGTGACCTTTCATGGGCCGGGACAGCTGGTCGGCTATCCGATCTTCGACTTGCGCGGCATTGCGGCCCATGACGGGCACCGAAAGACCCTGGGTGCCATCGAGTATGTACGCCGCATCGAAGAAGTGCTGATCCGAACCTGCGGAGACTTTGGAATTCCCACCGAGCGCGTGGCCGGCCTGACTGGCGTTTGGACCTCGCCAGAGAAAGAGCGCGCTGCCGGGCAGGCGAAGATTGCCGCGATTGGCGTTCACATTTCCCGGGCGGTCACCTCGCACGGCTTCGCGCTGAACGTGAATACCGATCTCAGCTTTTTCGATCTCATTGTGCCATGCGGAATCGACTCGAGGCCGGTTACTTCGATGGCAAAAGAACTAGGCAGGGCCGTGTCCTTGGAGCCGGTGGCGCACAGTGTCTCGCGCAACTTTGGAACTGTGTTCGAAAGCCAGATCCTTTGGCTCGAAAGTTTGGACGCGCTGCTCGGGGAGACCGTAGGCGTCCCGATGCGGCCTCCCGAACCATTGCGCCGCCTGCGCGGCGAAGACGACCCGGCGTGGGCATAAACCCGCGATTCGCCAAACTGCTCTAAACGGGTTAGCATTCCTCAGCGAGAGCTCCCACGTACTCATGGCCAAGAAGACCAAGTCCAGAGCCCCGGCCAAGCCACGCGCCAGCACCAACCACCGACCCGGAAGGCCGCTCCAGCAGCGTTCCACTGAACGTCATTACACAATTCCCGACTTCCGGCTGGAGAAGCCCCAGTTCACGTTGCGCCAGGTGCGTGACGGCGACACGGTCCGCTACGAGGTCTCCGGAGATCTGCGCGCGCCCGCGCCTCCGATTCGCGACTCGAAATATCTCTCCAAGAAGCAGTGCGTCGAGATCTATCGCTGGATGCTGCTGAACCGCAGGATGGAAGCGGCACTCGAAAATCTCTACAAGCAGGGCAAGGTCGTCGGCGGAGTGTATTTCGGCCTGGGGCAGGAGGCCTGCTCATGCGCGTCGGCCTATGCGCTGCGGCCCGACGAGTGGCTCGGGCCGATGATTCGGAACCAGGGCTCGCTGCTGGTACGGGGTTTTTCGGCGCGCGACATCATGATGCAATACATGGCCAAGGCGGGTTCGCCAACCAAGGGCCGTGACGCGTCATCCCATTTTGGAGATATCCACGAGCGCAACGTGGTGGCGCCGATTTCTACCCTGGGCGATCTGATTCCGGTGCTGGCCGGGGTGGCGCTCGGGGCGCGCCTTCAGGGCCGCAACCTTGCGGTCATGACCTATATCGGCGATGGCGGGCAATCCACGGGCGTCACCTACGAGGGACTGAACTTTGCTGCCGTGCAGAATCTCGGAGTTGTGCTCTTCGTCGAAAATAATCTCTGGGGATACTCGACTCCGGCCGACATGCAGTTTCGGGTGCAGGATCTCGCCGAGCGGGCGATCGCCTACGGAATTCCCGGCGTGATTGTGGATGGGACGGATGCGTGCCAGGTGTACGACGCGGCCCATGAAGCTTGCGAGCGCGCCCGGCGCGGCGAGGGCCCCACGCTGATCGAAGCCAAAATGATGCGGATGAAGGGACATGCCATTCACGATGCCGCCGAGTATGTTCCGAAGCCGCTCTTCGAGTATTGGAAAAAGCGGGACCCGATTGCGCGCTTCGAGAACTATCTGGTAAACGCGAAGAAATGGCTGACGCGCCAGGAAAATGAAAAGCTCGTCGCGGACGTGGAGAGGGAACTCGAGGCGGACCGCGAGTTCGCCGTCGCCTCTCCAATGCCCGCGCCGGAGAGCGCCGCTCCGGGAACTTACTGCGATGGCTGCCACGCAATCAAGCCCAAATATGCGACACCCAGGGTGCGGGCGGCGAAAGCTGCGGGACCGAAACAGACTGATGCAGCAGTGCACTTGAAATAGAGAAAACTGGTCGGAGTCTTCCTGAAATATGGGATCTTGGACGAAACGAGGCCTGTTAATTATCGCGGTAGTGTTGATTGCCGCGCAATTGGTGCCGATCACTCGGAGCAATCCCCCAGTGGATCCGGCGAAAACGTTGTACGCAACCTATCCGCTGCCGGCGGACGTGCACGCGATTTTTGAGCACTCCTGCCGCGATTGCCATTCCAACCAGACGACCTGGCCGTGGTACAGCCTGTTGGCCCCGGTTTCGTGGGTCGTGGCCAGCGACGTACACGATGGCCGGAAACACTTCAATATCTCCGAGTGGGGGAATTATCCCGAAGAGAAGAAGATTCGCAAACTCGGCGAAATCTGCGAACAGGTGAAGACCGAGGAGATGCCCGACGACAAGTACACCTTGATTCACCGTTCCGCGCGGCTAAGCCCGCAGCAGCGAGCCACCATCTGCGGATGGACGGAGGCAACCCGCAAGCCACTGCAGACGCAATTGACGGGGCCGACGCCCGCAGCCAACGATCCGCGAAAAGATCCTCACTAGGAGACCGGTTCGCCGCTTCAGTCGCGGCGATTGCGAGTTCATGGCAACCATCACCTATCTGGAAGCAATCCGGCAAGGCATCTGGGAAGAGATGGAGCGCGACCCTTCGGTGTTCTGCATCGGAGAGGACATCGGCATTTACGGTGGCGCCTTTAAGGTGACCGATGGCTTCATCGATCGCTTCGGTGCGGAGCGCGTCATCGATACGCCGATTGCCGAGTCGGCGATTGTGGGGGCAGCCTTCGGCGCCTCGCTGACCGGAATGCGGCCCGTCGCCGAGTTTCAGTTCATGGACTTCATCGGCTGCGCCTTCAATCAGATCGTCAACATGGTGGCCAAGGCGCACTACCGTTGGGGAGCGCCCGCCCCGCTGGTGCTGCGCGGGCCCAGTGGCGGAAATGTGCATGGCGGGCCCTTCCACTCGCAGAATCCGGAGATGTGGTTCGTGCACGCGCCTGGACTGAAGGTGGTGTGCCCGGCGACCGCCTATGACGCCAAGGGACTGATCAAGTCGGCGATCCGCGACAACAATCCGGTCATCTTCTTCGAGCACAAGTATCTCTACCGCCGGGTGAAGGAAGACGTGCCCGAAGAAGACTACACGGTGCCGCTGGGCAAGGCGCGCGTGGCGCGTGAAGGCCGCGATCTCAGCGTCATCACCTATGCGGCCATGGTGCACACGGCGCTGGAGGCGGCGGAGATCCTGAGCAAAGATGGCATCGAGATCGAAGTCGTGGATCTGCGTACCGTTTCGCCGCTCGATCGCGACGCCATTGCCGGGACGGTCCGGAAGACCAACAAGGTAATCGTGCTTCACGAGCATGCGCGCACCGGGGGGCTGGCCGGGGAAATCAGCGCAATCATCAACGAGGAAGCCTTCGACCACCTGGATGGGCCGATCGTGCGGATCACGGCCCTCGATACGCCTGTGCCATTCTCGCCGCCGCAGGAAGAATTCTATTTGCCAAAAGTCAGCGACCTCGTGCGCGAAGCCCGGAAGTTGCACCAATACTAGAGCCGGTGGTCCATTCTGCGGGAGTCTTCCTGCGCGTTTGTCGTGCGAGGCTGCCCGTCGTTTATTATGGTGTTCCCGGCAAACTGAGTTCTGAACGGCGGCTTAGGAGATGGGGAGGCGTTACACTTTCCTCCAAACTCTACCGGACGCAGGAGGCTCCATGCGCAACTTCATCGTCGGTGTGATCGTGACCTTGGTGGTTCTGATCGTGGGCGGCTTAGCTCTGGCCATGCTCGGCTATTTCCCCACTACGGCCAACGCGGTGCCCCCGAGACTGGAACAACACATTGCGATGAGTGCGATGGACGCATCCACCGATCGTCACGCGCCACATACGAATAATCCCGTGCTGCCCAACGATCAGAATCTGATCGACGGGATGAAGGTCTACACCATGAACTGCGCCGGCTGTCATGGCGGGCTCGACCGCAAGCCCGTGCAGTTCGGCAAGTCGTTCTATCCCCCGGCGCCGCAGCTGATCCTGCATCCGCCTGACGATCCCGAGTGGCATACCTACTATGTGGTTCACAACGGCGTCCGTTATACCGGCATGCCGGCCTGGGAAAAAAATCTGAGTGACGAAGATATCTGGAAGGTGACCGGCTTCCTGAGCCACATTGAGAAGCTTCCCCAAGGTGCCCAGGATTATTGGAAGAATGCGGTTGGCGTCGCTCCGCCCACTGGCGGCGCCGACGAGCACGAGGACCACGACAAGCACTAGGGCCCCAGTTCCCGGCTCAAGACCGAGCGGTCGGGCGCGCGGGGCCCGTGCATCCCACGCGAACGCTCGCACGCGCAGAACGCGCCCTTCTGACACCGAGCCGCATCCCTATATATAATGAAGATTTGCGTCCGGCTCCGGATTGCTCACAGGAGCGGCGTGGAAGGAAATTATGCCAACCGAAGTCATTATGCCCCAGATGGGCGAGTCCATCTTCGAGGGGACGATCACGAAATGGTTGAAGAAACCTGGCGACAAGGTACAGCGCGATGAGCCGCTGTTCGAGATCTCCACCGACAAGGTCGACGCGGAAATTCCTGCGCCCGCATCCGGAGTGTTGCAGGAGATCAAAGTCGGCGAAGGCAATACCGTTCAGGTGAACACAGTCGTCGGCACCATCGCCGGTGATGGCGAAGGCGCTGCGCCGGCCAAGGCCGCGCCTGCCGAGAGGAAAGAAGCCGCCCCGGCCGCGAAGGCTCCGCCTGCGGTCGCCCCAGCGCCGCCAGCGCCCCCGGCACCGGCCGCCGAAATCGAAGATCATGACGAGGACGTGCGCTCCTCGCCCCTGGTGCGCAAGCTCGCGCGTGAGCACAACGTGGATTTGAGTCGAGTCTCCGGAACCGGGCTCGGAGGCCGCATCACGAAGCAGGATGTCATGGCGTTTATCGAGAGGGGCGCGCCCGCGCCGGCTCCAACTCCAGCTCCGCCCATGGCTGCGGCAGCGCCGGTTTCTCGTCCGGCGCCTGCTCCGGCAGTGATCCCAGGCGACGTCGTTCCCATGAGCCAGATGCGCAAGATCATCGCGCAGCGCATGATCGAATCGCGCCGCACCAGCGCCCACGTCCACTGTATGTTTGAAGTGGACATGACACGCATCGTGAATCTGCGCCACAAGCTGAAGGGTTCATTCGAGCAACGCCACGGCGTCCGGCTGACCATGATGCCGTTCTTTGTGCGGGCGGCGATTATCGCCCTGCAGCAATTTCCGATCGTCAACGCCTCGGTCGAAGGCGAAAGCGTCCGGTATCATCGGCACGTCAACGCGGGAATTGCGGTGGCTCTGGATTGGGGCTTGATCGTACCGGTGCTGAAGAATGCCGACGATTTGAATTTCCTGGGCCTTCAGCGTGGGATCACCGATCTCGGCGAGCGCGCTCGTTCCAAGAAGCTCATGCCGCACGAAGTGGAAGGCTCCACCTTCACCATCACCAATCCCGGTCAATTTGGCGCGGTCTTCGGACTGCCCATCATCAACCAGCCGAACTCGGCGATTCTGGGCGTCGGCGGCATCACCAAGCAGCCCATGGTGATCACCGATAAAGACGGCGCCGACTCCATTGCGATCCGCTCCGTCGTGCACCTCACACTGGGCTACGATCACCGCTTGATCGACGGCGCGGTTGCCGACCAGTTCATGGCAGTTTTGAAGAAGACCTTGGAGAACTTCAGCGAGGACGTAGGATAGATCGCGGTAACTCCAAAACAAAAATAGGGGGCAGCGTTAGTCAACGCTGCCCTTTGCCGTTGCGCTGAAAGTCTTACTTCGATGCCGGTGCCGGCTTGTTCACGCCCGCGGACTTGGCATACTGCTCGATCGCTCCGATCAGTGCCTTGATGTCAGCCACCAGTTGCTTGTCGAGCGCCAGGTTCAGGCCGTTCACCTCCGCGGCGTCTCCCGCTTCGTGAATCGCCTGCGCCGCCATGCCCAGCAGGGCAAACGCCCCGCGCTCCAGTTCTACTGCCTGAGGGAAGCACAGGCTGGTCAGCGCTTCGATTTCCGGCTCAGCCTTCCCCACCTTGAGCATGACGCCCCCCACCGCGCGAGCTCCTTTGACGATGTCGCTGGCCACGGTGGCAAAAAAGTGTCCTACGTTCTTGAAACTGAATTGGGACATATCCCTCCTTGTCGTTGAGAATTTCGGTTCTGGAAATCAACCCTTACTGCCGCGGATGCGCCCAGCTGGAGGAGTTCAGGCACTCGACCGTGCCGTCGATCACCTTGCTCAGGCCGATTTTGAACCTCGCCTCGTCCACGATTTCGCGATTGGCCACCGCCTCAGTGAGCTGTAGTGCCGCACTGATGAAGGAGATCGCCGACTCCTTTTTCTCCTGCCCGGACCGGTTGCCGAACAGGCCCTCAATCGAGTTCACAACTGCAGGGATGAAGGCGATCCCCTGCAGCAACTTCTGCAAGAAATTCATGACTGCTCCTTTTTGTTTTGAATTGACGTTCCGTGGGAACCACACACCCGGCATCGCGCCGCGCGCGCTGCTCAAGAACCCGTCTTGTCCGGAAAGACGGCGCCCTTACTTGATGCCCAGGTGATCGTGGAGCGCGATGGCCGCGCTGATCACAACTGTGATCGCAGCATTGACGATTCGATCGTAAGCGCTGCGCTTGATGTCATTGCGTTCTAGCGTGGTGAGCCTGTCTTCCGCCAGCTTCATTCGCCCTGGCTGACCGTCGCCCACGAGCATCTCAACCTTCGCCTCCAGCCGGCCCAACTTCTCCAGGACTTCCCGTTGAAATTCGTGCTCCACCATTCTGATCACAAGCGGACGCTGTCCGCCGCCTCCGTGCCGCGACTCCTGCCCACACTCTTCTTCAATTTTCATAGCGGATTCCCGCTCTGCCAGTCGACGCCGTTCCCGCCGCACTGGATATCAAGATTGAGGTTCTTCAGCCAACCCACCGCGGCGCTGTCCGGATTGCCGCCAAACGGTCCCGGCGCCACCACATACGTGCCGCACTGGCTGGAGTTGCACTCCAACCCGTAGCCCGTCGATGTATCGACGCCATCCAGTAAGAACGCCTGATCCCCCACCACGTTGACGTACGATCCGAACGTGCCGGTCAGCCCCGTTCCCGCATCGTATTTCCCCCATAGCGACGACACGTTCTCGATCCGCGTCGCCTGCCCGTAGACCGTGATGAACGGGTGCGTGCCGTGAACCACGGTAGGTTCCCCGCGCGGATTGAGCAGGGTCACGCCCATCACCGTGTTGTGGTTGATGGCCTCGCCAATCACCAGGCAATCCGCGTCGAAGTTGCACACAATAGATGATCCCGAGAAGTCGATCACCTGGTTACTCGTCACGAAGGTTAGGGGCGCATACAGCTGCACCTGGCCGGTCACATGTACCCGGCCGCCGCCTGCGTAGTTATAGTTATTCCCTCCGATGGCCGTCTGCCGCGCCGTGATCGAAGCCTCTTGGACGCCACCCGAAGCGCTGCTGATCGTGTAGCCGGCCGGGTGTGCATTGACCGTAGTGAACTGCAATGTCCCCGCGGCGCCATCGCCCCTGCACGTTCCGCCCGTGACCAGCACCGCCTCCGGCGTTCCCGTTCCTGCGATGCGCACGTAAAAGTATTTTTCTGTGCCCAACACCCCTGGCGGACACGCCGCCAACGACACCGTCTTCGCGCCCGCCGAACTTAGGTCCGCCGCCGAGGTCGCGCTCCACACCAGGTCCGCCGCGTACTTCACCGACTGCATGGCGCTCGAAAGCGCTCCACCTCCGGACTTGGGCTTGTACTTGCCCGATGCCGCATCATAGGTGACCACTTGCCCGTCACTCGGCGGCGCCGCGTCCAGCGGCGTTCCCTGCAGCGACGTTGCATTCCCCGATCCACCGGCCTTCGGTTTGTAACTCAAGGACGTCGCTTCGTAAGTCAGCACTTGCCCGTCCGAAGGCTGAGCCGGATCCACCGCCACGCTCTGAATCGACACCGCGTTCGCGCTCGTCCCGCAAGCTCCCCAGCTCGAGTCGCCTTTCAGGCAGTTCGTCGAGTTTGCCGCCCCGCTGCCCAACTGGCTTGGAGGAACCACCCCGCCAATCAAACTTGCTTTTCCCGCCGTATTGATATCGACGTAGTGCTTCGTCGCGGCCTGGCTGTTCGAGGCCGGATCCGAAGGCAGGCTCAATGGCCCCGACATCGTGTCGCCGCTCTTGGCCACGTACGATCCTGCGCCCACCGCCGCCACTGCCTGGTCGACATACGCTTTATTCGCCGCGTCTGTCGCGCTTACCGGGGCCGGAACGCTGGGCGGCGCCGCAAATTGTTTGGTCCCCGCAATGGTCTCCAGCCCGCTCAGGTGTACCACCGACTGATCGCTGGCCTTTCCCGCCACCGCGTTGTCCACATACTGCTTCGAGATCATTTGGCTCGGATTGCCCGTGCCCGGCGTTGCCCGCACATCCGCCAACGCCGCCGGCGACTTCGTCGGCACCACCCAGTACTCCGTCCGAACCGTAGAGTCCCCCAGCTGGTACACCACGACATAGTAAGAATTCGCCGGAATCGCCCCCGCATTCGGCACAAGGTTCACGCTGAGCGCTCCGTCCGCGCCCAGCGTGACACTCGTGTTGCCCGCCGCCACTGGCGTTCCACTCGCGGTCGTGAACCCGCCCCACGAGATCAGCAACACTCCTTGCGCGGGGGTGCCGTCCGCTCGATACACCTTGTCGCTCACCTGGGTAGTCGCCGGCACACTTTGTGCCTGCACCGTATAGGCCCCCAGGCCCATCATCAACAAACAGCCGGCGGGCCCGGAGATGAGCCACACCAGCCAACAAGCTGCCACGCCGCGCAACCCCCGACCCCGACACCGACTCCGGTTCCGGCTCCGGCTCTCGACTCTCTTACTCCCAGCCGTCTCGTTCCAGGGCCGCTGCGCGCTTAATTCCTCTCGCCCCGAAACCTGCCCGCCCATCTGCTGCCCATAAAAAAACCGCCCGGCTGGGCGGCGTGGTGTCCCCGTCATGATTCCTCCGTCAGTATCCTTCGCGGCTCAACGACATTCCCGCGTCCTGCAATCCCTTCCCAAAAAACAAAAAGCGCGCAAGCAAGCGCGCCCCTTCAGTCCCATAACTGAAAAATAATCTGATGAAACCCAAACCCAAGCCCGAAGCCTGAAGCCCGAATCCCAAAGCTCAAAGCCCAAAGCCCGAAGCCCAAAGCCCAGCCTACTTCTTCTCCGCCTGATACCCCGCCAGAAACCTCTCCACGCTTCTCACATAGACGTCGGCAAAATCCGCTTCCGGCCGACGTGACTCAATCAGCCGAATCCCGTCTCTCAGTTTCCAGCCCAGCACTCCCAGCAATGCCAGCGTCATCATTGGGGCTCGGTGGACTCCGGCCGCGCAGTGAATGAACAGCTTTGTTCCCGGCCGGTCCAGCGCCTGGATCGCAAATTCGACTCCCCGCTGGAACACCGCCGCTGGCTTCAGCTGAAAATCGTCATCCGTCGGATTCCAAAGTACCTCGACGCCGTGCGTTTCCCCCAGCGGCGTGTCATCGAACTCCACCTGCATGTCGATCACATGAGTAACCCCGGCGCGCGCCACCGCCGCCATGTTTTCCGCGTTCCAGATCCCGCCGCCTACCGCGATCCGGCCGGTCACCCAGGACACGTCCGCCCGTCCCATGCCGTCCGTGCTGCGAAACATCTCGTCCAGAATGCTCAATGGAGTTTGGGCCACCCAGCCTGACAATCGGAATCTCGAGCGCTCTGCCCGCCGGTTGCGGCGCCCTGCGCTCGAAGCTTTCATTTTACCGAATCCGCCTCCGCTACCGCCGGTATCACCAATGGCGCTCGCTCTTCCGGTTCGTTTTCCGGAAAGTCGGGCAGGTTGAACCGGTCCAGCAGCACTTTCGCCAGTGCCTGATCGTCTTCCGGAGGAGCTTCCGCAACTGCGTCCTCCCCAAACAATCCGATCATCTCGAACAGTGTCTTCATGGGCTGGACTTGGGCCTTCTTCTTGAGTTCCTCGACCACCGCTTCGACGATCGGTACCGCTTCTCCGGCTACCACGTTGCACACCTTCTGCCGGGTTTCAATCATGTCGATCTTCTTGGAACTCTTCTTCGGGGCGCGCTTCCGGGCGCGCGGCTTACTCGCCTTTTTCGCAGCTCGCTTCATAGTACTTTCAAATAAGAAAGGCGCGCCTGGTTAGCGCGCCTCTCAGAAGATTTGTTTTTTTCTTACTATCTAAGTTCAGAATATCAGATTGCGCAGGGTAAATGTGACAACTTTTCGGAAATTATTTCTATCTTACTTTTCACATAGTTACAATCATCTCGTCGTTTTCCGGGTCTTGACAAGCATTCTCCTCCTCGTCGGGAAGCGGCTCCATGCGCTCCAGAATCCCATATTTCAGCAGGATTTCGCTGAGCTGATCGAGGGCATCCCGGAATTTCCGCATCGCCGTCCGCCGCGAATAACCTTCCAGGCGGCTCGCCTCTTCCTGCGAGTAACCCTGAAACACAATCCGGGCAATCAGCTTGCGTGACACTGGGTCCAGTCGGTCGATGCTGCGCTCCACGTCGTGTACGAAGATCACGATGTCCTCAAAGCTCGACAGCGTATGCGAGGTAACGTGGGTCCGGAAAAACTCCCGCCCCAGTACTGACGGCAGCCTTCCCGTCTCCATCGACAGGCAAAAGAACCGCAGCAGGATGCCCACCGTTCGATCCCGGTAGAGGCAGATGTCCGGATCCTGTCCCCAGTCCCATGGCAGCCCTACTTCCCACTCCGGCTTCTGTCCAGCCGCGGCGCAAATCGCCAGGGCTGTCACGAATTCACCTCGGCTACCGCCCACAGTTCGAGCAACGAGCCCTCGACCTCAAATTCGGGATGGGCCACGGGAAGCTTCGCATCCCGAATCTTCTTCGGTTGGGGAGTGGGCAAATCTGCCATCAGCGGCACGCACGGCGCGCAATACGCCCGTGCGCTGCCTTGCGGCCGAAGGAACAAGCCGCCACATCGTTCGCAGTATTTCAATTCCACCTGTTCGTATGACTTCTCGATCTTACTCATGATTGCGTCTCCTGGAAGATGAATAACAAAAAAGCCCTGCGCCGGTTTCCCGGACACAGGGCTCGTTTCTCTTACGATGACCTGCTTGTATTATTTACTTATGAATCACAATAAAAGCAGTAACAAAACGGAGTCTTTGCTTCCAGCCAACTTCGCCAACCGAATAACCTGAAGCCGATCGGATCTTTTCAAAGCCTAAGAGTCAGAGTTGAAAAGCCTAGAGCCCGGCGCCCGCCGGGTTCTGCCGGAAGTAACCCTCCTCGTAGCCGGATTTCAGCACGCGGCCATTTTGCACCACGACACTGACCCGGCCGGTGAAATGAAGCGACGCAAGTAGCCGCTCCATAGCTGCGGAGAGCACTTCCGCGGAGCGCACCTTGCGGCGAAACTCCACGAAATTCCTCTCCTCGTTGTTGCTGGTTTCCCCTTGCATGGACTTCTCCCGAGCTCCCAAAATGGAGTTATAAATGTTCCTGAGCGTATAGCTCTTCGTGTGCCGAAGTCAAGAAGTCTATTTCCTTCCAGATGTTGCATTTATCTTTGCAATATCCACCTGCTATAGACGCGTGGTATACTGCGCCCATGAGATTCAGAGCCCTGCAGGATAATTTGCGCAAAACCCTGTGGGATCGTATTGAAGCCGGCGACCTCACCGGCCTTCGTCTGGCGCAACAGACCGGCTTCAAACAGGCCCACATCTCCAATTTCCTCAATCGCAAACGAGGCCTCAGCCTGGAGGGTATGGACAAAGTTCTGAACGTCCAACACCTCTCGGTTCTCGACCTGCTCGACCCCACCGAAATCAACAAGCGCGCCAGTATTCTTCCCCCCAGCGAGGACGAGTTCGAAAATGTCCTGCAGGTCGATGGACCCATTGCCGCCCTCGAGCCCCTCATCATGAGCATGAACGTGCGCGAGATCCAGAAGTTCAAGAAGTCCTTCTTGCGCAAGATGCGTCCCGAAATCGAAGGCAGCGACCGCGAGCACTGGGAGCGTTTCGTCATCATCCGCGCCGATGGCCGCGAAGGCATGAGCATGTATCCGCGCTTGCTTCCCGGCGCCGCGGTTCTCATTGATCGTCACTACAACTCCCTTAAGTCCTATCGCAAGGGCGAGTTCAACATGTACGCCGTCGTCAAGGATGGCGATTGCACCGTGAAGTATGTCGAAGTCGCCGGCAATCACCTCATCCTGCGCCCGCACAACCAGGCCTATCCCATCGAAGTCATGACCATGGAAGAAGGCAAGAAGGTGGGCGACTACCTCATCGGCCGCGTCTGCTACGTCGGCATCGAAACGTAACCACCCGCACTCCACGACTTTACGGGAACATCCAGCCGATGTTCCCTTTTGTACTTTTGTACTCAGCTGCCCTCCGCGCAGGGCTTGCGTGCCCGCCGGTCCGAAGTGCATGCTTAACTCACCAGCACAGGTTGGGAGGTCGAGGGTGGGCGCCAACGAGGAAGTACTGGTTGTGGTGCAGCAAGGCAACGCAGATCGGTTGCGTGCCTTGCTCGAGCAGGACCCGAGCCTGGCCGCGGCCCGCGACGGCAATGGCATCTCCGCCCTCATGCACGCCATCTACGAGCAGCGTAAGGACCTGGTCGATCTCCTGCGCGTGAAGCGCACCCAATTCGATATCTTCGAAGCTTCCGCCATGGGACGCACCGACCTCGTCGAAGACTTACTCGCGCAAAACCGCCTCCTCGCCAATGCCTGGTCGGGCGACGGTTTCATGCCGCTGCACTTCGCTGCCTTCTTCGGGCAGGACAGCGTCGCCCGCCTCCTGCTGGAACATCACGCCGACCCCGGCGCAGTTTCGCGCAACGCCATGAAAGTCACCCCGTTACACTCCGCGGCGGCGGGACGGCACAACGCCATTGCCCAGGTGCTGTTGGGGAGCGGCGCCCCGGTCAATGCCAAGCAGCAACAGGGATGGACCGCTCTGCATGCAGCGGCGCAGAATGGCGACCAGGCCATGGTCGACCTGCTGCTGAAGTATGGCGCTCATCCGCAAGCCCGCAATGATGACGGATTGACTCCCGAACAGCTTGCCCACGAGAAGGGTCACGTCGAGATCGCCGAGCGCTTGCGCGCGGCGTGATCGTTGCCTTCCGCTTTTCCCCTTGGCGGTCACCCAGATTCACGCGATGCCATTAGACGACAAGCAAATCCGCACCATTCGCGACGACTATGACCGGCTGGCGGCCGACTACGCAGCGCAGATCGCCGGCGAACTCCGGCACAAGCCCCTCGATTGCGAACTCCTGCGCCGTTTTGCCGCCAGCGTGCGCGGGCCCCTGTGCGAGATGGGCTGCGGTCCCGGGCACGTTGCCCGTTTCTTGAAAGACGCCGCCGCCGATGTGTTCGGCCTCGATCTGTCTCCGAAAATGTTGGAGCAGGCGCGCAAGTTAAATCCTGACATTCGCTTTCAGGAGGGCAACATGCTGGCGCTCGATCTGGCCGACGCGTCGCTCGGCGGCATCGTGGCTTTCTACGCCATCGTGAACCTTTCCAAGGACACCTTGCCCACGGTCTTTCGCGAAATGGCCCGGGTGCTGGCGCCGGGCGGGCGTTTGCTGCTTGCCTTCCATACCGGCGATCAAGTTCTCCGGGAACATGAGTTGTGGGGCCATCGCATCCACATGGATTTCCTGTTGCTTCCGCCGCTTGAGATCCAACAGCAGCTCGAGCAAGCGGGCTTGGTCGTGGACCAGATGGTGGAGCGCGACCCCTATCCCGACGTCGAGTATCCCAGCCATCGCGCGTATCTCTTTGTGCACAAAAGTGACGGTTGACGAGGCCGTCTTCGCGATCTTTGCGAGTCCTTTGCGCCCTTTGCGGTGAAGAGCTCTTGACCGCGAGGACGCCAAGGAAAGCCGCAAAGGACTCAAAGCAACCAGGCTTGCTGGTTGAATCTCACGTGCCCATGAGAGCTGCAGAAGAACAACCGGAAGGCATCCACGATCGCCAGCCTTGAATCCAACTTGCCATGACCCGCACGAACGTTGTGCTTCTGGCCATCTTCACCGTCTGCTCGCTTTTGCCGGTTCAAGCTCAGGAGGCAGCCCCGGACTCGGCCACGCAGTTGCTGAATCAGGGACGCACCACCCAGGACCAGGCCACCCTCTCTGCCGCGCGCGACGCTTTCAAGAAGCTGATCGAGGATCATCCGAACCAGGAGCAGTATTGGTATTTGCTTGCGCGTACCGACGCCTATCGCTGCCAGGCGTATGAAGCGCAGGGCGATAAGAAAAAGGCCGAGCATGCGCTCGACGAGGCCATCCGCAACGTGCAGGAGGCGCTCACCATCAACGACAACTCGGCCGATGCCCACAGCCTGCTCGCGGACCTCTACGGCGAAAAGATCGGATTCGGTATGGCCATGTTCGCTGGGCCGCGGTACGGACCGAAAGTGCAACAGGAGAACCAGCGCGCGCTCGCCATTGATGCCCACAACCCGCGCGTCTACGCTAGCCTGGGGCGCGAATACCTGGAAGCGCCGAAGACGTTCGGCGGCGACCTCGACAAGGCCATCGAGAGCTTCCGCAAGTCGACCGAACTTGATCCCAAATCCGATGAAACCTTCGTCTGGCTGGCCATTGCCCTGCGCAAGAAAGGCGACCAGGCCGGCGCCCAGCAAGCCCTGCAGCAAGCGCTAACGCTGAATCCACAAAGCGCGTTCGCGAGGCAGGCCGCGGCCAAGAAGTAAGCCGCCCGCCTCGAAGGGCCGCTTCGATTGCCTTGAGTCAGGCTCGCCCCACCGCCAATCAGAAATCGCCCGCAAGAATAGCAGCCGAGCGCGTTCCAGATTGTGTAGGGGCAGGCGCCCTCGCCTGCCCGGCAGAACGCCAGAGAAAGGTTTGCATGCGGTGGCCGGCTCTCCTCGTCCTCTTCACCGCAAGTTTCAGCGCGGCCCAATCCGAAAACGCTCTGCCTCGCCCGATCGCCAGCCATCATCGAACCGCTTCGGTGGACAAGAATCTCCGGGAAGGAGATTCAATTCCATTCGGGAATGGAATACTTCGTAAGGAGGGGCGCTGCTCTCACATCGCGATTGCTGAGGCCGAACCGTCCGACCCTCAAATGGTGAAACCGCCGGCAGGCAAGTTCTTCAGCAGTATGCCGATCCTGAGGGAGCCGCCGCCGTGCTGTCGCGCATCAGCGCACGCTGTGTACGAAGTGAAAACGCCGCGCTGACGCGAACTCGAACGAGCACGGCTGCACGATGCGGCTTGCCTGCTCGTGGTCCCACTACTTCGGCGAGCGGTGGGTGTCGCTGTGCGCTTCCCGGAGTTCGGCTGCAGGCAGCACCAGGCGGTTGGTGCGCCGCATCTTTTTCCAGTCGTACTGATACGCCGTTCCGCAGTCGACGCAGATCTGGTAGTGGTGGCCGTCCGAATCGGTGCGCGGCCAGCAGAAGCGATGGTCGCACTGCGCTGCAAGAAGCCTGTCTAAGAATGCCATTTCAACGGATCCCATTTTCCCTTGATAAATCGTTACCTTACAAAATCCAGGAGCGCGGCCGCGCCATCTTGGGCGTTAGTGCGAGCCGGCGTTTTGCGACTTCCAGGTGTCGAGCCAGCGATGAAAGAACGGTTTCTGCTGGCGCTCGATCATCTCTCGCAGACTGGAGAGCAGCGTCTCGGCGGGTTGCGATTTGGAGAGGAAGGTATCGACGGACTGCAGCTTCTTCTCCGGGAGAGGGCCGTACGACGAGAGCAACATGATGGGCACCTGCGGTTTGAGATTCTTCATCTTGGCGGCGATGACGTCGCCACTCATCCCGGGCAACTGGTAATCGAGAACGACGGCATCGACTGGGCAAGAGCGGAACAGCTTCAGGCTCTCGGGGCCGCCGGTGGCCTCAATCACGTCATAGCCATTCGATTCGAGCAACAGCTTCCGACGGATGAGGCCGTTCCAATGGTCGTCCACGCAAAGGATGGTGGCTTTCCTACGTTTCATTGTCGAGCAAAGACGCCTAGAGAAATTCCGATCGAAGGGGCGAGTGCTGGGATCGTAGCCCGATGAGAAGGGAGCGGCAAATTACGAATGGTCAGTGCAGGAGCAGGTTACTGGCCTCTTCGAGTACTGAGTACCGAGAGGCGAGAAGCGCGAAACCTTTACCGCAAAGGGCGCGAAGGCTTCGCCAAGGGCGCGGAGAGGGCAAGTGGTAGCGAGTGCCGACTGGCGAGACGCGGCAAGCCGCGTCTCTACCGGTCTGGCTTGTAGAGACGGGGCTTGCCCCGTCTCCGGCGTGCACAAAAGCTTCACAGGGAGCCGGCCTTGAGGCCGCTGATGACCAGGTCGAGCACCGAATCGAGTTCACGGGCCGTGGGCAGAGGGGCTGGCGGCAGAAGGAGTTGGGGGTGATGAAAGCGGAGCGTGGCGTTCTGAACCGCGGCCGCCGCGCGGGAAACATCCCGCAGGCGGAAGGCGCCCTCGGCCGCGCCGTCTTCCAGAATGCCGGCGAGTTGATGCTGGAGTTCCGCAACATGAGCCGTGGCGACGTGAGCGGCGCTTTTGGCCAGCGCGCTGTAGGCAGCGAACATTTGCGGGTCGTCGAGCACTTTGTGGCGCTTGAGGCGGGCCAGGGTCCGGACCCATTCGCGGAGGCGGCCCTCGGCCGGGCCCGAGCGCTCGGCAATGACAACGAGCGGACGAGAGATGCGCTGCAGCCAGCGCTCGGCGACGGCCTCTCGCAGTGCAACTTTGTCTGGAAAGTAGCGGTACACCGCCGCGTGGGTAAGCCCGAGGGCGGCGGCGACATCAAGCACAGTCATCTTGGCGATCCCATGGCGGCGGAGCAGATTCTCGGCGGCATCGAGAATCTGCTCCATGCGATCGGCGCGATCCTGCCGGGGACGCGCGCGCCGGGAGCGCGCGGTGGAAGGGCGGGTCATCGGCTAGCCCGCTTTCTTTTCGCTGTCGAGCCAGCTCATCTGGTTGGCGTCGTAGCGGGTGCCGGCGATGGCGTCGGGCGGGATCGCGGCTTCGAGTTCTGCCAGTTCCTGCGCGGTGAGCTTGAGGTCGAGGGCGCGCAAGGCATCGGCGAGTTGCGGGCGGCGGCGGGCGCCGATCAGGGGAATGATGTCGGTGCCGCGGGAAAGCACCCAGGCGAAGGCGATCTGCACCGGGGTGACGTTCTTGCCGGCGGAGATTTCGCGGAGGGTCGCGACCAGCTTCTGGTTTTTCTGCAGGTTTTCGCCGGTGAAACGGGGCAGGTGGGCGCGGAAATCGCCGGGGGTATTGACGCGCGATCCGCTCAACAGCCCGCGCGAGAGCACGCCGTAGGCGGTGACGCTCAGGCCGAGTTCGCGGACGGCGGGCAGGATGCTCTGTTCGATCCCACGGGTGACCAGAGAGTACTCGATCTGCAGGGCGGCCAGGGGATGGGTCGCGTTGGCGCGCCGCAGGCTGGCCGCGGAAGCTTCAGAAATCCCAATATGTCGCACGTAGCCGGCTTTGACCAGCTCGGCGATGGCGCCGATGGTGTCTTCGATGGGGACTTGAGAATCGACCCGGCAGGGCTGATACAAATCGATGTAATCGGTGCCGAGGCGGCGAAGACTGTAGGCGAGGAAGTTCTTGATGGCAGCCGGGCGAAGGTCGAGGCCGTTGAAGGAGAAGTCGGGGCCGCGCAGGGCGCCGAACTTGACGGCCAGGAAGACCCGGTCGCGGCGGCCTTCCAGGGCGCGCCGAATCAGCATTTCATTGTGTCCCATGCCGTAGAAGTCGCCGGTGTCGAGCAGCTTGATGCCGGCGTCGAGCGCGGCGTGGATGGTGGCGATGCTTTCGGATTCGTCGGCCGGCCCGTAGAAGTCCGACATGCCCATGCAGCCGAGGCCGAGTGCGGAAACGGTGGGGCCGTTCTTGCCGAGCGTGCGGTAGATCATTGCGCCTTCCTTGGAAGAGAATTCTACTGCTAAGACTTTGGATTCCGACCAAAATCAAAAGTTACACTATTTATAATTTGTAACTACGTATTTCAACCACCAAGGACACGTGGGTACACGGGGGGAAACCGGCTCGGCTTATGACGGCGCAAAAAACGCGAGGGATGGTATTTCGACAAGAACGGCGCGAGAATCTGTGGCGCGAGGTGGGCGATGGACGATCGTGACCGAGGATTTGGCGGGCCCTGGCTGGCGCTGTGCATCGGGTTTGCCCTGCACGTCACCGACGAGGCGCTCACTGGATTTCTCAACGTGTACAACCCGACCGTGTTGGCATTGCGGGGCCGATTCGCGTGGTTTCCCATGCCCACCTACGAGTTTCGGGAATGGCTGGCGGGGCTGGTTGTAGGCTGCGCTGTGTGTTTCGCGTTGACGCCCCTGGCGTGGAAGGGAAGGAAAGCTCTGCGGCCCCTGGCCTGGTTCTTCGCGGGAATCATGTTCGTGAATGGATTGGGACACACGCTGTTCACGGTGCTGGGCCGAACGGTGGAATCCGTGCAATTTGCGCGCCCAGCGCCGGGGTTTTATTCGTCGCCCGTATTGCTGGGAGCTGCCGTGTGGATGTTCGTGCGGTTGTGGAGTACCTAGTACCTGGTGAGAGCAAACGCAAACACTTTAACCGCCGAGAGCGCAAAGGATTCGCGAAGGCCGCGGAAGAATACCGCTCGGGGAGTACCCAGTACCTACTACCTGGTAAGAGCAAGCGCAAACACTTTGACCGCCAAGAGCGCAAAGGACTCGCGAAGGCCGCGGAAGAATACCGCTTGGCTTTGAGGTTTTTGCTTGTACCAGGTACTGGGTACTCGCTACTCGCTACTCGCTACTTTGATATCATCCTTGGGCAATGAAGTGCCGGATGCAGTTCGACGACGAAGAAAATATTCCGGTGGTTTCCGGGAAAGGGGAGACATTCATGGATGTTCCGGGGACGCCCGCTGGGGGCGCGCGCCGCAATGAAGATATCGCGTTGGATCTAATGAAGTTCATCGCCATGACGACCGGATACGGTAAGACAAATGTGACGTCGGGCGGGGTGGGATTTGAAAAAACCAGCGGGGGAGCTGCGAAGCCCGAGGAGTATGCCGGGCACCTGCTGGAGTTGTACGGGAAGTGCCTGGACGCGATCGGCGGGAAGAAGTAGCCGCCGGGCGGGTTCAGCCAAAACCGGATGCGAGGAGCTCTGGGTCACGGGCCAAGCGTGAAAATCGATCGCTCGGAGGACATCGATGGGCACCGTAGCTGCTGCCAATCCTTTCGGCCTGGTAAAGCTGGGCTCGACCTGGTCCATTGTGCTGGGCGTGCTGTTTGTGATCCTGGGAATGCTGGCGATCGCGGAACCGATGCTGGCGGCGGTCGCTCTCAATACCTTTATTGCGTGGCTGCTGATTTTCGTAGGCATCGTGCATGCGATGGTCGCCTTCCAGGGGCATCGTGGAATGAGCATCGTGTGGAAGTTGCTGGTCGGGGCCGCCTACATCTTTCTGGGAGGATACCTGCTGGCCCATCCCATTCTGGGGGTGGCTACGCTCACCCTGCTGCTGGCGGTCCTGTTCCTGGTCGAGGGGGTGCTGGATCTGCTGCTGTGGTGGAAGATGCGGTCGGTCCGAGGCGGCTCCTGGATCCTGGTGGATGGCCTGGTGACGCTGCTGCTGGGCGGGATGATCTACGCGCACTGGCCATCGAGTTCGGTATGGGCGCTAGGCACGCTGGTGGGCGTAGGGTTCATCTTCAGCGGGATCACCCGAATTGGTTTGTCATTGGCGGTACGGAAGGTGGCGGGGAACCTGGCCGAGATTCGCCGCGCCGCCTGAGGTTGCCCGAGAGTTCAAAACCGAAAGCCGCAGCGCTGAGCTGCGGCTTTTATGTGCAAGGTGTTTGCTGTAGTTGAGTGGCGCGGATAACCAGTCGCTGCCGACCCGGCTAACGGCGACGGCTCTTCTTCTTGGCCGATTTCTTTTTTGCCGCCTTTTTGGGCGCCTTCTTCGCAGCTTTCTTCTTCTTGGCGGCTTTCTTGGGCGCCTTCTTTTTTGCCGCCTTCTTGGGCGCTTTTTTCTTCGGCGCTTTCTTCGGCGCTTTCTTCGGCGCTTTCTTCTTGGCTGCCTTCTTGGGGGGCTTGGAGCCGCCTCCACCGCCACCCGGCGTCGGGAGAGGCTCCGGCTCAGGCTCGACCACTTCGGTCACGGCGACGGTTTCGCTCTCGCCGGCCTCGGGGACGCCGGTTTCTTCCTCTTCCTCTTCTTCCTCTTCGAAATCTTCTTCCAGCGATTCGCCGTAGGCGCCGCTGTCGCCGTACTCATCCATTTCGTCGTCACGTCCGTAGAGGGTCTCGTCGTAAAAGGTCATTGCTCCTCCTGAAGGTTGCGCCTCAGTTTGGGCGAGCGCGTCGTGCAGGCGCGGCGCGCCAGGAAAATAGTTAAGACAACTGCAGAACTCGGTGATCGCTGAACGGCGCGCGATTATAGCACAGCGAAATCACCCGCAGTATCAGGCATGGGAGGGCAGAAAGCGAGAGGATTTCGCGGATTTTTGCGCGCCAATTCCGGAGTGGGACACGCGGTTGGTGGCAATGGCGACCAGCCGGTGGCTCGCTCCCGTACAATAGCCATTCTCGTACCCTTCGCAACGAAACAGGGGCAGCCCATGGTCAATCGCAAGTGGATTCTGCTGCTGGGGATCGCGATGCTTAGCGTTTCCAGCCAACTCTCGGGACAACAAACAGATAAAGCCGGGCAAAGCGGGGTGGAGCAGGCGCTGGCGGGCATCGACGGCGAGGCAATTCGGGCGCATATGCGGTTTCTCTCCGATAGCCTGCTGCAAGGCCGGGCGCCCGACGGGCCGGGCTATGCGATCGCGGCGCGTTATGTGCAGACCGAGCTTGAGGGCATGGGGCTGAAGCCGGGTGGAACGAACGGGGACTGGTATCAGCCGGTGCCGCTGCGAAAGTCGGTGCTGGACGGGGCGAACAGTTCGCTGGTCCTGCTCCGGAGCGATGGCAAGCGGGCGCTGATCGATGGGCAGGACTACGTTTTCAGCGCAAGCCTGTCGAGGACCGAGAACGCAGTGGAGGCGCCGGTGGTATTTGTCGGCTTCGGGGTCACCTCCCAGCACCAGCACTACGACGATTATGCCGGGCTGGATGTGAAGGGCAAGGTGGTGGTGATGATCGACGGCGCGCCGGCGAAGTTCCCCTCCGAGGAGCGGGCTCACAACTCGGATGGAATCGTTAAGGCGCGGAACGCGGTGGCCCATGGCGCGGTGGGGATTCTTGACTTCATGCTGCCGGAGGACTCGAAGCGCTATCCGTGGGCGTGGCTGGTGCCGCAGATCCAGGCCGGATCGATGGGATGGGTGGAGGAAAATGGCGAGGTCCACAATACCTTCCCGCAGCTGCGGGCGGGTGCGTTGCTGAGTGAACAGGGGGCGGGCGTGTTGTTTGCGGGCGGTCCCAAGTCGCTGAGCGAGGTATTTGCCGCGGCACGGGCAGGGCAACCGCAAGCCTTCGCCCTCCCGCTGTCGGTGCGCATGCAGACCGTGAGCACGCACAAATCGCTGATGAGCCCGAACATCGTGGCGCGGCTGGAGGGATCGGACCCGAAGCTGCGAGAGCAGTATGTGGTCTATACGGCGCACGTGGATCACCTGGGGATTTGCCCGCCGGTGAATGGGGATTCGGTATGCCACGGGGCCGTGGATAACGCCTCGGGGACGGCGAGCGTGCTGGAGATCGCGCGGGCCTATACCCGGCTGGCGCAAGCGCCGCGGCGGAGTGTCTTGTTTGTGTTTGTTACGGGCGAGGAGATGGGGCTGCTCGGGTCGGATTATTTTGCGTGGCATCCGACCGTGCCGCTCAAGGACATTGTGGCCAATGTGAATGTCGATGGGGCGCCGGGAATTTACTACGCCATGAAGGATGTGGTGCCGCTGGGCAGCGAGCATAGCAGCCTGGGGAAGACGGTGCAGAAGGCGGCGCAGGAAGTGGGGTACTCGATTTCGCCCGACCCGATGCCGGAGGAGGTGGGCTTCATCCGGAGTGATCAGTACTCGTTTGTGCTGCGGGGGATTCCGGCAGTCGACATGATCGACGGGGTGAAGGCGGTGGACCCGAAGATTGACGGGCTGGCGGTGGTGAAGAAGTGGCTGGTCACGCGGTACCACACTCCGCTCGACAGCATGGATCAGCCGCTCGATTACGACTCGGCGGCCAAGGGGTCGCGGATGAATTTTCTAGTTGGCTACGATGTGGCGCAGGCGGAGGACGTGCCGGCCTGGAATAAGGGCGACTTCTTCGGGGAGACGTTTGGGAAGTAGCTGTCAGCTGTCAGCTCTCAGCTATCAGCACAGCAAAAACCTCAACCGCAGAGCGCGCAAAGGGCTCGCGAAGGGCGCGAAGCAAATCGGGGTCTCAAGCTGGGGATTCGGGTGGGCAGGCGAGGGCGCCTGCCGCTACACGTTGCTTTGCAGGTTGCAGGCGGAGAATCTCTTATCTTCCAACCCTTCTTCGCGATCTTTGCGAATCCTCTGCGCTCTCTGCGGTTAAGGTCTTGGCTTCACTGAAAGCTGACAGCTGAGAGCTGAAAGCTGAAAGCTATGAGCTGCTTTTACGGCCGAATGATCAAGACCATGCCGGGCCGCAGGGTCGCGACGTTGCGATTGTCGCGCTTCAGAGCGTCGACGGTGGTGTTGTAGCTGGTGGCAATCGAGTAGAGCGTTTCGCCTTGCTTGACCCGGTGGTGCAGCACGTTCGCGTCGGCGGTCGTGGAAGGGTGGGAGCGCCGGGTACGTTTCGTGGTGGCTACCTCGGAGGTATGGGCGGCGTCGGGCGAGATGGGCACATGGATATAAAGAACGGAGCGGCCCCGCACGCTGTCTCCGCGGAGATGATTCCACTTGCGAACCATGGCCGGGGGAACCCCGAAATTCTCGGCCACCCGCTGCACCGTGTCTCCCTTGCGAACTTTATAGCGAATGGCCCGGCGGGCATACGTGGCCGTGTCATCGGCGGCGTGCTTGCCGGGAGCAATCGGGATGATGAGCTTGCTGTCGGCGTCCAGCGCGGCATCCTCGTCGACGTTATTGACTTCAGCGATGGCTTTGGGCGTCGTGCGATAAGTGCGGGCCAGGGAGGCGAGCGTGTCGCCGGGCTGAACCTTGTGATAGCGCCACCAGACCCGCATCTCGGGCGGGATGGCGGCGATGGCCGTCTGAAACTTTTCCGCGCTCCCGGCGGGCAGGTGAAGCTCGAACTCGTGGTCCTTGGGGGTAGTCAATCGCAGGAGGCTGGGGTTCAGGTCTTGCAGTTCCGCGGCTGACGCGTCCACGCACTCGGCCACCAGCCGGAGGTCCACCGGGTAGTCGATCTTAACCACGTCGGTCGGAACCGGCTTCTCCTTCTGGATGTCCTCCAACCCGTACTGCTCCGGGTTCTTCGCCATGATGGTAACGGCGACGATGATGGGGACGTAGTTGCGGGTTTCCTTGGGAAGAACGTTGCGCCGGTAGAGTTCCCAGAAGTCGGCATAGCCGGTGCGCTTGACCGCGCTCTGCACCGTGCCGGGGCCGGAGTTGTAGGCGGCCATGGCGAGGTACCAGTCGCCAAACTGGTCGTAGAGGTCCTTGAGGTGGTGAGCCGCAGCGATGGTGGATTTTTCGGGATCCTGGCGGTCATCCACCCACCAGTCGCGCTCCAGTCCATAGCCCTTGGCGCGGCTTCCCATGAATTGCCAGATGCCGCGGGCGCCGGCGCGCGAAACCGCGAGCGGGTGGAACCCCGACTCGGCCTGGGCGAGGTAGATCAGATCCTGCGGCACGCCCTCCTGCTTGAGGATCCGGCGGATCATGTCGTCATAGCGGCCGGAGCGGGCCAGCGCGCTTTCCAGCGTGCCTCGACCGCGGGTGGAAAAGTAGCTGATGTAGCTGGCGACCTGGTCGGTCATCATCAGCGGCAGGTCGGAATGGGTCGATTTGATCTCGGCTTCGGCCTTGGCCTTTACGTTGGCATCGACCGGGAAGGTGACTTCGTTGGCCTCGTCGATCGGGGCGGGCTCGGATTTCTGCTCGGTGAAGCCGTCGCCCTCCTGCAAGGCCTGAAGCTCAAAGCCGTTGATGCCTTCGAGGATGCGATCCAGCTCCTGCTGGAGCCGGTCATCGGACCGGACGTCGAGATTGCTCCCCAGCAGCAGGTTGAACGCGTGGTCGAAGTTCTGCTTGGCGGCCTCCAGATGCCCGGCACGGTAGTTGTCCTGGCCGGTCTGGTATTCCTTCTCAACTTTGGCGATCAGATCGGCGACCGGATCCGGAGACAAGGCCTGCTGCCCAGCCGTCGGCAGCGGGGGCGTAGCAGGAGCGGTTGAGGGCTGCGCGATGGTCGGCTTCGGCGCCGGCTGCTGGGGCTGTGCGGCCACCGCAGCCATCGCCGGTGGCGTCGCGTGCGAAGCGGGCAGCAGTGCCGCAGGCTTCTGCGCGGACTGGCAGGCAACGAGCGCCAGCAAAGCGGCGACGGGGGCGATCCCGGCATAGAGTTTGTCAAATCTCATACGGCTCTATGAGTTAGCGCGCTCGGTCCCCCTGGCCTGATGGCTGACTATCTCTAGGATGCTACTCTCGGCCGTTTGCAGGGGTCAATTGACGAAAGACGCGGGCCGGTTACTTCCGGAACAGGGACGGGATAGTACCGTTCGGTGCTCCAGAATACAAGCTTCTTGAACGACGGGAAAGTCAGGAAAGCCTGTAGATGGAGCGGGCTGATGGAGTTTCCGGGCGTGCAGGCGTAAGATTCGGTGCATCCGCTCAGCCACTTCTGTCCATCAACAAACAGGCCTGAATCTCTCAATTCCCTCACAAGGAGATGAAAACCATGCAAGCAAGTAGAAAGTTATGGGCCGTAGGCTTGTCAGCCGCTCTGCTGGGCGGATGCCTGGTGGCGCTGGCACAGTCGAAAATGGCTGGGGAGGAAGCCGATGCCGCGCACCGGCTGGAACGGATGACCAAGGAACTGAATCTGACCGCCGACCAGCAGGAAAAGCTGAAACCGATCCTGGACAGCCAGGACCAGGACTGGAAGGCGATGCATGCGGATGCTTCGATGACCCCGGCCCAGAAGAGAGCCAAAGCGAAGGAAATGCATGAAAAATACGGACCGCAGATCAACGCCGTTCTGACCCCAGAGCAGCAGACCAAGTGGAAGCAGATGAAGCAGGAAGCCTGGGAGAAGCATAAGGAGGGCATGAAGGGCGGCAGCATGGACAAGCAGCAATAGCCAGCCCCTCGATAGGCGATTGCAGAGGCGGCCCGCCCGGGCCGCCTTTATTGTTTGACCCGATGATTCAATCTCACCGCCGGCATCGACCTTTGGTGCCGCTCCGCTACCCGATCTCCTAAAGAACCATTGGGCTGTATCCGATGACCGAGTTGGAGCGTGTTGCGCGCCGTACGCGCGCCGTGCCGGTCAGCCGAGGATCAGCCCCGTGGACGATCTCATTCAGGAGTTCCTGGTCGAAAGCAACGAGAACCTGGACCGCTATGACAGCGAACTGGTGAAGCTGGAAGGCGAGCCGGGTTCGCAGGCTTTACTGTCGAGCATTTTCCGCGGCATTCACTCGATCAAAGGGGCGTGCGGCTTTCTCGGGTTCCAGAAGCTGGAGAAGCTGGCGCACGCGGGCGAAAACCTGCTCAGCAAGTTGCGCGATGGCCAACTTCTGCTGACCGCCGAGATCGGCAGCGCGCTGTTGGCTGCCGGCGACGGCATCCGCCAGATGCTGGCTGCCATTGACGCAACTGGGACGGACGGCGAGGAAGAATTCCTGGAGTTGATCGAGCAGCTGAAGGCGCTGCAAGAGGGCGCCGCGCCGGCGGCGAAGAAGCCGGCCGCGACTCCTTCCCCCAAGCCGGCACCCGCAGCTGCGAAACCGGACCGCGAGAGCGCCCCCAAGCAGCCGCCAGCGGCTGCGGATGAAACGGCTGCGGCGCAAAAGCAGGAGCATCAGCCGCAGACCGGGAAGCTGGGCGGAACGCTGGTCGAGCAAGAGCGCATCAGGCCGGAAGATCTGGAGCGCGGGCTCCAGGCTCAGGAAAGGGGCGACATCCGGCCCATCGGGGAAATCCTGGTTTCGATGGGGGCAGTTTCGGCTCCCGAGGTGTCGACCACGTTGCGCATGCTGGAAGAGCAACGCGCCAAGGCGGCCGCCCAGGACTCGACCATCCGGGTGCACGTGAACCTGCTGGACAAGCTGATGAACCTGGTGGGCGAACTGGTGCTGGCACGCAACCAGATTCTGCAGTTTGCCGGCCGGCAGGAAGACGCGGCCTTCGTCGAAACCTTGCAGCGGCTGAACCTGGTCACCAGCGAGTTGCGCGAAGGCGTGATGAAGACCCGCATGCAGCCCATCAGCCGGCTGTTCGACAAGGTTCCCCGGGTAGTACGCGACGTGAGCATGGCTTGCGGTAAGCAGGTGCGGGTCGAGACCGAGGGCAAGGAGACGGAACTCGACCGCACCCTGCTAGAGGCGATGAACGACCCGCTCACCCACCTGGTGCGCAACGCCATCGACCACGGGATCGAACGTCCGGAAAAACGGACGGCGGCAGGCAAGAGCGCGGAAGGCCTGCTACGGCTGCGCGCGCTGCACGAGGGCGGTCAAGTCACCATCGAGATCACCGACGACGGGGCGGGCATCGACGTGGACCGTATCCGGAGGAAGGCCGTCGAGCGCGGGGTAGTGAGCGCGGAGCTGGCGGCGCGCATGGGTCCGCAAGAGGCATTGAATCTGATCATGTTGCCGGGGGTGTCCACGGCCGAGAAGGTGACCAACGTCAGCGGGCGAGGGGTGGGGATGGACGTGGTGAAGACCAACATCGAGCACGTCGGCGGCTCGATCGAGATCCGGACCCAATTCGGGCATGGAACCAGCTTCCGGGTGAAGCTGCCGCTCACGCTGGCGATCGTGCCGGCGCTGATTGTGCGCTGCGCCGGCCGGCGCTTTGCGATTCCGCAAGTGAATCTGGTCGAGTTGGTGCGGGCTGAGGCGGATAGAGGCGGCATTGAACTGGTGCACGACGTGCCGGTCTACCGGTTGCGCGGGCGCCTGCTGCCGCTGGTGCCACTGAGCCGGGAACTGCGTCTCGACCGCAAGGAAGGCGCGGCGCAATCCAAAGCGGCCCTCAACATCGTGGTCCTGCAGGTGGACAGCCGGCAATTCGGGCTGGTGGTTGACGAAGTTCACGATACCGAAGAGATCGTGGTGAAGCCGCTGGGCAAGCACTTCAAGTCGATCAAGGCGTACGCGGGCGCAACCATCATGGGCGATGGCAAGCCGGTGCTCATCCTGGACGTGCCGGGGCTGGCGCAGAGCGCCAGCATCCTGACCGGCGCTCACGAGGAGGCGCGGGTCGGCCGCGAAGGCGACGCCCTCGGGCGAAAGGGAATCGAGAGCCAGAAGTTCGTGCTGTTCGCCGGCCCGGGCGGATCGCGCATGGCCCTGCCATTGAGCCTGCTGGCCCGGCTGGAAGAGCTTCCGGCCAGCCAGGTGGAGCGCTCGGGCAACCAATGGGTGGCCCAGTATCGCGGCCAGATCCTGCCGCTGATTCGCGTCAGTCATGCCCTGCCAGAGCGGCGGGAGGGGGTGGCGACGGCATTGGCGCAGGAGTTCCCGCCGACCCATCCGATCCAGGTGCTGGTGCTGAATCACCAAGGGCACGCCTTTGGGCTGGTGGTGCCGGAGATCCTCGACATTGTGGAAGACGCCGCCCAGGTGCAGGCGCCGGCCACCCGGGCGGGCGTGCTGTACTCGGCGGTGATCGCCGACCGGGTCACCGAGTTGCTCGATGTGGCCTACATTCTGCGCTCGGGGGAACTCTGCGGGTCGCAGGCGCAGGCCGCGGGGGCAGGTCAATGACGAGGGAATCGCGCCAGTTCTGCACCTTCTACCTGGATGGCCTGCTTTTCGGAGTGGAATCCCAGCGAATTCAGGAAGTCATTCGATGGCTCGAGTTGACCGAGGTGCCGCTGGCCTCCGAGGTCATCAGCGGCGTGATGAATCTGCGGGGCCAGATCGTGGCGGCCATCGATCTCCGCCGCCGGCTCGAATTCCCCGCGCGCCCCGCGGGCTCGCTGCCGATGTGCGTCGTCGCCCGCACCTCCGACGGCGCGGTGAGCCTGCTGGTGGATGACATCGGCGACGTGGTGGAGGTCGACGAAGCCAGCTTCGAGGCTCCGCCGGAAACATTGAATCCCGCGCTCCGCAGCGTGATTCAGGGTATTCACAAGCTGGATCGCGGGCTGCTGCATGTCCTGGATGCGGAGCGGGTGTGCGCGCTCGAAGAAGGCGAGCGCGTCGCGGCTAATTCGGGTGAGTCGAGACAGGCTTGATCCGAGTTCGTGGAAAAACCATGCGGGTCCTCAGCGACCTGGCAGCGGGTGGATGGGAAGGGAGAGAAGTCACATGTTGGGACTCAACAATCTGAGCATTAAGTGGAAGCTGCGGATCCTGATGGCCTTTGCGGCCGTGGCCCTGCTGGTCTTTGGCGGGGTGTCGCTTTCCACGTTGCGGACGGTGCAAATCAACGGCACGCTGTATGAAGAGATCAGCAACGACCGCGATTTGGTCGCCGATATCTATCCTCCTGCCCTCAACCTGATCGCCATCCGCTTCCTGGTCTACCACGCCATCGCCGAGACCGATCCGGGCAAGCGGCAAATGATCCTGGCCGAGATCCCGAAGATTCGGAAAGACTTTGACGACAACTATGACGCCGACGTCAAGGTGCTGCCCGAAGGCAGGGCCAAGACGCTGTTGACCGGGACCGTGCGCGAAACTTCTCTGGAGTACTTCACCAAGGTCGATCAGAACCTCGCCCGGGCGCTGCAGGAAAACAATGCGAAGAAGACCGAGGCTTTCCGGCAGGAACTCGCTCAGGTCGAGGAAAGAAACGCGGCCGCGGTCGCCGAACTCGTCAAGCTTGTGAACGAGGAGACCGCAAGCGACGAAAAGACGGCAGGCGAGACGGTCACATCTCGAACCTGGATGATGGGGTGCATCGGGCTGGTCGCCATACTGCTCACCGTGGTGACCGGGTACCTGGTCACCAAGAGCATCACCGGTCCGCTGGGCAAGATGTCGGCGATGCTGAAGGACATTTCCGAGGGCGAAGGCGACCTGACCAAGGCGTTGGACGCCAGCGGCCATGACGACCTGGCGGAGGTGGCGCAGCACTTTAATCAGTTTGTTACGAAGTTACGCGGGCTGATTGGAGCGATTTCGGAAAACGCCCAGCACGTAGCCAGCGCCAGCGAAGAGATGTCGGCCACCAGCCAGCAGATCACCGCAAACTCGGAGGAAACCTCGCTGCAGGCGCGGGTCGTCTCCGAGGCCAGCGAGAACGTCAACAAGAACCTGCAGACCGTGGCCACCGGCGCCGAGGAGATGAGCTCGACCATCAACGAGATCGCCAAGAATACGGCCGAGGCGGCCAAGGTGTCGTCGGAGGCGGTGGAAACCGCGGAGGCGACCAACCAGACGGTGGGCAAGCTGGGCGCCTCGAGCGCGGAGATCGGCAAGGTCATCGAGGTGATCACCTCGATTGCGCAGCAGACCAACCTGCTGGCGCTCAACGCCACCATCGAAGCCGCGCGTGCCGGGGAAGCCGGCAAGGGCTTCGCCGTGGTAGCCAACGAGGTGAAGGAGCTGGCCAAGCAGACCGCCAAGGCGACCGAGGAGATCAGCCAGAAGATCAAGGTCATCCAGGAAAACACCAACGGCGCAGTGGAAGCGATTGGCAGCATTCGCGGCGTGATCGACAAGATCAGCCACATCTCGAGCGTGATCGCGACCGCGGTGGAACAGCAGAGCGCGACCACGAACGAGATGTCGCGCAACGTCGCCGAAGCCGCCAAGGGCGCCGGGGAAATCTCCGGCAATATCGCCGGCGTCGCCGAAGCCGCGCAAAGCACCTCCAGCAGCGTAGGCGAGGCGCAGAAGGCGACCCAGCACCTGGCGGAGATGGCGGCGCAACTGCGCCACCTGGTGGGCCAATTCAAGATCGACGACGGCAGCCGCAATGCCTTCGGCGGGAAGGCGAAGGGAGCGTACGCCGGCTCCCGCTGAAAAGCGGAGCCAACCGGGCCGGTGAATTCCGGTCCAGTTGCTTCCCAGCAGGCAGCCTCGGGCGAGGTAGGTTGGTCCGCTGACTTAGCCGAAGAGCATCGGCAGGCACAAAAGCTATGACGGACAGCGTCACGTCTCGGCGAGTTCGAGTGTTGGTGGTCGACGATTCGGTAGTGACCCGTAAGGTGTTGGGCGAAGTACTGGCGGCTACCCCGGGCATCGAACTGGCAGGAACGGCCTCGAACGGCGAGCTTGCCCTGGCGAAGCTGGACCAACTGAAGCCGGACTTGATCACGTTAGATATCGAGATGCCGGGGATGAACGGCCTGCAGGTGCTGGCGGAGATCCGCAAGCGCTACCCGAAGCTGCCGGTGATCATGTTCAGCACGATGACCGAGCGGGGAGCGAAGGCAACGCTGGATGCGCTTTCGCTCGGCGCTACCGATTACGCCACCAAACCTACCAATAGCGATAATCTCGCCAATGCCAAGGAACAAATTGCAAAGGACCTGCTGAGCAAAATCCTCGGGCTGCAGGCGGCGATTCCGGTTCCGGTTGCGGCGGAGAGGCGCATGCCGCCGCAGCCGGCAGCGTACAAGCCGGTACAGCGGCGCATCGACATCGTGGCCATCGGCACATCGACGGGCGGTCCCACTGCGCTGGCCGAACTGATCCCCCAACTGCCCAAGGAATTTCCTGTGCCGGTTCTGGTGGTGCAGCATATGCCCGCGCTGTTTACTCGCATGATGGCGGAGCGCCTGGACTCGCGGTCGGCGCTTTTGGTGCGAGAGGGCCAGACCGGAACGAAAATCGAAGCTGGGCAAGTCTGGATTGCTCCCGGCGACTTCCACCTCACCGTGGCTCGCAAGGGAATGGACATGGTGCTGGATCTCAACCAGGAACCGCCGGAGCATTCCTGCCGCCCCGCGGTCGATGTCCTGTTTCGCTCGGTGGCACGCAACTACGGGCCCCACGCCCTGGCCGTGATCCTGACCGGAATGGGCTTCGACGGAACCAAGGGCGCGAAAGCCGTTCGCGATGCCGGCGGAGACGTAGTGGTGCAGGATGAGTCCAGTGCCGTGGTTTGGGGTATGCCGGGCGCGGTGGTCGCGGCCGGCGTGACCGATCAAGTTTATCCGCTCGGCCGGATGGCCCAGGAGATCGTGCGCCGGGTCAGTTCACGGCGCTGGCTTACGACGAAGGCGGCGGGCTCGGGAACGTTGTAGTCAAGGCTGATTTCACTCCAGGCCTGTGTTCGAGCTTCGCGTCATCCTCAATCTTCCTTACTTCCTCGTTCAAAAATTCTCCGTTCAATATGGACAAGTTCGACGCCGAGGAATCCGTGAGCCTTCAAGTCGTATCTGGCCATCTATAATGGCCAGCCGTTCTGAGATCGGGAGTCCAATCGAGTGAGGGTTATGAAAGCGATTCGGGTGAAGCAAGTGGGTGGGCCAGAGGCACTGGAGTTGGTCGATGTTCCGGTGCCACAACCCAAGGCCAACGAAGCAGTCGTGAAAATTACGGCGTCGGGCGTGAACTTCATCGACGTGTACTACCGCGAAGGACGCTACAAAGCCCAGCCGCCGTTCATTGTCGGGCAAGAGGCGGCGGGCACGGTTTCGGCCGTGGGCGCGCAAGTGAGTGCGCTGACGGTGGGCGACCGGGTTGCCTACACGATGCTGCTGGGCAGTTATGCGGAGTACCAGGCGGTTCCCGCGGACAAGCTGGTGAAAGTTCCGGAGGGAGTGGACGATCGCAGCGCGGCCGCCGTGATGTTGCAAGGGATGACGGCGCACTACCTGGTCTATGACACGTTTCCGCTCAAGAAGGGCGACACGGCCCTGGTCCACGCGGCGGCGGGAGGTGTCGGCCTGCTCCTGGTGCAAATGGCGCACAACCTGGGCGCGCGCGTGATTGGCACGGTCTCGACCGATGAAAAAGCGGACTTGGCGCGCAAGGCGGGCGCGGACGAAGTCATTCTGTATACCCGGCAAGACTTCGAAGCTGAGACGAAACGGATCACGGAAGGACGCGGGGTCGATGTGGTCTACGATTCGGTGGGCAAGACCACTTTCGACAAAGGCCTGAACCTTCTGCGGCCGCGCGGATCCATGGTTTTGTTCGGCGGTTCGAGCGGGGCGGTCGCACCACTCGATCCAATCCTGCTGACCCAGAAGGGATCGCTATTTCTGACGCGTCCGTCGCTCGGGGCCTACATCGCGAGCCGGGCAGAGTTGGAGGTACGATCCGCCGCAGTGTTCAACATGATCAGGACGGGCAAGCTGAAACTTCGGATCGAGCATACCTATCCGCTGGCGCAAGCTGCCCAGGCGCATCGCGACCTCGAAGGCCGGAAGACGACGGGTAAGCTGTTGCTGCTGCCCTAGGCCGTCCCCGCATTGCTTGTTCGCGCCGAATCGCGCCGCTCCCGGCGCTCCAAACAACCAGCGGTCTGCTGCTTCGCATCGGAGAACGTAAGCGAATCGTCGGAGTCTCCCATGCGGCCAAGACTCCCTGAAACTGGGGCGAATCTCCGTGACAATGAGAATTTGGGCAGCTTCCTTTTTGCTTGCTCTAGCGATTGCGTGTCCTGCGCATGCTCAGCAGATCTCGCTGCGCTGCGACCCCGCCCAGTCGAAAGCCAACTGGAACCTGAGCGACCCGCTGCACACCGTGAAAGGAGAGTTCAAGCTCAAGCAGTGCGAGCTGCGGTACGATCCGTCGTCAGGCAAGGCCGGCGGCGAAATCGTTTTTGATGCCACCACCGGGCAGAGCGGCAATCACGCACGAGATCACAAGATGCATAAGTTCGTCCTGGAAAGCGAAAAGTATCCCGACATCCGCTTTCATCCCGATCGCGTCGAAGGCACAGTGAACCCATCCGGCGAGTCGAAACTGCAGGTGCATGGCATGTTCTCAATCCACGGAGGAGATCACGCGATCACTCTGCCGGTAACTTTGAACCTGGGCCCGGCGCAATGGAGTGCGTCGTCGCAGTTTTCCGTTCCTTATGTGGAGTGGGGGATGAAAAATCCAAGCGTGTTGTTTTTGCACGTAGGCGACAACGTGGCGATTGACTTTCAGGCTGCCGGCAGCGTAGGGAGCGGGGCCTTGGGGAATTCGCGATGAACGTACGCTTCGCGGCAGGGCCCGCGTTTCGGCTCAGGCGGCCGCGCCGCACCATTGCGTAATGATCAGCGCGAGCACCTTGGTAGCGGCGATCACTTCCTCGAGATCCACGTATTCATCTACCGTGTGAGCATGCATGACGTCCCCCGGCCCGTACAGGACCGCGGGCGTATTCGCGTGGTTGGTGAAGAGCCGGAGATCGGAGCCATAGGTGACTCCGCGAATCGCAGGCGCCTGCCCGAGCACGCGCTCATGACACGCGGTGAGCGTCTTCACGATCGGCGACTCCTGCGGCGTCTGTCCGGATTCAAACTGCCCTTCGAACCAGACCAGTTCCGGCGGATGCTCCTTCAGCCACGAGTCGGCGGCTGAGGCATTGTGCAATGCATCGGCCATGGCCTGGCGGGCCGCGCCGGTCGATTCTCCGGGCAGCACGCCGAACCGGCCTTCCGCAACCAGTTCATCGGGAACGGTCGAAGGCCAGTCGCCCGCGCGCACCGTACCCAGGTTGATCGGGGCGATGTTGTGCGGGTCTTCGTAGAGCGGATTCCGGTATTCGATGTGACGGCGGCGCTCGGTTTCCTGGATCGCCTCCAGCACGCGGCAAAACTTCTCAATGGCGCTTACTCCATAAGGCTTCATGCAGGCGTGAATGGCGCGCCCGCGGATCCGCAACCGGAAACTGAGCGCGCCCGATTGCACCGGGCAGGCTCGCAATCGCGTGGGCTCAGTAATGATCGCTGCGTCCGCCTTGAATCCCTTTACGATGGTGGTGAGCGTGCCCACGCCGCCGCTCTCTTCTCCGATCACGCTTTCCAGGAGCAGATCCGCCGCCGGACAATATCCCAGCACCTGCAACGCCTGCACCGCGAAGATGTTTGCAGTCAGTCCGGCCTTCATGTCGCACGAGCCGCGCCCATACAGCTTGCCATCGCGCACGGCCCCGCTCCACGGCGAGTCCGACCAGAGCGCCTCGCTGCCGGTGGGCACCACATCCATGTGCCCATTCAGAATCAAAGTTCGTGCCCCCTTCGGCGCGCGGCGCGATGCGGCTGCCCATCGCCCCACGACGTTAAGCCGATCGCGAAACAGCACGCCATCATCGCAAAAGGCGGCATGGTCCTTGAGATCTTCAAATTCCGAGCACACCACATCGGTGCGCAGGCCGAGCGACTCGAGCTTCTCCGCAATGCAGTACTGCGCTTTCTGTTCGAATCCCGGAAGGGTGGGGAACTGTACCAGCTTCTGCAGGAAGGCGACGATCTGGTCGCGCAGCGCGTCGACCTGGGCCGCGATGGCAGGTTGGAGGTCGGCCATAGTTGTTGCGTCGTCCATTGTAGGACTAAAAACGCTGCGCGGCCCGGTCGCGGGGGCCGCCTGTCACTGTTTACGCCTGTAGTTGGCGAGATAACCCGGCGCAGGCATGCCAGCGTCGCACCGCTCATCGCGAACCGGATCGCCCGGGAGGATCGCGAGCGGCAGAACCCCGGCCCACGTCTGGAAGCCATAGTCCTCGGGATCGTCAATGGGCGGCCCCTGCCTCACCTTTGCCGAGAATTCCTGAATCGGCAAGCGCAACGCAGTCGTCGCCTTCAGTTCCTTTTCATTCGGCTGGCGCGACTCGGTCCAACGTCCCGGCAGAATGTGCTCGGAGAGCAGGCGGAGCGCCTGCAGTTTTTCGCCCGGGTCAGTGACCGCGGTTGCCGTGCCGAGAATCACCACCGAGCGGTAGTTCATTGAATGATTGAAGATCGATCGCGCCAGCACTAATCCGTCGAGCAGCGTGACCGTTACGCAGACCGGGACGCCCTGGTCGAGATTGCGCAGCATGCGGCTCGCCGCCGAACCGTGGATGTAGAGGTGATCGCCCGAACGTCCATAGCCGGTGGGAATCACGAATGGCTGCCCGTCCACCACAAAGCCCACGTGACATATGAAGCCCTCATCCAGAATTTTATAGGCCGCTGCGCGGTCGTAGACCGCGCGTTCCGGCTCGCGAACCAGACGGGTGCGCGAAGTCGGCGTATAGGACTCGGACATGATGGGAAAGTGCTCCTGCAGTCGTGAAGAGTGAAGACGATGGTAGCAGGTCTAGGCGTCAGGCGTCAGGCTGTGCGATTCCAATAGTCCATGCCGGCCTGCGATCCACCCAAAGGCCAGAGCCGAGCCCAGTGTCATGAAAATTACGGCGATGGAGGGACGGGCGTCTCGCCCGTCCAGCCGGGCGGGGACGCCCGGCTCTCCACGTAAGCAGCGCGGCAGAGCCTGAAGCCTGAAGCCTGACGCCTAAAGCCTAAAGCCTAAAGCCTAAAGCCTAAAGCTAAAGCCTGCCGGCCCTACCAATTGACTTTCAACGCGAACTGGAACTGGCGCGGATCATACGCTGCCGTCGCCTGCCCCGCATTCGTCCACAGCGGGTTCACATCCGCGACGTTGAAGCGGTTCGCGATGTTGAAGATGTCCACCATGGCATCCATGCTCCAGCGCTCGCCGAAATTGATGCGCCGCGCGATGCGCAGATCGTTGAACACATCCCAGGGCTTTACGCCGGCGTTGCGGGATAGGTTCCCATCGAGCGAGAGCAACGTTCCGTCAAAGCCGTCAACGTAACACGGCAGTGAGAAGACCCCGCCGTGCGCGAACTTCGATGGCACGGTTTGCGGCGAGCACGCATTACCCGGCGATCCGAGGGGAACGACGTTCGGGCGAGCCGAACTCGGCGAGAACTGCAGGTTGGTATTCTCCCCCGTGATGATCATGAACGGGCGTCCGGAGGCAACTTCAATGATGGGCGCAAAGGTCCAGTTGCTGAGCAGCCCGCTCTTGAAGCCGGAGCCGCCGACTTTCCCGCTCTGGTAGACGCCGCTGAAGACGAACCGGTGGCGCTGGTCAAACAGCGAGTTGGAGCGTTCCAAGCCGGGGAAATAACTGTCCTGGGGCGCGAGCGGTGATTGCAAATCAGTCGAGTCATCGATGGCGTGCGACCACGTGTACGACGCGAGAAACTCGTAGTGACGGTTGAAGCGCTTCTTCATGGTCGCCGTCAGGCCGTGGTAGATCGAGCTGCCGTTGGAGTAGTTGGCGTCCATGTCGCTGAACGGAATGACCGCGCACCCACCCTGCGATCCGAGAGGCAGCGTGTTGTCGCAGTGGCTGCCGGCGCTGGAAAGGCCGAGGCCAAGGGCATTGGCGAGCACCTGAGCATCCCCAAGGCAGGGCCCGGCTACCGCGGGCACTGCCAGAGAGGGATTCAACCCTCCCGGACGGAAGAAGTTCATGACTGGCGAGGGCGCAAACAGGCCCGCCGGAAGCCCGAACAGCGACGAGCAGATATTTACGTTGTACGGCGAAGTCGGGTAGTTCGGGTCGGTAGTCGGAATGTGAGCAGCGTTGGCGACGGTGACGGCGCGCTGCCAGTTGGTCACCAGGTAATCTCCCCGCGCGGTATTGGCATTGATCGGCCGGTTCAGATGACGGCCGCCGTTGTAGTTGTAGGCCACGCTGAACGCGAAGCCGCCGCCCAGGTCATGCTCCACCGCGAAGTTGGCCTGCTGCGAATAGGCGTAGACGAAATTCTTGCTCTGCGGATATCCGAACGGCTGGAAACCGAGCGGAAAGAATGTTTGCGGGTTCAGATAGCCCTGGTTGATGAACAGCGAATTCGGATAGAACGCGTTGAAGCGCTGTTCGTTCGGCACGTAACCGAACGCTGGGACCGCGCTCGGCAAGCATCCGTTTGTGGCCAGGATTCCCTGAAAGATGTTCGTTGCGTTCAGATTTGCAGGATTGTTCGGCGAACTTCCGTTGCACGGCGATCCGCCCGCGAACAATAACTGGCCGCTCTTGGAGCCGTCCGATGCATCACCCAGGAAGTACAAGCCAAGCAGCGGGTGGTCATAAAAAATTCCATACGAGGCGCGCACCACCGTCTTGCCATCGCCCTTCGGGTCCCACGCCAGGCCCAGCCGCGGCTGAAAGTTGTTCGTATCGGTCTGAATGCCCTTTTGCAGACCGAGAGCGTTGTAAGCCGACTGCGCCAGCGGATTCGGCGCCGCGAACTGCGGCGGAAATTCCACGTCATAGCGCAGCCCGTAATTCAAGGTCAGGTTCGAGTTGACCTTCCAGGAATCCTCCACGAACAGTCCCAGCGGAATGTTGCGGAACGAATCTTTCGGATTACCAATGCCCTGGATGAAGGTCTGCGGAATGCCAAGGCCGTAGGCCTGCAGGCCGCTGAAACCGGGAAAGTCCTGGCAAAGCGGCGCGCACGGATTACTGAAGCCCACGGTCGGTGCATCCAGCGCCCCGACGTCCAGCACGCCGCCATAATTCACAGTGAAGGTCGCGTCCACCGGGATGTAGTTAAAGTCGACTCCGAACTTGATGTCGTGCCGCCCATGGGTGATCGAAAAGTTGTCGGCCACCTGGTAGCGCTGTTCCGTCCGCTGAATGTAGCTGTACGGTTCCCGCCCAAAGAACGCTACGCCCGGGATGTTGATGGCCAGCGCGGACCCTCCGGGAGCGTTGGCATAGAAGTAAGACAGCCCGCGGTACGCATACTGGAAGCGGAACTCATTGACCTTGTTGTTCCCGATCGTCCAGGTGTCCTGCAGCGTGCCTGCCCAGTCGTGATAGTCCTGCTCCGAGGTGCGCGAGTAGGCGTTCTGTCCGTAAGTCTGGTTCTCGCCATTTACCTGAATGCCGTTCACGAAACTCGGACTGAAGTTCGCCCGCATCATCAGGCGGTTGTTGGAACTCAGGTTGTGATCGAGACGCAGCGAATACAGGCTGGTATTTTCCTTGACCGGATAATTGCCGACTTGCGCGGCCAGCGTGAGAAACGACGACGGCAATCCCGCGCAGGTCAGATTGAGCCCGTTGCACGAAGTAGGGAATTGCTTCAACCCGCCCGGCACCAGCGGCGGAGGCAGAAACGCGAACGAAGCCGGATAGGCTCCGTTGAGGGCGATGCCCGACGAGCCTCCCACGAACGTGGCATAGGCCGCCACATCCTGGGCATAGAGAGCGGCACCGCCCGGATTCACCGCCGCCAACTGCTGAATCACAGCCGGATAGTTCTGAAAGAAGGTCTGCTGCTCCGGCGTCGCCTGGATCAGGAACGTTCCCGGGGGTGCGCCGTACACCGAAGAGACATCGGTGTTGACCATGCCAAACGTCCCGTCTTGCCCGCCGATGTCGGAGAAACCGGTCTCCCGGCGGCGGGTGATCTCATAGGAGAAGTAGAAGTAGGTTTTGTCCTTCTTGATGGGGCCGCCAAGCGCGATGCCAGCCTGGGTACGCGTATAGGCCGGGTTCTTGACCGTGCTGAAAGGATTCGTCGCCTGGAAGTCCCGGTTGCGCAGGTAGCCGTAGGCGTCGCCGTGAAAGGCATTCGATCCGGACCGCGTAATGATATTGACCACGCCGCCCGATGCGCGTCCGTACTCCGCCGCATAGCTGTTGCTGATGATCTGGAATTCCTGCACCGCTTCCTGCGAGACGGTGGAACGCACGCCGTTGGTCGAGTTATCGATCGCATCCACGCCATCCACGTTCACCAGGTTCGAGCGTGCGCGTTGGCCGCTGACGTTGAGGCCGGAGGTCGGCGCCGCTCCGATGTTGGGCGCGTTGTCGCGCAGCACCTGCGAATCGGTCAGAGCGAAATTGATGTAGTTGCGGCCATTGATCGGCAGGTTATCGATCCGGCGCTGGTCTACCGTGTTGGTAGTCTGGCTGCGGGTGGTTTCAACCAGGTCGGCTTCGGCGCTTACCGTGACCAGCGTCTCGCCGCCGGAGACTTTCAGGGTCATGGGCAGATCTTTGGCCTGCCCAACCGTAAGCGCCTGGTCCGTGGCCTCGCCCTTCCCAAAACCTGCAGCTTCGACTGTGATCGTGTACGTGCCCGGCGGCAGATTCAGCAACAGATACTCGCCATTGGTGTTCTGCGTGGTCGTTCGCTCAAGACCTTTTGCTTGATCCCGCGCCGTGACCGTTGCCGAGGTAATGAAGCTGCCTTTTTCGTCGCGTACGGTGACTCGGAAATCGCCGGTGGACGAACTTTGCGCGAAGCCCAAGACCGCGAAAAACACGACAAAACACACGAGCACGATTTGCAAAACCGATTTCATAGGTTCTCCAGAAGGCGCCGCTGCGCGTGCATTACTGTGCGAGCGGCAGAAAGCTGGCCTTTCTCCGTTGGCGAAAGCTGGCGAGGCACAGGCTGTTGGGGGTCACGTCCCGCAGGGTTGTACATCAGGAGATCGGTGGAAAGCAAGATAAATGAATGAGACGAATAGGGTTAGTAATGAACTAAAACGATATGGCAGAGGCTGGCCGTACAAAGAATGGACCGCATCGCTGTTTGGCATTCCGCGTCGATTTATGAGCGCTCGATCCCGACCGTTTCCTGCTGGCCGGTGTGAAGCGCCCACGCCATGCGCGGCGTATTGTGCGCAATCCCGAATCGCCCTTTGCGGTCGAGCAGGATGATGCCGCCGTGGCCATTAAGCCGCGATTGCAGATAATTAATCGCCTCCCGCGCAACCCAGTCCGGATCGTTGCCGGCCAGCACTCGATCGGCCGCCCACTTTGCCAGCACCAGTTTCATGATTGGCTCACCCCATCCGGTGGTGGAGGCCGCTGCGCTTTCATCGTCGGCGTAACATCCGCATCCGATCAGGGACGAATCGCCCAGCCTACCCGGAGCTTTATTGAGGGTGCCGCCGGTCGAAGTGGCCGCCGCGATGTTGCCGTCCCGGTCGAGGGCCACCGCGCCTACGGTATCGTGCGAGATGGTGGGCGCAAAAAGATTCGGCTGATTCTCCTCCGCGTGCGCCTGGTATTGCTGGAGTCGTTCCACTTCCCGGGGGATCACCAGCTCTTCATTGCGACACAGAGGAATTCCGTGTTCCACGGCGAAGCGTTCGGCCCCTTCTCCCACAAAGTACAGGTGCGGACTCTCGCTCAGGATTTTGCGGGCGACACGCACCGGGTTCCGCAGGCGTTCGACCCCGCCGACTCCGCCGCCGCGCAGCGTAGCGCCATCCATAATGAAAGCGTCGAGCTGAACCTTGCCATCGCGGTTCAGGAAGCTGCCGCGGCCCGCATCGAAGGTCTCGTCGTCTTCGAGCACGACCACCGCTTCTTCGACCGCATCCAGCGCGCAACCACCCCGTTGCAGGACGCTCCATCCCTTACGCAGGGCGTTGGTCACGCCTTGGATATGCGCCTCTACCATGTCATCAGGAATGGCCCACGCACCGCCATGAACTAAAAGCACGGGATCTTTCGCCAACGGAGAACCTCGCGGAAACGACCGGATAGTCTAGCATCCGCTACCGAGGGCCAGCAGTCGCGGAGCGACGGCAGTCATTAGCCCGGCACGTCAGTGCTGGGAAGATGAACCTCCAGGAGAATGAGTCCCCTTCAGGGGACGGCGCCAAGGGCCGCGAAGATCCTACGCGGCGCTGCGGCCGGCGCTGGCCGCGGCTGCGTCCATGCGCTCGGTCTCTTGCCAGGTGAAATAGATGCGGTGCGCCACCGTGATCGTCGAGAGCACTGCGATCACCCACAGCACCGGAGCCATCCGGTTGAAGATCGCCCCAATGATCAGCAGCACCAGGCGCTCCGGCCGCTCCATGAAACCCACTTTGCAGGTTCCAATCAGAGACTCCGCGCGGGCCCGCGCATAGCTCACCATGACGGAACTGATCATGGCCAGCGCCACCAGCGCTACATAGAAGAAACGCCCGCCCCGAGCGTAGTAGACCAGCAGCCCGAAGAACAGGGCAGCATCGCTATAGCGGTCCACCACCGAGTCGAAGAACGCGCCGAAGCGCGTGACCTTGTTGCTGGCACGGGCGACGCGGCCATCCACCAGGTCGAAGAAGCCGGAGCCGAAAATCACCAGCCCGGCATAAAAGAACATCTTGGCCTGGTTGTCGGCATTCGCGTAACCGAACAGGAACGCGGCCACCGTATCGATGACCAGACCCAGGAACGTGAGCAGGTTCGGGCTGATGCGGGCCAGCGCCATCCGGTTTACGATCACGTGCAGCAGCTTGCCGCAGACGTTGCCGAACGCGCTGGTCCAGGTCATGATGCCTCGGCCTCGTCGTGCATCGTGGTCAGGCGCAGGATTTCCATTTCGCGCTTGCCATTGGGGGTGACCACCGTCGCCGTGTCGCCCACCTTCTTGTTCAGCAGCGCGCGGCCGATGGGCGAAGTGGTCGAAATCTTTCCGGCTTCGACGTCGGACTCTTCGCTGGTCACCAGCTTGTACTCGATTTCCTCGTTCTTGTGGTTGTCGTACACCTTCACCGTGGAGCCCAGCCCGACCTTGTCCTTCGGAATGTTATTCAGGTTGATGAGCGACAGGTCCGCCAGCCGCCGCCCCAGTTGCCGCAAGCGCGCCTTCACAAACTCCTGGCGCTGTTTGGCCATGTGGTACTCGGCGTTTTCGCTCAAGTCTCCCAGCGCGATCGCCCTTTTCAGCTCCGCGGGCAGCTCGTGGTTCAGTTCGTGCTCCAGGGCATCAATCTCGTCCTGGAGTTTTTTCTTGATGTGCTCAGGCATGCTTACCGGGGATTATAAACCGTAGCGTTGCCCGCGCGAGCCGCACCTGCATTCCGAGGAAGCCGAAATGAGCCATGGCCTCGAACATCCGCGGAACGCCGCTTCCGGCAGATGCAAGCCTCACCGGGCGTGAGGGTTAGTGCCTCCCGCAGCCGGCTCGCGGCGGGCGCCGCCAACGTAGCCCGCCGACCGACCAGCCGGGAAACCCGCGTCACGATTGCCTTTGTGCTGTCCGAGGAGTAGCATTTAACCTAAGTAGTAGTTGTTCTTCTTTCCGGCGCTCGTAGGGTATCTCCACATGATGAACGGCGACGGCTTCCACATCGGCGACAAGGTCGTTTATCCCAACCATGGCGTGGGAGTCATCGAACAGATCAGTAGCCGAACCATCGGGACCACCGTCGAGCAGTTTTATCTCCTCAAGATCAAAGCCAGCAGCCTCAAAGTGATGGTGCCCTTTCACAATGTGCACAACGTCGGCCTGCGGCGGGTGGTCAAGAACGGGGAGATCCAGAAGATCCTTGATTATCTTACAGATGGCGAGTGCAGCTCGAACGCCGACTGGAAAGATCGCTTCAAGGAAAATTCCGAGCGGATGCGTACCGGTTCCCTGCTGGAGGTGGCCGGAGTCCTTAAGAGCCTGCTCACCCTCAACCAGTCCAAGCCGCTCTCGTTCCGCGAGAAGAAGATGCTGGAACGCGCTCGCTACCTGCTGGTGAGCGAGCTGGCCATGGCTAAAAATTGCGAAGATCGCCAGGTCGAAGAACTGCTCTCCAAGGCACTTTCCAAGCACAACCTGCGCTTCCCGGAAGCCTCGGAATTCGAAGCGTAGACCCCGCCCTGCTCACTCTCCCAGCCACACCCCATACGGTCGAAGCGTGTCGACATTGTCGAAAACGATCTTGGCCGCGCCCAGGATCGGGACCGCGAGGATCAAACCCATCCCACCCCACAGCCAGCCCCAGAACAGTAGTCCCAGCGTGACCGCCAGGGGATTGAGCCGCAGGCTCCTGCCCAGTAGCTTGGCGTAGAGAATGTTCAGCGCAAACACGTGGATGATCACCACCGCCGAGGCCAGGGCGATCAGGTCCCCGGACGGGATTTGCCCCAGTCCGACCGTGAGCAGCGGCAGCAATGCAAGACAGAAACCCAGGTACGGGACCAGGCTGAGAAAGCCGCTCAGCGCGCCCACCACCAGGAAGAACGGCAGCCCGTAGAGCCCGAAGATCGCAACCGTAATCACCACCATGAACAGGCCGATCATCAGGTTCGCCACCACGAAGCTGCGAATCATTCGCGAAATCGCACCCAGGGTCATGTACGCCGTGTGACGGTGTTCCATGGGGAACAGCATGACGGTGGACGAGCGCACATGCTGCTGCCAGCTGAGCATGAAGTAGATGAGGAACGGCGCGAAAGAGAAGGTGATCACCAGGTGGCTGACGGACCCGAATCCGCGCGTGAGCATTTCACTGATCGGCGACGGCGCCCGTACCGTGACTATGCTTTTGTCGTCTTCGTCAGGAGCCAGCGGGTTGAGCGACTCCGCCTGCTTTCGGAAGCTCATCACGCTCTCGCGAATCCGGCTCGAGTACTTGGGCAGGACATGCATGAAGTTTGCCACCTGGTTGTAGGAGGCGTAGGTGATTCCATAAAGCGCGACCAACAACAGCAGCACTGCGACCAGGGAGGCAAGCCCGCGCGGAAGTTGCTGCCCGACCAAAAAGTCCACCACCGGCGCCAGGATGAATGCCGCCAGGATCGATAGCAGGAGCACGACCAGGACCAGTTCGGCGGTGTAGCAAATCGACAGCAGCACACCGATCGCGATGACCGCCTCCGGCCAGCGCCGCCAGCGAATGCGCATCGCCGGCTCGCTCCTGCCGGCCTCCACCGGTGCTTCAACTTCCGACATGGCTTCGATATCGTAGTCGAAAATCGGCCGGGTGGCGTTGCATATAATCGCGAAATGAGCATGGAAAGCGGGGAAGCCTCGAACCCTCCCCGGCGCCTCCTCGGGCTGGATGTAGGGTCAAAGACGATCGGCATGGCGGTTTCGGACCCCCTCGGGATCACCGCCCAGGGCCTCCCCACCTACCGCCGCCGCAATAAGCGGCTCGACTTCGAGGAACTGGAACGCATCATCCGCCAGTACTCGGTTGCCGAAATCGTGGTCGGGTATCCTTTGCGAATGAGTGGCGCCGAGGGCTTGCAAGCCGAGAAGATGCGGCTTTTTGCCGACGAAATTCGCGCCCGTTTCGGCTTGCCCGTCCATCTGGTGGATGAACGGCTCACCTCTGCCCAGGCCAACCGCGTTCTGCGCGAGACCGAGATGTCGATCAAGCGCCGCGGCGAAGTCGTCGACCGTATGGCGGCTGTCCTGATTCTCCAGTCGTGGATGGAGCGATGCTCCTCCATCGCACGCCAGAGTGGGCCGGAAGAATCCCCTACGGATTAACGCGGACCACTCTACGGAACGTTACTTACTAACGGGAATGGCCCAACGGCAAACGATCTTCTGACCTACTTCATCTAAACTACAGGCCATTGCGAAAGCTCATCCCCATTCTCGTTTTATGTGTGGCCGTGGCCGCCGGATGGATGGCGTGGTCCGTCTCGAGCCTCGTGACCCCCGCCGGGCAAAAGTTTGTCCTGTTGAAGCCCGGTTTCTCCGCCCATCGTATCGCCGCTGAATTGAAGTCGGCCGGCGTCATTCGGAATGAGAACGTCTTTCTCCTCTGGCACTATCTTCACCGTCACCGCTCGCTGAAGGCGGGTGAATATCTGTTCGAGCGCCCGGCTTCCACCGTGGATGTTTATCGCCGCCTCATACGCGGAGATATCTACGTTCACACCGTGGTCATTCCTGAGGGCTTCACCATGTTTGACATCGCCCAGGCCATGCAGGACGCCGGCCTCGGGCCGCGGGAAGAATTCCTCCAGATCGCTCAGCAGGACACCAGTCTCATCCAGGATTTGGCGCCGCAGGCGACCTCTCTGGAAGGTTACTTGTTTCCGGATACCTATGAGTTCACCCGCACCCAAAGCCCCCGCGAAATGATCGCCGCCATGGTGCGGCATTTCCGACAGGTGGCCAGCAGCATCGGACTAGCCTCGGATGTGCACCAGACGGTGACCATGGCGTCGATTGTCGAAAAAGAAACAGCGGTGCCCGACGAGCGTCCCTTGGTCGCGGGCGTGTATTACAACCGCTTGGCTCGGCACATGGCTCTCGGGGCCGACCCGAGCGTAGCGTACGCGGAACTCCTGAGTGGCACCTACCAGGGTTCGCTGCATCACGGAGACCTGCAGATCAACTCTCCCTACAACACCTACCGGAATCTTGGTCTGCCGCCTGGCCCGATCGCCAATCCCGGCAAGAGCGCTCTGGAAGCGGCCATGCATCCGGTCTCCACCGACTACCTGTATTTCGTGAGCGACGCCAATGGCCATCACCGCTTCGCCCGCAGCCTGGAGGAGCACAACAAGAACATCAACGCCTACCGCCGAGCCCTGCGCGGCCAGTAGCGCGAATCCACCCAGAAGTTAGAACTGCTTCATCCCCCCATCCCTGTATACTCTTTCGTCAGTTCCGACATCTAACATGGTTTAACTGATCGGCGCATGAGTGGTCGCTCTCCAATCCGCGCTCTTCTTTTCATAGCCCTCGTGCTGCCGCTGTCCGGCTGCCTTTTTCATTCCCGCCGAGTCGAGCGCAAGCTGGGTACGACCCCGCTCAAGAGCGCGACACAACAAGAGCTGATTGATTCGATTAACCGCGAGGCCGGCAAACTCCATACCCTGCAGGCCACTGTTGATATCGACACCTCGGTAGGCGGCGAAAAGCAAGGCAAGATCACCGACTACAAAGAGATTCGCGGTTACATCCTGCTCCGAAAGCCGGCGATGCTGCGCATGATCGGTCTCATGCCAATCGTGCGCAATAAGGCCTTCGACATGGTCAGTGACGGGGACACCTTCAAGATCTGGATACCGGCGAAAAACCGCTTCGTCATCGGTAAAAATAATGCCGATGTCAATAACGCGAAAACGCGGCTGGAGAGCATCCGCCCGCAAGACATCTACAAGGCGCTTCTGGTCCATGCCATCAACTCCCAGAACGAAATCGCCGTTCTGGAAAACGGGTATGAGGAGGCGCTCGATTCTCGTCGGCACCCAATCGAGCTACCCGACTACGAGATCGAGGTAATCCAGCAGGGCAGCCACGGTTGGTATCTGTCCCGAAAAATCATCATCAGCCGCACCGATCTCAAGCCGCATCGCCAGAGCATTTATGACGAGGACGGGACCCTCCGCACCGAGGCCCGCTACGAGAAATATCAGGACCGCGACGGGCTTTCTTTTCCGCAACAGATTGAGATCCTTCGCCCGGTCGAGGAGTACGACATTACCCTGTCGATGGTGAAGCTGGAGATCAATAAGTCCCTTACTGACGAACAGTTCGACCTCGCCGCGCCGGCTGGCGCAGAGGTCGTCCACCTCGATCACCCCGCCAGCGGCATTACCAGTCGGTCCTCTTCCGGCAGCGAGTCGCATCGCTAGGAATCCGGCAAGGACTCGCGCTTGAGTTCCGTTTCTTCTTTGTCATTCTGAGCGAAGCGAAGAACCCCTTGCCAGCCCGCGCCAGCAGCGGCCTTTCGAGGAGTTTCCGCCACGGTCCTGCTCCTTCGTCCGGCAGAACCTGAATCGCACCTTCCCTGGGGCCTCCATGACTCGGACCTGTTCGTTTTTGACCTCCTCCATCTACAATCGACATGATGAACAAAATGATCCTGGGAAACCTGGTCCACCGGCCCATCCGCTCCCTCATCAGCATTGTTGCGGTTGCGCTCGAGGTCATGCTGATCCTCCTGATCGTCGGTCTCTCGCTCGGCCTGTTGAACGACTCGAAATCGCGTCAGGCGGGCATTGGCGCGGATGTGATCGTCATGCCCCCGGGCTCGTCCTTCATCGTGGGTCTCACCGGCGCGCCCATGCCGGTCAAGATCAAGGATGTATTGGCGAAGCTGCCGCACGTGGTCGCCGTAGCGCCGGTGATCACCCAGGTTTCGACCGCCGGAGCCCTCGAGGTGATTGCCGGAATCGACTTATCCAGCTATGAGCGCATGTCGGGACCATTTCGTTATCTGGAAGGCGGGCCCTTTCAGGCGCCGGATGACGTGCTGGTCGATGACATCCTCGCGCGCTCCAAGCACATCAAGGTCGGCGACAAGGTCGAGATTCTAGGAAACAGCTTCCGCGTTTGCGGCATCGTGGAGGCCGGCAAGGGCGCAAGGAAATTCCTGCAGCTTTCCGAACTCCAGGATTTGATGGGTGCGAAAGACAAGGCCTCGATCTTCTACCTGAAACTCGACAATCCCGCCTACGCCGATTCCGTCGCCGACAGCGTAAAAAAGATTCCCGGCATGGAGCATTACGTGGCCACCTCGATGGCCTATTACCTCTCGATGATGACCCCCAGCAACTACCCCGGCCTGTCCAGTTTCATCCGGGTCGTCATCGGGATTGCGGTGATTATCGGGTTCATTGTGATCTTCCAGGCCATGTACACCGCGGTCATGGAGCGCACCCGCGAGATCGGGATCCTCAAGTCCATGGGTGCGTCGAAGCTCTACATCGTCAATGTCATCCTGCAGGAGACCATCGCCCTGGCGATTGGTGGAATCATCCTGGGCATCGTCCTGAGCCTTGCCGCTCGGGCCGGAATCGTGGAGCGCATTCCGACGATCCGAGTGATCGTGACGGGCGGCTGGATCTTGCGGGCCACCGGGATTGCGATCGTGGGCGCCATATTGGGAGCGCTGTATCCCGCCTACCGGGCCGCCCAGAAAGACCCGATTGAGGCTCTGGCCTACGAATAGTGCGGGATTTCGCGGCCAAAACCCACTCATCACGGTTGCTTCCCGGGGGCCAAGGGCGTAGTTTCATTGACAATACGCCCTTTATTACGTTACCTTTAAAGCTTCGGATGTCTGCGGTTGCCCGCCTGATACCCTGGCGCACCTCGGCGCCGGGTGGAACTCAGCGGTCTTCATCGTTGTTTTAATTTCTGGGAGAGTTCAGATGTCAACCTATTTCCCCAAAGAGGGGGAAATTGCGCGCAAGTGGTTTGTCGTGGATGCTTCCGGGCTGACGCTCGGCCGGCTGGCCTCGAAGGTCGCCCGCATCCTGATGGGCAAAGAGAACCCGAAATATACGACCTTCCTCGATACCGGGGACCACGTGATCGTCATCAACGCTGAGAAGGTGAAGGTGACGGGCATGAAAGCGGAGCAGAAGGCGTACCACCGCTACACCGGGTATCCGGGCGGCTTGCGAACGGAAGACTACCGCAAGCGTTTTGACCGGAAGCCGGAACTGGTGATCGAACAAGCGGTTTCGCGCATGCTCCCCAAAACCAAGTTGGGACGCCAGATGTTCAGCAAGCTGAAGGTCTATCGCGGCGAGAAGCATCCGCACCAGGCCCAGAAGCCGGAAGCACTGGCGCTGAGCTAACAGCTTCGCGCTGCGAGCTTCGAGTAAGAGCAAGAATGAGAGTTTCGATTCTTTGAAAGGTTAAAGGGTGAAAGGCTGGAGTGGAGCTTCTGTTTGAAAGCTCGTAGCTCGCAGCCCGTAGCTCAAAGCTCTAATGGCTGAATTGGTTCAATACTACGGTACGGGTCGTCGCAAGTCGGCGGTGGCGCGCGTTTATCTGCGTCCGGGCAGCGGCGAAGTGAAAGTCAACGGGCGTCCGTTCGAGCAGTATTTCGTCACGGAGGCGCAGCGCACGAGCGCGCGCGCTCCACTCGCTCTGACTGAGAACACGGCAGCGTTCAACATCGTGGCCAATGTTTCCGGCGGCGGCGTCAACGGTCAGGCCGATGCGATGAAACTCGGGCTCGCCCGTGCCCTGATGCAGTTCAACGCCGAGCTGCGCAAGAAGCTTAAGGGCGAGGGCATGGTGACGCGCGACTCGCGCGCCAAGGAGCGCAAAAAGTACGGGCAGAAGGGCGCCCGCAAGCGCTTCCAGTTCTCGAAGAGGTAAGAGAGAAGGTTTCAAGGTGACAAGGTTTCAAGGTTTCAAAGCTGGCGGTCTCGCCTGAAACCTTGAAACTTTGAAACATTAGATTTTCAGTTGTTCAATTCTTCCCGTGCCCCGCGGCGCGGGGACGGGAATGGCAATCGGAGAAAGCAGGCTTCCAAGTTTCATCGTCTCAAAGTTTCAAGCAGGAACACCTTGAAACCTTGAAACCTTGAAACTCTGAAACCTTAAGCCTCCGATGCAGACCAAAAAAGGAGGTTGTTTGGCTACCATCACCATGAAAGAGCTGCTCGAAGCGGGCGTCCACTTCGGGCACCAGACGAAGCGCTGGAATCCCAAGATGAAGGAATACATCTTCGGAGAGCGCAACGGGATTTACATCATTGACCTGCAGAAGACGCTGAAGATGTTCAAGGAAGCGTCCAAGTTCGTGCAGGACCTGGCCGCCGAAGGCAAGATTGTGCTCTTCGTGGGCACCAAGCGCCAGGCGCAGGACGCGATCGCCGAAGAAGCGCAGCGCTGCGCGATGTTCTACGTGAACCAGCGCTGGCTGGGCGGGCTGCTCACCAACTGGGTCACCGTCCAGAAGTCGGTGAAGCGGCTGAAAGAGCTCGACGACATGGCCACCGACGGCCGCTACGAGCTGCTGCCCAAGAAAGAAGTCATCAAGCTGGAGCGCGAGCGCAAGCACCTGCAGGCCAACCTGGCGGGCATCAAGAATATGGCGCGCTTGCCGGATGCGATTTTCGTGATCGACTCGAACAAGGAGCAGATCGCCGTGCGCGAAGCCCGCAAGCTGGGCATCCCGGTGGTCGCCGTGGTCGATACCAACTGCGATCCCAGCGAAGTGGATTACGTGATCCCGGGCAATGACGACGCGCTGCGCGCGATCCGGCTCTTCGCTTCCAAAGTTTCGGATTCGATTGCCGAGGGTTCGCAGCTGGCCGCCGACAAGCAGACGGCGGAACTGGCTGCCATGGCCAGCTCGGGCGCCGCGGCCGAAGCTGCCCCCGCCGCTCCGGCAACCGCGGTACCTGCGGAGGAAGGCGGAGCCGAAGATATCAGCATGGAAGACGTGCTGGGCGGCGGCACCAAGAAAGCGCCCGCCGCCGAGAAGGATGCTGCCGACGAGGTTTCGCCGGTCGAAAGCCAGACGTTATAAAACGAACCTGGTGGACAGATTTCGGGACCCGCGGGCGTCTTTCACGCCGCGGGTTAATTTTTGTAAGCACGCTTCAGGCCTGCACTCTGCGCGGCGCATCTTCGCCGGATGCGCGGGCATCCAAGAAGGGAATCTTAAGAAATGGGCACAACTACCGTGAATATCTCTGCAAGCCAGGTGAAGGAACTCCGCGACAAGACCGGGGCGCCGATGATGGACTGCAAACAGGCTCTCTCTGAAGCCAAGGGAGACGTGGAGCAGGCGGTCGTCCTGCTGCGCAAGAAGGGTGTCTCGGTGGCCGCCAAGAAGGCGAGCCGCGTCACCAGCGAAGGCTCGGTGGCCAGCTACATCCACGCCGGCGGCAAGATCGGCGTGCTGGTCGAGATCAACTGCGAGAGCGATTTCGTTGCCCGCACCGAGGACTTCAAGGAACTGGTGCACGACATCGCCATGCACATCGCCGCCAGTGATCCGCGCTACGTCCGCAAGGAAGATGTGACGCCCGAGGATTACGCGCGCGAGAAGGACATCGCTCTGGCGCGGGCGGTAGCCGCCGGTAAGCCTCCGGCAATCGCCGAGAAGATGGTCGCCGGCAAGATGGAAAAGTTCTACGAAGAGGTCTGCCTGCTCGAGCAGCCCTTCATCAAGGACCAGACCATCAGCATCTCGCAACTGATCGCCGCCAAGATCGGCAAGCTGGGCGAAAACATCGCGGTGCGCCGCTTTGCCCGCTTTAAAGTGGGCGAGGCCGGCATGACCGTGGCGTTCACCAACCCGAAGGCCGAAGAAGGCAGCGAAGAAGCCACCAAATAGCGGTATAACGTTTCGGAGTTTCAGGGTGCCGCCTGCTCCAACAAGGTACCCTGAAAATGCCCGTGACCCGAAGTCTGGAAAGCGGAACGAATTCTTCATGGCCGATCCCGTTTTCAAACGCATTCTGCTCAAACTTTCCGGCGAGGCGCTGGCCGCGGGCCAGGGTTTCGGCGTCGATAATGCCCGGGTTCACGAGATCGCCGAGGAAGTAGCCGGGGTGCATTCCCTCGCCGTCCAGATCGCAATTGTCGTGGGCGGGGGAAACTTCTTTCGCGGCGTCGCGGAACAGGCCAAGGAGATGGACCGCGTCTCCGCCGATCACATGGGCATGCTCGCCACCGTAATTAATGCGCTCGCCTTGCAGGATGCGCTGGAGAAGCACGGTGTCCATACCCGCGTGCAGTCCGCCATCGAGATGAACCAGGTGGCCGAGCCCTTCATTCGCCGCCGCGCCATCCGCCACCTGGAAAAAGGGCGCGTCGTGATCTTCGCGGGCGGCACCGGTAATCCCTATTTCTCCACCGATACCGCCGCCTCCCTGCGCGCCATGGAAATCAAGGCCGAGGCCATCCTCAAAGCCACCAAGGTCGATGGCGTCTACGACGCCGATCCCATGCTGGTAAAGGACGCGAAGAAATTTACCCGGATCACCTATATGGACGTCCTCCGCCAGGGGCTCAAGGTGATGGACTCCACCGCCATCTCCCTCTGCAAGGACAACAACCTTCCCATTATCGTGTTTAACCTGAATGAACGCGGCAACATCCGGAAGGTTGTCACCGGCGAAAAGATCGGTTCGCTGGTCAGCGCCTAGGCCCGCTGGTGACGGCTGGCCTTGGCTTTTCCTTTTCGAGGTTTATAATTCTGCGTTTGCTTCATCCCTGATCTTTTCGGAGCGGACGATGGCTCAAGCAACCATGGCGGCAATTCCGGGGCTTAAAGATACCTATGCGCAATTGAAAACCCGCATGGAGAAGGCGGTTGAAGACTTCCGCAAAGAAATGACGGCCACCCGCACCGGCCGCGCCTCGGTGCACATGCTCGACACGGTGACCGTTGAGTATTACGGCTCGCAAATGCCGCTCAACCAGATTGCCCAGGTACACGCTCCCGAGCCCCAGTTGATCACCGTCCAGCCCTTTGATCCTTCCTCCCTGGTCGCTATCGAGAAGGCCATCCGCACCGCCAGCCTGGGATTGAACCCCATGAACGACGGCAAGCTGATTCGCGTGCCCGTGCCGCCGCTCACCGAAGAGCGCCGCCGCGAGATGGTCAAGCACCTCAATAAGGTCCTGGAAGATCACCGCACCGCCGTCCGCAACGTTCGCCGCGATGGCAATGACGCCATCAAGAAGGCCATGAAAGACAAGAAAATCACCGAGGACGAAGAAAAGCGCGCCCTCGACGAAATCCAGCGCCTCACCGACGACGAGATCAAGAAGATGGAAGAGATGAGCAAGGCCAAGGAAAAAGAAGTCATGGAGATCAAGTAGCAGTCGTCCTCCCGCTAGCAACCCGCAGAAAAGCGTTTCCCCTCAACCCGCCTCCTGCGACCTCTGTTTGACTCCAACGATGGAATGAGATGCGGCACGAGCGGTGGTACGAAATGCGCCACCGACCGGCAGTCGCGCAGCGACGCCAGTCATTAGCCCAGCACGTCAGTGCTGGGAAAAAACGAGGAGGAATTCCGAGTCCGCTTCAGCGGACGATACTCCGCCCCCGCTCCATGCCGGATTTCTTGATTGCCCTGAGGCCAGCCGCGCGTCCTCTCTTTCCCGCTTATCCCTTCCAGCAGGGTCCACTTATAATGGAGCGACCATGAGGAAAGTCGTTCATGCCGCGTGCCCGCACGATTGCCCCGACGCCTGTTCGGTGCTGATCACGGTAGACGACGGAAAAGCCGTTAAGATCCAGGGCGATCCCAAACATGCCGTCACCCGCGGCTTCCTCTGCGCCAAGGTCGCGAAATACCTGGATCGCGTCTACTCCCCAGATCGCGTCTTACACCCGCTGCGCCGCATTCGCCCCAAAGGCGCTACCAGTCCATCGAAGTCCTTCGAAAACTTCGAGCGCATCTCCTGGGACGCCGCGCTCAACGAGGTTACAGACCGATATCGCCGCATCATTGCCGAGTTCGGCAGTGAAGCGATCCTCCCCTACTCGTTCGGCGGAACCCTCGGTGTCCTGAATGGCGGCTCTATGGACCGGAGGTTTTTCCACCGGCTCGGAGCCTCGCAACTCGAGCGCACCATCTGCTCTTCGGCCGGCGAGGCCGGAATGGAATCCGTCACCGGCATCAAGCTCGGCACCGAGCCCGAGCAATTCCCGCACGCCCGCTTCATCCTGGTCTGGGGCTCGAACATTCATGCCAACAACGTCCACCTGTGGCCCTTCATCGAAGAAGCACGGCGACAAGGTGCGAAGCTGGTCGTCATTGACCCCTACAAAACCCGCACGGCGAAATGTGCGGACTGGTATATCCCCATCAATCCCGGCACCGACACCGCTCTGGCCCTGGGCATGATGCACATCATCATCGGCGAGAACCTCCATGACGCCGACTACGTTGCCAAGTACACCTTCGGCTTCGAGCATCTCGTCGAGAAGGTAAAGAAGCACACGCCCGATCGGGTGGCGCAATGGACGGGCATTCCCGCGGCTGACATTGTGAAGCTGGCGCGCGAGTACGCGACCACGCACCCATCCGTGATCCGCGTGAACTACGGCATTCAGCGCTCCGAAGGCGGCGGCATGGCCATGCGGGCAGTCACGATGCTGCCCTGCATCACAGGATCGTGGAAAGAAGTAGGAGGAGGGCTTCAATACGCGACCAGCGGAGCATTTGGACTCGCATTGAATCGCGGTGCACTCGCGAATCCCGAATTGATGAACAAAGCCCTCGGGCGGCCGGCTAGAGTGATCAATAT
>Ga0126373_10000068_pt1 | contig 90333 bp, 73 predicted proteins | sample PanSoiMetPlot_11_FD_92545 | JGI IMG/M metagenome (GOLD analysis project Ga0126373, IMG submission 92545) | Tropical forest soil microbial communities from Panama - MetaG Plot_11 | ecosystem: Environmental > Terrestrial > Soil > Tropical forest > Bulk soil | place: Panama | collected 2016-02-17
TACGCTGGCGCAGTTTATGTTCGGCACCGAGAAGGCTTTGGTCCGCTTCGATATGTCCGAGTTCATGGAGAAGCATTCGGTCTCGAAGTTGATCGGCTCGCCTCCGGGATACGTTGGCTACGAAGAGGGCGGACAGCTCACCGAGCGCGTGAAGCGCGCGCCCTACAGCGTGGTCCTGCTTGACGAAATCGAGAAGGCGCATCCGGACGTGTTCAACATCCTGCTGCAGGTGTTTGAAGACGGCCAGTTAACCGACGGCCTGGGCAACACGGTCGACTTCAAGAACACCATCATCATCATGACTTCGAACATCGGAGCGCGCCACTTGCAGAGGCGCGAGGGGCTGGGCTTCCAGTCGACGAAGGAAGAAGCGATCGCCGACAAGGTGGAAGAGCTGGTCAAGAACGAGGTTAAGCGCACGTTCAACCCCGAGTTCCTGAACCGGCTGGACGAAATCATCATCTTCAATGCCCTGAGCGAGACCGACCTGATCCAGATTCTGGAACTCATGGTTACGCAACTCAACGCCAACCTGGCCCAGAAGTCCATCACGGTTACGGTTGCGGACGAAGCGAAACGCTGGATCCTCAACCAGACCTTGACCGACCGCAGCTACGGCGCGCGCCCGCTGCGCAGAGCTCTGCAGAAATACATCGAAGACCCGCTGTCAGAGGCGCTGATCCAGGGCACAATCACCACACGCCCCGCGTTCATCGAGGTTTTCCTCGAAGACAACAAACTCTTCTACCGCCCGGTAGATTCAGAAAAGGCGGAAGGAGTGCTGCTATACGAGAATTAACTCGTGTAGCGGCCGACGCATTTCGTCCGCCCCGAGCGAAGCGAGTGGGATTCTAGCCGTCAGCCAAGAGCTGGCGGCTTTCTTTTTTAGAGATCTTCGCGTGACAACTCTCGCGCCTGAAGAATTAAACTAAATTCAATGCAAGCGCAGTGGCCCCTTTCGTGGATCGCCTGTGCACTGTTCGGCCTGCTCACCGTTTGGCCCAGCGCCGCTCAGACCACTCCGGCTGCGCCCCAGCCCGCCGACAAAGTCCAGACCTCGCCCCAAGCACCCGTCCGCAAGGGCGTGACCTTCGAAGAATTCGTCGATGCAGCCGTCCAGCAGGAGCGGCGCCTGACCGAAGCAATGCGCAACTTCAAACCGGTTGTCGAGACCTACATTCAGGAGCAGAGGCACGACTCCGACGTTCAGACCTCGCCCAAGAATGACGATTATTTCCTGAGCCGCCTCGATTTGACTGGCGACGCTCCGGCGAACCGGGAGTTTGAAAATCAGGAGCACTCGAAGTTTGACAAGGAAAAGAAATTACTCAAGGGTCAACAGCCATTTGCTGCTGTGGGCTTTGCGCAGTCAGTCTTCCCAGATCTCGAACATTTCGACCGTCAGAATTACAACTTCAAATTTGTAAGATGGGACATTCTTGGCGACGTTCGTTGCGCGCTGATGGATGTCAGTCCCCAAGAAAATTCCAGCAATCGCGGGTTTGTCGGCCGGATATGGGTCGAGGATCAGGACTACAACATTGTCCGCTTCACGGGAAGCTACACGTCGAAGGCGTATTCCAAACGCTCATTTCACTTCGATAGCTGGCGCCTGAATCTGCTGGGAATCACGTGGATGCCGGCATACGTCTACACCGAAGAATCGGATCCTCGCGATTCTTCCAGTCACGGCCTGTGGTTCAAGGCACAGACGCGCATATGGGGCTACGACGTGCAGCAGGCGGGGGATCACCATGAATACGCAAAACCTCTGACGGACAACCCAGCTTTGGCCAATCCCAATCGGCAAGAAGCTTCGCAAAATCTGAGTCCGCAACTCAGCCTGGGCGGGACAACGTACACACCGGAAGACGAGGTCGTGGAGCGGTTGCAACTCGCGGGACTTATGGCCCCCGACGGCGACGTCGACCGCATTTTGGAGACTGTCGTCAACAATCTCCTCATCACGAATAACCTTGATCTCGCAGGCATTCGCTGCCGGGTTCTGCTCACAACGCCGCTGGAGTCATTCGTGGTCGGCCGAACCATCGTGGTCAGTCGTGGATTGCTTGATGTGTTGCCCGATGAGGCTACGTTAGCCGCTGTTCTCGCACATGAGCTTGCGCACATCGTCCTGCGGCACTCGATTGGCGCGGAAAACTCTCCGAAGTTCAGCCTTCCCTTTTCAGACCTGGAGATCTTCACGAAACTCGACTTCCGTTTCGACGCGGTCAAGGAAGCGGACGCTGACAGGAAAGGGCAGGAGTTGTTCTCAAAATCGCCCTACGATAACCAACTGGGGACTGTCGCGCTGTTTCTGCAGGCTCTCGAGGCGCGATCACCGCAGTTGCCCAACCTTCTGCGGGCCCGGTTCAGCAACGATTTCGGCAGCAGTCATCTAGTTGGGATGCAAGCCGTTTCGAAGGCTCCTAAGCGCTTGCGAATGGATCAGCCCGATCAAATCGCCGCGCTGCCGCTCGGTTCCCGCATCAAAGTTGACCCGTGGTCGGATAGGATCGAGATGCAAAAGACCAAATTGCCACCACTGGAGTCCGCCGCGGAGAAAAGACCTTTCGAGGTCTCGCCGTTCTTTCCCTACCTCAAGCGCCTGGAGCAACCGAAGACTGTTCATGCAGAAAGCAGTCAATAGCACGTTGCTCGTGTGGCGGCGGACGCATTCGCCCGCCTGCGGAACACAGCGACGCGTCACGGCTTCTCCCGGTGCCGAGTGACGGCCGCCCTCACGCCTGCGCCAAAAACCTGCGCGGCGACGACCCGGACGAATGCGTCCGGGGCTACATTCGTGCATAAAGTGGTTGATTTCAACCACCCCTGGCAGAGTGCCATGCACCAGTCGCTAAGCCGCGCCAATCCTGCGAATTGGCAGCAATTCCTATTGACCCTCGCTCTAAACCTGTGATTAGATGCCCGGAACAAATCGCGACTCAGCCCTGGAGTCCGACCGAATTTTACGGGGCGTGCGACCGAGGTGACGTATGAAGTACAGTCTGCCGTTCGCTCTTCTCGCAGTTTCCCTTTTCGCTTTCACTCTGACTGCCGGCGCACGCGATGTCGTCGTTCCCGCCGGCACCCTCTTGCAATGCACTTTGAATGAGCCCAATCTTTCATCGAAGACGGTCGATGTAGGTGATCCAGTTCTGTGCCATCTTCGGGGCATTAGCGAGTTCGGTCAGCAAGCCTTCCCGCGCGGAAGTTATTTGATTGGCCATGTCGAAGCGGAAAAAGATCCCGGCCATTTCGTCGGCAAGGGATATATGAAGCTCCAATTCGATCGCATCGGAGTGCCGAGTGGCGATCTCCCGCTTGAAGCCAAGGTCATTGCGACTCGCAACTATAAGGTCGACAAGCAAGGCAAGATCGACGGCAAGGGTCACCCGAAGCGCGACGTTGTGGAATGGATGCTGCCGCCGCTCTGGCCGTGGAAGGTCGTGACGCTGCCGGCGCGCGGACCGCGTCCGACATTGAAGGGCGAGACCGTGCTCAGTCTTAGGCTCATGGACGATGTGCAGATCCCGCAGGTAGCGCAGACCAATGGCCCGGGCTGGCATTTCTTCGATCGCTTCCGCAATCAGAGCTTCAACGATTCGCAGGCGAGCAATCGTCCACAGCTGGCGATGCGTCCTGTGAGCGACTCGACCGTTCCGCAGGCCCGTTACGCGACCTTTGTCACGCGCGAGATCCCCAGCAATGTTCAGAGCGCGCCCGGCATGCCGGTGTTTGTTCTGAATAATGGCACAGTGCTGGAAGTGAGCGGATATGGCTATGCCGATAGCCGGATCACGTACACGCTGGTGGGCGGTGGCACCGGCGTAATCAGCGCCGACGATATCGATTGGACGTCGACCACGAAGCTCAACAACAAGCGTGGCGTCCGTCTGTCGCTCCACAGCGGTCACGTTGCCCAAGGCACGCCCGGATACTAGGTCTGTGTAGGGGCGGACGCATTCGTCCGCCCCGAGTCGCAACGCGACGAGTCCCGACGGTATCGATTGCCCGAGCCGTCGCTACATACCCAACAGTCCCATTGCGCGCATCGCGCATAACCCCCGGACGAATGCGTCCGGGGCTACACAAATTCTTTGCGACCACATCACCGTCCCGGCAATCCGACTCAGCATGCACAAAATCAACATCGCTGAGAAGTTCTCGAAAATCTCCGAGTACTGGAAGCCCTACGTGGCCGCAGAACTCAACGGGCAACATGTGAAGCTCGACAAGATCAAGGGCGAGTTTGTGTTCCACCATCACGAGCACGAGGACGAGCTCTTCCTTGTCGTCAAAGGACGCTTCCGCATGGAGTTTCGCGACCGTCCGCATGAGTGGGTGGAGGAAGGCGAGTTCATCGTTGTGCCCCGCGGAGTGGAGCATAAGCCGGTTGCAGACGAGGAGTGCTGGTTTCTGTTGTTTGAGCCCGCCTCTACCCTGAATACCGGGAACGTGGTCAACGAGCGTACCCATCGCGAATTGGAAAAGGTGTAAGCAATTTCCCCCTGTGACCCCCCATGTCCCCTGTGGTTAAATCTCCTGAAATGGAGATCACGCTCTACTCTGCCTTCTGGTGTCCCGACTGCCGCGCCGCGAAACGCTTCCTGGCCAAGCACAATATTCCATTCAAAGAAATCGACATTGAAACCACGCCCGGCGCCGCCGAAGAAATCGTCCGCCGTACTGGCAAGCGAGCCATTCCCCAGTTCGTGATTGACGGCCGCTGGGTGCAGCCCTACCGCCCCGGGGAGGGATTCCTGTACGAGGAAATGGCGGAAATCCTGGGAATAAGCCAGCCTTAATGTAGGTGCGGACACGTTCGTCCGCCCCGAGTCCCGAAGCGACGAGTTTTTGTTGACTTAAGCCGCCATCATTGCACGCTACGGCACGCCAACCCGGAGGGATGCGTCCGGGTCTACATAACCCATGTACATCCCCTTCAGTACCGTGGCGATTACCCGCCACCTGGGCGAAGATAACCGCTCCAAAGATTCGCCCAACACATGGCCGAGAACGACAATCAGCCCGATCTTCCCGACCCTGCACCGAGACCGGAAACTCCGCAGGAATCCAATATTGTCGGTGATAGCTGGCAGCAGATGATCCAGGGTGTGCTCGCCGTCATGATGCTGATCGGTGCACTGGCCATGGTTCACTACTACGGGCGGATGGCTACCCAAGGGATACCTCAAGACGACCTGCAGAAGCGGGTTCACGAACTCACGGCAGAGGTCGAGCAACTCAGGCAAGAGCAGTCGATGCCGGCGGTTGTGCTCAACCGCTATCGCAACTCGATCGGCTACATCTACGGCGTGTATCAGATCGGATTTCCCAACCGTCGTCCCGGCATTCGTGCTCGGGTCTCGGGCACCGGCTTTCTTGTTGGCGATGGACTGATTGCCACCAACCGCCACGTCGCCGAGCCCTGGTATGGCGACCCCGAGGCCGAGAAATTGATGGATGAAGGAGCTCAGGGCACCATTGAAAATCTTGTGATCTTTTTTCCCGGTTCCCCGACCCCGGTGAGTCTTATCGCGGGTGCGGTGTCGAAGAGTGCGGACTTGGCGGTACTGCGTCCGGAAGACGGAAGGGCAGTGAATGGATTGCCGGCGCTTCCCCTGGCGAAATCCATCGACGCTCCGGGCCAACTCGTTACAGTCATCGGCTATCCCATGGGCATCGCAGGGATGGTCGCCAAGTCTCCGTCTAGAATTTACGAGCGCCTCGCCTATCGCCACAATGACATCCATGCGGCCAGTGAATTGGCCGCGCTATCGCTGATCCGGCCTTCGACCACCTGTGGACATCTGGGTGACGTAGTCGGTGATAAGCTCATTTATGACGCCCCCACGGCTCACGGGGGCAGCGGTGGCCCGGTCTTCAACTCTAAAGGCGAGGTCATCGGCGTCAACTCCGCCTACATGGACGGTTTCTCGGGCGGCACCCTCGGCGTGTCGGTGGATTCGTTGCGGCCGCTCCTGCAGGCAGTGCAGCGTTAGTGCGATTGGCCAATCTCACCGGAATACCGCTAGAGTATTGGCATGCGCCGCGTGCTGATGTTCTTCCTGCTGTGCTGCCTTAGTCTTACTTCGATAGCCATCAACCTTGACGGCAAACCTCCCGCGTGGGCTTACGTTATCAATCCGCCATCGACCGCACCCAGCTCGCCTCCCGACCAGCAGACGCACCACGTTCCTGATAGCAACGAGGCATTCACGACAGCGCAGACGCAGGATCTATTCACCGCGCCCGACTGGCATTCTGGGGACCATCCACCCATGCCAGAAATTGTCTCGCACGGCCGAAAGCCGGATATTTTCGCTTGCGGCTATTGTCATCTGCCGAACGGACTCGGTCGGCCCGAAAACGCCAGTCTGGCTGGGCTGTCGGCCGGCTACATCATTCATCAGGTCACCGATTTCCGCAGCGGCGCGCGCAAGAGTTCCGAGCCTCGGCATTTGCCGACGACTAACATGATCACGCACGAAACCATGGCCACACCGCAAGAGATCGCCGCAGCTGCCAGGTACTTTGCAGGACTTCCACGCAAGTCTTGGATTCGGGTAATCGAGACCAATACCGTGCCCAAAACTCACATCTCCGGATGGATGCTGGTCGCTGATATTCCGGTGGCGACCGAGCCGATCGGGGAGCGCATCATTGAAATTCCAGAAGACCTCCAACGCACGGAGTTGCGTGACGATACATCGGGATTCACCGCCTACGTCCCCGAAGGCAGCCTGAAGAAAGGGGAAGAGCTGGTTACCAGAGGAGGCGATGGCAAGAAACCCTGTTCCCAATGTCACGGCGCTGGCCTGCAGGGAGATGGGAACGTTCCAGCCATCGCCGGCCGATCACCGAGCTACATCGTGCGGCAACTTTACGATATCCAATCTGGCGCGCGATCGGGAGCAGCGTCGTTGCAGATGCGCCGCCAGGTAGGCAGGTTGAGTCTCGACGACATGATCGCCATCGCGGCCTATCTAGCTTCACTGAAGCCCTAGCTCCTCTGCATCTCTGGATAAACTGACCGTCAAACTCTTAGACTGGAGACGGCTTCTCATCGTCCGGTGTTGCTCCGACGTGAAGGTCAGGTTCCCCATCGAAATTCGCCGGAGGCTGTCCGGACCCCAAGTCGGCTCCATGATTCCAATCAGCGCATGCGAATGCGAGCCCAGCAGGAGGTGGCCTAGTTCATGGGCCGAGACAGCACCCAACAATTGTGCAATGTTTAGCCTCCCACACACCTGCAAAAGTCGGTTGAAGAAGACGTCGGCGTAGACGCCTTTGCCATCCGGTCCCAGGAAGGCCTCGCCGAACACAAAGTCGCTTTGGGTCTTTCCCTGGGGCACGATGTGCAGCACGAACTCGTTCGTCCGGGGAGGGCGGCGGCAGTCGTAGGTTTCAGCGCAGTTCCGCCACTCGATCGCGATACCCGCCGCGCGGAAAAGACGCGACGATTCTGCTTCGGCGCGCTTCAGGATGGTGCGATCGACCCCAACCGCATCGTTGACGAATACGGTGATATGGCTCGAGTCATCGGCCTGAGTCCAGGCCAGGCTTCCGCACATCGAAATACATGCAAGAAGACCTAGTGGAAAATTGATTCGGAACCCCACGTTTTCACCCCATGTCCTTGGGAGAAACTGGCGCAGCGGGACGCGATCCTCAAGCCCCGCCCGATTACGGGTGGGTGAAATGTGGGTGACGACCTAAGTCGCTGGCCGTCAAATATTTCCAAGGCTGAATGACATGGGGAATCAAGCCCTTAGGGTGCTAAACTCGCCCGTTGTGGGAAATACAAACGGCGATGTTACGTTTTCGACCAGACGCTTTGGCGTCTTCGAACTGGATCTGCGCGCTGGGGAACTACGCCGTAACGGGGCTAAGGTCAAGCTGCAGGAGCAGCCCTTCCTGGTCCTTTCCGAACTTCTCGAACATCCCGGGCAAGTCGTCACGCGGGAAGAATTGCGGAAGCGCCTGTGGCCCGCGGATACCTATGTCGATTTCGATCACGGACTGAATGCCGCAATCCGCCGTCTGCGGGACGCCTTAGGTGATTCCGCCGAGAACCCAATTTTCGTCGAGACGGTGGCTCGCCGCGGCTATCGCTTCCTCGCGCCGGTTACCGGAACCCAGAACGGATCGACTGCCGTCGAATCGGAAAGCCTGCCGCAAGCGGTGATCCCTGCGTCCCACTCTCGGCGCCGGTGGATTGTCGCTCTGGTCTTCGCAGTCGGGCTGGTTCTTATCGGCTTGGAGATTGGCTTTCGCATTGCGCCGCACTCTCCAACTCTTGTCCGAAGCATACGGCTCACGGCCAATCCGGCAGGTGACCCGATTCGCACTGCCGCAATTTCGCACGATGGTCGTCATCTGGCCTTCGCCGACGAGACCGGCTTTTATCTTCGCGAGATTGATTCCGGCGAAACTCATCCCACGGTTGTTCCAGAGGGCTTGTACGCGTCCTCCATAAGCTGGGCACCCGACAGCGATCATATGATTGTTGCCCTCGCTGGCGGCAACCACCCAACCAGCCTGTGGGATGTTTCCGTTCTTGGAGGCAATGCTCGCAAGATTGTGGACGACGGCTCCCAGCCTTCCGTCTCCCCGGATGGGAAGCAGGTTGCATTCTTCATGGGGCCGCCTCTGCATCAGCGAATCTGGCTCACGGGACGGTTCGGGGACACTCCAGTCGAACTGCTCCGTGACGATAGCCATCTGTTGGGGACAATTACCTGGTCGCCTGATGGTTCGAAGATCGCCTATACAATGGCGACAGTTACATATGGCTACGGCACCAAGGGTACGATTGCGGTTGTCGATTTGAAGAATATGCCATCGACAACCGGCCATTTGCACTCGAACGTGGTTCTGTCCGTCAATGGACTCCAAGCCCCGATCAAGTGGGCCTCGGACGGACGCATCATCTACGCGCTACAGGAACAACGACCGCGGCAAGAGGACTCGAATCTATGGTCGATTCAACTGAATGCCCAAGGAAAGCCGAGTGGTGAACCGGTTCGCCTCACAAACGATCAGGGATCGGTGTTGAGCATAAGTGCGTCCAGCGACAGCCAGCGTCTCGTTTATGTCAAAGGCGTTCCGCAGCCTGATGTTTATGTAGCGAAGCTGCAGGCATCGGGCGTCCTCGACGAACCTCAACGTCTCACTCTGGACGACCGTCGAGACTATCCCTTCGATTGGACCCCCGACAATAAGTCGGTGATCTTTACCTCAGACCGTAGCGGGACGTTCTGGCTCTACAAGCAAGCCATCGATCAAGCGATGCCCGAACTACTGATCTCGGGCAGTCAGCAAGTGATGACGCCCCGTTTGAGTCCGGACGGAACGCGTCTCCTGTATCTGCTGAATCCGAACTGGGCAGATCCGAACTTCGAGGTACCGTTGATGAGCATGCCGCTGGCGGGCGGCGCACCGCGGGAGATCGCCAGAGCCAAGTGGATAACGAATCTGCAATGCGCCCGCGCGCCAGCCACCGCGTGTGTGTATGGCGTAATTAACGACACTGGCCTGACACTCTTTCGATTCGATCCCTTGCACGACGGCAGCACGCAGTTTCTTGAGATCAAAGACGAACTGGCCAAGACCTACAACTGGACGTTGTCGCCAGACGGCACGACGTTAGCGCTTGCGAGAGGAAAGTGGGCTGGCGAGGACTCGAAAATCCGTCTGGTGTCTTTGGACGGCGGTCCCGACCGCTGGCTCACTATTCAAGGTTGGCCGGGGATCACGTCGATCGACTGGGCCGCCGACAGCAAGAGCATCTGGGCCCCTACCGCCGGCGAAAAAGACAACGCCCTCTTGCGAATCGATCTGCAGGGAAACGCCCGTGCAGTGTGGCGGCCAAAGAATGTCGGCGTTGGCTGGGCGATCCCGTCTCGCGACGGAAAAATGCTGGCCCTGCAGGTCCACAGCAGCAGCGCCAACGTGTGGATGCTGGAGCATTGATCTTGAACGAACGGAAAGCGTGCCCCACTTCTGGCCGAATTTGCCAGAAGTGGGGATTTTGGCGTCGAAGCTCCGCTAAAACGCCCAGCGAAGCGAGAACTGAATCAACCGTGGTGTTCCGGTAGAGTTGAAGATCTTCCCGAATGCCGAACCCACCTCAACATCGGTAAACGCCGGATTGGCGAAGTTGGCGTGATTCCAGATGTTGAAGAAGTCCGCCGTGAAGCGTACTTCGTTTCGTTCGGTAACCCGGAGGGTCTTGATCAGCGAAAAATCCCAGTTTTGCTCGTGCGGCCCGCGATAGATGTTGCGTCCGAGGTCGCCAAACCCAGTCCCACAGAAGTTCGAGTCGCTGAGACATTGTGTTGGATAGAGTTGCGGAGCCGGAGTAAATGCATTCAGGTTCAGATACCCGTTAGCAACGCGGCTCTGAAGGCTTCCGCTCGCCAAACCGCTGGCGATTGTCGCACCCGGAGCAAGGCTTGCACCCAACAACGGAGTGCTCCCCTGACCAAGGAACGCGGTGCCTGCTCCCGAGTCCAGAATCGAAAACGGAGTGCCCGACTGGAAAATCGTCACGCCACTCACCGCCCAGTTCGCTAGAGCGGCATGCACGAATCCCTTCGAATGCTGGAATGCCGCAATCTGGTAGACGTAGGTCACGGCCAGGCGATGCTTGCGGTCAAAGTCCGAGAGTCCGCGCGATGCGTTGATGTTGCTCTGATCGTTATACGCGGTGTTGAATGCGGTATTTCCGCTGGAGGTCGCGTCGATATTCTTTGAGAACGTGTACGCTGCTTGCACGTAGTTTCCGCCCCAACGACGAGACAATGTCGTCTGCAGCGAGTGGTAAATCGAGTAGGCATCGTTCGCAAAGATTTGATAGCCACTGTATCCATTCAGTCCCGGAGTGGGTGTGCGGGCGATTGCGTTGGCAAACGTATTCGACGTGATTTGATAGCTAACCCCGTTCGTGTCGGTCACGGTAAACGGGTTCTGTGGAGTGGCATTCACCGATTGGATGCCGTCGCGAGTTTCGCGCAGGTGAATTCCACGGGTCCCGATGTAGCCGACTTCCAGTACCCACTTCTTTCCAAGTTCCTGTTGCGCGGTCAGGTTCCACTGTTGCGTGTTCGGGACCCGGAAATGCCGCGGAACTTCCAACACAAACAGATTCTGGGTAGTGTTTACGCCCGGACCTGAGCAGCCGTTGTAGGTGCCAGTTTGAGTCGTATCAGTGGTTGGGAGGTTATTGCTATCCACAAAACCAGTGAACTGCGCCAGGCATGGCAGCCATGCACCCGATAGCGTGCCAGCCGGCGGAACGGCGTTTGGATTCGTCAGTGGTGAATTTCCCGCAAAGAAGTTCGCCAGCCCGGTGCCCGAGAAGAACACGATGGGGATAAATGGTGACTGGAAGCTGAGCTGATCGACAGCCCCGATGTCTTCGCGGTTGTAGTAAATACCGTAGCCGCCACGCAGGGTTGTGATGTGGCGTCCCAGTACATCCCAGGCGAAGCCGACGCGAGGTCCCAGGCCAGTTGCGACGCCGTTCTTAAAAGTAGACCCCGAGGCATTTCCCGTTAATCCGGACACCCCGAGCTTATTAACGCACTTGGGATAAATGAAGGGATATGCCCCCGAGTTCGTCAGGTCCGACTCGATGTTGCCGATGTGGCAATCCCCGTCAGTCCACGCCCCCAGAAATTCCGTGCGAAGGCCCAGGTTCAGCGTCAGATTCTTTGTGGTCTTCCAGTCGTCTTGCACAAACAGAGCCGAGTCCTTCTGGAGATATTTGTGGTTGTATACACCACCGCCGCCGAAACTGAACTGCACGTTCCCGCTCAGGAAATTCTCGAAGTCCGTCAGCCCGGTGTCGCTGGTATTGGTGAAGAACACCTGCCCGTTGAACACCTGCGGGAACAACTTGTCGAGATTGACGCGAACATACTGCCCGCCGAACGTAATTGTGTGCGCGCCCTTCACCCAACTCATGTTCTCGACGAAGTTGTAGTTATTCTGCGTCTGATACTGATTGGCCGGCGGCGTCGGCCCGAACTGAAAGCCGGATGTGCCGAACGTAAATTTATAGATCGCACTGGTCAGGTTGCTCGTCGGCCGGTCAATGCCAACGTCAGTGGCCGTCACCGGATTCAGGTTGATGCCGCTGTTGTTGATGTGAACCAGGCCGAAACGGAAGTCATTTACAAGTCTTGCATTGAAGACATGCGTTTCCGAGATGCTGAAGAAGCGATCATGAACCGGAATTTCGTACGGAAAGTTCAAGTCTGTTCCGCTCGCCGGCGCGCCCAGCGAAGCCTGCAGGCCACCGGCTCCGAAGGGAATGTTCTTGTCGGCATTGGAGAAGAAGAATCTCGCGGCCACGGAGTCGCGGGAATCGCGAAACTCATGATCCCAGTTCGCCGTGAATTGATCATCGGTGAACTTGCCAGGGCGGCTCACAGTAAATTGCACCGCTGTCCCGGCGGGGGTTCCTGTGGGTACGTTCGGCATGGGGAAGAGATATCCGTTCGCCGCACCTCCGAACTGATTACTCTTAAAAGACAACAACGAGGCTGCGACTGGATCAATCCCAATCCCGCCAAAATCGTTGGACAGATTCTGCATCGATACGGGATCGGTACCGCGATCCGCCGCCGGTACGTACGGAATCGACGTGCTGATCAGCGTTCCCGGCGAGTCGCCGCTACGCTGTCTCGTGCCCTGATAGTTGACGAAGAAGAAGCCTAACTTCCCACCCGGACTCACCGGCCCACCCAGACTGCCGCCAAAAATGTTCTGCTGAATCACCGGGCGCTCCGATCCCGTCTGCTTCAGGAAATATTCATTCGCGTCGAGTACCGTGTTGCGAAAGAACTCGTACACATCGCCGTGAAACTGGTTCGTTCCCGACTTCAGGATCGCATTCACATTGCCGCCGCCGTTACGTCCCTGGGTGGCATCGTACAGTGAAGTCTGAACCTTAAACTCCTGCACGACATCAGGATTGGGCAACGGTGTAGTCGTCAGTGCGGCCACGTTGTAATCCGTTGCGCTGATTCCCTCGATCAGGTAGTTGTTGTTATCTTCGCGCTGGCCGTTCACGAACAGATGCACCTCACCGCGGCCCAGCTGCGATGCAGCGTTCAACTCTCCCTGTGCGCCGGTGGACAGCGTCAACAGCTGCTGGAAGTTTTGCGTGGCCAATGGCAGCGCGCGAATCGTGGTAGCCTCGATCGCCTGCCCGGTGGTCGCGTCGCTGGTATCCACCATCTGCACTTCCGCCTGTACTTCAATCTTCTGCTGCACCGATTTGGTGTTCAGCTTGGCGCTCATGCGCGTGGTTTCGGTAACGCGCACGACAACGTCGGAAATCTTCGCCTCCGCGAAACCTTCCGAATGGATGCTCACGACGTACGTTCCAACCGGCAACAACGCCGCGGTGAACGTCCCGTCGGGGCCGGTCGTGACCGATCGTTCCACAACATTCGTATCCTGATTGGTGATGCGGATATCGGCGTTAGCCACAAAGGCGCCGCTCGGGTCCTGCACCGTTCCGAGGATGGCACCCGTTGCCCCACCTTGTGCGAGTGCTCCGACGGCTAGGGCCAGTACAGCGAAACTGGTAGCAATGAACCTGTTCCAAAAATGCATACTCGTTTCCCCCATAACCAAATGTGTCTATCGCGCTGTGTTTACGAAGAACGACGAACGGAAAGCATCAACCACAGCTCGGCAGCCGATGCCGCAGCAGGGACAGGCGTGGTCCGCATTCGATCGTCCTATCCGACGCCGGTAGGTTCCCCTCCGCCATGGTCATCATGGATACTTCTCTGCGGTATAAATGCTTTCGTGGGATTCGGATGAGATTACTGAATTACAATCCCGTTTTTCAAGTGAAGAAAGCAAACCGAAGTCATAAAGAGGTTTCGTGTAGGGGCGGACGCATTCGTCCGCCCCGCGCCCGAAAGGGTTTCGTTAAACTGCGTTCAAGCTGGGAGACTTTTTTCGCGAGAATCACATGGAGCGAAGGCAGCACAGCGTTTAGCAATCGCGGACGAATGCATCCGCGGCACAACAAGCCTATCCTTCCCCGAACTCGCGGTACCGCTCCAACACATGCCGCTGCGTCACCACACCTTCCAGCTTTCGGAAATCTGCGCGGTTCACGACCGGCACCACCGGCCACCTGTCCACATACCGCAAGGCAGTTTCCAAAGGATGATCCGGATGCAGGAATGGCACGGGCGTTATCGATAACAGTGTTCCTAAGGCAGCTCCACCCTTTCCTTCGCCTGCCATGGTAAGCAGTTGCCCCTTACTGACGCTCCCCCAGCCTCCTGGTCTCAACCGCACCAGCACCTGATCGATCTCGGTATGGTCGAGCATTTTCACCGCGTCATCGAGAGTCTCATCCGCATCCAGCACCGCATCGTGGGCGGGTTGCATGGCGTCTTCCACGCGCAGAATTTCCTCTTCCCGTTGCTCCTCCAGCGATGGCAATTCCAGTCCGTCTTGGCGAGTCAATAGGTCAAAGATCGCGACCGGCTGTAGGCCGCGGGAAATCAGGTAGGCAAAAGTATTCGCAACGAGCACCGGCACGATGATGGAATAATTCCCACTCACCTCTAGCACCATGAATACCGAGGTCATCGGTGCTCGCAAAAATCCCGCGAACAAGACACCCATTCCGACCAGCGCGTACGTTCCTGCCGACCCGGTCAGATGCGGCAGCAGCACATGCTGCGCTCCCCCGACCGCTGCCCCAAGCATGGCGCCTATAAATAAAGTTGGCGCGAACATCCCGCCCGGAGTTCCACTTACGAACGACAGCAGTGTGGCCAGAATTTTCAAGCCTGCCAGGATCGCCAGAAATTCCCAGGTGAACTGCCCATGCATTGCCTGATCGATGTATTCGTATCCGGCACCCATCACCTGCGGCATGCCCAGCACGGCGATCACTCCAATCAAAAGTCCGGCAATCGCAGGCTGAAGATACTGGGTCCACCGCGGAAGCGACTTGCAAGTCGGACGTAGCCATGCAACTCCACTGGAAAACACAACCGAAGCCAACCCGCCGATGATCCCGAGCGTGGCGTATGCGATCAGTTCGGTAGGCCGTTTCAGTTCCACCGCCGGAATACGGAACAGCGATTCCGAGCCCAAAAACCACCGCATCACCACGACACTCGACACGGCCGATAGAACCACCGACCCCAGGATTCCCGCCGTCCATCGCCCAATAACTTCTTCAATCACAAACAGCACCGCCGAAATCGGAGCGTTGAATGCTGCCGCCAAACCCGCAGCTGCACCGATCGGTGCGATCAGGCGCATGTGGTCGCGGTGCAAACGCATTTGACGTCCCAAGGCGGACGCAATGCAGGCTCCAATCTGCAGTGATGGATCTTCCGGCCCCAGCGAATGCCCCGATCCAATCGCTAACGCGGCCGTGACAAATTTTCCGATTGCCGTCCTGAATGGGATATTTCCATTAAAGATATAGAGTGCCGCCTTGGTCTGATTGACGCCGCTGCCCCGCGCCGCGGGAAAAAAATGAATCACAAGAAACGCAATCACCAGCCCTGCCAATGTGGGTGCAAGCAGCATTCTTACCGGTGTCAGCACCACGCCCGTTCCCAGCAAATAGAGCCGGGACCAGTCGATCGCGAAGCGAAAACACACCACCGACAAGCCGGAAAAGACTCCGATGAAAACTGAAAGAACCAGGAACAGCCGGTCCTCTCGAAATACTGACCGCCATATCACTCGTGGCGAATGCTCTTGAATCCAGGCGGAGGCGGAACGCGCGTGTGCGCTCTCCCCCAACTCCTTCCCGTCGTTCGACTCCGGTTGCACTAAGTTCCCTCGTGCATGTTGGCAATCAGCAGTAGCGCCAAATCCGTTCCCGTCGGCGAACCACATACGGCGCTGGTGTCCCGCTCAATGCGAAAAACCAGGTCCATCGCGGTTTCCATCAGGTCCGGATTGCGCCGCAAACCTTGTTCCGTGATCTGTGGTTTCAATCTCGCCCAGGCATCTTTCAAAGTAGGCCGGGCGCCAGCACTTGCAGCGGTGACCGCAGGCATTTTGCAGCTTCTCAATCGTTCGCCTGCAGTTTGAAATGCTTGGACCACAATTTTGTTGCGTTCGTTCACCGGAATTTGCCGCCGGAATGGGTCCAAGTTCATCACCAGCTGCGTGGTCCTAAGCCGTTCTTCGCTGGCGGCATCGTTTGCATTCGCTGCCACCGCAGCCCGTAAATACTGCTGAGCGATTGGAAGCCGTCTCAATTCCAAGGCCGCATATCCCGCGCCTGCCAGTGCCGCTGCATTGTGCGGATCGGCTTTCAACACGTCGCTGAAAGCTCCCAGCGCATGCTGGTAATCCCCGGCACGAAGGAAGAGTTCGCCAATGCGCTCCTGTTGTATTGGATCGGGCCCAAGGCTTTCCGCCAGGGCAATCAATTCCCCTTGCGCCTGTGCCTTGGCTCCGTTTCGTAACAGCAGTTCGATCAATTCCAGACGCGCATCCCGGCGCTTTACTTCCTGCTGTGGAGGCCACGCTGCGTAGACAGCGTTGTGGTAATAACGGACCGCATCATCGGTCTCGCCTCGCTGTACGGCGATTCGCGCGAGTTCGAGACTTACCAGCCCATCGTCCGGCTCGCGGTCTCGTAAATTCATCAGATAGGCCCAGGCCTGTGCCCTGTGGCCTTGGCCGATCAGGGCTTCAGCGAGGTTTAGCTGATAGGAATATTCGTCGGGCGAATAGAGCAATGCAGCCCGGAAATCGGTCACGGCGGCCTCAAAGCGTTGGGCATTCAGATCGGCAACTCCGCGACTGAACCATCGATTGCCCAGCGCCTGCCTCTGTGCCTGATGAGCCCGCGACAAACCTGTGACGGCGAGAAAGAAGGCAATCGCCACCACCGTCAAGCCCACAAGAATTGCAGGTCTCTGCCGAAGATGAAAACGGTATCTGGCAATGATGTGGGATGCCACTCGTTCTTTCCTTACCGTAACTTTACTATTGCAGAATCAAAGCGAAATTTAAATTCTGAGACTGGACAGTGCACAACCCATCCGGCTTGCATTCCAAGGAATGTTCGGAACGCGTTGGTGTAGAAGACTGCGTGGAACGACAAGCTGATGAGGGTAACTCCCTTATGTCCCCTTGAAATTACGGTTGCGCCCCGTGGGTGTCAGTCCTGAGCGAAGCCGTTTTTCAGGCGGAGCAAGGATCTCATTCCAGAGCGTTGGATGATGCAGCGCTTGGACCGGCGCGGCGGGAACGAATTCCGGTTGTCATCCCGGTATATGAGCGCCTGCGTGAATGTTGACTTCACGGCGATACCTTTCCCTCCGCAATCATACTCAGACCGCTTGCGTTTTCGCTGAACGAGACCTGGCGCCCCTCCACCAACCCTGTTCCAGGACATGCTCATCATGCAGGCGCCGCGTGCGCGCTGCCAGAATTGCGGCTCGCCCCAGATATCCGACCGCCTTGCGCTCATCTCCGCGCTCCACGACTGGCAAGCGTCCCACATCCTGATGCAGCATTTTGGCTGCCGCCTCAGACATGAGTTCGTCGGGATACGTCACCACCAGCTTGGTGCTGCCCGCTTGCTCGACAGTGATCATCCCGGTTGAGTCTTTGTCGAGAGCGCGCAAGATGTCGCCCCGTGTCACGATTCCCACGAGCTTGCCGTCATCCAGGATCAGCAGTGCTTCGTAGCGTGCCACTGCGGGGTCGTGCCGGGCGATCCGGTCGGCCACCTCTCCGACCTTGGTGCCCGCGGCGATCACGGGCGGAGTCTTCTCCATCGTTTCCGCGACGATTACTTGCGTGAGAACATCGGCCTCGTAGTCCTGATCCACTCGCAGCCCGCGGCGCGCCAGCTTCTCCGTCATGATCGAACTCCGCGGCATGAACAGCATCGCGATTCCATCCGCGATTACGGCAACCAGCATCAGCGGCAGCACGGAGTTGTAATCGCGTGTGATTTCGAACGCGAAGATGATGAACGAAAACGTCGCCCGCGATGCCGCCCCGAACACGGCTCCCATGGCAACCAGTGCGAATGCTGCCGGCGAAAGATGAGCACTCGGGAACAGATGATTCCCGACCATCGCAAACAGGCCGCCCATCGCAGCGCTCCACATGAATGTCGGAGCAAGCAATCCACCCGAAGTGCCCGATCCCAGCGAAATCACAAGAGCCGCAAACTTCGCGACCATCACCACCAGCAAGATCTTCCACGCGAGCTCACCGTTGAGAATGGCCCCGATCGTGTCGTATCCCACCCCCAGCACACGAGGGACAAAGAATCCAATGATGCCGAGTCCCAGCGCGCCAATGGCTGGCCACCAAAATTTGTCGACCGGAAGCTTCTCGAAAAGATCTTCGACCCAGTAAAGGGCTTTGCTCAGAACAATAGCGGCAAGTCCGCACAAGGGTCCCAGCACTAGGTAAAAAGGCAGCGCGCGCGGGATCCCGAAATCTACCTGCCCGACCTGGAACATCGGCCCTGGCCCGAGCAACTGCATGTGAACGGCAGTCGCGAGCGTGCTGGCAATAACCAAAGGGATAAACGACCGCGACTTGAACTCGAAGAGCAGAAGTTCGATGGCGAGAATGACACCCGCGATCGGTGTGTTGAAGGTCGCCGACATTCCTGCGGCAGCGCCACAAGCCAGCAGAACTTTCCGTTCCACCGCCGTCGTGTGCAGGACTTGCCCGACCAGGGATCCCAGCGCTCCGCCAGTCTGAATGATCGGACCTTCAGCTCCGAACGGTCCTCCTGTGCCGATGGCGATTGCTGCCGAGATCGGCTTCAGGATTGCGACTCGAGGCTCGATCCGGCTGCGATTGACCAGTACCGCCTCCATCGCCTCGGGAATGCCATGGCCTTTGATCTTGGAACTCCCGTACTTCGCCATGGCTCCAACGATCAGCCCGCCAATGACGGGAACCAGAATCACCCACCAGCCAAGATGGTGCCCGCCCACGCTGCGGAATGTCGTGGAGAAATCATGAAAAAAGAAAACGTTAGTGAACAGCCCAATCAGCTTATAGAGAAGATAGGCAACGATGCCGGCCAGCAAACCGACCCCGGCGGCGAGAAATGAGATCAGAACAATGCGAAACGGAGCCGGCTCGGACAGCGGTAAAGACGAAACCCCCGATGCCGCCAGCGGTTCAGAGGCAATCGGTAGCGGGTTATGGTTGTGGTTTCTCTTCATGAATAGTCTTTCTTGGCAATGAACCCGGGCAATTTGTCGTCCTGCGATCGACTCAGGACAGCCGTTTCCCTTTCATAACGCTTCTCAGCGCGGCCACTAACTGGGGTGCGGCCGACTGCAGCTCCTCGTGATGATGCAGGGCCAACTCCGCCAACACCTTCTCACCTTTCGGGGTCAGAGCAAGCAAGACCTCTCGGCGATCGTCTTCGGCTCGCTCCCGGCTCACATATCCTCCACCCTCCAGCCGATTGATCAGTTCCACCGCGCTGTTGTGTTGCACGCGGAGACGATTGGCCAAATTTCGGATCTTCGGCCGCATCCCCTCCGGAATTCCCTTGATAACCAGCATCATCTGGTACTGCCCGCGCTCCAGCCCGGCGCCCAGCACAGCCTTGTTGCTGAATGCCAGGAAACCCCGAATCTGGTAGCGGAATTCCGCCAAAGCCCGATAATCCGCCAGCGATAGTTTCTTCATGCTGACGATTCTATCGTGCTCCGATAGTACTGTTCTATTATATCGTAATGCGACATAACATCACCACTCCGGTAAGAGCCGAGGCGGTCATCGGGTACTCAGTGGTGAAGGAACTATCGGGTAAGTGGCAGACCGCGTGTCCGGCCATTTAAAATCCTCTGTCCACATCGGATAGGAGCCCGCCTGTGATCCCGCGCTATACACGGCCCGAGATGGCCCGCATTTGGAGCGACGAAAATCGCTTCCGGACATGGCTTGCTGTCGAAGTCGCCGCCACGGAAACCCTGGCGGAAGCCGGCCTCGTGCCCAAAGACGCAGCCAGAGCCATCCGGGAGCGCGCCGATTTCCGGGTCGAGCGCATTCACGAGATTGAAGCCGAGGTTCGTCACGACGTTATCGCATTTACCACTGCAGTCGCGGAAATCGTCGGCCCCCACGCTCGCTGGTTTCACTACGGCCTGACTTCGAACGATGTGGTCGATACCGCGCAGGCTTTGCTCATCCGGCAGTCGAATGCAGTCATCGCCCAGGACCTGCAAGGGCTCGCCGACGTGCTCGAACGCCGCGCCTGGGAGTTCAAAGATACCCCGATGATCGGGCGTACCCATGGCATTCACGCCGAGCCGATCACCTTTGGATTCAAAATTGCGAACTGGTACTCGGAAGCGCAGCGCAACATCGCGCGGTTCATCGCAGCTGCGGAAGACATGCGAGTGGGCAAGTTTTCCGGAGCCGTGGGCATTTTTGCGCATCTCACGCCGGAACTCGAAGAGAAGATCTGTGCGCGGCTCGGGTTGAAGGCTGCTGCAGTTTCGTCGCAGGTCATTCAGCGGGATCGGCACGCGAACTATCTGGCAACGCTGGCGGTGATCGCATCGACGCTCGACAAGATCGCGACCGAACTGCGCCACTTGCAGCGGACCGAAGTGCGCGAGGCGGAAGAGTTCTTCAGCGAAAAGCAGAAGGGGTCATCGGCGATGCCGCACAAACGCAACCCCGTCACGCTCGAGCAGATCAGCGGGTTGGCACGCGTTGTGCGTTCCAACGCCCAGGCCGGATTCGAAAACGTCGCGCTGTGGCACGAACGCGACATCTCGCACTCGTCCGTGGAGCGCGTGATTCTGCCGGATTCGACCACGCTGACGAACTACATGCTGAACAAGACCACCAATGTCCTCGACACGATGTTCGTCTATCCAGAGCGCATGCAAGCGAACCTGGAATCGACTCGCGGCCTGATCTTCAGCGGACAGTTGCTGCTGGATCTTGTCGAACATGGGATGACGCGCGAGGACGCATATCGCCTTGTGCAGGGGCACGCAATGCGAGCCTGGAAAGAAGGGCTGAACTTTCGCGAGGAGATCCTGGCTGACCAAGAGATCACTTCCAAAGTTCCACGCAAGCAGGTTGAATTTGCCTTTGACCTGCAGCGACAGTTAAAGAACGTGGATAAGATCTTCGCGCGCGTCTTCGGCAAGCAGAGGTCCGCGTCCAAAGCCGCGCCAAAGAAAAAGACGGCCAGAAAGACGAAATGATCTTCGAGCAACGGTCGGCGCTTCGATTTGTGAATCGAAGACCTCATTTCGGTTTCCATCCCTGCAGTAAGTCACCTAAAGCCTCGACGGTACAAAAGCCCTGTCCGGAGCGGGATTTACGCTGGCCCGAAAACCATCTGGCGGTGCTGCGAATCGAAATCGCGAGGAGGTACGCAATGCCAGGAGTTACGAGGGGAAGGTTTGTCATCGCATTTCTCGTATGCTGCCTCGGCTCGTTCGTGCTGGCGCAAGCGCAAGATGAGAAGAGCGCCGCGAACGGATCGGAACTGGAACGGGCAACCGAGACCGTGAAAAACATCACCACGGCATCGCCAGATAAAGGTGTTCCTAATAATGTGCTGGAGAGGGCCAAGTGCGTCGCGGTCATTCCGAAGCTGGTGAAGGGAGCCTTCGTCGTCGGAGGCGAACACGGCGACGGAGTCGCGACGTGCAGGACACCTGACAACCGGTGGAGCCCGCCGGCACCGTTCTCGGTTTCAGGCGCAAGCTGGGGACCGCAGATCGGCGGCAAGAGCACAGACCTGATGATGTTCATCATGAACGAAGAAGGAATGAATGGACTGATGAAAGGTCACGTGAAGCTTGGAGCTGACGTTTCTGCTGCGGCTGGTCCGGTCGGTCGCTCGGCCTCGGCGGCTGCCGGATATAAAGCTGGGATCCTGACGTATTCAAGCAGCAAAGGCGCATTTATCGGTGCGTCACTGAATGGCGCGGAACTGCAGCAAGATCACAAGGCAACGAAGTCTTGGTACAACAATGACCTGTCGTTCCAAGACATTTTGTTAGGCAAGGCCCCGATGCCAGGCATCGCGGCGGCTCGTGATTTCGTGAATGCAGTGCAGAACGCAAAGGAAACCGCGCAGGCTCGCTAGTGAGCAATGCTTGAGCGCATTTGATGGCAGTCTCGTTCGCACGTTGAGCGAGACTGCTTTCGTTTTAATATGCCCAACCCCACCCCTCCCCATCGCGGGTCTTTTGGAATCATTGGTTTAGGACGAAATGTCAAATAAGTCTTGGGGCCTCAATATTTTGCGGGCAAAGTATTGAAAATGCGAGACTTAGTTTCTGTGCGGATGCATTTCATTTTTTTTCTCGATGACCGCAAAATATTGAAAACGCAACATTTGCTCGATTCTGACAAGCGTGCCCGCCGCGAGATCTTGCGTCGCGAGGCTCGAGCTGTGCCGAGTTGCTAGCGCGAGTGCCGCGCTCGATGGCGGTCGGCGCCATGATCAGATTTCGAAGCTGTGGAGAGCGAGGGCGGATGTCACATCGGCCTGTGGGAAAGTCACTAAGTCTCTGATCGCAGAGCTCTAATAAATTCGCCTTGACGAAAGGGAAATCTCTTCTTCTAGTCGAGACTCGGCCGGGCTCCGCCTCCGAGCAGGGACGAGTTCAGATTGAAGATGTTGTGGTGGCCTTCAGCGCCGCCCCAAGCGAACATCATCTGCACCATGGGGAATCCTCCGGCGCGCAGGGTGAGTCCGGCAGCGTAGCTGTGGCGGAAGTGGTTGAAATCCAGATCGCCGCGCGCGACTGCGACGCGTCCCTGGTCCGCGATAAATTTCACGCCGAATGGGCCCCAGATGGAGTGCTCAAAAGTTTCCTGGAACAAAAAGAAGTTGGGAGCGCGATAGCGGTAATCCTGATAGCTAGGCAGCGTGAGATTGCTATCAATGTCCTGGCCGCCCAAGGTTGGTTGGAAATAGAACGGAACTTTGGACACGGAGTTCATTGACTCCGAAACAAGGAAACGGACTCCGATGGAGCCATTTAGATTGCGCGAGCGCGAGACCCTGGGGCATTCCTGGCCAGAGGGAGCGCATTCATTGGGACCGGTCATGTTGGTGGTTTTCGGTGCGGATTCGGTGAAGCCATATAGATAGAAGACATGGTCGAGGTCGACCGTCCATCGTTGAAACGAATTCTGCGAGCTTGACGGCGCAACGAACTCCTGAAATCCGCCAGAGTAGTTCAGTTCAAGATGATCGCCGATTACCGGTTTGATGCGAACTCCTTGGCCGAGTTGAAGAAATCCGGGCTGGTGAGTCAGTCCTGGAGCGGTCGCATCCGAATACAAAACCTCTATGCTGGGTACAGATTGACCACCGGCGCCGCGCAGATCCACGAAGCGCCCGTTCATCTCGCCAAACAAGGAGAGGTTCAGCTTGCTGAGTGCTGGCACCTCGAATACCGGTTTGGTGACATTGGCACCAACGATGGTTTGCGTCATCCCGAAGACGGAGGCGCCGGCCAGAGATGTGTCATTGCCCAGACCAAAATAATTCAACTTATTAAGCGAAATGGCTTGAGCGTAAAGGTTGTAAACGGTGAAAGGATGAACCCGCACTTCGTGCTTCTTTGGTTGGGCTGGCTGTCCAGGAGTGGAAGTCGGCATGATTACATGAACTGGCTGGGGCGGTGTGTGAATGAGCTTGAGGTATCCTCCGGCGCGCCACGATGCGCTGGTCGCTCCCACGGCGTCCATGCTCCAGCTTAGCCGCCAGTTCTTGGTATTACGCGTAGCCACGTACGCTAATCCCATCCCGAAGCCGTTTTGAGGCGGCAGGCTGCCGACGGCAATGTGCAGCGGGTGATCGGTAAACAAGGGGTACGCACAATAGCCCACACTGAGGAAACTGTAAAACTTGCAGGCATCGCGGATGCGTTCCCCTTCACGACGAAAATCCGCATGGAACCAGCTTTCATCCTGGTTGCTCTGGACGTTCTGGGAAAACGCCAGCGACGACATCAGCCATAAGAGAACCGCTACGATCCGGCGCATCGACTTACCTCCCCTACTTCTTTCGCGACTTGCTGCTGACGCGCATTTTGGATTTTGTTGCGCGGCGCTTGCGCGCGCTCTTTTGTTGGCGTTCCGCACGTTCGTCGGCCACGGCAGCGGTCTCGATCTCGGGTTTGCGTTTGGGAGCACGTCGCGCGCGTTCCGCATCGGCGTGTGCGTCGTGAATTGCTTCGGTGACTTTGCGGATGTAGGCGGCTGCTTCGCCTTCGGTCTTGATGGCCTTGATGTAGGTGTCGATTTCGTGGCGATAGCGCAACGGGAGTTTGCTTTCTGCTTCGCGCAAATGTTCGACCTGCGACCTTAGCAGAGATCCCATGGGGCGATCGGGGTTATAGGCGTCTTTTGGTCTGGGCACGTGGATTAGGGCCATTTGCAAAAACTCCTTGTGTGCGGCGCTTGCCGCGGTTTTGAAAATCCCTACTCAAGCCAAAGGAAGGCTTGAGTGGGCCAGGGCTTGCTTCTCATTTGAAATGCCCACTTCTCCCAAAATCAGGGAGAAGTGGGGCACTTTTTTTTACTGCATCCCTAGGCGTCGAAGTCTGGGCAGTCGGTGCGCATCACGTCTAGAGAGATCACATTTCTGGCAGGGTCGACTGTCCCCCCCTGCGGCTCAATGAATATGTCGGCGCTGGTTTCGCGCGGAGAGAGATCCCCCGAATAGCTTCCGAGGAAAAATTTCGTGATGGTTGCCGGAATCGACGCGTGATCGAATACGCGGCTCACCACGGCCCCCTTTGGAATCCACGGCGAGACCAGAATCGTGGGCACGCGCACGCCCAGGCGATCGAAATAGAAATCGACTCCCGTTCCCGTGACATTGCCGTCCGCTTTGAATTTATCTTTCACGCATTTCGGCGGCGGCACATGGTCGAAGATGCCTCCATGCTCGTCGTACGTGATCAACAAGGCTGTGGTTTCCCAGAGTTGCGGATTGTTCTTGATTGCCTGATAGATCGAAGCGATGAATACTTCGCCCTGTTGCACGTTGTGGTCGGGATGCTGGTCGTTGGCAACTTCTTCGCCGCTGTCGCCCTGGTGATCGCTGTAGTTGGGCTCGATGAACGAGTAGTCGGGAAGATTGCCCTCTTCGCAGTCCTTGAGGAACTGGCTGTAGGTGCCGAACAGCTCGGGCTCGTTTTGCAGCAGGTTCGCGACTTCCATAGTCGAACTGGTCGTGTCGTAGTAGTAGACCTTGGAGGTGCGCTTGGGGCTCGCGTTGATGAGCCGCGAGTAGACGCTCTTTATGCTCTCCGGCGGATAGATCGGGTTTAGATCGACACGTCCGAAGGAAGTGCCGTAGTGCGCAAAAGCGCGATTGCAAATCGTGGGCCCGGGAATTGAGGCGAACCAGCGGTTGAACACCGCAAACTCGGTCGCCAGTGTTGTCAGTACGGGCAGCTTCTCTTTCGGGAAGTAGTACATGATCATCTGCGCGTGCTTGAGGTTCTGCTGCTGATGGTAATAGCTCAGGACGAAGCCCAGGTTGTTCGGCTCGCGGTTGGGATCGTTGGGATCACTGCCTTTGCCGTAAAGCTGGAGGTCGACGGCGGGGAAATGATGGTCCGGATCTGGCTGCAGCTGGGCCTGAAAGGCAGCCTGCGGTTGCGGCTTTACCGGATTGCCATTCGCGTCCGGGTTGGTATACGCGGGTGCATCATCAATCCCGCCGATACCGGGCAATGATCCCAGCATGTGGTCGAAAGAACGGTTTTCCATCATCAGCACAACGATGTGCTGGAGTTTATCCAGGCCGGTTGCCATGACACACGCTCCACTAAAGATGAATAGTGCGGCAGGGGCCGAAAGCGTTTCTGGGAACGCCGCACCGCCAGGGGGGAAACTTGAGACGAAAGTGTGAACTAACTCGGGCGCTTTGTGCAAGAAGGGGGTGAGGATAGAGGAACACGAAAGGGCACGGGGGCAGATGCGTTAGCAGCCAATGCATGTTGGAAGATTTCGGCGGCGAGACCCAGCAAACTACGTCTCTACCGCGAGGTTGCCAGTGGGCGGCTGCCGCCCAATCAGAACAATCTCTTCCGGCGGACCGAATCCGCGACCGTGAGCACAATTGGATACCTGATAGGCCTTCATCTCATCCGACCTCCAGCGACTGGAGCTGGGCGGGGTTCGACAAGAACAATACAGGGTCCATTCCTGATAGGTCCCTTTCGCGACCGGAACCAGGCACGAGCCATTCTTGTACGGACTGAAGCCGACAAGATAACGTGTCGAGCACTTCGGACATTCCACGCAATGACGGACCCGCCAAGGCATAACGCGCCACAACTGTTGAGACGCTACCCAAGTTTCGGCGCGAATACCGGACGAAAACGGACCTTGATCCGTTCGCGATGGACGTTTCTGGACCTCGGTCCTGGTTTGTCATAGCGGTCCGAAAACGTCCAGAATTACGGTCGCAGTGGACTATCATCACAGTCTGGGAAAAGGGCTACGCATGTTGGATTGGCGAGTGTGTTCACGGGCAAGACTTTCGCGGGATCCGCGCTTTGACGGTAAGTTCTATATCGGGGTGCTGGGCAGCCGGGTGTACTGCCGCCCGATCTGCCCGGCGCCAACTGCGAAGGAGAAGAACTGCCGCTATTTCGCGACGGCAGCGGCCGCAGCGGAAGCCGGCTTCCGGCCGTGCCTACGGTGCCGTCCAGAAAGCAGCCCGGGAACGCCGGCGGGGATGGGAACCTCCAACACGGTTTCGCGCGCCCTGCGGCTAATAGGGGAGAGCGGCCTGGAAGATGGAGGCGTGGAATGGCTGGCGGAGCGTTTGGGAGTGGGTTCAAGACATTTGCGGCGGCTGTTCGTGCGGCATCTCGGCGCGACCCCGATGGCAGTCGAGCAGACGCGGCGAATGCATTTTGCCAAAAAACTAGTCGATGAAACTGATCTGCCGATGCAGGAGGTAGCGATCGCCTCCGGTTTCGGCAGCGTTCGCCGTTTCAATGCCGGAATCCAAAGGGTCTATCACCGCACGCCGTCGCAGCTCCGCCATCTGGCGCGCAGGACGGGAATTCATACTGGGGATCAATATCGGTTCCGGCTAAGCTTCCGCCCTCCCTATCACTGGCAAGCGATGCTCGATTTCCTGGCTCCGCGGGCTACTCCGGGCGTCGAGGTGATTGAGAACGGCACTTATCGGCGCACGGTTTCGGTGAATGGCGTCGACGGGTATTTCGAAGTTTCCATGGACGAGCGCGTCGCGCTGCTGGTGCGCATCGATTTCCCCGATCCGCGTTCGTTGTTCAGCATCGTGGAGCGTATCCGCGCGATGTTCGATGTAAATGCCGATTGGTCACGGATCGGCAAGACACTACGGACTGACCGGCTGCTAGGCATGATCGTGAAGTCCGAGCCCGGCATTCGCGTGCCCGGTTGCTGGAACGGATTTGAGCTCGCGGTGCGGGCGATTCTTGGGCAGCAGGTCACTGTGCGCGGAGCGACCGCGTTGGCGGGACGGTTGACGGCGGAATTCGGAAAGAAGTTTGCAGGTCCGAAAGGGCTGACGCACCTGTTTCCATCGGCAGAGACACTCTCGAACGCGAGGCTGACTTCGATTGGATTAACCGGAGCGCGGGCGGAAACTATTCGCGTATTGGCGCGCACAGTGGCCAGCGGCAAGATCAAATTCGAAGGCGTGGTCGACTCAGAGAATTTCCTGCGCCACTTGTGCGAAATTCCAGGGATCGGCGTATGGACAGCGCAGTACATTGCCATGCGAGCCCTAGGCGAGCCGGATGCGTTCCCGTCGAGCGACTTGGGGCTGTTGCGGTCGTCGGGGCTGGGCACTGCACGTGAGCTGGAATTGAGAGCAGAGCCTTGGCGACCCTGGCGCGCCTATGCGGCCATGTATCAGTGGAGGATGGCGGCGAAAGGGGGCCTCGAGTCGAAACGCCAGTCGCAGATATCCCAGGTGCGCGTCGGCGCCAGGGGGAGGAGTAACGATTCAATTCGAGTCGGCTTCGTGCTTGAGGACGCGCAGGCCTGAGAGGGCATCCTCGGGTGCCTGCAGCTCTCAGCCGGCGCTCTGTGATCCTCGTTGATTTGCGCCATGCCCGCATCGATGGCCGCGCGCGCCACCCGGATTAAGACCGGTAAACGCCGGCGGTCTGTCTCTACGACGGCTGCTTCATAGAAACGCCGCCAGTCATAGAAAGGACTCAAGCCCCACCCCACTGCTTCGCACCGTATCACGGGCGCTTCCCCGGGAACGCGCCAAATCACGCCAAAGCCCATTTCGGCCGCGTTTTTTGTGCTTTAGCTGGCCCCCCCAGTTTGCGCTAGAATTGACCTTCTTTAATCCGACTTTTTGGACTGACCGCACGTTTGAGAGTGCACCTATGCCGAATGCGTCAAAAAAGAGGAAGCGTCGAAACAATCGCAACAAGGATGAAATGAAAGCGAGTGTTGCGACCCCGTCCCCCGTACCTGCGACATTTCCCATTGTCGCCATCGGCGCGTCGGCTGGCGGTCTGGAATCTTTCAGCAACTTGCTTCGCGCACTTCCGGCTGATCCGGGCCTGGCTTTAGTTTTTATTCCGCATCTCGATCCCACCCATGAGAGTGCAATGGTCGAGTTGCTGTCGCGTACGACACGGCTGCCAGTGTTTCAGGTGGGGGAAGGAATGCGCGTCCAGGTGAATACGGTTTACGTCCTTCCTCCCAATTCCGACATGACGATTTCCGAGGGAATTCTGCACCTCGCCCGACGCGAAGGTGGACGCGGTCATCACATGCCGATCGACACGTTCTTCCGTTCGCTCGCCGAGGATCAGAGCTCGAACGCCGTTGGAGTAATTCTGTCCGGTACAGCGAACGACGGCACTCTCGGCCTCGCGGCCATTAAAGATGCGGCGGGCATCACCTTCGCGCAAGACATAAATTCGGCCAAATACGATGGCATGCCCCAGAGCGCCATTGCGGCGGGCGTCGTCGACTACGTACTACCCCCCGACCGCATTGCCCTGGAGTTGATTCGCATTCAGAAGCAGCCCTCGCCCGAGGAACCTCCCAACGATACCTTCGACGGCAAAGAGCGACTGATGAAAGACGTCTTCCGGTTGCTGAAGAATTTCAGCAAAGTCGATTTCATCGATTACAAAGTCGCCACCATCCGCCGGCGTATCCTGCGCCGTATGAATATCAACCAGGTCAACGATCTCCGGGACTACGTCAAGCTGTTGCATCGCAATCCGCAGGAGATCGAGGCGCTTTACCGGGATGTTCTGATTAATGTCACCAGCTTCTTCCGCAACCCCGAAGTCTTCGACAGCTTGCACGAGGTCGTGTATCCGAAAATTCTCGCGGATCGCTCACCTTCCGATCCGGTGCGAGTGTGGGTGCCGGGTTGTTCCACCGGGGAGGAAACGTATTCGCACGCGATCTCGCTGGTCGAGACGCTGTCTGAATTGCGCATCGAAGTGCCTATCCAGATCTTCGGAACGGATCTGAGTGAGAACGCTATCCAGAAGGCGCGAGCCGGGTTTTATAAGGAAGCGATTGCGAATGAAGTGTTGCAAGTCCGGCTGCGCCGCTTTTTCCATAAAGTACCGGGGGGATACCAGATTGCGAAATCCATTCGGGACATGTGCGTGTTTGCGCGGCAGAACGTCTTCAGCGATCCTCCGTTTTCGCGCATGGACCTGATCAGTTGCCGCAATGTGTTGATCTATCTCAGTCCTGTGTTGCAGAAGAAGGTCATTCCGATTTTTCACTACGCGTTGAAGCCAAATGGTTTTCTGCTGGTGGGAAATACCGAGGGCCTGCTGGGATTCGGGGCGGAGATCTTTGATTTGGCGGACCGCAAGTCCAAGATCTACCAGAAGAAGGCGGTCCCATCGCCGGTCACCTTCGGACTCACCATCAGCGCCCACGAAGGCGGCGAGGGACGCCAGGAAAAGCCGCACGTGGCGGGCAAAGATGACGAACTCGCCAAGACGCCCGCCGACGTACAGCGCGAAGCGGATCGTCTGCTGTTGCAGAAGTACGTTCCCTCAGCCGTGGTCGTCAATGACGAATTGGAAATCTTGCAGAGCCGCGGACGTACCAGCCGATACCTCGAACTCCCCACTGGCAGGGCGAGCCTCAACATTTTGAAGATGGCGCGCTCCGGCTTGCTCTACGAACTGCGGGGCCTGATCGAAAAAGCTCGCCGCAATGCAATCCCTGCTTCCAAAGACGGCATCGTCATCGAAGATGGCAATGAGAGCGCTGTAGTCCGGTTGGAAATCGTCCCCTTTCGCACTCCGGCGCGCGACCAGCGCCATTTCCTCATCCTGTTCGAGGAGAAGGAAGGGGCGAAGGTTCCCGAGCCGAAGCCGGTTCCGCGAAAATCTTCCAGAGAAGTTGAAGATGCCATGGAGATCCAGATTGCACAATTGAAGCAGGAACTGGCCGGCACGAAAGAGTACCTGCAATCGATCATCGAAGCCCAGGAGGCAACCAACGAAGAGCTGCAGTCGGCCAACGAGGAAATCCAGTCTGGCAACGAGGAACTGCAAAGTACCAATGAAGAGCTGCAGACTTCGAAGGAAGAGCTTGAGTCCGCCAACGAGGAGCTGAACACGGTGAACGAGGAGATTCAGCACCGCAACCAGCAGTTGGCGCAACTGAGCAACGATCTGATCAACATCCTGAACAGCGCCACGATCCCCATCATCATGTTAGGCGAGGATCTCCACATCCGCCGTTTCACGCCGGAAGCCGAGCGCGTGTTTGGATTCTCGAGCCACGATGTGGGCAAGGCGCTCACGCACCTGTCGCTGAACATTGAGGTTCCGCAGTTCGAGCGTTGGATGCTCGATGTAATGCGTGATGTGAGCATGCGCAGCGAACAGGTCCGGTCGCGCGATGGCAAATCTTACAAGCTTCGTATCACACCGTACCGCACGCTGGAAAATAAAATTGATGGCGTAGTCATCGCGCTGCTGGATATCACCGATCTGGTGGGAGCTGGAGAGAGGGCAAAAACGACGCGCGGCGACTGATCGGAAAGCTTCGTCATCGGAGCGCACGCTTCGATCCACGGAGTTGTGATGAGGACGAAAGCCGAACTTGACGCCTGGATCAAAACGAGCCCTCCGCGAACCGTCGCTGGCGACTCCGGTGGGTAAGAATTCCGGCCCCGTAGTGCGTGAGCTGAGGAGGCTCGGCGCAGAGATGCATCGGCTTCGATCAGAAACGATACGCTTCCAAGAAGCCCGCACGTCGTCCGTCCAAAATTCTGCAACTCAACCTTGAAGCCGCGGTCACAAGAGCCGATGAGAGCCGTCAAGGTGACGACTCTTCGCTGAGTGCTCGCGAGCGTTGACATATTCAACATGCGTAATGCACTCATGTCATTCACATCGAGTGTGACACGATGAAAATAGGGCTCGCACGTTGGTGCTGAGCGTAGTTGAAGAGTCTGGCCCACTCCGCCAGACGTGGCCACAGACGCAGCCTCTGTTGGGGTCGGAGCACCTGTGATTGCTGGCAACCTCCCCTTTCGAAACTGTCTCCAACCGTAGCTCCGCCGCGCAACCCTGTTCGCAACCGAAAGAGGCGATCGATTGCAACCCAGAGACATTGTCGTGATCGGCGGTTCGGCAGGATCGATTCAAACCCTTGAAACGATCCTTGCGAATCTGCCCGCCAATTTTCCCGCTGCCATCTTCGTCGTAGTGCACATGCCGGCGGACTATCCGAGCATGCTGTCGCATGTGCTTTCGCGGGTTGGGCGCTTGCCTGCCATTAATCCCGCGGATCTCGAAGAAATTCATCACGGGAACATTTACGTTGCCCGACCTGACCTTCATCTGGTGATCGAGGATGGAAGAGTTCTTCTCGCGCGTGGTCCCCGCGAGAATCGGCACCGTCCGGCAATCGACCCTCTATTTCGAAGCGCCGCCCGGGAGTACGGCCCGCGCGTGATTGGAATCGTACTCAGTGGTTTGCAGGACGACGGCTCCGCCGGACTCTATGCCGTCAAGCGACGTGGTGGCATTGCGATTGTCCAAGATCCGCGAGATACGCTGTGGGGCGACATGCCCAGACATGCTCTCAGTTACGCCAGCCCGCAATACGTTTTGCGGACCGACGAGATCCCTGCCAATCTCGTCCAACTTGTTCAGGCAGGAGAGCCAGCCATGGTGAAGAAAAATCCCCAGCACAAGAAAACCAATGGCAAGAATCACAAGAACGAAATTTCATCCGCAGGTCTTGAGCGGCCCAGCGTAAATCTTGAGACCGCTTTTCCGAATGAGGGCGAAGGTACCCCTTCCGTTTTCGCTTGTCCCGAATGTCACGGCGTGCTGTGGGAATTCAAGGACGAAGAGATGGTGCATTTTCGCTGTCGCGTAGGCCACTCGTATGGCGCCGACAGTCTTGCCACGGAACTCTCGGCGGCTTCCGAGACGGCACTTTGGGCTGCGGTTCGCGCTTTGGAGGAAAAAGCCGCCATGCAGCGGCGTGTGGCTGGGGAACGGGAGGACCTGGTGTCGCATCGCTTGCTGGATCAGTCGGCCGCTGATGACGCCAATGCCCGCATGATCCGGGACATGATTTTCCGCCACGATGCGCAGTTAGAACCCGACTCTGCTCCATCCGCTTCCGGAGATCCAGACAAGAAAGTCGCTTAGAACTGCTCTCCTAATTCTTCCAGTTCCGACCTGAGTTGTTCCAGACCAAGCGCGAGCGTCCGTAGATCCTCTTCGTTGAGTTTCACGCGCTTCATCAGATTCGTAACGGTGTAAAAGGCCCGTCGAGCCGCATGGCGATTGCGTTTTCGTCGGATCAGGTCCGAAGTCTGGCGGGCATTCTGCACGAAAGTCAAAGCCATCTCGACATCAATCTTCAGGAACTCAGCGCTGGCTCGATTCATGCGGTGCAGACACGCCAGGTAGTCGTCCATCGTTGGTTTGGCGACGGCATGATTCGTCGTGCGTTTTTTCCGGAGAGTCACGACTTTCTGATGTCCCCATAAGCGGAATAGGTTGCGGACTGAGAGGAGTGCAATTTACCTGCGCCGGAGCCACCTCTAGAGGTGGGCGAAGATTCGAAAGGGTGTGTTTCGTCCGGAGTACTCCAACCTCGAGAACTCCATTCAATTTGCTAGCTGGCTTTTCGGTAATTCATGGGTGCGGCCAATAGATCGAACTCGTCCAGGCCGGGAAACTCGTCCTGGTTGTTTTCGATGTCTTTGTCATCCAGAGACGGAGCCGGCCAAGCCAGGTCTCTGTACCGGTTCTGGTTCAGTTCTCCCTGCAGTTCGTGAACACTGTTGCGCAGCAGGCTAACCGACTTGCGGACTTCGGCGCGTAAGGCGAGCATCTGATCGCGCAATTGCATCATCGTCGCGAGACCGCGCTTGATCTCATCGGCGGGTCCCGCGTAGCCGTCTTGCGCATTCCTGACTGAGAGGCGGAATACATCGCGAATCGGACTTGCTTTGACCCAGGCGTCGAGTTCCGCCTTGGTTGCGACGACGGAGCCCCAAGGCTTGCCAGCCGGGCGACGTACCGGCAGTTGCAGTTGCATCTCGTAGCGCTGCACAGTGCGCACACCCTTGCCTAAGTAATTCGCGATCTCTTTCCAGCCACTCAGGAATTGGTGGGAGTCGTTTTTTTTCGGGCGTTCAGTCATAGCAAGCCTGCGCGCGCGATTCTTGTGCCAACTACACCGCACCATTTTAACACCGGAAATTTCCTTCGCAAGCCGCATTATTCGGCCGCAATGGACTATAAACGGCCGCTGTTGAACTCCGGCGCATTGGCGTACCTTGGCGCACCTCGCTTCTGCCAGTGCCTGTTATGGTTGCTAGCAGAAGTAAATCCCCCCAATGACAATTTCACATCAGCAGGACCGACCACTTCCTGATTCATCTCATAAGTCGACGGAACAAAGCAGCCGCAGTCATCTCAAACAGGCCATCAAGGAATTCCTGACAGAAGCCTCTTCGAGCCTTCGCCAACCGAGCAAATGCCCCCGATGCGGACGAGCGATGCAACACCTCAATGCCACATTCTCAATCTACGGAAGCGATACACGGTGGAAAATCGCGCTGCCAGTGTGTCCTTGTTCGATACCAGCCGATATTTCGCGGCGAAAGCTAGCGGAAAACGTTTTCTTGCCCGAGAGCTGAGGATGCCCTGATTTTGGCGTAATTTGGCGCATTTCATCCCAGGCGTATTGATGTATTTTTCGGTTTACCGACTAGACTTTGAGCAGCATAACTCCGATACGGCGCTCCACCTGCGGAACCGTGGACGTCCGATGGCTGCCCCACGGCGTAGTTCATTGGATGGAGTTCGTCCGCATGAGGGAACCGGATTCGATGACGCCAAATAGCGGCCGCGAGAGTCGGCCACGGTCGGTTCGTTGCCCGTACTGCGTCGAGGGTAGGGAATTCAAGTTGATGCTCAGCCGCGACTCGGATGAGTGTTACTTGTGCGCCAACTGTGGGCACCTGGCCATGCCCGCGCACCCGGAGTTCAAATGCCCATGTACGAAATGCTTTGCCTTACACCTAAGAAATCGTGTTCGACCTTGTTAGCGGTTGCCCCTTCGTTCAGGTGAAGAGTGTCGCAACAGGAGTAAAGTTATGAAGTCCTCTGATTTTCCCCCACGGCGTACCGACAATTGGAAAGCTGTCTATGAAGGAGCTATTTCCGATTCGGAGTATTCCGTAAGTCTCAATCGCATCGCCGACGCCCGCAACGCCATCTTCGACCGCGCCGAAGATATCCTGACGCACTCTTCCAGCGACGAACGCCGCGCCTTAACTCACGCGCTGCGAACCTTGCGATTACTGGAAGAATCCGCGATTCGCGAAAACAAAGCCGCTTGACCTGCCGCGGCTAGGGAAGGGGCCGTTTTCCGCTGGCACTTCGTTGATGTGGGACCCTGAGCGCGCGCCATTCGTGTTTCCCGAGCTGCCACAGCAAGATCGAAGTGGCCATCCAAGCCAGGGTCGCACCCAGCATTACGATCCACGGCTTATAGTCTGCGATGAAGCGCCAGATCAGCAGCGCAAACACAAGCAGCCCGATGCTTCCCATCGCTGCTCCGGCCGCGTCCAGGGATGCCGCCTATCTTGCGCGTACTTTTCCATGCAGGCCAAGTTTTTCCTTTCTCTCGCGTTCATGCTTCTCGATCAATGTCGCGCCGGCGGGAAAAATCGCGAGAAACGCCAGGAATATTCCGCCCACACCGGGTCCATATTTTTTCGCGATGAGACCGGCAGCTGCTGTGATCACTCCACCAAGGCAGAACCTCACCAAGAGTTGATACCAGCGGCTCTCGTTCAAGGCCGAAATGTTGAGCTGAATCCGCATCTCTGTTTATCTCAACCAAACTTTCCAAAAACCCAATGCAACCGCGCCCCACAGCAAAAGCCACACCGTGGACACGCGCAGGGCGCTGACTGAGCGGTGCATGAGAATCCAGCTCACAATGGAACTGTAGACAAAAAACGCAACGGTGCCGGCAATCATTGACGCAGCTTCCGTCGACGCATATTGCCGGCCTTCTTTCAGGATGGCCAGGCCAAGGGTCGCAAGGGCCACGGAAGGAGCGGCCCCAAACAGCCCGGCAAAACTTTTTGGTTTGAAAACGTCCCCCAGGACCGAGAAGAAAGAAACCGCAGTTCCGCCAATCAGGAAACGGACCAGAAGCTCCTTCATATGGGTTGATGCTCCGGACTACTGCAGGCTTTTCTCAAGGAGTTTGAACGCCTGCTTGGGCCCACGCGTGCCCAGCACCTGAAACTTCTTCCCCCTTTCCTTGTTGTAATGCACGAAGAACTGCTCAATCTCTTTCAGCATGTTCTGGTTGAGATCGTCGAGTTTCTGGATCTCTGAATAATCACGACAGTGAGCCGCGACCGCGATCAGACGATCGTTGCTTTCGGTCTCGCCATCCTCGGTCTGCTTAGCTTCCATCACTTCTACCAGGCGCGTCTGCACGACGCAGCCCGTGAATGTCGGCTCGTCCATGATTACAGGAATGTCTTCCGGATCGCCGTCCTCGGCCTTGTGCTGGGCACGAATCCGAAGGCGTGTGGAAAGACCATGCCCTCGGGCAGCACGCCCGAAAGCGTGAAGAATCCGAGCTTCTCGTCAAACTTGAACTTGTTGCGGCTTCCGCTTGGGGTTTCGATCACCGCATTCAAAATTCCCTCTTCCTTGTTCGCGAATGCGGGAATGTGTGTCGCGCTTGCTCCGTTCTTCTTGCGAGACTTTGCCATAACCCTGCTCTTCTCCGAAAACTCTTGCGAGCCCGCAACAAGTTTTGAAGAGGATGAGATAGAAAGAGTTGGTTCCATTGTGCAACGAGGGTCACGAGCTGTGGCTGCAGCCATTGTGTCGAGTAAATACAGCGAAGACCGGAGATTCCGGCCGGCAATCAGCTCTATAAGAGAGCCAGACTATGGCTGGCGAGAATAGAGAGCGCAAGATGGATGATGAACGCTCGCCCGAGTTGAAGGACGATCTGGCAGACGAACTCGGTACTGACCCCGGCGAAGTGGGGCCGAAGAGTGCAGGCCAAACTGTGAGCTCGCTCGGTCTTTCTGCCGAGCCAGAAGCCACGGAAGATTCGGCCGAAAATCTCTCCGACACGGACCAGGCCGACGAAGCTGCCGCCGTCGAAGGACTTGAGGATGCGACCGATCACCCGGAACGCCCAACGCACACCCATGCAGAATACGGCCGCCCCGACGACGTTCCATCACGTCGTCGCGACCACGAAACCGCTTGCGATTAGCTTTCGCAATCTCAAGTTGTGGTTCTACATCCAACGTAGGGATTAAATCGCAGTTCTTCTCCATAAATTGCTGTATTGGACCCTTAAGGAGAATCAAAGGACAATTTCCTTGTCTATCCGATCGCGCTCCAGGAGTGGCGAACTGGCCGCGTCCATTCCGAAAGCTTGGGAATCGACTAAACTCTGGAGGGTTAACCATGCGAAAGCTTTTTCTTCTGATCTCAGTTCTGCTTCTCGGCCTCTCGTGGGCTGCCGCGCAGGACACACCAACCAGATCGTCTGCTTCAGGACAGAGCTCGCGTACCGGCGCCGGCCAAATGACCGTTGAAGGCTGTCTGAGTGGCTCGAGCGGGAACTTCACGCTGACCGATAAAAATGGAACGGCCTATCAACTGACCGGCGACACCGCGAAACTGAGCGAGCACGTCGGGCATGAGGTGAAGGTCACCGGTACCTCGGGTACGGCGGGCACAGGCGCATCTGGTTCGACCGAAACATCGGCTTCAGGCGCCGCAGGTCAGACGCTGCAAGTTACTTCCTTGAAGCACATATCGAAGACCTGCAAGTCCGGCGGGACGGGGATGTCACACTAATCGTCGCTGCTGACGAAAAGCCCAGCGGGAATGCTGGGCTTTTCTTCTGCGACGTTGATTCGGTGAGCGATGTTCAGTTTTATCAGACCGCCTCGCGGGAGGCGGAATGCGCGCGGTAGGCCTCAGGTTTGCCGTGCGCGGGCCGGCGGATTTCTTGTGCCTGGGATGGTCTCTCCTCTATCTTCAGCGCTGGTATGGCGACCGTTCGCCGCGTGCGGATCGAGTGATAGATCGCGTCGACAATGCGAATATCCTCCAACCCTTCGAGCCCTAAGGTTCCGGGCTCTTTGTTGCGCAGAATGCAGTTCGTTCCAGCTTCTTTCCGTCTCCCGAGACCAGCCCAACGAGTTCCGAGTTTCGCGCGGTTTGAATGCAGGCAGCACCGCCCCTTGCGCGATGTGCCCAAGGCCCACCACCGCGTACCGTACTTTTGTTTTCGGAGAACGCGTCATCATAGCTCCGTTTATGTTATGCAGCGCGATCCTGCACCGCCTTGCGCACTCCGGAAGAATTCGCACAGTGCGCGCAACAGAACATTCGGTTTCCGACTTCTACTCCGTGCCCGATGATCCGGCACGAGCAATGGCTGCACTTAGGGGCGACTGCCTGGATCGCGCACTCGAAACTGTCGAACGTATGTCGCTTCCCGTTGATATGAATTTCAAAGCTCTTGTCGTATTCATTCCCGCAAACTTCGCACGTAGCCATTTCCGACTCCTAGCTTTCGATGGTGTCCTTGATACCTCTGGTCCCCCTCTCCCCATAGACACACAGAGCGCAAAGTTGAATCAGAATTAGGGTGCGCAATATCGGCCAGGAGTTGCATAGCCTTGAGGCCGAGGGTCTTCAGCCGTTCTACGCCGCGAGAGCGGAGGTGGCGGACCACGCCGATTCTGACGGGCGCGGGTCGTTGCGTCCGTGGCCCAGCTGCTTGGACGCGCCAACATATCTCTTTCTCATGCTTTCGGCAATGCTGAGTGCGCGCGTGAAACGCTCTTCCGCCCCTGCCTTCAATTGCTGCACAAGTTGGCACCGCGGATGGTTCAGAACCGCCTTGGCAATCGATTCAAGCTCTTTCCAGTCATGCCACTCCCCGATTGCATCCTTCACCTTGCCAAGAGACTCCACGAATTCCCGATTACGCGCGTTTTCGACCAGCCGCAACAGATTTTGCAGTTCCTTTACCTTGAGCCGGTACGGATGCAAGTTCGATCGGTTCAGAGTCGCAGGATGTCCCAGATCGGACAAGAGCCGCAAGGCCGTGGACGTGATATGGGAGGAAGTCGCATCGCCGCCGGAAGTCGATTTCGAGATACTTTTCTGGATCTTATCCGAGGTGCGCTTTAACCGCTTACGAAGGTCAGGCGCGCTGTCCTGCACAGCCTTGCGGAGCTTCCTGGCTTTCTTCTGTCGCTTGGCCCCGAGATGCTCAAGTAGCCGTACGGAGCAATCGTCTTCGTCCTCCGACGGAGTTAACTCTGCGGCGTACCCTGTGAGTACATCCATATCGCGGACTGTGCCAGCGCTCTTTCGCAGCCGGGAAACCCGCGTGAGAATCTTGCGTTCGTTCTGATCCGGATCGATAGCCTGCAACGTTGCTTCCAGGCGGCGGGAGTTCGTGCGCAAGTCGTGTACCTGTTTCGGCGCAGGTTCACCTGCCATTTTCTTGAGGACCTTTCGCAGTTTGCGAATTGGCTTGTCGAGTTGATCACGATCAATTCCCATGGCTGCCTGGATGATGCGCCAAGAAGCCGCGTTCACGCGAAAAAGCCGAGAAATACGAACAGGTTATGGCGTAGGGATGTGAAATCCGACCGCAATTGCATCACATGCCTGCCCATCAGCCGATTGCGGTTTCGTGAGGTGGATTACGCGCCTTCCTAACGAAAGCCCGGTATGGTTCGATCCGGTTTTTCCACCCCACAATCGAAAAGACCATTCTCGAGTGAAAACGGAAATCTCCAGAGAGCCAGCCGCGAAGGATCTGCCAAACCAGACATCTGGCGACCAGCCGGTACTTCCTGCAGACCTGGTCGAGCCGGCCGCTGAAGAAGTCGAGACCCTCCACGCATCGATCAAGATCGGTACCGTAGCCCAGATCGTGATCGCCCTGGTTGCAACCATTGGGCTGCTCTATTTGCTCAAGCTCGTCGGGGTCACGATCCTGGCCTCCATCCTTTTGGCCTATGTGCTCGAGCCGCCCGTCGCCGCGCTGGTTCGTATCCATGGCCCGCGATGGGTGGGAGCAATGGTTGTCACTACGTTGACCGTAACGCTCTCCCTGGGCCTGGTCTATTTTTCTTACAACCGCGCGCTCGATTTTGCGAGCGATTTACCCCGTTACTCCGCTGCGCTGCGCACGACTGTTGGGAACTTTCGTGGCCGTGTCGATAAGGTCTTGAACCAGGCCAGTTCGGTGGTAGAGCCGCCAAAGCAGCGTGAGAAGCCGGTGCCCGTACGCATCGAGCAGTCCCAAGGTCTAACCCAGATCCTGTCCGAAACTGGCGGTACGATCATCGATGTCTTGCTGGCCATCAGCTTTGTTCCGTTTCTGGTTTATTTCATGCTAGCTTCCAAGGAGCACGTTTATGCCAGCACCGTCCGCCTCTTTCCCAAGGAGCACCGCCGGGAAGCTCACCGCACTGTCGGCACCATCTCCGCGATGATTCGGAGCTACATACTCGCCAATTTCGTAACTGGCCTGGTCGCTTCCGTCATCTGTGGGAGCGTGTTCTGGTATCTCGATATCCAGTACTTTTACTTCATCGGTCTTATCAGCGGGTTCGTCACTCTGGTTCCCTACCTTGGCGTTTTCCTCGCGCTGATTCCTCCGCTCGCAGGCGGGCTCGGCAAGTTGCACGAGGGCGGATTCATCGCGGTGATAGCGACGGTTGTCAGCATCCACCTGGTCACCATGAATCTCATTTACCCTCGCGTGATCGGACCGCGCCTCCAACTCAATGCGCTGGCCGTCGGTTTGTCCCTGTTGTTTTGGGCATGGGTCTGGGGCGCGCCAGGCTTGCTTCTGGCGATTCCGATCCTCGGGGCCCTGAAAATCATTTTCGATCACGTGCAGCCGCTGCAACCTCTCGGTTCGTGGCTAGGCACTTGATTCGCTAAACCGTCTCAGATCAGTATCTAAGCAACTTTACCCCCGCGTATTTCATCTTGAACATGACGTTTCTTTGACTTGGCAAGATGCGGCGCGCTGCTCTGGTCTGCAAGTCACAGGACGAAGGGCCATAGCTCGAGCTCAGCCAAGGAAACAATGGTCATTCAAACCGAACCCATCGTGTGGCCAGGCCGGCCCTATCCGCTCGGTGCGACGTGGGACGGCGAAGGCGTTAACTTCGCACTCTTCTCAGAGCACGCAGCTGCGGTCGAACTCTGTCTCTTCGACCAGGCCGGCCGCCGCGAATTGCACCGTGTCCGGGTCAAGGAACAGACCGATCAAGTCTGGCACTGTTACTTGCCCGAGGCTCGCCCTGGCCTTATCTATGGCTACCGCGTCCACGGCCCCTACGAGCCTAATAAAGGACTCCGTTTCAATCCGCACAAGCTTCTGCTCGACGCGTATGCCAAGCAAATTGTCGGCGACCTGAAATGGAGCGACTCTCATTTTGGTTACCGCATCGACAGCAAGAACGCCGATCTCTCCATGGACCGCCGCGACAGCGCTCCCGGCATGCTCAAAGCGATGGTCGTCGATCCCGCTTTTACTTGGGGAACCGATCGCCAGCCGCGCACTCCTTGGCATAGAAGCGTCATCTACGAGATGCACGTCCGCGGATTCACCATTCAACATCCCAAAGTGCCAGCCTCGTTGCGCGGCACCTACGCAGGACTGGGCACCGCTCCCGTCATCGACCACCTGCTGAAACTAGGCGCGACCGCCATCGAACTGATGCCCGTCCATTACTTCATCGACGACCGTCAACTGATCCAACGGGGCCTGCGAAATTACTGGGGATATAACACCATCGGTTTTTTTGCACCCATGTCGCGATATCTCGCTACCAGCTCCATCAACGAATTCAAAACCATGGTGAAGACGATGCACTCGGCCGGCATCGAAGTGATCCTCGACGTCGTCTATAACCACACCGCAGAAGGCAATCAACTCGGCCCCACGCTGTCGTTCCGCGGCATCGACAATTCCGTTTACTATCGTGTTCCTCCGGATAATCCCCGCTACTACACCGACTACACCGGTACGGGCAATACTCTGAACATGCGCCATCCCCGCGTGCTGCAGCTCATCATGGACAGCTTGCGTTACTGGGTACTCGACATGCACGTCGATGGATTCCGCTTTGATCTCGCAGCGACGCTCGCCCGCGAGCTGCACGAAGTTGACAAGCTCGGCGCCTTCCTGGACATCATTCACCAGGATCCCGTGCTCTCCCAGGTCAAGTTAATCGCTGAGCCGTGGGATCTCGGGGAAGGCGGATATCAGGTTGGAAAATTCCCTGTAGGCTGGGCCGAGTGGAACGACCGCTACCGCGACGCTGTCCGCTCCTACTGGAAGGGCGACGGCGGCCAGATCGGCGAACTCGCCTACCGCATCACCGGATCCAGCGATCTCTATGCCCGCAGCGGACGCCGGCCCTACGCCAGCATCAACTTCGTGACCGCCCACGACGGATTCACCCTGCAAGATCTCGTCAGCTATAACCAGAAACACAACGAAGCGAATGGCGAAGAAAATCGCGACGGCACCGACAACAACCGAAGCTGGAATTGCGGCGTCGAAGGCCCTACCGATGACCCAGAGAGCAACGCGCTTCGCACCCGCCAGAAGCGCAATCTACTTGCAACTCAGTTTTTATCGCAGGGAGTCCCCATGCTCCTGCATGGAGACGAACTCGGCCGCTCTCAGCACGGAAATAACAACGCTTATTGTCAGGACAACGAGATTAGCTGGGTGAACTGGGATCAACTGCAGAATGAGAAAGAGCTTCTCGTATTTACCCGAAGGCTGATCGCGCTTCGCCAGAATCATCCCGTCTTCCGCCGCCGCAATTTCTTTCAAGGGCGTGGCATCAAGGGAGCGGGCATCAAGGATATCCTCTGGCTCCGCCCCGACGGCCGCGAAATGACCGACGAGGAATGGAACCAGGAACACGCCCGCACCCTCGGCGTTTTCCTCTCCGGCTCTGCCGTTGATGAAATTGACGAACGCGGTCAACTCATCACCGACGAGAATTTCATCCTCTTACTGAATGCTCATCATGAGGCAGTTCCGTTCTCCGTGCCGTCGCTTGCATCGGGCATGGCCTGGGTCACCCTGGTGGATACTTTCTGCAACTGCTCTCGTGCCCCAGGAACAACGTACGACGCGATGATGACGTATCCCTTGCAGCCTCGATCGCTAGTGCTGCTGGTCGAGCGTCAGGGCGACCAGATTCGCCAGGATCGCCGCAATGGATCGTAAGCACTCGATGCCCTTCGGCGCCGAAGTCCTCGCCGATGGCAGCGTGCGGTTCCGCTTGTGGGCACCGAGCGCGAACAGCGTCGATCTCTGCTTGGAGGATGGCGCGCGCGGAAGTTATCCTCTACTCCCGCTTGACAATGGCTGGTTTGAGCGAATTTCACGCGAAGCCCGCGCAGGATCGCTGTATCGTTTCCAGATCAATCACAAAACCGAAGTCCCCGATCCGGCTTCCAGATTTCAGCCCGAGGACGTTCATGGCCCTAGCGCCGTGATCGACCCATCCGCCTTCTCGTGGAAGGACGAGGACTGGCGCGGACGCCCCTGGGAAGAAACCGTCATCTACGAGTTGCACGTCGGCACGTTCACTCCGCAAGGCTCGTTTCAAGGCGTAGAAGAAAAGCTGGATTACCTTCGCGACCTTGGTGTGACCGCAATCGAGCTGATGCCCCTGGCCGATTTCCCCGGCCGGCGTAACTGGGGTTATGACGGCGTTCTGCCTTTCGCTCCTGACCGTTCCTACGGCGGCCCGGAAGATCTCAAGCAACTCGTGCAGTCAGCCCACGCCCGGGGCCTCACGGTATTCCTCGACGTCGTCTATAACCACTTCGGGCCCGAAGGAAATTATCTGCACGTCTACGCGCCGCAGTTCTTCACCGATCACCATCGCACGCCGTGGGGTGAAGCGATCAACTTCGACGGTCCCGACAGCCGCGCCGTTCGTGACTTCTTCATTCACAATGCTCTCTATTGGCTCGAGGAGTATCACTTCGACGGCCTTCGTTTCGACGCGGTTCACGCTATCGTCGACGACTCCGAACCCGACATCCTGACGGAACTCGCCCAGACCATTCGCGAGCGATTCGCTACAGACCGATTCGTCCACCTTGTAGTCGAGAACCTTGACAACAACGTTCGTTACCTTGGCCGGGACTCCGGCGGCGCCGTGCAGTTGTACGACGCGCAGTGGAACGATGACATTCACCATGCCATGCACGTGCTGCTTACCGGCGAGTCCGAGGGCTACTACGCCGATTATTCTCCCGATCCAATGCCTCACCTCTGCCGCTGCCTTGCCGAAGGCTTCGCCTATCAGGGAGATTACTCGGAGTTTCACCGCGAGAAACGCGGCGAGCACAGTCACCATTTGCCTCCGACCGCATTCGTTTCCTTCCTGCAAAATCATGATCAGGTAGGGAACCGCGCCTTCGGCGAGCGCATTACCCAGCTTGCCCCTTTCAAGGCTGTGAAGTTGGCGATGGAGATCCTGCTCCTCGCACCACAGGTTCCATTACTCTTCATGGGCGAGGAATTCGCCGCATCCACGCCATTCCTCTTCTTCTGCGATTTCCATGGAGAGCTGGCTGCCGCAGTCACTAACGGCAGACGCATTGAGTTCGCCCGTTTCGGTAGATTCAGCTCTCCCGACGTTCGCGATTCCATCCCCGATCCCAATGAAGGGAGTACGTTTCAGAGATCCAAGCTCAACTGGGAATCCGTTCGCGACCAGGCACACAAAGACTGGCTTCATCTTTACCACGAGCTTCTCGCTGTGCGGCAGAGCAAAATCGTTCCACATCTCGGGGCTTCGGCTGCAACACGTTGCGGCGTCTCCAGCGGAGACAATCGTTGGATCTGTGTGGACTGGATCTTGAATGACGGAGCCGTTCTGCAACTCCGGGCCAATCTCGGCAACCAGCCGCTGACCCTCTCGGCGCCTGATGCCGGAACGCCACTCCACTCCAGCAGTCGGGAAGCCGCTGCCGCATTTCGGGAAGGTTCGATCGCCCCATGGTCCGTTATCTGGGCCCTGCGGTCATAGTCAGCGAGGTTTGGATTCGTTGCACCACGCAAAGAGCATCGCGCAATTCCATCAGGTTTTCCCTCGGAGTACTCAGGAAAAACCTGTATGGAGCCGCTCGCTCTCGGCTTTTATGGTAAAAGTGGTGTTTTGTATCCCGGCCTTGCGGAACGTGCTCCCGAACAATGAAGCGGCTCGATCAAATCCCGACTGCAACGTACCGTCTCCAGTTGCATCCTCAATTCACCTTTCGTGACGCCACCGCCATCATTCCCTATTTGAGCACTCTCGGCATCAGCCATTTCTATGCTTCTCCGTATCTGCGCGCCAGGTCCGGAAGCATGCATGGGTATGACATCATCGACCATAACTCGCTCAACCCCGAGATCGGTTCCGCGCAAGACTACGAGGCACTCGTCTCCGAATTGCATCGCCACGGCATGCGCCAGATTCTCGACATCGTGCCCAACCACATGGGCGTGATGGGCAGTGACAACGCGTGGTGGCTCGATGTCCTCGAAAACGGCGAGGCTTCCGCCTATGCCGAGTTCTTCGACATCGACTGGGATCCGATCAAGGATGAACTTCAGGGCAAAGTCTTGATTCCAGTCCTGGCTGAGCAGTACGGCAATGTGCTCGAAAAGGGAGACCTGAAACTGACCTTCGATGCTGAACGCGGAGAGTTCAGCATTTTATATTACAAACATCGTTTCCCAATCGATCCCAAAGAGTATCCCCGTGTCCTGAGTCTTCACGTTGAGCGCCTCCAGGAGATGCTCGGGGCTACGAACGAAGATGCCCTCGAGTTGCAGAGCATCATCACAGCGTTCAGCCACCTCCCGGATCGACGTAACGCCACTCTCGAGCAGAAACCCGAACGCAACCGCGAAAAAGAAGTCCAGAAGCGCCGTCTGGCGGCCCTGTGCGCCCGTTCAGCGCAGATCAGGGAATTTGTGACACACAACGTGAGCACGATTAACGGCAATCCCGAGGATGCGCGCAGCTTTGACACGCTGCACGAACTTATCAAAGCGGAGCCCTACAGGTTCGCGCAATGGCGGGCGGCGGCCGACGACATCAACTACCGACGCTTTTTCGATATCAACGATTTGGCTGCGCTGCGGACTGAAAATGACACGGTCTTCAACGAAACTCACAAGTTGATCCTGCAACTCCTGGCGGAGGGAAAGGTCGATGGTCTCCGTGTGGATCATCCCGATGGCCTCTACGATCCCGCGCGATACTTCGAAACATTGCGAGATCGTCTCCGAGCAGAGCTTGATCCGCAGAACCGTGAAGCTTACCTGCTCGCTGAAAAGATCCTCACCGGCAAGGAACGCTTGCGAAACAAATGGCCCATCGACGGCACTACCGGCTACGAATTCGGCAGTCTGGTGAATGGACTTTTCGTCGACAGATCAGCCGCCCAGACTATGGAGCGGATCTATCGCTCGTTCACTGGAATCACGACCGATTTCGCAGACATCGTCTACCTCTGCAAGAAACTGATCCTGAAAGTGGTTCTTGCCAGCGAACTGAATGTTCTTGCCAACCTGCTCAGCCGCATCGCATTGGCCAGCCGCTACACATGCGATTTCACAGTAAATGCACTGCGCAGTGCGCTCGGTGAAGTCATTGCCAGCTTTCCCGTCTATCGCACGTACGTCAATGGTCCTGAAGTATCGGAGGAAGATCGCCGCTACGTGCAACAGGCCGTTGCTGTCGCAAAAAAGAGGAGTAACGCCGCCGACCTGAGCGTGTTCGACTTCATCCAGCGGATTCTTCTCATGGACGTCTATGGCAGTGAGGCGGGGTGGTACAAACAGGCGGTTCTTCGCTTCTCCATGAAGTTCCAGCAGGTCACAGCCGCTGTGATGGCCAAAGGGGTTGAGGATACCGCTTTTTACCGCTACAACCGGCTTGTCTCATTGAATGAAGTGGGCGGAGACCCAAGTCAGTTCGGGACCACCGTGGACGATTTTCATCGCGCGAACGAGGAGCGGCTCTCTTCGTGGCCCGACTCGATGCTTTCTACCTCGACCCATGATTCCAAGCGCTCGGAGGATGTCCGCGCGCGCATCGATGTGCTTTCCGAGATGCCCTTGGTCTGGCTTCTGCATCTACGCCGCTGGCGCGACTGCAATCGGAGTAAGAAGCGGGTAATCGAGGATCAGCCCACGCCCACTCGAAATGACGAATATCTGCTTTACCAAGTTCTGGTCGGAACGTGGCCGCCGCAGACGCTCCACGATGGAGGTTGGAAGACCTACTCGGAACGCATCAAGCAATACATGCTGAAAGCCGCCCGCGAGGCCAAACAGTACACTAGTTGGGCCAATACCAATTCGGACTACGAAGCGGCACTTACAGATTTCACACAGTCCGTCCTCGACCGGTCGACGCAGAATCGTTTCCTCGCTGACTTCGATCAGTTCGCCCGGCGCGTTGCTCGCATTGGCGTCTTCAACAGCCTTTCGCAGACTCTACTGAAACTCACCTCGCCCGGAATTCCAGACATCTATCAAGGAAGCGAGTTGCTGGAATTCAGCCTGGTGGATCCCGACAACCGCCGCCCCGTCGACTACGAACGGCGCGAACAGATATTCGAACTGCTCCCGCGCGACGGCAGCGATCCTCATGATCTGGCTGCGCGCGCCCGAGACCTGCTCTCCACCTGTAAAGGCAATGCGGCAAAGATGTACCTGACGTCGAAGACTCTCGCTTTTCGCCGCGAGTACCCGGCCGCCTTCCGGCGCGGGAGTTATATGCCGCTAAAGGCAGCAGGCGAAAGGTCTGAGCACGTAGTTTCGTTTGCGCGTCATCATGACAGCTGCACGATGGTAGTTGCCGTCCCGCGTCTCTGCGCCAAGCTGATGGGCGAAGCGTACGACACCGTCTGTGAAGAGGGGATCTGGAAAGACACCGTTCTGGAAATTCCCAACGCAGGTGTGTCCTGCTATCACGATCTCTTTACCGGAGAATGCCTGCCGCGGAAAGCTGAGGAATCATGCCGCGTCCGCATCTCGGATCTGTTCCGCAATTTCCCCGTAGCGGTCCTCGTCGGCGAAGGTGTGAAGCCAGTTCAAGGTTGCACCAACTCATAGACTCATCCGCAAACCACCAAGAATCGCGGAGAACGGAAAAAGAAGTTCTTACCATCGTTAAGCTGCCGGTTCCGGTTACGCCTGACGCCTGACGCCTGACGCCCATGTATACTCTCCTTCTAAAAAGGAGACCCTCATGCAAAGCCGCGTCACCGGTACGACCATGCCGGTTCTGGAATTCATCCTCGAGCCGAACGAGTCCGTCATCTCGGAAGCCGGAGAACTTTCATGGATGAGCGCCTCCATCCAGATGACCACGCATACGCAGCTTGCCGGTGGCGGCGGGTTCTTCGGCGTGATAAAACGCGTGGCCGGCGGCGGATCGATTTTCATGACGGAATACCGCGCCATGGGTTTCCCCGGCGAACTGGCATTCGCCACCAAGCTTCCAGGACATATCGTCCCGGTGGAAGTCGCACCCGGGAACGAGTACTTGATCCACCGACAAGGATTCCTCTGTGCTACCCCGCAGATTCAGATCGGCGTCGCTTTTCAGCAGTCGCTTGGCGCAGGAATTTTTGGCGGGGAGGGATTTCTTCTGCAGCACGTCAGCGGTCAGGGAATCGCCTGGCTTGAGCTATCTGGAGAGTTAGTCGTCCGCGACCTGAAGCCGGGAGAAAATCTGCGAGTCCATCCCGGGCACGTCGGCGCATTTCAATCCAGCGTGTCTTTTCAAATCACCACTGTCCCGGGTATCAAGAATATGATCTTCGGCAGCGACGGCCTCTTCCTCGCTTCACTCACCGGTCCTGGAAGGGTCTGGCTGCAAACACTTCCGATTGCGAAACTCGCTCACGCGATCGAGAAGTATCTTCCGCGCGAAGCTCCGCGCCAGACAGTCGAAGGAGGCGTTGTCGGAGGAATCGTCGGCTCCATTCTCGATAACATGCGATGAGTCCATGCTTGCCTGAATTTTCTCGGCGCATTCTTCATGGATGATTCGAAGATCGCCTTTTTCCTGACAGCCATCCCAGCACGCGGCTGGCGAACGCGTCCGAGAAGCCGAAGCGCGCCTTGGCCCGGGAATACAAATCAACGGCTTTCTTATCGAGCCAAATCATTGCGGCCTTCCCAACGCTGTCCTGCGGGCGCGCGAAGTAATCCGTGGAGCGCACGTTGAATCTGTCGTCGTGCTCGACCGTGTAGTAATACAACGCCAAACTCTTGCGCGCGACCCCCTCGGGACAGGTCAACGGATCTGGAAATCCATGCAGTGACTTCTCATCCGTCGTAAATATAAGCGCATGATTCAGCAGCGGCGGATACTTTGCCGCACAGCGCGCGATCCCGCCGCCCGGTGCGCGCTCCCACAACTCGATCGATCCTCCCCAGGCTTCATCCCATTCCGGGTTCAAATACAGAATGAGATTGACTCGTCGATGCCAGTGCGGGTGGAAGTGATGTTTCGAAAAATCAGTATGCACGTTGAGATATCCACCCGGTCCCGACTGATGAAGTCCTCCACCCTCGAGCATGGGGTCGGCCAGCAAGTCAGGAATCCCCGTCAATTGCGAAACCCAGGCCACAAATTCAGGAGAATTCAGTTGATCGGTCACAGATCCGAGTATGGCAGGGAATCGCTCGCGCTTGGGCATTCCCAGCTTGTTTTCGTTGGCGTGCTTGTACTGAGTCCATGCATCACTGCGCGCATCAGGAAACTCGCGGGAGATCTCCCGGGCGATACCGGATTCAAGGAAGTCCTCCAGCAGAATGTGCGGACAGGGACGGTTTTCTCGATATTGCTGAGCCAACGCGGACAAACGAGGCTGCCAGCGCCCGAAAGGAAATAGTCGCGTCTCGGCCGCGACGCTCCGTACTGTCGACATCAGATGGAACCCCTCCGTATTTCTACCGATTCTATCCGATTCACAGATTTCGCATACCGTGGACGATGCGAAGTCATGGAACTCGGCAGACGCGCACCGCAGAATTCTGGTATGGACATTCCAGCCCCGGAACGCCGGGCTGTTGCCGAATCATCCAGTTCGTGCCGTACTCCTGCTTGAGTCGCGCGAAGTCCGAGATGCCGAGTTTATTCCACGGACTCTGAGCGTTCACTTCCGCCAGCCAGCGGTCAGCCAGAAGTGGGAACATGCTCACGACCCCGTTGTCCTTCACGGCGTCGGCAAGACGGCTCCTCTGGGCAAGACAACGAAAACCGATCTCGTCTTCTCCCTCGATGTGCATGTAGTCAGGATCCATGGCGAACACTGCAGTAATTGGAGTGTTATAGCGCGCCCAGAGAAAGGCCTGGGCCCAAGGATTTCTGGGCGGGTGCCCGGGCCACTCCACAGTAGCGCTGCCGGGAAACAGCGATCGCTGGGCAAAGTACATCCCAAGGCTCAACGGTACAAACAGGGCAAGCCAACGCCAAAGGCGATTTTTGAGCACGAGTTCGCCGAGCAATCCGCCGACGATCACGAACATCACCACATAGAGAAGGTGCAAGCTTCTCAGCGGCTGCAGGCGTGCCAAACTTTCGAAGCGTTCTGGTAAGTCGACCACCAAAGCGGCGACGATATAAATCACGTCATAGATGATAAAAGCGCGGCAGAGCCGCAGCAGGTTGGTCCATCCCTTTGCGCGTGCGATCTCGCCCAACCAATAGAACAGCCCGATCGGGGCAACCAGTCCGATCAGTTCGTACCACGCCCAATGCTGAATGTAGTGGTATCCGTGCAGCTTGGCCGCTTCGTGGTACGCGGGAGAGGACTGCGTCAGCGGAATCGCAAACGGAAGCATACCCGACACGACTCCCTCTGATCGGCCCTTCGAGCTTATCGGCCAGAAGCGCGACTCATATCGCTTCATGAAAACCAGTAACGCGCAGAACGAAAAAGCGTACGTCCACATGAGCGGATGCACACTCGCAGCAAACACAATCCACAGCAGAGCCTGGACGTATTTCGACTCCAGTGTGGACGCCACCGCGAAGATCACGGCAAAAGCGGCCAGGTTTCGCGGATTCAGATACTGGTCCATGATGTACAGAGCGGTACCGGCGACTGGTAAAGACAGCAATCCTGCAACCAAAGCGACGGAACCCAAACGGGCACGCGTACTTGGAAAACACAATCCGCTAAGACGCCAAACACCGAGCAGCAGCAGAAAAATCGATGCCACGTGCCAGAACAACAGGCCTACTTCAAAGGGTAAATGCGTAACCCGAATGAAAGTGGCTATGAGATTTGGAAATAGGGTCATGCTGGCATGGGATTGAAAAAACTCCTGTCCGACAGGAAATAACGAGGGGTTCAGGAGGCGTTCGAGACCGGGAAGATAAATCTCCGCATCCTCAACGTAGGGGTGATACCCGTGGACGAATAGCGTGGCAGCACTTATACAAAGCAATAGGAAAGCAATGTTGGATTTTCTCAAAAGAGTGTATTCACCTGAAAAAAGGCTGCAGCCGAGAGACTCGCCGCCCAACTGTTTAGTATAAGCGCTTCAAGTTTGCTGCCGACCATGCCGTCAGCATTGCAGCATCTGAAGGCCGGGTTTAACATCTAACTACCCAATGGCAACCGGTACGCCACCCTGCGTTACGCCCACCACGCACACTGCGGTGAGCGGTCCACGCCGCATCACGATAGGCCTTGCTGAGAATCTGAATTTCGTCTTCGACTCGTTCTGCAGCAATAAGATGCAGTTCACACTCACTGCCCTTGCGATGGCCGTTGGTACCGCCTCGGTCATTCTCGTTTCGACCATTGGGCTAACCGGGAAGCAGTACATACTGCGGCAGTTGCAGGCGATCGGAACCAACATGGTGCACGCCGAGTATGAGGGCGGAACGAATCATATCGACTCGTCGCCTGATCCCATGACAATCGAGGATGTGCGCGCCATCCGCGAGCAGGTTACAAGCGTGGTGGCTGCATCGCCCACGGTGAACCTGGTCGATCGCATCAGCATCGGCGGCGGCAAGCAGAGCGACATTCTGGTGCTTGGTGTCGATCCGGAATACACGCGCGTTCGCAACCTGAAGCTGCTAGCCGGACGCTTTTTCGATACCCAAGACTCGTCGGCGCACAACAAAGTCGGCGTCGTCACAGAAAAACTCGCGCAAAAGCTCTATGGAAGGTCCGCCCCCGCGATCGGACAGATCATCAAACTCAGTGGCGGGCTGCCATTCACTGTGGTGGGCGTGTTTAAAGAGAGCGTGGACACGTTTGGCCAGTCGGAAATTGGGGAAGATACGATGCTCATTCCCCATACCGTGAGCCGCTTCTTCACTCCGACCAACTCGGTGAATGAGATCTACATTTCGGTGGCAACGCCACAAGACGTGATACCCGCCACGGCTGCTATCAAGCACGTTCTGCAGTCTCGTCATCGCGCCGAGTCGGTTTACAACGTGCAGAACCTTACTCAGCTTCTGACGGTTGCGGGCAAAATTGCGGACGCGCTGACGGTGATTCTGATGCTGGTTGCATTCGTGACGCTTCTGGTGAGCGGCATCGGCATCATGAACATCATGCTGGCCACTGTGACATCCCGTATTCGCGAAATTGGAATCCGCAAGGCGATCGGCGCGACCAACCGCGAGATCCGATTGCAGTTTCTGGCCGAGGCAATCACCATCTCGATGACCGGAGGCGTCGTGGGGATCGTAACCGGTCTGGCCATTCCGTACTCTGTACGACTCTTCACCGACTTTCGCCTGCCTATCTCTGGGCTGTCAGCGATCATCGCCATCGTGGTGTCATCCGTTGTCGGGATGATCTTCGGAACCGTTCCTGCCACCCGCGCATCGCAGCTCGATCCGGTGGAAAGCTTGCGTTACGAGTGATAGAGCGAGTGCCGATGTTCCGGTTGTAGGAACCCGGCAAAAACCTCCAATTCCGACGCAGCGCTAATCTCTCCGAACTATCAATTCTGCCAGTCCTTTCGCTTGGAGTCCACAGTTCACAATGTCGAGTTGAGGCGTGTTCGCGAACCTCGGGCCTCGATGATCTGGCATCAAGAGCTCATTGAGACGGCCCACTCGTCCTGTTTAGCCATCTGCGCATCTCTTTGTTCTGAACGTAACAAGTCCAAAGGAACCCGACATGAATGTTCGACTCACTGTTCTGAGCCTTTTCCTTTTACTCGCAAATCCGCTGCTAGGCCGGGATAAAACCGACATCATGGTCATGAATAATGGCGACCGCATGACTTGCGAGATCAAAGGACTCAGTGCGGGTGTTCTCTACGTGGCGTTCGATTACATCGACGGAACAGCGTCCGTTGATTGGTCCAAAGTCGCCCGGCTGGAAAGCTCGCAACTGTTTGTGGTGAAGGCCGAGGATGGGTCGGTCTACACAGGGACACTCAAGACTCCGGAAACTGGCAGCGGACGCCCCGTACAAATTACGGTTGTGCAGACCCCAAACCAGGAGACCTTGCTGAATCAATCACAAATCACGCAGATGATTGCTACGTCCGACAAATTCTGGCAGAGATTCAGCGGCTCCCTCAGCTTTGGCGTGATCTACTCCAAAGGAAACCAGTCAACGCAGTACAGCCTGGGATCCCAAACCGCATATGTTCGGGAACGTTGGGCTGCCGGGGCCAATTTCAGTTCGAACCTTTCTTCGAGCACTGGAACGAGCGCTTCCACCCGAAATTCGCTGAATTTGAGCGCCATGCATCTATTGCCGCCCAAGAACTGGTTCTATGCGGGAATCGGCGATTTCCTGCAGAGTTCGACGCAGGGGATATCGCTTCAAAGCACACTCGGTACGGGAATCGGGCGCTACCTTCTGAATACAAATCGTGCAAGTATCGCCGTCGTAGGCGGAGGCGCATGGCAAAACACCAACTACCAGCAGTCTGGTCTTCCCGCAAACCACGAAAACGTTGGGGCAGCCATGATCTACGCGGAAGGGAAGTTTTTCAAATTCAGCAAAACAAGCCTCAACGTGACCGCCTCGCTCTTGCCTGCCCTTTCCGATCCAGGGCGCGTGCGCTTCAACACAAACCTGGCCTACTACTTCAAGATCTTCGGCAATCTGAGGTGGGACGTTTCTTTTTACGGTAACTGGGACAATCAGCCGCCTCCCGGGTTCGTTGGCAGTGACTATGGAACCAGTTCCGGGCTGAGTTGGACGTTCGGGCTGAAGTGAGCAGGACTCACCTCAACTGGCGCGCGAGAGCCTTGGCTGCGGCCTTTTCTGAACCTCGTTTCTTTCTTTACGTAAGAAGTAGAAATACGCGGCGACGCTCAGAGAATTGGTCAGGACGGCAATCACATTCCAGACAATGACCGGTCGCGACAGAATCAGCAAGCCGTAGTAAACCCAAAGAAGTTGGAAGGTCCCCATAATTGCGACCATCCTTGGGTTCATTCCCGCCGTGGATCGACGCCTGAGCATCGCGATCAGGTCCGGCAATGCGGCGAAGGTCGTCCCGAAACCAGCTACTAATCCAACGATCTCGGACCGCCGAAATCTCGGGACGAGCAAGCTGGATGTATCGTGTGGCAGCAGGGTTGCACAGGCACAAAGCTGCAGTATGCCTGACGCAAGAACAAGCAGGATGATTGCTTTGAATCGACGCATGGCCCACTCCCTCGTTTCATTCAGTAATGAACTGCAACTTGCCTTGCCGTGCCGGTGCAGCCGGTTTCCAGAGGCCAGAGGACGAAGGGTTTCCGTAGGTATTGCAGCAGAGTCCCACTTCTCGCAAATGCGGCGAGAACCCTTCGACTTCGGTCAGGGCAACAGTGGGGCACCAGATGTTTGCTCGGACACTAGCCCGCTACTTGCTCTCGAGTCATATCGGCCACGATGTCCGCCTTGTCAGTTTTGAGCAAGGACGTTGCTGTTAAACGTCCGAACATGTCGAGCGTTCGAGCGACGAGCCCCGTCCAGCCCGTCTGATGGCTTGCGCCCAGACCGGCGCCGTTTTCTCCATGGAAATACTCGTAAAACAAGATGTAATCCTTCCAACGCGGGTCGTCCTGGAACTTCTTGGTCCCGCCGTATACCGGGCGCTTACCATCGGCATCCCGCAGGAAGATGCCCGACAGTCTACGCCCAAGCTCTTGGGCGACCTCGAACAGGGTCATATACTTCCCCGAGCCCGTGGGGCACTCGACTTTGAAGTCGTCGCCGAAGTATTGATAGAGGTTCAGCAAGCTTCGAAGGATTAGCCCATTTACGGGCATCCATACAGGACCGCGCCAGTTGGAATTACCGCCGAACATTCCGGTGTTCGACTCCGCTGGCAGATATTGCACTTTGAATTCCTGGCCATTGAGATGGAAGACGAACGGGTGATCCTGATGGTATTTGGAGAGGGAACGGATGCCGTAAGGACCGAAGAACTCATTTTCGTCGAGCATGTACTTCAAAATCCGCTCGATCTTCGTCCTGTTGCATACTGACATCAAACGGCGGCCGGCATATCCGCTGAATCCCTCGCCGGCGGTGATATGTGCCAGCAAATCGGGGTGACGCTTCTTGAACAATTGCACTAGTTCCATCAAGCGCGGATGGCGCATGAGAACGCCATTTCCTTCCAGTACGGTCGATGCGCAAAGGGGCAACAGTCCCACCATGGACCGAACCTTCAGTCGCATGGATTGCCCGTTGGGAAGATTGAGCAGATCGTAGAAGAACCCATCCTCTTCGTCCCACATCTCGTCCCGGTTGTTCCCGATCCGATCCATGGCGTACGTGATCCAGAGAAAATGCTCCAGGAAGCGGAAGGCTATGTCCTCGTACATGGAGTCGTATTCGGTCAGAATGATTGCGATCTCCAGCATGTTCTGGCAGTAAAAAGCCATCCACGCGGTTCCGTCTGCCTGGTCCAGGTGACCACCCGTCGGCAGTTGCGCGCTGCGGTCAAACACCCCGATGTTGTCGAGGCCCAGGAACCCTCCGGCGAAAACGTTCTTTCCCTGCGGGTCCTTGCGATTGACCCACCAGTTGAAATTCAACATTAATCCCTGGAAGGAGCGCTCGAGGAAGCGCAGGTCGGCGCGGCCCAGCTGTTTCTCGACGTTGTACAAGAACAATGTAGCCCACGCGTGCACCGGTGGGTTTACGTCGCTGAAGTTCCATTCGTAGGCTGGGATCTGCCCGTTCGGGTGCGCGTACAGGTTCCGCAGCATGAGAAGCAGTTGGTCTTTCGCGAAATCGAAGTCCACCAGCGACAGCGCGATGGTGTGAAAAGCAAGATCCCATGCCGCATACCACGGGTACTCCCATTTGTCTGGCATGGAGATGACGTCGCTGTTCAGCATGTGGAACCATTCGGCGTTCCGGATATTGCGGCGACTGTCACCTAAGAGAGGGTGGGCCTTGTGCTCGTCGAGCCAGCGGTCGAGGTCGAAGAAGTAATACTGTTTGCTCCAAAGCATTCCGGCTAAGGCTTGGCGATGCACACGGCGTTCATCCTCACTCAAGGTGCGCGGGGTAATCCGCTCGTAGAAGTCGTCGGCTTCGGCGAGACGCTCGGCAAAAATCACATCGAAGCTTCCGAATGAGTCTTGCGGTACTCTTGCACTCAATCGGAGCCGCACCACCACGTTTTCGCCGGCAGGTACTTGCAGCCGGTAGTGCGCGGTTGCTTTCGTTCCGGTCTTGCCCGGGTTTACCACCTCTTTCCTGCCCGCAATCAAATACTCGTGAAATGCGTCTTTCACATAGGGCGATTTGTTCGGCTGTCCCCAGAGCCGGCTGGCATTGGATTCATTCTCCGTAAATAGCCAATCCGGATGGCCCTCGCATTGCAGGGTGCGCTCACCCAGTTGTTCATTCGACGCGACTGTCAACCCCTTCTCATTCTGAGAAATCACCGGCTTACCGGAATCGCCTGACGCCCAGGTGTTGCGAAACCACAGGGTCGGGAGCAGATGCAATTCAGCAGCTTCAGGCCCGCGGTTATGAACCGAGATTCGGACGAGAATATCCTCTGGATCTGCTTTGGCATACTCGACGAACACGTCGAAATACCGGTCGTCATCAAAAACGCCCGTGTCGAGTAGTTCGTATTCGAATTCTTCGCGGGACCGCCCCCGATTGGTGTCGACCAGATCGCTATAGGGGAATGCCCGCTGCGGGTACTTGTACAAGTACTGCATGTACGAGTGCGTAGGGGTGCTATCGAGATAAAAGTAGTATTCCTTGACGTCCTCGCCGTGATTGCCCTCGCCATTCGTTAAACCGAAAAGCCGTTCTTTGAGGATGGGGTCGCGGCCATTCCACAGAGCAACGGCAAAGCAAAGTTGCTGTTTGTCGTCGGAGATCCCGGCAAGACCATCTTCACCCCAGCGGTAAGCGCGAGAACGCGCCTGGTCGTGACTGAAGTGATTCCAGGCGTTTCCATCGTCACTGTAGTCCTCGCGCACTGTGCCCCATTGTCTCTCGCTGAGGTACGGTCCCCACTTCTTCCAGGGAATGCCAGTCTCGCGGGCATCGTTCAAGCGTTTTTGCTCCTTGGTCTCGCTATAAACCATCGTAGGTTTCTGGCCCACTTTCTGATTGGCGGTCATAATGTCTCCTGCCTCGATGCGCAGCTGCCGTAGCTATTGCTGCTTGCGGTCTTCGTTGTTCGTGCTCAAATGGAAAAGGTGAAAACTCCAAGGTCCCAGTTCCACGTACAAACCGGGTGACGACATCTCATTTCCCTGCCGTTCGTAAGTAATACCCGCCAACATATCGGCCAGGTTCCATCTCCGGCCGCCCACGTCACTCCATCGCACTTGAACGAGAGCCTGCGAGGTTCGATCGCTCAGATTGACCACGATGAGAAATCGTTCGTCACGATGACGCCAGGTCCATGCCACAATGTTTTGGAAACTGCCGTTGTCCGGCCACCCCGTCCGTTCACACAGTTCCCAGTGACCTTCCCGAAATGTAGGGTCGGACGTTGCTTCCAGGAGCATTCGATAAAATTCGCGCAGATCCTCGTCCGCGCCTTCCTTCCGAAGTCTGCCCAGGAACACGGGCACTCTTACTTTTCGCCCCTCAAACTCTCCTTCGTGGAACATCTTTATTCCGGGAAGTGTGGCAACCATCAAAGCAGCAGCTTTTTGCTTTGCCCTTGGAAAAGTCGCGGCTGCTCGCGGCTCGTCGTGGTTCTCGATAAAACGAAGGAGCTTTGCCTGGTATGCCAGATCGGCGCACAGATGGAGTCGGATACTTTCTGCGTTGCTGTGTTCGAGCCGGTCGTAGAGCTTCTTGTCGTAGCAGAAATCGAATCCCTGCTGTTGGAGCTCCCATTCCAGGTCCCAGTAAGCTTCCGCAATGAAGAGGAAATTGGGATGTTTTTTCTTGATGGCCGAGATGACCTCGATCCAGTACTCCGTGACCGGACGCGGTCCGGCGCGGCTGCTCCACGTGCGCTCGAAGATCGGATTCAACATCAGCATCGCCATGTCACAGCGAATGCCATCGCACTGCTCCGCAATGTGGGCTACGGTCTGAAGTACGGCATGTCGAAGCGCTGGATTGAAAGCGTTCAACTGCAATACGTCAGGCCAAGCTGGAAAGTAAGGATCGCGCCCGCAAGCGTAAATCATTCCACCGACGTTCAGAAAAGAAGCGGGATCGTTCCTGGTATCGTCCGCGCTGCCTCGAATGAAATATTGAGGGTGTTCTGAAGCCCAGGGATGGTCCGGTGCAACATGGTTAGGGACGAAATCCAGCACTAACTTGAGGCCGCGTCTGGAAAGTTCCCCTCGAGCGCTGGCCAGACCCTGCGGGCCGCCCAGGTGCGCGTCAACGGCATAGTTCCGCACGCAATACGGCGAGCCTACGTTGTCTGCTGGTGTGAAGTCGGGAAGCACTCGTCTGAAATCCTCGACAAGTCCGTTGTTGATGTTCGCGATCGCTATCCCTGAGGGGCTTCGCTCCCAAACTCCCATGAACCATACAGCTTCGAATCCATAGGCTGCAATCGCATCCCATTCAGCAGAGGGGACCGATGAAAGATCGATGGGTTTTCCGTGCTTCTGGCTCAGTTCGTTCAGCCACACCCAGGTATTGATTTCGTACAACGTGGGATATGGGGTCCACGCACGAACCTCGGCAGGTCGTTCAATCGCTTCAACGAGAGTGGCTGTCATGTGATTTTGCAGACGTGGCGCTTCCGAACCTGCGGGGATGGTTACATTCAAGAAGTGATCGGAACGCCTCGTCTCCTCGGCCGTTTCTAACATTAGGACTCAGCTACTAGGAGCAAAACTGGCAGATGTTACAGGTCGGAAACGCAATTGGAGAGATGAGGAGTGACTTCGTGCCTTAAAGCCACAAAGCCGGGCTGGTTGGCCCGGCTTTCCTATGGTGGAACTGGTTTGTCGGTCTTGTTTCGATCGGCAAGCCAGAATGTCAAGCTCTTGCTCGCCACCGCGTCTTACGGCTCAGCCCGCTGCGCATTCTCGCACAGCATTCAGAATCGAGTTTCAAGTAGACGAAATCTCAAATGCCTTTTGTCTTTGAGACCTTGAAACTTTGCCTTACATCACCATAGCCAGGTTCTCCAACTCATGCTGGAGAACTGGGATAGCACAACCGGCCATTTCGACGCGACCTGCGGCGTCGAGCGCTGCCGCCGGGGAAACACCATATCCCCGTCCCATCAAAAATACTCGCAGCAGCTCGGCAGCCTCGTAGGAATCGAGCATACCGCCCTGCAGTAAATCGTTGCGGAGCGAAGCCAGCTCCGTCGTCGTGAATCTATCTTTGTCGTTGTTCACCGTCTTGTAGTTCGTCATGGCCGTCATCACCTCCGATTTCGACCTGTTACCGCATTAGACTCATCGGCATCTGTTGAAGTTGCATGCAATTGGGATGCCGTAATTTCCGTACACTCTAGGGTACGTTCCCCAGACCGTCTTACTTCTACTAACCCTTGTGGATATCGAAAGTTGCGGGGAATACTGTAGGCCTTCGAAAGCGCTGGGGTGCCCTTCGTACTCAGCGGTAATCCAAAAAATGACACAATGTGTCGATTCCGGATGCCCAACGACGGTCATGGCGGGTGGTGGAATTTGGGCACCCGCCCATCGACCGGCAGCACACGTCAGTGCGCTCGAATTTTACCCTTGGCCGCCAGGCCATCCAGCCACCGGCGAGCCATGGCGGCTTCCGGGAAGTCGGAGTGATTGCGGACGAATTCCCGCAGCGTCTGCCCGGCATCTTCGTAGCGGCCTACTGCCGTCAGCGATTGCGCCACGAGAAGTTGGATTTGTGGTGCCTTCCCCCGGGAAGAAGAGAGCGCTGCCTGCGACATTTCCAGTGCCTGGTCGTATCGCGCCTGGCGGTAATAGGCTTGGGCAAGAGTCCAGCGCGCATCCCAGGAAAGTGCCGGGTTCAGTTGCAGCGCTTTCTCAAGGGGCGTGATTGCCGCCTCGTATTTCCCCTGATCGCAGAGAGCCATACCGAGCGCCGCAAACGCACTTGCGTGGGCGGGGTCGACCTGCGTGGCTTTCTCGAGCGTTTCTTGGGCTTTCGACCATTCCCGTTGCTTCAGAAGCACGATGCCTTGCAAATAAAGGACGTCCGGGTGCCCGGAAGCAAGGAGCATGGCGGTCGTGGCTTGCTTTTGCGCCTCGCCGAGATTGTCTGCACTCAGTGCCTGTAGGTCCTTATCGACAGCTTTCTGTGCTTTTGGGGCGAGCAAGGGACGACTGATTGGAGCAGCGGGGTCTGCGGACAGGGCGCGAAGAAAGACGTCGACTTGGGTTTTGCCGGCAGCGCCGACTGAGAAATCCTTTTGCACACTGGCATATCCCGGCGCCGCGATTACCGCGGTAAAGTCGCCGAGCTCAGTGACGACCAGTTCGGCGCGTCCGCCTTCGGTTTGAGCTTGTCCGGCAGGCATGGTGCCACCATGAAATAACTTGACCATAGTCGCGGCCCGGATCGGATTGCCAGAGGCATCACGCACCATCACAGTGACGGCCGTCCCTTTGCCGTAGAACTCAGTGGAGGCGGTGCCGGTATCTTGCGCCTGGGTGGGGCAGACGAAGAGAGCAACGAGGAATGCTGTGCCCAACCCCGAGGGTACCGCAAAACAGAAACTTTCCGTTGAGCAGCGTGGAGGATGCGGACGGCATGCTGACAGGGATTGCATGACCGCTCCTGATAATGGGCGAGAGACTAGACCAACCCGGGGCGGGCGTCAAGGAAATATCGACTCAGGAAATACCGACTCTGTTGACGATCTGCCTCCCACCCCATTGTTTGGCAATTACTCAGCGCAGAATCGGAAAATCCCCAGTTGACAGCCACTGCGTTTTACCCCTAAATGGAGTCCTCACTGACCGGACTTCGTCAGCAGACCGTGCTGCGCAGACTTTTCGAGGTTATTTCGCGAGTTTTCGACGCGAGATCAAGCACGCCAACTTTGATGCAAGCGCCACCGTTCGCGGCCGGGAGGTCTCGATCCATGAAACCAGGAAAACGTGAGCTGCCTCAGCCTACATCTCTTCCATGTCAGAAGGCTTATAGCCCGCACGGCTTCGCCCTGCTCAGAATCGGCTGTCTAGCCGTCATCTTTTGTCTCGCAACGGCAGTAAATTCCCCTGGTCAAAGTTTTACTACGGTTCACAGTTTTACCGGCGACCCGAGTGATGGTTCCTCGCCATATGCGCCAGTGATACAGGGCGCGGACGGGAGTCTGTATGGAATCACCAGTTCCGGGGGGAAGGGCAGCTGCACGTTTGGATGTGGCACCTTCTTCAAAGTTACTCCTCCAGGCACGTCGACCACGCTCTACGGTTTTACCGCCTTCCAGACTCCCAACGTTCTGGTCCAGGGGGCAAACGGGAATTTCTACGGAGTCAGCGGAGTTGGTGGGACGTTCAATCCGTGGTGCGACGAAGGTTGTGGATCTTTCTTCGAATTGACGCCGGAAGGCTCGCCGACTACGCTTTACAGCTTCTGCGGGCAAGTCAATTGCCCGGATGGCGGTAATCCAAACGGCCTGATTCAAGGCATGGATGGGAATTTCTATGGATCTACGTACTACGGTGGTCTCAGCAATCACTGCTCTGAAGGTTGCGGCACAGTTTTCCAACTGACCCCCGGAGGTTCTCTGACTGCGCTGCACAGTTTTGACGGGAACGACGGGAGCAGACCGGCCGTCCTGATTCAGGCCCGTGACGGGAATTTCTATGGAGCAACCGCGAGTGGTGGGGCCGGTAACACATATGGTCTCAATGGGAATGGCACGATTTTCAAAATCACTGCAAGCGGCGCGCTTACGACGCTTTACAGTTTCTGCGCTCAACCCGGCTGTACCGACGGCGGTGGGCCGACCCGGCTGATTATGGGCGCCAATGGAAATTTCTACGGGACCGCTGGCTATGGGGGAACTCACAGCGGTGGCGTGGTCTTCCAGCTAACGCCTGGTGGTGTCATGACGACCCTCTATAGTTTCTGTGCCCAAAGCAACTGCGGCGACGGCAAGGAACCATGGGGACTGATTCAGGCCAGTGACGGAAATCTTTACGGAACAACCCGCTACGGTGGAGGTCATTCGGTCGGCACAATTTTTGAGATTCTTGGCGGGACTCTGACCAAAATTCACGATTTCGTACCCTCCGCGGGCGGCCATTCTCTGTCGAGCGTGCTGGAAGCCAGCAATGGAACTTTTTATGGAACAACGGTGGACGGTGGGGGGAGCACCAACTGTTACGGCGGTTGTGGCAGCGTGTTTTCCTTTGGCCCGGCTACGGGCATACTTACGAGCACCTCGTTGAGTTTCGGAAGTCTACCTCTGGATGAAACCAGCGTACCCAAAACCGTCGCTGTGAAAAATACCGGTGTGGCCGTACTGAAAATCAGCGATGTTACCGTCAGCGGCAACTTTGCCATTTCCGCGAGTACTTGCACGGGCGCTGTCCTGACTTCCGGGAAGAACTGCAAAGTGAGCCTCACATTCACGCCGACGGTTCTAGGTCAGCGGACCGCTAAGCTCAGCTTCCTCGATAATTCTCGGAATACGCAACAAACGGTGGCGCTCTCAGGCAACGGTATCGAACCAGCGACGCTGACTCCTCATTCGACTGTTTACGCGAAGCAGAAAGTGGGCACAAGCAGCGCGGCTAAGATATTCACTCTCGTCAACCGCGAGACCGTCCCGCTGAGCAACCTCGCAATCGTGACCACCGGCGATTTTGGGGTGTCGACGACTACCTGCACGACAAGTCTGACGGCAAAAGGGACATGCACCATTAACGTAACCTTCACCCCAAACCAACCCGGAACGCGGACCGGGCAATTGAGCGTGAGTGCCGCCGCGATGAATCCTCAGACGGCGAACCTTAACGGGACAGGCGACTAGAAAAACCGCGGCATGTTAAGACCGGCTGCAGCTTCTCGTTCACCTGCTCGATCAGGCTCTCGAACTGGCGCTTGTCCAGACAGACCGCATGCTGGCCAAAGCGCGGGCGTCCTTGCCGGTCACATGCCAGTAGGGCATCCAGCAAGACTGCTTGCCTTCGAACGTCTCGAGCACGACGAGGAAGGGAATACGTGACCTCTTCCTCCTCTTCGCCCAGCCAGGATTCGAGTTTCTCGGGCAGCAGTGCCGAGACGACTTTGTACTCGGTGTCTCCGGCTCCGAGCGCAACGTCGAGGGTGAGACGGAGATCGCGGGATCGGCCGCACCCCGGGCAGGATTCCGGAGCCGCCTTGGTGAAATGGTAGAGAGTGTCGCACAGCTTCTGAGTCGGGTAACCTTTTGTGGCATTCCTTGGTAAAAGAATTGCGCGGCCACCTGCGGGCCTCCTTTCCTGAAAAGGCCGCCGCCGTGCCGCAGACGCCGGCCTAAGGCTCGACCGTGGCCTCATCGATCAGCATGATGGGGATGTCATCCTTCACCGCGTACACCCGGTGGCATTGCGTGCATTTCAGGCTTTCCGGGCTTTGGCGGTACTCGAGCGCCTGCTTGCAGGCTGGACAAACCAGCATTTCCAGGAGGTCTTTGGCAATCATGACTCCGGCATTCTACGACATGGCCTTGCCAGGACGTGGGATGAGGCTCACAGCAGCAGCGTCTCTGGAAATCACTGGAAACAGGGGCTAGGGATAGGGGATAGGGATTCGGGGGCATCATTGTGGATTCTCCACGCTTGACTCGTTCTGACTGGGCCACTGACCAAGACCACTAATCCCTAATCCCCAACAGTGTAAGATTTAAGCAGTTCAAACTATGTCTGCTCTCATTCTCGACGGAACCAAAATCGCGCAAGACATCCGCACGGAAGTTGCGGCCGAAGTAAAGGCCATGGCAGCGGCCGGAGTTCGTCCGGGACTCGCGGTCGTGCTGGTGGGCCACAATCCAGCTTCCGAAATTTACGTTCGTGGCAAAGTGAAGGCCTGCGAGGAAGTCAACGTTTATAGCGAGAAGTTGACACCCCCCGAGTCAGCCACGACCGGCGAGTTGCTCGAACTGGTTGAAGACTTGAACCGCCGGGACGACATCGACGGCATCCTGGTGCAACTTCCGTTACCGACGCAAGTGGATTCCAAAAAGGTGTTGCTCGCGGTCGATTCGGCCAAAGATGTCGACGGATTTCATCCGATGAACGTGGGATTTCTCTCTACGCAGAGACCGGGGCTGGTGCCGTGTACTCCCGCCGGTGTCATGGAGATCTTGAAACGAAGCAATATCCCGATTGCCGGCCAGGATGCGGTCGTGGTTGGCCGCAGCGATATCGTAGGCAAGCCCGCCGCCATGTTGCTGACCAACGCGAACGCCACCGTGACGATCTGCCATTCAAAGACTCGCGATTTGCCGGGCGTCTGTAGGCGAGCGGACATTCTGGTGGCAGCCATCGGACGCGCCGGCATGATCACAAAAGATTTCGTCAAGCTCGGGGCCACGGTGATCGATGTGGGTATGAATACCGTGACCGATCCGGCGAAATTCCACAAGTTCTTCGGCGGGAACGCGAAAAGGGAAGAGACCTTCCGCAAAAAAGGATCGATGCTGATCGGCGATGTGCATCCCGAAGTGGCTGAAGTTGCCGGGGCATTGACTCCCGTACCGGGCGGAGTGGGCCCGCTGACCATCGCCATGCTGATGTTCAACACCGTGAAAGCGGCGAAGATGCGGCGTGGCAGTGGGGTGCCGGAGCTTTTAAGAGTGTGATCCTCCACGGAGCGCGGAGAAGAATGGTTGATTGTTGATTTTTGATCGTTGAATCAAACCGCCAGATTCCGCATAGCGGAGGTTTTCATTCAACAATCAACAATCAGAATTCAACAATACATGCATGCTGAAAGTCGGCCTCACAGGGGGTATTGCATCCGGAAAATCCGTCGTCGGCGAGATGTTTGTATCACTCGGGGCGCACCTGGTGCAGGCGGACCACATTGCCCACTCGCTCATGAATCCCGGCGAGCCGGTGTACAACGAAGTTGTTCGGCATTTCGGCGGAGGGATCCTCAATCCCGACGGAAGCGTGAACCGTCACAAGCTGGCAGAGGCTGCTTTCGGCCCGACCGGAGCGGATCAGCCCTCTCCGCGCATCGCAGACCTTAACCGTATTGTGCATCCCGCCGTGATTCGCAGCCAGGAAGAATGGATGCACGCGGTGAGCCTGCAACATCCCGGGGGGGTAGCGATTGTCGAGGCGGCGTTGCTGATTGAAGCCGGAGCGGCGGAGCATTTTGGTCGGCTGATCGTCGTCACCTGCAAGATGGAACAGAGAGTCGAGCGATTCGCCCGAAGACAGAAGGTCGACCTTGAGACTGCGCGAGCCGAGGTCACCCGGCGGATGGCAGCCCAACTTCCCGACGAAAAAAAGATCGAAGTTGCTGATTATGTGGTAGACAACTCCGCGTCGCTGGAGCACACTCGTGAACAAGTCCAGCACATCTGGAATAAATTGCTAAAGCAGTAACTTACCCCAACCAACAACCTGGGCACGTAGTAGGGTTCTTTCCTTGCGAAGCGAGATCAAGCAGTACGCCGGTGACTTTCTACTCAGAAACCACCACCTCTTGCGGCTATTCATGCGGGACCGGCACGCGGTGTACAGCTGTCCGGGCGGCAAAATTTATCTCAATCTCAAGGAATCGCCGATGATGGTGGCTCGCGCGTTTGACCTGTATGAGCCGGCAAAGATGGCAGCCGTACGGCATTTTCTGAAACCTGGAATGACGTTTGTCGACGTGGGGAGCAACAAGGGTGATTTTGCGCTCCTCGCATCCCGGGTCACGGGACCGTCCGGGACCATATTGTGCTTTGAACCTGAGCCCGAGAACTGTCATTGGATCCGCAAAAGCATCGAGCTCAATGGTTACAAGAACATAAGGCTTTGCGAACTCGCCTTGAGCGACCGCGATGGAATGGCAAAGCTCTACCTGGGGCGCAAAAGTGGATGGCACACCCTGCTGAGCGGCCAGCAGCGGTCCGATGCCGGGACTATCCTCGTTCGAGCCGCGACGTTGGATAGCATCCTGGCAAAACTGTCGATTGCACACGTTGATGTCATGAAGGTTGACGTGGAAGGAGCCGAGTTGCAGGTGCTGGAGGGAGCGCGCAAGACCCTGGGGGCCAACCCCAATATTGTGCTATTTCTCGACGTTCATCCCAGAATGGGAGTCAACCCGAAGCAGGTGGGCAGCGTTCTGACTAAGATGGGCTTTTCTATCCACGCTATGGATCATCCCCTCGACGGCCCCATGGAAGTCACGGAGCACTTGCGAGAAGTGGTGGCTTACAGAACTCCGGACGCGCAGCCGAAGCGTATTGACTGACCTCTCGCAACATCCCGGCATCACCTTATTGTTCGTTTTCCGAATTGAGCTACCTTTCCGGTTCAGATGTTTGGCACAGCGGCGACTATTGACCGACCCGAGGGATCCCGATCCTAAGCTTCTTGATGCTCTCGCACATCGACAGCAAAATCCTTTGTCGTCCCCGGGAATCTTAGTTACCGCGGATTTCGTCATTCAGAACCGCCGTTTCAATGTCAGTTGCGGCATTGGAATCAGCATCTACCCTGATCATGGAGTGGATAACGAGACGCTGATCAAAAATGCCGATGCGGCCATGTATGGCGCCAAAGAGAGTGGCCGGAATGCCTTCCGGTTTTTTACGGACGAAATGAATGTTCAGGTCATGGAGAGGCTCGCCATCGAGTACCACCTGCGCAGTGCGCTGGAGAATAAAGAATTCTTTCTCGTCTACCAGCCTCAGATTGATCTGTCCACCTCACGCAATCTGCGGTAGGAGGCTCTGATCCGCTGGAACCTGCTCCAGATTGGCGCAATTCCACCGGATCGCTTCATCCGGGTGGCTGAGAATAGCGGTTTGACTTTGCCGATCGGCGAGTGGGTCCTTCCGACGGCGTGTTCGAACCTCAAGCGCTGGCACGATCAGGGCCTTCCCGGAATCCCGATTGCAGTGAACGTGCCCGCAAGCCAGTTTCGTCAGGAGGGATTTTGCCAAATCGTCCGGAAAGCCCTGCAAGAGAGTGCCCCAGTCCTGAGTCCCTTGAATTTGACGTAACGGAAACCGCCCTGCTCTCCGGTTCTGACGTAACCCGGCCGGTTTTGCAGGAACTCAATGGCTAGCCATCGATGACTTCGGGACCGGCTAGAGCCTGAGCTATCTCCGCCAATTTTGGGTAAACAAATCGAAGATCGATCGCTCCTTCAATAAAGCTGTCGCTCACAACGCCGATGATGCAGCCATCACGGGGCCATCGTCCGAATGGCGAAGAGTCTGGGACTGCCGGTACTCGCGGATGGGGTAGAAACTGAAATGCAAATCGCCTTGCAGGCGCAGGAATGCGAAGTCCAAGGGTATTTTTCAGCAAACCCCTCGCTGCTGTCGCGATGATGGAAAGACGACGTCTGGAATCCGCGGTCGCGTGCTCGCGCTGGACAACGGCCGCGAGCAAGTGAGTGATTTTGGGTGACCGGGGAACGAGAATCCACCGATGGTTGGCTGAGTAAAAAGAAAGAGGGGCGCGATACAAAGCACCCCTTTTGCTTTCTGCAAACCCTGCAGTTCCTTGTTACAATCCGTCCGCGTAGGCTTGCACACTGGACAGCAGATTTGTCGCCTGACGAATCAGGTTACGTGCAACACTGTCCGCAATCGGTGTGCCATCCATTTCGGCACCCTCGAGTAACGGAAGGATTTGCGCCACGAGCGCATCGCGCTGGCCGGTGAAAGAAGCCAGCTGATTTTCGATGTTGGTGTAGGTCGAGTCGTCTTGGGCGTTACCACTTGCCAAAGCGATGGTAGACGCATGGAGACTTGCCAGACCCAACGCCCCAACCGGGGCCGTGATCTGCTTCAGGGCCCGAGCTAGCGCGACGAAGTTGTCGCTTTTCTTGACTGCCGAAGGCTGCGCCCAGCCGTCAAGCTTCTCGACTAGCGCGCGTCCGTCGTGCGAGTAATCGTCCTTTAGACCCAGCAATGTGAGCATCGTGGGACGAACGTCGGTGTGATCCGAGAATGTTGTTTCGTCCAAGCCTTCGTCATCGATCCCGGGCCCCACCATACCCAGCCACGTGGTAGTGATTTGCGGCGGAACGTCACCATGATTCCACGCAAAACCTGGCTGTTGTGTGACACAGGACGTCTGTGGAGTCGTGCTCGTTCCGCATGCCGTTGAGCCTGTAACAAAGTAGTCGGGGTTCGCGAAAATGGTGAAGCTCGGGGTCCGGAGCGGGTCCGAGGTCTGCATGTGCAGCATGCTGAACTCGACAGTGTTGGCCATCGATTGGGCAATGGTATCCGTGGCTCCGGAGATCGGATTGATGGCCGTTAAAGTGCTCGACGCCTGTTCAAAAGCCCGCAGCGTAGGATCATTCGGACCGGGGTTGCTGGTCAGGTAGATGTCGGGTGCAGAATCGCTATTCACCGACGCAGAGGTGGTGATACCTGTCTCGGCCTGGAGCAAGCCCCTGAAGTTCAGGGCCAGCTCGCCCACCTCATGGCCAGGTGTATTGCCATAAGTGCATGGCGTGGTCACTCCGTCGCAGGGAGCATTGGTGGGTTCGGCCGCGATTACATGATCTCCCTCCTCTGCCATGATCATGAAGATCGTGTTGGCCGGGGTGATCCCGTCTTTGGCAAGACGCTTGAAGAATTTGTTGAACGAGTCGTCGTACTGCTTCAGGGTTTGGACATAATGCGCCTCGCCTGGACCGTAGTCACCAGGGTCTGAGGGAAAGCCATAGCCATAGGGGTTAACCTGGACCGGACGGTGGGGGGTGTTGATGTACGCATAGACCACAGGGATGCCCGCTTCCAGCATGTCGGCAACGTAGCCTAGCGAGTATTGGGGCGCTAAACTGAACCCCGGGAAGCCCGGCGTCAAGGTGCCGTTGAAGTCATCAACAATGGTGTTCCCGTTGATGTCCTTCAGGTTTCCATTAGCGTCCAGCACATTGCTGCCGAGTCCGAGATTCTGGAAGGCTTGGGTGACATACTTGTGTCCGAACAGGGCGTTGTAACCCTCGTAGGCGCTAGAGGTTCCTGTAGCGGAATCGGTTGTTGCAGACGAGCCATCGGGATTCGGCTCCCACGGCAACTTGTCGGGGAGGCCCCCATTCGGGAGGGAGCAAAGCGTGCTGGTTGCGGCGCAATGGATGGCCACTCCTTCATAGTGAGCGAAGGCATTGGGATCTGTGGACTGCGGTGAACCCGGTCCGAACACCGTGGTGAGATCGACGCCAGTGTTCTCGATTTCCATGTCTGCTGCTGCGGCAGCGCCGACGTCGCATCCCGCGCGGGTGAAGGGCACCCACGGAGCTGGCGTGTTGACGCCGCTAGGATGAGCGGTATCCACAGGGCCGCTGATCAGGTTATAAGCGCCGTCCAGGCTCAAGTCAGTCCAGTAGGTGAAGGCGGTCTGCGATCGGACGCCAGTTGCTGTGTATTCGAGGTAGCTGTTGGCCGCATTCGCCACACCGTGGTGGGCGGGATACACACCGGTAAGGATGGTGATGATGTCATCCGACGTGTGCGCGATCAGTGGTGTGTGATGATTGGAAAGAAGCACGCCATTTTGCTTGAGGAAGTTGAGCAGGTGCGGCATTTGCTCAAGGTCGGAAGGTACGAGTGTAGAGCCATCGCGTGCAGGATCGCGCATATAGTGTGTATTGTCGAAGATAATCGTGACTACATGCGCGACCTTGCCGCGCGGCGAGTTGAGCTGGCAACCGCCAGCGGTACTGGGTGCGGGTAAACCTGCAGCCACCGCGAGCTTTGCGGCTGTGCTTGCAGCCCGGAAAGCCACCAGACCGGCCGGAGCTGCCCAGGCAGTTGCTATCGGGGACAAGGCGAGGAGTACGGTGGTTCCGACGGCAAGAGCCTTGCGGTGCCAACTGGGCACAGCATCGGCTGAATCTCCTCTTCTTTGGCTCGTAAAATCGGGACGGAACTTCATTTCAGTCTCCTGATGTGCAATGAACGAAGCTGGCACGCGCGAGGTGATGTTACGTGTGTACAGTCGGACGAACATTAATGGAAAATAAAATTCATGTAAAAAATATGTCTGCAGTGTGTACCCGGTAGATTGAAGAAGATAGCTGTGGATGGAGTGGCAATCTGGGCCGTCGCCAAACGGTCAGGGTGCCGGACCCGCTCCAATTGTTTAAAATTAAATCCAGGGACCTTTCGGCTCCCGAACATCGTACTCATCTTCAGTCGTCTAGCTCAGGGCAAAAATCGAGCTTACCGAGATCGGGGTGTTGATCGTATGAAATTAGTGCGGCCGTTGTTCCTTGCGCTGTTGATCGCGTCGGCGTTCTTCTATTTCACGACCTGGCGCTCGAATTCCGCGGGGGAATTGCATCCGACGAATTGGTTCTCGCGCCCGGACCGTGTGGAGATCACCGAGGCCGCGCCCAATGACTCCCTCGACGGAGAAGAACAGAACAACATCTCCGTCTACAAGCGGAACATTCCATCCGTGGTGAATGTCACATCCCGCGCCATGACATTCGATTTCTTCTATGGTTTGGTTCCGCAGGAAGGCCAAGGGTCGGGATTTGTCATCGACAAGGAAGGGCACATTCTTACCAATTACCACGTCATCGCCGATGCGCGTCAGGTCGAAGTGACGATGCATAACCGTAAGAAATACAAGGCGACCGTCGTAGGTACGGACCCCTCGCACGACCTGGCCGTGATTCAGATCAAGGCTCCGGAACTGGTTCCCGCAGTTCTCGGAGATTCCCGCAATCTGCAGGTCGGTCAGAAGGTATATGCGATTGGCAATCCCTTTGGCCTGGCAGGAACCATGACGCGAGGCATCGTCAGTTCGATTCGCCCGGTCCGGGAGCCGAATGGTGCGACGATCGATGAGGCGATCCAGACGGATGCGGCGATCAACCCCGGCAATTCCGGCGGGCCGCTAATGAACTGGCATGGCGAAGTTATCGGCATCAATACGATGATCCTGTCGAACGTGGGGCAGAATGCCGGCATCGGATTCGCCATCCCCATCAACACCGCCAAGGCGGTTCTGAATGACCTGGTGACCCTGGGCCGAGTGCGCCGGCCGGCATTAGGTGTGCGAACTGTGCCTGTTAGTCCGGAGCTGGCCGATGAGATTGGCTTGCCCGTCGATTATGGATTGTTGATTATTGGCGTTGTTCAGGGTAGCGCCGCCGAACAAGCTGGGCTGCGCGCCGGAACTGAGCGTGCCTACCTCGGCAATATCCCCATCATGCTCGGTGGAGACCTGATTGTGGCCATCGACGGCGAGAAGATTCAGGATCAGGACGACCTGACCCAGACGATGAATAATCACCGTGCCGGCGACAGCGTGAAGGTCACAATTTATCGCGGGAAGAAGAAGATGGATGTAGATGTGTCGCTGGGCGAGGCGCGGCAACAGGTATAGTCGCAGCGCCCCTTCCATGACCTTTAGAATTATTTGCTCGGTTATTGTTCAGCGAATTCGACGGTAATAAGACCCTTGCTGGCGCTCTGAAACGGCTCGAATTTCCACTGTCTCACGGCGTTGATCGCTGCAGTTTCAAAGACAGGATTGCCACCCACCATTTTTGCCGAGATCACCCAACCGGCGGGGTTAACTTCCACCTCGATCTTGACTTTGCCCCCAAGATGCATCTTCTTGGCTAATGCGGGATACACCGGCGCCGATCGTGAGACCACGTGGCGCGAAGACTCCTGTGCGGGCGATGTTACTACCACAAGAACTGCCAGGAACAGAAAGAAAGCGTAGACGTATATCCCCGCGGGGATTTTGCGAAACTTGAGCACACCCTCCATCACTATGATGCCTTTCCTGGCTAACCGTTTTATTAGATGCATGCATTTCTCAAATGCACGCAATTCCTCTATATCGGATGACTAGTCTCAGATCACAAACCGATGCACACCATCCTCGGCCCGCACTGATCACCGACTATGACGAACACTGGGTATTCGAGCGATTGGACGGGAATGTGCCGTAAACCGTGTTTCGGCACTCCGTCGCCGTGCAGTTCTATTGCAGTGTAGGGGCGGCGAAGGTTACGAGAGAAGATAACGCCGGTAACTTGCACCCTGCATCGCTGGCGTAAACCCGGCGAGTCGAGGCCTCGTTGCACGCGCAAGTCGGGATGATGTAATCTGTCGGCCTGCCTATGACCGCCGTCCTTTAATTCGGTGCCCTTGCCCATCTTGAGCGAACTGCGCGAGAGCGCTCGGCGCTCTTAGTTGGATGCGGTTGAAATTCCCAGAAAGGACATTTCCCATGCAATTCGTAGACAAGGCACTCGCGCGTCGTCTGGAGTCGTGCGAAGAGATGCCTCAGGTTTTGTACGCGAGAATATTCCGCAACACGCGTCCCGAAATCGGCGCAGCCGTAGAAGAAATTTGTGGCGGGCATATGGTCTTCGCCGGGTTGGGTTCGCCGATCGGCCGGGCGACGGGTGCAGGACTCGGCCGTTCCTTTACCGCAGATGATCTGGATCAGGTTGAGCAGTTCTACCGCGAACACAAGGCCCCATCCCAAGTCGATCTAACTCCGCTGCACGCGCCCGAAGTGTTCGAGATGTTCAAAGAACGCGGCTATGCGATTGCGGAGTTGAACAACGTGTTATGTCGCAAGCTGGATCCGAAGGAAGAATTTCCGGCACCTCCGGATGGTTGTGAGATTCGTCGCTCACCCATCGACGAAGCCGAGATCACGGGCAGCATCGTAGAGAGCGCGTTCTTTCCGGATGGCGCGCCCGAAGCCTTCCGCGGACTGATCACGCCTCTCTATCAGATGGAACATGCGCGTCCCTTCGTCGCAACCGTAGAGGGAAAGCCAGTCGCCTGCGGTACGGGCTTAGTCATCCCGGAACACAAGGTTTTTGCGCTCTGCGGAGCGGGTACGATGAGCGCATACCGGGGAAGAGGCCTGCAGACAGCCCTGTTGCGGGCACGAATGAAAGCCGCCATTGTGGCGGGATGCGAATACGCCGTGGTGGTCACACAGGGGGGGACGGTATCGCAGCGCAACGCAGAACGCCTAGGACTGAGGGTAGCGTACAGTAAAGTGACGGTAATCAAGAATGTTGTGTAGCGGCGCCCGACCCTGCGCAAAGCGAAGGGGGAGGGGAACGAAACGGGAGCGCGGGATGTTGAAGACGGGAAAAACGCTCCCAAGCGCTGGGAAGTTAGACATGATGGAATCCACTACATTGCAAGGTCGCCACATTCGCCTTGAGCCTTTGACCCTCTCCCACGCGGAGGCCCTCGCAGCGGCCGCCAGCTCCGATCGTGATCTCTACCGTTGGAGTCCGGTCCCACAAGCTGCCAACGAGGCCACTCGTTATATTGAGACGGCCTTGGATTGGCAAAATGCAGGCACTGCCGTCCCGTTCGCAATCATCCGCAATGCGGACAATAAGGTGATCGGTTCAACCAGGTTCTGGAAGATTGAACACTGGGCCTGGCCGGAGGGTCACCCATCCCATGGCCGCGGTTGTCCCGACGCGTGCGAGATCGGCTATACCTGGTTGGCGAGTTCAGCGATTCGAACCGGCGCCAACACCGAGGCCAAACTCCTCATGCTGCGCCACGCCTTCGAAGTCTGGCAGGTCGTACGAGTATGTCTGCACACCGATGCGCGAAACCTGCGCTCGCGCACCGCAATCGAGCGGATCGGTGCGCAGTTCGAAGGGATTCTTCGGGCGCACCGGATGGCGGCAGACTTCATCCCGCGCGATTCGTGCCGATATTCCATCGTTGCGGCCGAGTGGCCCAGCGTGAAACAGAAACTGATTGCGCTCCTCGGCTGAATTTCTATGGCAGAGTTTTCGGCTCGATCGCGTACGCCTTCTCCCATTCATCCTGCCATTTCTGATTGGCCGGCCACTGAAAACAAATGCCGTAGCCGTCGGGATCCTTGAACGACAATTGCCTCATACCATAGGGTGCAACTCTTGGCTCTTTGACCTCGACTCCATGATCCCTTAAATGCCGGTAAGCCGCGTCAAGATCCTTGCAGCCGAAAAACAGCCCAACGTCCTCATGCGACGCTATGCGTTCCGGATCCGGGGCCGGCGGACGCCTATCTGCCTCGTAAGCGGTGTTGAGCATCACCTCCGCGCCATGCAGTCGAAGTCCGCACCAGTTGCAATCGTCCCCGGGTTCGGACGACGCCCAGACGGTGAATCCCAGCACGTCTCGATAGAAGTGAATCGATGTCGGCATGTCGTAGACCTGCAGCAACGGGGCCACGCCGTGAATGTCCATGGGATGGTCCTCCTTCGAAGGGAGTAGTACTCTATCAAACATTGGAACCGGAGATATCACTCATATTTGACTCTCGCCGCTCGGGTCGGCTAGCCTCAAGAGTCTCCTCGGACAAAGCTTCCTCAATCGTCATGCGATCTCCGCATCGATGCCTCATCGTTTGGCTCCTGGCCACCGTTTGTCTAGTCTCGGCGGTTTGCGCTTCCACTCACCCGGTGCACGCGCCACATGGGATGGTAGTGAGCGTCCACGACGTCGCGTCGCAGGTCGGAGTGGAAATTCTTCAGGCTGGAGGCAACGCAGTCGATGCCGCGGTAGCCACCGGGTTTGCTTTGGCCGTTGTGCATCCTGCGGCGGGTAACATCGGCGGTGGTGGCTTCATGCTGATTCGCATGGCGGATGGCGGTACGCATTTTGTCGATTATCGCGAGAAGGCTGCCGCGGCCGCGACTCGCGATATGTATCTCGATGCTCAGGGCAAGGTGATCGAAGGCGCCAGTGAATTCGGATATCGATCGATCGGAGTCCCCGGATCAGTCGCTGGCATGGCCTATGCCGAAAAAAAATACGGCAAGCTGACGCTGAAACAGGTGATCGCGCCCGCCATCAAGCTGGCGCGCGAAGGATTCGTCCTGAATTGGGAAGAGGCTCACGATTTGCAACATGATTCTCATCTGGCGAAGTATCCGGAATCGCGGCGCGTGTTTCAACGCAACGGCGATTACTACAAAACCGGAGAAGTCTTCCGCCAACCTGATTTGGCGCGAACGCTGGAGCGGATTTCAGAGAATCCCGACGACTTCTATCACGGCTCCCTCGCTCATGAATTGGCGGCAGCTCTCCAAAAAGGTGGAGGCCTGGTCACGGCCGACGATCTAGCCCACTATAAAGTGATAGAGCGAGAACCGGTGCGCGGGACGTATCGCGGATATGAGGTGATTAGCGCGCCACCACCGTCCTCCGGTGGAACCGTGCTGGTGGAGTCGCTGAATATCCTCGAGGGTTACGATCTCGCGAAGATGCAGAGCCGCTCGGCGGAGTCCATTCATTTCACGATCGAGGCCTACCGCCGTGCGTTTTTCGACCGGGCAGAGTTTTTGGGCGATCCGGATTTCGCGAAAATTCCCGTCGCCCAGCTCGTTGACAAGAAATATGCCGCCGGGTGGCGGGAGACGATCGATCCGGAACGCGCCAGCGTGAGCAAAGAATTGAAACGTCCCGCCATCTTTAGCCAGTTGGAACAGTATGCAAAGACGCATCCGCCCGCGATCGCGCAGCGCGAGTCAAATCACACGACGCATTACTCGGTGGTCGACGCCGAAGGCAATGCTGTATCGGTGACCACCACCATCAACGACTGGTTCGGATCGCGCGTGACGGCTGACGGCTTGGGATTCTTGCTCAACGACGAGATGGACGATTTTTCCTCCAAGCCGGGAGTCCCGAATTCCGACGGCCTGATTCAAAGTGCCGCGAACGAAATCGGACCGGGCAAAAGGCCGCTGTCCTCGATGAGTCCCACAATCGTCATTCACAATGGCAAGACGGTGCTCGTACTCGGGTCCCCGGGCAGTTCGAAGATCATTACTACGGTCGCCAACGTCCTGATGGGAGTTGTGGACTACGGAATGAATCTGCAAGAGGCGGTGAATGCCCCACGCTTCCATAACCAGTGGTTGCCGGACGTACTGAACGTCGAAAAATGGTTCTCACCTGATACTTTGGCAACCCTCAGGAAAATGGGATACAACGTTGAAATCGGATTGCATGAGAGCGACCATGTTGAGTCGTATTGGAGTGACGCCGAGTGCATCGCAATCGATGAGAAAACTGGCGAGCGGTTCGGCGCCACCGATATCCGCAATAGCCGAGGCAAGGCCGTGGGATACTAGTAAATCAATTGTTCATTGTTGAATTTTGATTGTGGAATAGAAGCAGCGAGCGAATTTCATTCAACAATTCTCAGGACACGCATGCAAAGAGCAGTCTCAACCTACCTATTCATAAAGGAGCGCCTGCATCCAGGCATCCTTGACGGACTCGCGCGCACTGGCGTGCAGGCGGTCGAGATTTTTGCGGCACGCCAGCATCTCGACTACGCCAACCGCAAAGCTCACGTGAAGGAAATTGCCGACTGGTTCCGTGGCAGCGGCATTCCTCTGAACTCGGTGCACTCGCCTCTCTATGCCGACTATGAGTGGGGACGCGCAGGAGCGCCCCCAGTCAATGTCGCGTCCACTGACCGCGCCGGTCGCGTCGAGGCCATGGACGAGATCAAGCGCGCGCTGGAGATCGCCGAACAGATTCCCTTCCGCTTTCTGGTTCAGCACCTGGGCACACCCAACGAGAGCTTCAGCGAAAAAGGGTTCGAAGCCGCGATGACCTCGATTGAGCATCTGCGCGCGTTTGCGAAACCACTCGGAGTGAAAATCCTGCTCGAGAATATCCCGAACGAGCTTTCTACCCCTGACAAGCTAGTGGAGATGATTCACCATGCGCACTTCGACGACATAGGCGTGTGCTTCGACTTCGGCCATGCCCACATGATGAGCTCGGTTGCCGAGGCCTTCGAGGTTCTGCGGCCGTACGTTTGCTCAACGCACGTTCACGACAACGACAAGGATAAGGACCTCCACCTGTGGCCGGGGCAGGGAACCATCGACTGGAGGCAAGCGATTGAGTTGCTGCGCTCGGCCCCTCAGCGCCCTCCCTTGCTGCTGGAACTGGGAGAAGACGAGAAGGTGAATCCGCTGGAGAGGCTGGGAGAGACTTTCGACAAGCTGGAACAGAACTAGGTTTCAAAGTTTCAAAGAAAGAACGCTGAGCGACCCGTCTCGCGTTCCGTTACTTTGAAACTATGAAACTTTGAAACATTGAACCTCAATATGCCGCCACCAGTCACCACCATCTCCGATATCGGCGAGCACGACGGCCAGTCCGTGACCATTCGCGGCTGGCTCTATAACCTGCGCGAGAGCGGAAAGCTCTTGTTTCCGCAGTTTCGCGACGGATCAGGAATCATCCAGGGTGTCGTCCCAAAGAACGCCGTGACTGCGGAAGTCTTTGAAGCAATCAAGACGCTGACCCAGGAATCGAGTGTGATCGTAGAGGGCACGGTCCGCGCCGACAAGCGAGCCCCCGGCGGATACGAACTCGATGTCCAGAACGTGCAGGTTGTGCAACGTGTGCCGGAGAACGATCCCTACCCGATCACGCCCAAAGAGCACGGCACCGACTTCCTGATGGAGCATCGCCATCTCTGGGTGCGCTCGCAGCGCCAGGCCGCAATCTTGCGCCTCCGTGCCGAGATCATCAAGGCGGCTCGCGATTTCTTCGACGAGCGCGGCTTCACGCTGACCGATCCTCCGATCATCACTCCGGCGGCGTGCGAAGGCACGACTACGCTCTTTCCCGTAGACTATTTCGAGGAGCAGGCCTATCTAACGCAGTCCGGCCAACTCTACGTAGAAGCCACGGCCATGGCTCTGGGCAAGGTCTACTCCTTTGGCCCCACGTTCCGCGCAGAGAAATCAAAGACCCGTCGCCACCTTACCGAATTCTGGATGGTGGAACCGGAAGTCGCCTACGCCACCCTCGACGACGTGATGGACCTCGCCGAGGGCCTGATCAGCTTCATCGTGAAGCGCTGCCTGGAAAAACGGCGCACGGATCTGCAAACAATCGGCCGAGACATTTCAAAGCTTGAGAAGATCGAGCCGCCTTTTCCGCGCATCAGCTACGACGATGCTGTAAAGAATCTGCAGGAGGGCCATGCCCAGGGTGTGCTCGAAACGAAGTTCGAATGGGGCGGCGACCTCGGTTCTCCTGACGAAACCTATCTCTCGGCGCAATTCGACAAGCCGGTGATGGTTCATCGCTATCCCGCCAAGGTGAAGGCTTTTTATATGGAACCCGATCCGCAGCGCCCCGAACTCGCGCTCTGCGTCGACGTACTCGCTCCCGAAGGTTACGGCGAAATCATCGGCGGCTCGCAACGTATGGCGTCCCATGAAATATTGCTGCAGCGAATCCACGAGCACGGCCTTCCGGAGTCGGCATTCAAGTGGTATCTCGATCTGCGCAAGTTTGGCACGGTGCCGCATGGCGGCTTCGGCATGGGGATCGAACGCGCCGTAGCCTGGATCTGCGGCCTCGAGCACGTGCGCGAAACGATTCCGTTCCCACGAATGCTGTACCGGCTGTATCCGTAAAGCTCCTTCTCTGTCGGAGGATCTCCATGAAGAGATTTCTCGTGTTGCTGCTTGTGTTGCCGATACCAGTTCTGGCCCAAAGTCCCGAGCATACACCTGATGTTTCGGTGGATAAGTGGACGGGCAAGACCATCATGCTGATCGGCGCTCACGCCGACGACGATGCACTTTCCCACGGCACGCTCGCCTTACTGCAGGCGCGCGGAAATCAGATTTACATCGTGACGCTGACCACAGGAAACGTGGGTACACAAGACCCCAATTTGTCCCGCACCCAATTAGCAGAAATCCGCCGCCGCGAAGAACTGGCAGCCTTGGCGGAATTGGGCATTCCCGCCGACCACTACATCAATCTGGGCTATGACGATGGCCTGCTGGAGTTCGAAGATCGTAAGGCTGTCGTGGAAAATCTCGTCCGCTGGGTTCGCAAGTTGCGTCCCACGGTGCTCATGTCCTGGGATCCCGGCAAGAACTACCAGCGTTGGCACAAGTCTGACCACCGCGCCGCTTCTTACTTGGCAGCCGATGCCGCCCGGGCCGCGATGTGGCGCCTGCTGTTTGAAGGCCAGATCACGCAAGAGGGGCTGAAGGAGTACATGATCCCCGAGTACCTTTTCTACAACGATTACGATCACGAAGACGAGAACACATGGGTTGATATCAGCGATTATGTAGAAAAGAAGGTAAACGCTTTTGCGCATTACTCCAGCCAATATGGCCCGGGATGGAAAAATTACAAGGCGAATCCCTCCGATGCGGAAATAAAGCAGATGAAGGACGACGCGCGCAGCCATGTCAGGACGAAAGACGGGAAGCCAGTGGAAGGATTCCGTTACTATAAAGGTCTGCCCGACGGCTTGGGGAAATAGCAAGACTCTATGACGACGACCACATCCGCCTCCTCTACCAGTGTCTCTGGCCGCAAGATTCGCGTGATCGGTGTTCCGCTCGACCTCGGGCAATCGCGGCGTGGTGTCGATATGGGGCCATCCGCCGTTCGTGTCGCAGGACTCGAAGCGCGTCTCGAGGCCCTCGGCCATGAGGTGGAAGATGGCGGAAATGTTCCCGTCGCGATTCCCGAACAGAAGAAAGAAGGCGACGCCCGCGCCAAGTACCTGAAGGAAATCACGGCCACGTGCACGAAACATGCCGAGCTCGTGTTAAAGACGCTTGAATCCGGCAAGGTTCCACTAGCTTTAGGTGGAGATCACTCCATGGCCGCGGGCACGGTCTCGGGAGTAGCCGAGTTTTATCGCAAACAGAACCAGCGCGTCGGCCTGATCTGGATCGACGCTCACACCGACATCAACACGCCCGACTCCTCCCCCAGCGGAAACGTCCACGGCATGCCCCTGGCCGCGCTGATGGGCCTCTGGCAAGGCGAACTCGCCAACATCTACGACTTCTCCCCGAAGGTGAAGCCGGAAAACTGCGTGCTGGTCGGCGTGCGCGACATCGACGCCGTCGAAAAAGAGAATGTCCGTAAAACCGGCATCGGCGTCTTCACCATGCGCGACATCGACGAACGCGGCATGCGCACCGTGATGGAAGAAGCTCTCAGAATGGCCGGACGCGGCACCGCCGGCTATCACATCTCGCTCGACATGGATTGGGTCGATCCCGAAGACGCTCCCGGCGTAGGCACTCCCGTGCGCGGCGGCGCCACCTACCGCGAAGCTCACCTAGCGATGGAAATCATCGCCGACCACGGCCGCATGCTCAGCTTCGAGATCGTCGAAGTGAATCCAGTAATCGACGAACACAATCGCACCGCAGATCTAGCCGTAGAATTGTCCCTTTCCGCCTTCGGCAAAAAGATTTTGTAGTCCGTCCACCGCGAGTAAAGAAGCCTGTGTACTGACGGACGCATTCGTCCGTCCAGGCTCGAAGCGCTCGCGGCCTACCGAAACGACGGCATGACCTGTAGCGGATTCGCCGCCTGCCCGTTAACCGTCTGCCCTGTGCCCAGGCTGTTTTGCGCCGCCCGCACGCTCTCGAGCAATGCGCTGGCGAGAGCCACATCCCCCTGAAAGCTCGGAATATCGTTCTTGGCTGGCAACCGGCGCAGCAGCAAGGCGGCGATCAAGTGGCCGGCGCCTTCAAGCCACACCGCGTCGACATCCACCGTATTGTCTCCCAGCACAGTTCCCAGCTTGCTCAGGCTGGCATAAGTCACGCCTGACACACGCAGCCGCAAACTGCGGTTGACGCCCCATCCATTGTTGAACGCGAAGGTTGTGTCAGTAGTCGCGAGAATGGTTTTCACCCAATCCAGCATGATGGCAAAATCCCGGTCCTGAAACGCCAGATACGACCAAGTCTGGACATCCTCCGGACTGTTATCGAAGAAAATATGCCTGGGATCGGAAGTGCCGGTCTAGAAGTGTCCTGACGGTGCATCGAACATCGCTTCCACAAACGCTCGTGCGTGGGCGCTACCATCGAGCCAGGAGTTGTCGCCAGAGAGCCGCGCCAACATCGTGAACAAAGCATAGACGTCGATATTGTGTTCGGTCGATTTGTTGGTTTGGCCGTTCCCGAAGAACTATCCGCCGGGCGGGACATTATTGTCGCGTGTCGTGGTCTCGATGAAGGTCGCAGCTGTCCGAAGGACGTTCAAAGCGATGCGGAAGGTCGCGTGGCGCGGACCCCCCGCCCGCGAAAGCGGACAGCGCACGGCTGGCGTGGTGATCAGTCGGCGATCGTGGCCTCTCTAGAACTCGCGGGCGATAAGTTCCGGCAATTCCGCAACACTTTTGATGATGTGTGTATGCGGCTCCCGCCCTAGGCTCTCGCGCCCGTGCGAGCCTGTGAGCACTCCGACCACTCCCGCCACACCCGCGTTTGATCCCGATTGCAGATCGAGCGGAGTATCTCCCACGTTGATCGCTTGCCGAACACTCTTTACGCCAGTCGCTTCCATCGCGCGAAAAATCATGTAAGGTGCCGGACGCCCCTCGCGCACATCGCTGCTCGTAATATTCGCCGCAAAATACTCCTGCCACCCGGTTTGGTTCAGTATCAAATCGCTGATCTCCCGGTAGAACCCGGTTGTAGTCGCCAGCAGAATGCCGCGCTCTCGACACCAACGGAAGGTTTCCAGCGCGCCACCGACAGGCGCAAGCCTCTCCGAATAGCACCTCTCCAACTCCGCGCGAAAGCTGCGATACGAAGTCTCGACTTTCCGCTCGACGTCTGTCTTTGCATTGGCCTGCAGGACGAAGTGCCGAATGACCTCGCGTTTCGAAGCCCCCTTCCACTTCTTCAATTCATCTTCAACGAACGGAACCCCGTTCTCCACCAGCGCGTTGGCAAACGCGCGGACCACATCCCCGCGATCTTCAATGATGGTGCCGGCCATGTCGAACACCACCAGCTTGATGCCAGGCATGGGCGGGATTGTACCAGCGGAACCTTCCGTGAGTTGACGCACAACTGCCTCCCCGTCCACACTGATTGGGCATGGAAAAGATTCGGGTGGGGGTCCTTTTTGGCGGCCGCAGTGGTGAACACGAAGTCTCGTTGCTCTCGGCCGCATCCGTTCTTAACGCAATCGATAAAGACAAGTACGAGGTCGTGCCGATCGGCATCACCAAAGATGGCCGCTGGCTCACCGCCGAGCACGCGGAAAACCTTCTGACGGGTAAGCTCGTACTTGAGCCCCGGAACCTCCGCGCAGGGGATCCGAAGATCACCGAGCCGGCCGCGGTTCTCGCGCGTGGTGAAGCGGTGGTAGTTCCCCCGGAGCCGGTGCATCGCCAAAGCGGCCTCGTTCCGTTTCAAACCGACGCGATGCCCATGCGGCGGGCCTCCGATCGCGCCATCAATGTTGACGTGATCTTTCCGGTTCTCCACGGCACATTCGGCGAGGATGGAACCATCCAAGGCCTCCTCGAACTTGCCGATATCCCGTATGTCGGTGCCGGCGTTCTCGGCTCCGCCGCCGGCATGGACAAGGACATCATGAAGTCCCTGTTTCTCGCGGCCGGACTTCCCATCGTAAAGGACGTCACCATCCTGCGCCGTGACTGGGAGATCGATCCGAAGAAAGTTGAGAAGCAGGTCGCGAAGCTGAAGTATCCGGTTTTCGTGAAGCCGGCGAATCTGGGATCTTCGGTCGGCATCAGCAAGGCCCATAACAAGAAAGAACTCGGGCCGGCCATCGAAGAGGCGGCGAAGTTCGATCGCAAGATCGTGATCGAGCAGGGCGTTGGCGGCAACAAGGATAAGGCGCGCGAAATCGAGTGCTCGGTGCTAGGAAACGACGACCCGCAGGCATCCGTTCCCGGAGAAATCGTTCCCATCAAAGAGTTCTACGATTACGACGCGAAATATCTGGACGAAGGCTCGCGGTTGATCATCCCTGCCAAACTGACCAAGGCGGAAACCAAGAGAGTGCAGGAACTCGCGGTCAAGGCCTTCAAGGCGGTGGACTGCTCCGGCCTCGCCCGCGTAGATTTCCTGATGGATCCCAAGACCCGCAAGATCTACCTGAATGAAATCAACACCATGCCGGGATTCACTGCGATCAGCATGTATCCCAAGCTGTGGGCGGCCTCAGGGTTGGAGTACGCCGACCTCCTTGATCGCTTGATTCAACTCGGCGTCGAGCGTCACCAAGACAAGAAGAAGAATCAGTACAGCAGGCAATAGACCAAAACCGCAGAGAGGACGCAGAGGAACTAAGTCTTACTCTTAATACTTGCGTCCTCATGCGTTTCTCATTTTCCCATCACGCAGGCGAAGTTCGCCGCATCATTCGTATCGCCGCTCCCCTTGTACTTCGCCGTCTGGGAATAGACGCAAAGCGGCCGCGTCATCTTGGGCTGCGAACGATCCTGTCCCTCGAACTTAGACGCGATGATCGTCGAAGGCGCAGTCCCTTTCTCGACCCACTGCTCCAATGAAGCATCCACGCTGTGCGAAGGCTCGTCAAACCTCAACTCCCCAACCTGCCCAAACGAATCAGGTCCGGGTCCGCCGCCACAGTGCTGCATCCCCGGCGCCATGTAGAGCCGTACAAAAGAGTCGACATCGTTCTGTCCCATCTTCTTGATAACGCTCTGGTAGTAGTTGACCGTATTCAACCCAGTAATCGCCGGATCGTTCCAGCCGTGATACAGAATCAACTTCCCGCCACGCGCCTTGAATGCTTTCAAGTCTGGATCAGTCGCATTGAGTGCCTGAGCAGTCTTCTCGGTTGCCGCCTTCAGGTCTTCGTCGACATGAAAGTCCTTAAAATCCCAGTCAGGTTTTTCGTGGACGAAATCCGTAAAGAACCCCTTCCCGAAAAATGCCATCAGGCTCTTCTGCGGCGCGGGTCCTGTGATCCAGAGTGCCCATCCGCCAGGCCCTTCTTCGGCCCCGGGTACGTAACCCGGATAGACCACGCGCCCTTTGGAATCGACTGTCCCTGCATACAGCTTTTGTAGCGCGGTGACCTGAGGACCCGTCAGGCACTTGTCAGAATCCTCAGCCTTGCATTGAATCGTCGCCGGATCGAACTTGCACTGCCGTGGATCGTTCAAAATTCCATCCCGCACGCCGTCGAGTTCATCGCACGCGGCATTTACCGCCGCAGCGATAGTCGCAATCTTCGCCGGAGGAATGAAACTCGCCGGATCCAGAGTCAGCGCCTCTGTGTCGTAAGCGGCGGTTGCGAGCAAAGAAGTCCAATTGTTTGCCGGTGCCCCAGCCAGGATTCCCTCGTAGTCCTCCGGATACCGTTGCGCTTCCATCAACGCCTCGCGCCCGCCGTCGGAGCATCCCGCAAAATAGGATCGCCGCGCCGCCTTCCCGTAATACGTCCGCACCAAGGCCTTGGCCACGCGCGTCATCTCGTGGATTCCGCGATGTCCGAAATCGATGACCTTTTCCGGATGCCCGATGGCCCAAGCTGCATCGATCGGAGATCCCGTATGTCCCGCGTCGCTCGCAACGGCAGCATACCCAGCCTTCACCGCCATCCCGAGTTGCATGTCGTCGATCAGGCCGGCGAATCCGCCATTGCCGATGCCTTGCAGTTTCCCATTCCAGCCCGCAGCCGGCAACCAGACCTCCATCTTGATGTCGGAATCAGAGGTCGGCTTGGCTTCGGCCGTAACCCGGCAAAATGCCGGCAGGCTCTTGTACAGCGCCGAAATATCGACCCCACTGAACGGGGCCGGAGGCCCTTTGAATTCTCCCGCAGCCACCTGCTGTGCCAGCGTGATCGTTGTGTCCGGAACCTTCGCCGTGCTCAGATGATCACAAGCATCATCCGCGAATCCCGATGAGCTCACGAACACAAGCACACCGCACAATGCCCATCCACAGCACCTCGTATTTCTCATAAGTGCCTCCGGGGCACGACTTACTGCGATCCCGCAGCTTTCTCAATGAACGCCGCCTCATCCGCTTTCATCTTCCTCAGTCCATCCATCGGCAGATACACCATATGCCCCGCCTCATAAGTAGCAAACGAAACGTTGTCGCGGTACTTCTGAGGAAGGTTCAAGTGATCGACGGTATAGTTCGCGGCATAGTACGGCGTCGCCAGATCGTAATAGCCTTCCATCACCAGGATCTTCAAATAGGGATTCTTCACGATCGCCTGCCGCATTGCCGTTGCCGTGTCAGGAAATCCTTGGATGGCCGATCCCCAGTCCCATGTATCGCCACCTGGTCCTCCACGCGGCGCCCGCACGTTGTAAGGCATGTCGACCTTGTATCCAAGTTCGGTCCGTAGATAGTTGTTGAACACGGAAGTGAAGGGGGGCTGGGTCGCAGATCCGGTCGGATCGTAGAACGGTGTGTCGAGCAGCCCGTTAGGATCAGGCCCGGTATACCGTCCATCAAGCCGTCCCACACGGAGTTTCTGATCAATCAGAAGGTAGTGCGTGAACTTCTGCACGTTGATCCGCAGATTCGCCTCGTCAATTACTTCCTTGCTCAACCCGGTGAAACGCGCCAGCTGATCGATAACGTTCTGGCGCTCCTGCGGTGTGAGCGCGTCTGCTTTGTCGAGCGCACGTTCATAATCGGTTGAGGCCCACTGTTCAGCCTGCTGCCGCGCCCGATTCATGTCCTGTGCCAAATCCGCAGCAAGTTTATGGTGATATCCGGCGATCATCGTGAACGACGGAATCAGAAACACATAAGGCTGGTCGTTGGTAAAGTTGTCTTCCAGAGACTGGAAGTTCAAGACAGTCGACAGCAGCGTAATGCCATTGAACGAGATGCCGCGATCCGCGAGATAGCCCGCAATCCCGGCGGCCCGAGTCGTTCCGTAACTTTCGCCGAGAATGTATAGCGGCGACGACCATCGCTCGTTGCGGCTGATGTAGAGCCGTATGAATTCGCTGAATGCTTCGATATCTCCCTTGACGCCCCAATACTTCTTGAGCATCTCTGGATCGGCCGCGCGACTGAAGCCCGTGTTGATCGCATCGATCAGGACGAGGTCACTCTTATCCAGAAGCGTATCGGGATTGTCCTGGATCCGGTACGGCGCCGGCGGCATGAATCCGTCCTGCTGCAGCACCACCCTTCGTGGACCCAAGGCGCCCATATGCAGCCAGATCGAAGCCGAGCCGGGCCCCCCATTGAACGCAAAAGTGAGAGGCCGCTTGGCGGCGTCTTCCCCATCGAGGGTGTAGGCAACGTAGAACATTTCCGCTTCGATCTTTCCGTCGCCGCGCTTGATCGGCAGCCGGCCTGCCGTTGCCGTGTACTTCAGCGGCTTGCCGTCGACGGTAGTCTGATGGTGCGTCACCACCGGCGGCACCTCGGTCATGTCGTAGTGCTCTTCTTTATCCTTTTCAGCTCCGCCCTCGTGGATTGCAGGTTTCTGCTCCGTAGGCGTCTCTGGTTTGGGAGCGGTTTCTGCAGGCTTCTCCGCAAGCGCCGGTGTTGTTGGCTTGCGTGGCGTATTAGATTTCGTCGACTGAGACTGAGATGGTTGGGCGGGACAGAGGGTGCAAAGAACAATAAGAACAAGCAATACCGCGGAGGATCTCAAATCCTTCTTCATCCATGCCTCGCTGATTCGGTTTGCGCCCTAGAGGCCGAGACCTCCCCCGAGTGCCGGAAATTGTACACCCCGCCGCTGAGAGGGTGCCGTGAGAGCTCGTTGTTTTAGTTTGGCCGTGAAACAAGGCGGCCGTTCTTCAGCCGCGATGCGGCGAAAAAATACAGCCCACGGCGCAAGCCGTGGGTGCAAGTCGGAAATGAGCAAGGCCCGAATTGGCGAAAGAAGAGTTCCTGAGGTAGAGTCTGAAAGGTCTGACACCAGCGCTACACGCCCGCGTTTTTTTTCGACAATGCCCCCCCGCCTACTCCTCCCGCAGAGCCTTCACCGGATCCAGTGCCGCCGCTCGCCGCGCCGGGATCCAAGATGACAGCGCCGCGATGAGTAAGAACAACACCACCATCACGACGTAGGTTGTTGGATCGCTCGCCCGGACACCAACCAGCATCGCTTTCATCAGTTGGGTCAGCCCAAACGCCGCGACCAGGCCGCACCCAATCCCAATCAGACTGAGGCGAAATCCCTGGCTCACCACAAGCTGAAACACTTTCTTCGGTTCGGCCCCGAGCGCCATGCGGACACCAATTTCAGCCGTGCGGTGCCGCACCGTCGTCGCCAGCACACCATACAAGCCCACTCCTGCCAGCAATCCAGCGACGGTCGCAAATACTCCGATCAGCAGCAACGAGAATCGTGTCGCCGCCTGCGCTTTCACCATCAGAGCGTCCCCGGTTTGGATCTCGTTGACCACAACTTGGGAGTCCACCTCACGTACTGCCGCGCTGACCACGTTGGCATAATTCCCCGGATCATTGCGCGTGCGAATCGTCCAGAAATTCGTTGCGCCCGATCCCACAAAAGCGTCCGTGAAATAGACCTGCTCTCGTCCGACTTCCGCCAGTGACGTTTCCCGCTGGTGCCCGACGACTCCGATGATCTGCACCCATTCCGCTTCCGGCGTGCGCACGCGAATCAGAATCCTTCGGCCCACTGCCGATTGCCCGTGGAACGCCTTCTTGGCAAGAAGGTCATCAACGACGACAAAATCGCGCTTTGGCAAATTGTCGTCGTCCGTAAACGTTCTGCCTTCGAGCAACGGAACGTGCATGGTTTCAAAATATCCCGGCAGCACAATTCCATTGTCGGTTGCCTGAAACTTGCTGGCGTCCGCCTGCGCGTCCTCGGTCCCCCACCGGATGGGAAAGAATCCAGGCTCGAATGGGAACCGGTTCGCCGCAGTTACGCTCTCCACGCCAGGAATCGAGCGCAGCCGGTCTTTGACTGCGCGCGCGAATACCGCAAGTTTTTCGGGTGTGTCCGCGTTTCGCGGGGTGCCTGCAATCTGGAAGATCAGCAGATGATGCGGGTCGAATCCCGGATCAATATGCTGCAGTTCGAAGAAGCTCCGAAACATCAACCCCGATCCCACCAGCAGCACAAAGGAAAGCGCCACCTCGGCCATAACCACGATGCTTCGCAATGCGTTGCCGCCCATCAGTCCCGCATTCCGTCCCGAGCCGCGCAACAGAGTGGCAAGGCCCGGCCGCGATGCTCGCCACGCCGGCAGCATTCCAAAAATACCGATCGCCGCAAGACACGCCAGCCCCGTGAACCCAAGCACCTGAAGGTTGATCTGGATCGTCTCCAGCCGCGGTAAATCCTCCGGAGCAAGTCCTTGCAGGACGCGAATGCCTATCCACGCCAGTCCCAGTCCCGCCATCGCGCCGATCCCAGCCAGCACCACAGCTTCCGTCAGAAGCGGCACCAGCAATCGCCACCGGTTTCCGCCGAGAGCCGAGCGCACGGCAAGCTCCCGTTCGCGCAATGACGCGCGCACCAGCAGAAGATTGGCCACATTCGCGCATGCAATCAGCAGCAGAAAAACCGCCGCTCCCATCAGCGCAACGATTGCGGGACGCACCTTGGCCACCATGTGCTGCTGCAGCGGCTCGAGCCCGATATGGTATCCCGCTGTTCCCGAGATCAGAAATTGCTTCCGGTTTTCGGCGGCAACTTTCTCCACCGCCTGCCGCGCCTGTTCGAGTGTCGTTCCCGGCTTCAGTTTTCCGATCGCGCGGATGCCAAATTGATTCCGGTTGGCCGCATCGTAGTCGAGCCGATTGGCGATCCATACGTCGGGCGCCTGCTCCTCTTCCGCATCCGGCGGAAAGTACAGCCGAAAATTCGGAGCCAGCACGCCCACGACAATCGGACTCGGTCCGCCGGCCGTCGCACCGATCGTATGCCCCAGAACTGACGAATTCGCGCCAAAGCGGCGCCGAAAATACTCGTAGCTCAGGATGCCCATGAACGGCTTTTGCGCGGGTTGCGGGCCTCCCGGCGCAGCGGCGGCTGGCTGTGGCGAACCATCCTCGTCCTGAAAGTCGCGGCCCATCACGACATTCCCGCCCAGCATCCGGAAAAAATTCGTGGTAGCCGTCGCAATCTTAACCTCTTCAGGAGTGCCGTCGTCGTGAACAATGACCTGCCGGAAGGTGGCCACGCCGGCGTAGTCCTCAAACTGGTCCTTCGTCCCATCGCGCATGTCGATGTAATCGGCATTCGAAAATGGCATGTCCCGAACATGCCGCTGGCGTAATTCCATTCCCGCAAACACCAGCCGATCAGCGTCTTTGTAAGGAAGCGGCTGCAACAGCACCGCATGTGTGACGCTGAAGATTGCAGTACACGCCCCAATGCCAAGCGCAATCGTTACAACCGCAGTCAAAGTGAACAACGGACTACGCCAGAGAACCCGAATCGCGACTTTCCAGTTGTGTAGTGCCACAGAACCCTCCCAAGCGTTGGTCTGACATTATCCATCATCAGCGGAGTAAAAATGTCTCCGGCTGGCAGCCATGCGGATGCAAAGCACGTCGAAGGCGGTACTATCGCTCCGCCCTTTATCCGACAATGCGCGAACTGGATCGAGATCTTGCCCTGTGGCACATAGGTGCGGCGTGGCTCCCTGCTGGGAGTTGTATGAGTCGAGAGGCTCACGTACGGTTCAGCGAGAGCCTCGAGGGGAGATTCCCCGGGGCTACTCATCTGGTCATCTGCTGTCGAACTGAGGCACAGCAAGCTCTAGTTCAAATGCGGCTGATGGTGTCGAAGCTTCAGCTGACGGTGAACGAGAGCAAGGCGCGGGTCTGTTATCTGCCGGAGGAGAAGTTTGACTTTCTGGGCTATACGTTCGGGCGATGGCACTTGCTAAGGAGGAGCCGAGTATCCAGCCACGGCACCATCCAAGAAACGAGTGCAGCGCATCTGTCGCGCGATCGGCGCTGAGACCGGACGCGATATGGTCCGACTGGATCCCAAGACAATGGTACAGAAGCTGAACCGGATGTTAATCGGCTGGGCCAACTACTTCTGTCTGGGGGCAGTCAGCCACGCCTACAGGGCGGTGGATCAACATGTCCGCCGAAGGCTGCGTCGGTGGTGGTTATGCCACAAACCCAGCGAGCCGCGACCGGGATACAAACGTTTTCCGGAAGCGTCTCTGCAGTCCGTGTATGGTCTGATCCAGTTGCCACACCGGACCGCGAGCCTTCCGTGGGCGACCGCATGAGTCTTCACCGAGAGCCGGATGCGTTATGTGGTCTCCACATTTATGTGGTCTTGAGCTCGTAAATCCAGAGTTCTCAACAAGCATACACAACTGAGCACAACATAACCGAACACCACACTTGTCGGATCTTGATTCCCAAA
>Ga0126373_10000069_pt1 | contig 90002 bp, 70 predicted proteins | sample PanSoiMetPlot_11_FD_92545 | JGI IMG/M metagenome (GOLD analysis project Ga0126373, IMG submission 92545) | Tropical forest soil microbial communities from Panama - MetaG Plot_11 | ecosystem: Environmental > Terrestrial > Soil > Tropical forest > Bulk soil | place: Panama | collected 2016-02-17
CAATCGTTCACGCGCATTTGCCGAATCAATGCCAGCGCGCGAAAACCAGCATTGAGAGGCTGACCTCCTGCTTGTGAATGGGCAGGATTTGTTTCTCGAAGTTCAATTTTGCACCAGAAAGTAACTAGGGGAGTTGCGTATACTGTCTTGAATCGGTTTACGGCGCTCCACTGACTCCCCACGACCAATTGGTTACGCTTCACCCTGCTGTGGTCCCCCAGAACGAACCGGCTCGCGAATTGTCGGTTGCTCGCTCCGCTGCCCAATTGGATGTCGTAATATCTCGATAACGCATTGACCTCAGCCACATGATTTTCAAGGACTTCTTACGTCGCTGGTCTGCTGCCCGCCAGTCTGCGGTGTGTTTAGACAGCGATTCGAAGCTGATGAACAGGTTTTGAAGTCACTGACACTTGTCAGCGGGTAAGGCCGCTCCCAGAGTGGCGGTGGGAGGCACGGCAGTAGCCGTGCTTTTCCCAACGCGCATGTTTCAAACACAAACAAGTCTTATCTGACGTTGTGAACTCCTCCGCCGTGGAAACCGCCACTCATGCCGGCGCGATTCACCGCGCCGCCTACGCGTCCGTAGCCTCCGTGGTACGCGGTCACTGCGTGATTGTGAAATCCGTGACCGATCGCGACTGGACGGGCTCCATCAAAGTGGTGAAAACCTCCACCAATTACCACTGGCGCTCTCCACACCATCAACGGGGAATAGAAACCCCATCCGAATGGGTTATAGAAAAAGCCGCTACCGGGCAGGAATGTGTAGCCTGCGAAGAACGGATCCCAGTACCAGCCTGGTCCCCACCAGCCCGGACCGTACCATCCGTTGACGTAGTATCTCTGGGCTGCGTTGATATTCGCCTCCGAGAGATATTGGGAGCGCAGGCTGCTCCAACGGTACAGGTCGTCATTCTTGGTGACCTGGTCCTTATCAAAGCTCTGCGCCTTCAGCTTGGGATTGTTGTTGAATGCGAGTTCGTGGTTCTTCTTCACCGTGATGTTGTGATCATCGGCAGTCACGACCGCTTTTCCGTCGAAAACACGAACCGCACCGTTTGATGCGTCAAAGTCGTATAAACCTGTTTTCACCAGCTTTGTGTCGGCCCTCGGCTGGCCGATGCGCAGGTTGTTCTCGTGATAGAGCTGATCGACTTCGACCATGGCTTCGCCCTCACTGACCGTGACTTCCGTGTTGATCAGAGAGTTCGAGATCATCTTGATCGAACTGTTGCTGCCAAGGCGGAGATAAACTCCAGGTGTCAGCAAGATCTCGGCTTTGCCGTTGCCGGTTTCGAGAACCTGTCCGTTTTGCAGGTTGGCGTTTCCGACCGCGTGAGAGTCGAGCGTTTGGTCTCCGATCGAGGCCTGACCTTCCACATAGTTAAGAGTGCCTGGCATAGCAGTACGTCTATCTGTAGTTTCCGAACCCCACATTGGCATGGTCAGAAGTGTCGTCAGAAAGCAACTTCCGAACGCCATTTTCCATCGTGTGATCCTCATAAATTTCTCCTTATCCCTCACTTCGTTGGATGAGGAGTGTAAGGCTGACGATGCACGGCTAACATATTGATACTATTAACTTTAGCGTAGACTCTGGTAGTAACAATCGCGAATAGGAGCTCGACTCCGGCTCCGCTCAGGATGATAGTTCCGCGGCATCGACCCGGTGGATTAGCGGTCCGTAGCAGCAGGAATTACCTTCAGCTGGAGGCTTTTGCGAGCTCCTTCGGAGAGTTGGAGCGGGGTTCCCTGTTGTTCGTACGATTTGAGGAAGTCGGAATTGTAATAGGCGTCGCCTTCAACGGTTTCCCAGGCAATGAACGTGTACTGGCCGGGACGGATGCCGCGGAGCGTGAATCGTCCGCTCTGGTCGGTGACGGTTTTGCGGTAGTGATCGGGGCGCGAGCGCAGGCGTGGCTCGGGGACTGCGACCACGAGCGCGTTCGCAGTCGGTTCACCATGGTGATCGACCGCGACGCCTTCGACGACGGCTCCATTAACGCTCACGACCAAGTCAAGGGAAGCGCTGCCGCCGCTCAGAGATAGTCCGGAGTCATTCAGGTCGCGTCCGCCGGCTGTAAGAGATTTGACGAACCATCCTTCGTTGCCAGCGCTGTCGCCCATCACTTGAACGTAATAATCTCCGGCGGGGACGTCGGTCCACTGAAAGCTCCCGTCGGGAGCGACGTGCGCGATGCTCGAGAAGGTTTCGCGGCTGGCAATCATGGCCTCATCCTGCTCGGGATCGACAGACTGCAGCGCGAGGAAAATTCGTTGCGGATCGAAGCGAGTTGTCACGTTCTTCTCCTCAACGCGCACGCGTCCCTGAACTGCGGTTCCGGGCTGCGGCGCGAGGCGCAGGCCGTCGACATTGGCGGAACTGACCTGCAGGGATTGGCGCGCCATCATGGGGACGGGCGTGCCTTCGATGGTAGCGATGATCGTGTAATTCCCCGGAGAAACGTCGTGAATGACAAAAGTGCCATCCGTGCGAATATCCGCCCCACTCAGGATGAGGCTGAAGTCGCGGGATTGCAGCATGATCGACGCTGAGGCGCGTGGCGGGACATTGACCACAGAGCCGCGAATGCTGAGACTCGGGCTGGGCGCGAGAGTAAAATCCGCCGGGAACTCGTCGCCGGAATGGAGTTGTATGGGAGCGGCCTGGCCGCGGTCGGGCGTTCCTGGATAGTAAGTGGTCTGATACATCTCGGATGGGGCGTCGGACTTGGGATTGCGAGTGTCTGCTCGAGTGCTGGCGTTTTCGATCAGGCTCTTGAAATCAGGAGGCGGGTTGACGGAGATATAGACGTTGCCTACCGGAAGATTTGCAATGCGATATTCCCCGAGATCGTTGGTGCGATCGGCGCCGGCGTTTTCCCAGTGCTTATGTCCGGCGACGTAGGTCTGGCGCAGCGCTGTGACTTCGGCATTGGGTAGCGGATCGCCATCTTCATCGGTGACACGTCCGCGAATGACGGCAGCGGCTTGCAGGCGGAGATGAAGATCCTTCAACTCCTGGCCAGGAGCAAGCGTGAGGATTTGGCCATCGCTGTGACGGCGTTGCCGATCGAGGTCGAGCAAGCCAGTCCGCTCGGCAAAGAGGTGGTAGCGTCCCGGAAGAATATTGTCGATACGGAATGTGCCGTCTGCAGAGGTGATCGCAGTGTAGTTTCCGGCTTCGGATTGATTTTCGGCGATGAGTTCGATGAGGGCTTTCTTTACCGGTTGGCTATCCGGGTACCTGGTGACAATGCCTTCCAGGACGGCCCGCTTGGGCTCCTGAGGGTTGGCGTTCTGCGGGAAGAAATCGCCGCTCAGCGTCAGGATCAACAGGAGTGCGGAGGCTAGCTTCATGCGATACGTCGAGAATGTTGGAGGAGATTCGTAGCTCGGGCCGATTTCGTCTCCTGGTCATTTTATCTTGCCAGAGCGAGAACGGAAAGCGTTAAAAGCCGCGCTGCGCAAGGGTTTTCGGATCTTCCAGGAGTCGACGCCGGGGAGACTACATTGTTCTGTCGCATCCCTTTCAAGGTATTACGAAGTGCTGATCTGCAAGGCACCTTGATGAAAGGTAAAGATTAGTAAAGATTCCCTGATCGCTGGAAATTCATTCATCAAAACTCAACCATCCATTGAAATTCGCATAACACACACGCTACGGCGGGAATGGCACGCTTAAACCGCAAAAAAAAGCGGCGACCAAGCGTGCACATACCTATGTCTGGAGGCAGTGGATGTCGTACAGAGAACGTTTCAGAATGCTGGGCTTGCTCGTACTACTGGTGGTGATGGGCCGGTCGAACGCACGCGCACAACAGTCCGACGATAACAATGGTCCCGTCAAAAAGATTTTTGTGATCGCCATGGAAAATCACAATTGGACTCAGCCGGCCAATCAGTTCTCCGGCGCCCCCCAGCGATTTTCAGAATCCCAATGCTGCGTTCATCAACAGCCTAGTCAACGGAACGGCGACCGCCACGATCAATGGGCGGCAGGTGAACATCAGCAGGCAGGTGGCCTATGCCTCGAATTACTACAATGTCTTGGCCACGGCTAGCGGGAACAATCCTCACATCCTTTCCTCGGAGCCGAACCATGTTTGGGCAGAGGCGGGAACGAATTTTTTTATTGGCAACGACCTTGATCCCTTTGTCCCCAATGGCTCCACGATCAAGTTAACAGTCAGGACAATCAACGGCCCCTGGTTCGCCTGCTGGCCAATGCAGGACGGACCTGGAAGTCGTATCAGGAAGATACTGATCTGACCACGTGAACGGGCAACTCACCGACGTTGTCCTACCCGAGTCAGTGGACGGTTCCGCTGACCAGCTTTTCGGGGAACTTTGCCTCCGGCGTGAATCCGTTCAACGGGTCGACTCAATTAAGCTATGCCGCCAAACACAACCCGCGCAGGTGTTTTTCAGCGACAGCGATGGTGGCAATGACACCACCGCGACCAATCCACTGTCGAAGCAGTATGCTCCGCTGCAGCAGTTGTTTGCTGAATCTGGCGGATAACACCGTAGCGGACTACAACTGGATCTCGCCCGATCAGTACAACGACATGCACACCTCTCGCGGCAGGCGTTATGGTTCTGACGGGAGACGCGGCCAACATTCGGCAGGGCGACAACTTCCTGAGCATCATCGTTCCCGCGATCATGGCCTCACCGGCGTACAAGAACGATGGTGCGATCATCATCTGGTGGGACGAATCCGAAGACGATGCGGTGGGCGACAATGGGGATCATCTCAACCACACGATTGGTGAGATCGTGATCTCTCCGCGCGCACGCGAACGAGGGCGGACTGCCGTCTGCGCCAGTTCGGTGGCGCTCACACACTCATCGAATCTGCGTACCATGCAGGAAACCTTCCACATGACGAAGCCGTTTTTCGTCGGTGAGGCAATACACGCGGAGGATCTTTCCAGCTTGACGACGGCGCCATTCCCAGCCACTAGACTGTTTGCTGAAAATTGTTTGATTGGCGCAGAGATTCATCACGGGTCTCTGCGCTTTACACTTCGGAGCTTCGGACCATAACTCCTTTAATGCAGACTTCCAGGTATGTGTTTCCCACGTTTGCAAAGAACGGAAGGGGTGGCGCACTCGATGAATTCCCAAAATAAAACGTCGGCCATCCCCCAATCGCTCGCGATCCTCATTATTGAGCACTGGACTGAACAGATTGATTTTGGTGTGGCTGCAAGATCACCAGGTTCAGATTGCGATCGGGGTGGAAGTCGGAGGCGTCCAGCTCATATCGTGTGGGTGATGTCTGCTGGATATTGGGCGTGCAGGTCATGAGGATGTCGTCGGAAGCGTCAGAATCGATCTCCAGGTGGAAGTGCTTGATTGGTCCGGCCCAGTTGTTGGCCGTGGTCAGAATGTATTGGAGACTCCGCCACCAGAGAGTCAGGCCGGGCTGCAACTGTTGGTCGACCTTGGCTTTGCGCTGCTGGATTTGCTGAATGGTGGTGGCCGTTCCACAGTAGCGTTGGGCGATGTGGGATCCGTCGTCGTCGATATAACTGCCGCCGACTACCGGGACGTATGTATGTGAGACGCGGACGGTGCCGTTGGCGGGAAAACGTTGTGTCCAATAAAACTGGATGTGGGTTTGCCACCAGGGCCAATAGCGTGCGGACACTTTGCCCGCAGGCTCAAAGTCTTCTTTGACGATCCAATCATCCTGTTCGAGTTGGCTCAACTGGATTTTTGAGAGCTTGGCAAGCGCTGTTTTCATTCGATTGTCTAACACGGAGACCGGCAGGCCAAGGGATCTGAGTCGTTCGGTGATGTCCTCGTCTTTCTTGAAGGCGCGAATTTCAGTCTTCGGAGAGACCGGTTTGCCGTCCACGGTCAGTTTGAAGGACATGAAATTTGTGGGGTCCTTCGAAGGCAGCTCGACCGGGCTGATTTCGAGCGTTGCGCCATCGAGTTCGGGGAGTGGGAAGGCGACGACGGCGTCGAGGTCCTGATTGCTGGTGTTGCGAAAAACGTAGTCGACGGTGACACGGTGCAGGGTGATGTGAAGTTTTTCTGACTCCATCACGACCGTGGAAGACTTCAATGGAACCAGGCCACCCGCGCCTAGTGCGACGAGAGTGTCGTTGGCCTGAGTGGATGGGAGCGCAGTGAGAAAACCTACTGAGAGCAGCGCAACGCGTGGAATGAGATGTGAATGCGACATTTCTGTTGGGGATATGTTACCTGTTTCGCGGATCGGAGACGGGGTGAAGGTTGAGGGCATCTGGGGTGAGAGTGGACGTGGTTTAGTGGATTGAGTCTTTGAATTATTAGACAACCCGGACTGCGTGCGCGGGGGGACGGACGAATGCGTCCGTCCCTATACCTTTTTGCGCGCAGCGCGATGATTCAGCGTGCTGATCCGACTGGGATTTCAACCTGATCGCCGGAGTTCCGCTCGGCAATGATCTCTTTTTCCCTGGCGGTGCGCGGCAGATTGTACGTCTCACCGGGCGAGAATACGACCTTGGTCAGGAACGCCTCAGTGCCGTAACGGTGAAAGACGAGATAGGGCCCGCGGTTTGGTTCATCATTAACGCCGGGCAGCAGCATGGAGAATTTCGTGTCACCACCGATTTTGGCAAGCGCGAGGAATGAACCCAGAGACCCCTCCGGATGAAGACGATAATCCCCGGCCTCGAACTGGGCGGATCCCACCGAAAAATTGAATGGGATGGTAACCGAAACCGCGCCCTGAGCTTGTGCCGCAGGGATGTTCAGCGATGCAACTGCAACTACAGCCATCAACCCAATAAACAGATACTTCTTCAGAGTCTGCATTTCTTCTCCTCTTTCTTTTTGTACTTCGCGATCGTCGTGAGTTACGCGCTTGTTCGCCCCGGTTTCACTGAAGACACCTGGATCTTCCGAATTTATGGATTCAATCCGGATAAAAACTCTTTTTAAACGCGTAGTGGGTTGGATTCAGCGCGGGTAGTTTGGATTGAGGAGAGATGTAACCATCATGTCAAAACTTTGTCTGGGCGCAGTGACAAATTGGTCCTGAGCTTTGAGCTAAAGGCAGTCTGCTCATTGCTCACTTGTTTATTCACCACAGGGGGCACAGAGAGGCATCGGCGTATCAGCTGTCTTTGCGGTAGAGGAGGTTGCGCATGGCTTCACGCCTGGCAGCGTCGGCGGCTTTGTCGGACTTTAGAGGGTCTGGGGAATTTTGGGAGGACTCTTCTTCGCTGCAGTCGGGGCAGCGGTTGGCGAAGCCCGGTTTGCCTGGTTTGAGTTCGAATTCTTCGCCGCACACTACGCAGGTTTTGATGGGATAGGGCATGAAATTATGATACCGCTTTGCAGCGGGAAATTTTCGATCACCGATTCGACGTGTACTTCCGCTGTCGGTAAGAAGGAGATCCTTGCTCCGCCCGAAAAGACGGCTCCGCTCAGGATGACGGCGGCTCTCAGATTGCCGGGTTTGGTTCGTTTTGGCGCTAGTTTAGGAAGTACTGGCGGTAGAGCGTGTCGCGTTGCGCGGGGCGGAAGCCGGCGTCGCGGATGATGCGGCGCAGTTCTTCTTCTGTGGTGCAGTTGGTTACGCCCGCAGCGCGCACTACGTTCTCTTCTAACATCACCGAGCCAACATCGTTGCCGCCGAAGCGCAGGCCCATTTGACAGATCTTCAGGCCTTGCGTAACCCAACTGGATTGCACATTCAGGAAATTTGAAAGATAGATTCGAGAGATGGCGAGGACTTTCAGATAGTCAACGGCTGTAGCTTCGTCCCAGTGGCGGCCGCCTAGTGCGGTGTTGGCGGGTTGGAAGCTCCAGGGGATGAAGGCGGTGAATCCGCCGGTTTCTTCCTGCAGATCGTAGAGGCGCTGGAAGTGGTTGACGCGATGCTCGTATTTCTCGCCCACGCCGAACATCATGGTCGCAGTGGTGCGCATGCCGATCTGGTGAGCGGTGCGGTGGACGTTAATCCAGTCTTCGGTCAGGCACTTCAGGCGGGCGATCTTGTAGCGGACTTCGTCATCGAGAATTTCGGCGCCTCCCCCGGGAATGGAATCGAGGCCGGCGTCTTGCAGGCGGAGGATTGTGTCGCGAATGCTCAGGCCGCTGTATTCGGCGATGGCGATGATCTCGGAGGCGGAGTAGCAGTGGAGATGAACCTTGGGAAACCGCTCCTTTATTCCCCGCAGCATTTTTTCGTGCCAGTCGATTTTGAGATCAGGGTGCAGACCGCCTTGCATTAGGACGCCGGTTCCGCCCAGTTCTACCGTCTCGCGGATTTTTTCGTAAATGGTGTCGAAGTCGAGGATGTAGCCTTCCTTGGCGGCGGGGCCTTTCAAGGGGCGGTAAAAGGCGCAGAAGGTACAGTATTCGGTGCAAAAGTTGGTGTAATTGATATTGCGATCGATGATGTAAGTGACTACACCCTCAGGGTGGAGCCGGCGGCGGATGGCGTCGGCTTCCATGCCGGTGCCGATGAGGTCATCGGATTCGAACATCTCCAGGGCTTGCTGTTTGGTTAAGGTCATCGGTCTACCACAGAACTTTCTATTCTAACTTAGGGCTTAAGGCCGGGCCACACTGTGCAGGCATCCTCCATGTTCAAAAAAACCTTCTCCGCTGGGGACGCGCAGAACACGGCCACCGCTTGGCTTCGCCTTCGCGCGGACGAATGCGTCCGCCGCTACACAAGCGTGGGGTCAGGTGGTCAACCGATTTGCGGAGGCTCTGCGCGTCGGCGCCGCCGACTGATCCGGGGGAGTAACGGCCGTCAGGCAGAGCGCCAAGCTAAGAACGCACAGATTCATGCCGCGCCAACGATTGGCTTCAGGAGATGATGCTGCGCGTCGTGCGCCAAATCTCGCCAGGTGCCGCCATCCATGCCCCAATCGAAGTATTCATAAAAAAGACGGCCGAGATGTGGAGCACGGCGGAAGTCATAGTGCGGGGCTGGACGGAAAGGCTCGATTTCGGGTTGCATGAATGGTTCGAGTGTTTTCTGTTGCGTGGTGAATTCGCGCAGCATGGCGATTTTTAGCTGACGCTGTTCGGGCGTCAGGACGTGCGAAAATTCCTTGCGATTCGAGATGGGGAGGAACTCGTAGGACGTGATGCCACCCACGTCGGCATGATAGCTGGTGAACTCGACGAGATCGAAAGCTGCGTCGGGGTGTTCGAGCTGGTGGAGTTGTTTCGCGGAGTGGCAGGCGAAGGCGACGGAATCGTGGTCTGGGTGCCCGCCTTCGTAGGGGTGCGTCAAAACAATCTGTGGGCGAGTTTGTTCGAAAAGCGCGAGGAGGCGGAAGGTGAGGGATTCTAGTTCGAAGGCAACTTTTTGATCGGTGAAGTACAGATTCGTCACCGCATCATGCGGAACATTGGCCAGAGCAAGAGCACGGAGAGATTCCTGGCGGCGGGCGACGGCATAGGCTTCGCGCGTCGGGAACCCGGCTGCGAGGGCGTCAGCAGGATTTTGAGGAGAGCCTTCGGTGACGTGGACGATGCGAATGCCGGGCGTGCGGCTAATGCGGATGGCGGCCCCGACGGTTTCGTCGTCGGGGTGCGCAGCGATCAATAGAGTCCGCGGCACGCTTACGCCTTGCATATCGAGCGGAGATTGGATGCGGATAGGGAGAGAAGGGTGGCTGGGAGATGCTGTGGGGGCCGGATTCTCTTATTTTTGGCACTTCTCGCACTTCCCACTCCTCGCGGAAACGGCGAGAACTGGGGCGTCGGTTGCGTGGTGCCCCACTCATTTTTCTTGATGCACACGCCTTTCCTTCACTTCGCTGGGGATCGGCGGGACGGACGAATGCGTCCGTCCCTACACAGGCTAGGGGAGTTCCCGGACCCAGATGTTGCGAAAGCTTAGGGGCTCGCTCTTGTCGCCGTGGGCCTGGAGTTTGATGGGGGCACCGTCGAATTTTTTGTAGAACGGCTGGCCGATGTAACGCGTCTCGCCTTTCAGTTCAAAGTGATTGTCGACTAACACTCCATTTAAGAAGACCGTCGCGTAGGCGGGAGTTTTCACGGAACCGCCGTCGTTGAAGACTGGTGCGGTCCAGGCTACGTCATAGACGTTCCACTCACCGGGTTTGCGCATGGGATTAGCCAGCGGAATTGATTGCTTGTAGATGCTGCCGGCCATGCCGTTGACGTAGGTTTTGTTGTTGAAGGAGTCGAGGACCTGGAGTTCGTATCCCGCATCGCCGGATCCGGTGGAGGCGAGGAAGAGTCCGCTGTTGCCGCGGGCCTGGCCGGAGCCGGTGATGTTCTCGGGCGTGCGCCATTCCATGTGCAATTGATAGTTGTGGAACATGCGTTTGGTTTCGATGTTGCCCGTGCTTTTCGCGACCGTGAGGATGCCGTCGGCGAAGCTCCATTTCGCAGGCTGGGAGCGGTCCTGGGCGGAAACCCATTGATCGAGATTTTTGCCGTCGAAGAGAACGATGGCGTCGGACGGTGGCTTACCGCATTCTCCGGGGGTGACTACTTTCGGCTCGGGCTGCCAGACCTCAGTATCTTCCGGCTTCGGCTGTTGTGCGTGAGTGAATGCGGAGGGCATGAAGGGAAATGCGAGCGTGAGGAAAGTTACGATGGTGATGCGCATGGTGAGGAAGAGCATACAACGAAAGTGATCGCGGCTGACGCGGGATTTTCTTTCGCCCTCCCGCTCTCTGATGGTGCACCTGTGCGCCACGGCTCGCGGCGTGAGCCTCATTGTTACGGTGCATTCGGTTACGCTTTGGCGAAAATCTCCACTTCTGGCAAATTCGGCCAGAAGTGGGGCACCCGGTTTCGTTCCCCGTGCTGCACGCGGCGCCCAGCCGAGGCGACTGTCCCCCCATTGATGCGAAACTGATACCATCATCCCGCAGCTGGAGGATTCTATGATTACTCGCCGCAGTTTCATCGTTGCCAGTGGGATGACGGCACTGGCTTCCACGCGCGTGTTTGGGGCTAATGACAAGCTTCGCGTTGGAGTGATTGGTGCGGGGCATCGAATGAAGGGGTTGCTCGATGCGGCGGACAAGGCCGGGGCTTATGAGATTGTGGCCGTCAGCGATGTATACGGACCGAGTCGCGATGCGGTAAAGGAGCGATCGAACGGGCTGGCAACGACACATCTCGACTATCGCGAGGTGCTCGATAAGAACGTCGATGCGGTGATGATTGCTTCGCCCGACCATTGGCATGTGACGATGGCGGTGGATGCACTCAAGGCAGGTAAAGACGTGTTCCTCGAGAAACCGGTCACCCACACGATTGAGGAAGGCGAAACGTTGACGCGGGCGGTGCGATCGGGCAAGCAGATTCTGCAATGCGGCATGCAGCAGCGCAGTTGGACACACTTTCGCGACGCGGTGGAACTGATCCAGGGGGGCAGTTTGGGGCGTGTCGTGCAGGTGAGGACCTACTGGTGGCAGAACTATCAGCGGAGTTGGGTCATCAAACCGGTCGACCAGCAGGCACTCGACTGGAAGTTATGGCTCGGAACAGCACCCGAGCAGACGTTTAGTGACGAGAAATTCGCGCACTGGCGATGGTACTGGAACTTTGGCGGTGGGGCGATGACCGATTTGTTTACGCACTGGATTGACGTGGTGCACTGGGCAATGAAGGCGGATACTCCACGGCAGGCATGCATGCTCGGCGACAAATATGTTTTTGATCAGTGGGATTGTCCGGACACGATTCAGGCGGCGTTTCGGTATCCAGGATTCGACGTTGTGTATGAAGGGATGATGGCTTCGTCGATTGATGACGGAGGATTGGAGTTCCGCGGGACGGACGCGACGTTGAAGATCGATCGCGGGGGATTTACGGTTTATCGCGAGGGAGCATCACGCGAGCAGAATCCGGTGCTGAACGAGAGGAGTTACCACGATGGAACGATTTCGCATATGGACAATTTCTTCGAATGCGTGAAGTCGCGGAAGGAACCGAATGCGCCGGTGGAGACAGGAGTGGCGGCGGCGCGGGCGGGGCACATCGGGAATTTGGCGTACAGCAAAGGTGGTCAGGTTAGTTGGCCGGTGAAGAAGGGATGATTCGATCTTGCTTTCGGTACGGTTGAAGCCACTCGCTTGCGACTCACGCGCTCCCTTTCGCTTCGCTCGGGGCACGTTCATGAGGATGACGTTCGAATAGAGGTCTCAGTTCTTATGCGCCTTCCGTGTGCGTGATCATATCGTGCCGTCCCTTCTGGACTGCCTCCGATTTCCGATTCAGACCGGGCTCACGCCCAGGGCTGATTCGCCCTTAGCGTGGCTTCCACACCTTTCCGTCTCTTTTCACGGCCCGGTGGCCTTGTTTTGCGTTTCCCTTCGACTGCGCGATGTCGAAAATCCCCACTTCTGGCAAAAGAGGCCAGAAGAAGGGCACTCAGTTTTGCTTTTTTGAGAATTTTGTTTTGGAGGCTCTGGTGGTTGCGGGAATCTCCTGATGGAATGCGGGGAATATCAGGATTACAATTCTTTCGTTTTTCCGCGAGGTGTGAGCTATGACGATGCGAGTGGGACTATTGACGCTATCGGTTGCGATCGCCGCGAGTGCCGCGGTCGGAACGCTGCATGTGCAGATCAAGGAATATGAAGTGCCCACGGCGAAGTCGCGGCCTCATGATCCGGCGCTGGCTCCGGATGGGGCGCTTTGGTACACGGGGCAGGGAGCGAACAAACTGGGACGGCTTGATCCGGCGAGCGGACAATTCAAGGAATACCCGTTAAAGACGGCGGGGTCGGGACCGCATGGGCTTGTGGCCGACAAAGACGGAAACATCTGGTTTACGGCGATCTCAGGTGGGTATGTGGGGAAGCTCGATCCGAAGTCGGGGGAGATCACGGAATACAAAGCGGCAAACGGGACCGAGATCGATCCGCACACGCCGGTCTTCGATCATGAAGGGATTCTTTGGTTTACCAATGAACAGACCAACTACATTGGGCGGCTTGATCCCAAGACGGGACAGATGACACTGGCAAAAGTGGCTACGGAACATGCGGTGCCGTATGGGATCGTGGTGCTGCCGAATGGGCATCCATTTTTCTGCGAATTTGGCACGAACAAGCTGGGGACGATTGATCCGAAGTCGATGACGATTCAGGAGTACACGCTACCAAATGCGCAGGCGCGGCCGCGGCGGCTGGCGCTGGCTCCGGACGGAACCATCTTCTATACCGATTATGCCCGCGGATACCTGGGGCACTTCGACCCGGGAGCTGGAAGGCTGCTGAAGGAGTGGGCTTCTCCAGGAGGAGATGGCTCAGAGCCCTACGGTATTGCCATCACGAGCGCTGGTACCGTGTGGTACAGCGAGTCGGGAGTGAAGCCGAATACGCTGGTGCGGTTTGATCCTAAGTCGGAGTCGTTCAGCACGGAAGTGATTCCTTCGGGCGGAGGGACGGTGCGAAATATGGTGGCGACACCGGCCGGACGACTTTATCTCGCTTGCAGCGGGGTGAACAAGGTGGCGGTGGTGGAAGTGGGGAAATAGCAGCGAGTGTGAGCTAGGAGCAAATCGAGGTCGAGGCGGTGCTGGCGTCGTTGTGGCTCATGCAAGATGCATGGTGTGGGAGACACCGCAAAGCAAGATTTGCTTCACCTCTGCGGTTCTGCGCTGCTGAAAATCTCCACTTCTGCCAAAATAGTCAGAAGTGGGGCACCCAATTCATCAATGGGCTGCAATAGGTGGGTGGCCGGGCGGCATGTGGAATCCAGGGAAAATTACCAGTTAGAATCAGAGTGCGTAGTATCGCGCGCACTGGTGAGAGCGCGGGAGTCCGTTAAACCAGCCGTAACAGATTTAGGTTAACGTTAAAGCTATGAAGCAACTCCTTCGTAAGGGGCTTAACCAGATCGTTGTCGACGAAGTGCCGGATCCGGTCGTCACGCCGCATCACGTGATTGTGCGGCCGCATTTTTCGCTCATCAGCAGCGGAACGGAGACCGCGAGCATTCACCGCGGGGGTGCAATGGGAGCGGTTGCGGAAAATCCGTCTTATATCGGGAAGATTCTTGATGTCATGAAGAATGAGGGCCCGGTGCGCACAACACGTGAGGTTCTGGCGAAGCTCAGCGAGTATGCCGTGCTGGGGTATTCGGGGGCGGGCATCGTTGTGGATAAGCACAGCAGCGTCCCTGATGTTGAGATCGGGGACCGTGTGGCTTACGGCGGCGAGGGCACCGGACACGCGGAAGCAATCCTGGTGGGGAGGAATCTGGTGGCCAAGGTTCCTGAGAATGTTCCCTTTGAGCGTGCCTGTTTTACGACTCTGGGAAGCATCGCGCTGAATGCAGTTCGCATTGCCAACATCTCGCTAGGCGAGAAAGTGGCCGTGATTGGCCTGGGGCTCGTGGGCCAACTGATCGCGCAATTGGCTCGTCTTCAAGGTGGATATGTGATCGCTACCGATTTGCGATCGGAGCGCGTGAGTCTTGCATTGCGTGCGGGGACGGATGCGGCACTCGTCGGCGGATCCGAATTTCCGCAGCAGATCAAGAGTCTGACCGATGGGATCGGCGTGGATTGCGTGATCATTGCGGCGGCAGCGAAATCGGATGCGCCGTGCCGCCTGGCCGTGGAGATCTGCCGCGATCGCGGGCGGATCGTGGATGTAGGCGCCGTGGAACTCAGCTTTCCGTGGTACGAGACTTATCTGAAAGAGATTCAGGTTTATATGGCTCGGGCGTACGGGCCCGGGAGCTACGACGCGAGCTACGAGCGGCAGGGGCGGGACTATCCACTGCCTTATGTGCGGTGGACAGAACGACGCAACATGGAGGAATTTCTGCGGCTCTCGTCACAAGGGCGATTGCGCATTGACGACCTCATCACCCACCGTTTCCCTCTCGAAGAAGCTCCGAAAGCGTATGAAGTCATCATGGATTCGAGCCAGAGCAGCCTGGCGGTGCTGCTCAAGTATCCGGCGGCTGAGAATGGCTCCGAGGTGAGCCTGCCGGAGCCCGCTGCGCGAGTGCAGGTGAATCCGGCTGAGCATCAGGCTGCTGAGATGGGCGTGGCTCTGGTTGGCGCGGGGAATCTGGCACGATGGGTGCATCTGCCGAATTTGAAGAAGACGCCGGGCGTGCGGCTGCGGGCGATCCAGTCGGGAAGTGGATCGCGGGCGAAGAGCTACGCGATTCGGTTTGGGTCGGAATATTGTACGTCTGACTATGAAGAAATTCTCAGTAACCCAGACGTTCAGGTGGTGGTAATTGTAAGCCGGAATCAGCACCATGCGGATCAGGCTCTGGCCGCGCTGCGGGCCGCAAAACATGTTTTCGTCGAAAAGCCGATGGCGCTTGCCGAGGACGAATGCCGAAACATCTACGAAGCCGTGCAGGAATCGGGAAAGCAACTGACCGTAGGGTTCAATCGACGATACGCACCTACTTATCTTCGATTGAAACAGCAGCTTAAGAGACGCACGGCGCCCGCCGTGCTGAACTGCCGGATTAATTCCCCGGGGATTTCCGGGTCCTATTGGATGGCCGATCCGGCGATTGGCGGCGCGATTCTGGGAGAGGCTTGCCACTTTGTGGATCTCATGTACTGGCTGCTAGACTCGGAGCCGGTCGAAGTTTTTGCGGCGTCGTTCCCAACGGGCATGAGGGATCCGATTGGGCAGAACAATCTGGTGGCGAGCTTTGCTTTTGCGGATGGGTCCATCGGAAACCTTACTTACTGCACTGTGGGCAGCCGGACCTCGGGAGGCGAGCGCGTGGAAGTGTTTGCACCGGGAGTGGGGGCGTCGGCGGAGAACTTCCGCGAGTCTGTGGTGCGGAGTGGAACGGCCAGCAAGCGATCGAGTTGGTTTGCGGAGAAAGGTTACGAAGAGCAGATGAAGGCGTTCTTCTCTGCACTGCAGAAACACCAGCCTGCGGAGATTACGGTGCGCGACGGCGTCCGCGCTACGCTTGGATGCTTGCGGATGCTGCAATCGGCGCGCGAACATACCCCCTATTCGTTGGATCTCGAACGATTCCTGGCGGCGCCTAACGCCCGATGAAGGTACTTCTGCTGGGGCCGTATCCACCGCCGCACGGGGGAGTGCAGACAAACCTGGTTGCGATTCGGTCTTTTCTCTCAAAGCAAGGAGTTCCCTGCTCTGTTATCAACATCACGCGGCATCGGAAGGAAGACGGGAATGACGTTTACTACCCAAAGGGACCCGCGCAGCTGGTACAGCTTTTAGCGCGACTGAACTACGACCTAATTCATATTCATATCGGAGGAATGCTTACGAACCGGCTGCTCGGGCTCAGTCTGGTGTGCGCTCGATGGCCTGGAAAGAAATCGGTGATGACGTTTCATTCGGGGGGATTTCCGTCTACACCGGAGGGACTCGCGCTGGGTCCTTCGTCGTTCGCGGGGTTCGTATTGCGGAGCTTCGATGGGATTATCGGGGTCAATGAGGAAATCATCCGGTTTCTGCAGAAGATGGGAGTGCGGCGGGAGCGGGCTCGGCTTATCTCTCCTTATGCATTTCTTTCGGGGTCAGATGCGGAACGGGCGCTTCCGCCCGCACTTGCTGAGTTCTTCGCTGCGCATGATCCGGTGCTGACATCGGTGGGGCTGCTGGAGCCGGAATATGATCTGCCGCTTCAGATCTCGGCTTTGACGCCGATTCGCGAGAAGCTTCCTCGGGCTGGACTTCTGTTGATTGGGTCGGGGAGTTTGGAAGGGAGTCTGCGGGACAAGATTGCGGCGAGTCCCTCAGCGTCGCACATCCTCCTCCCCGGCGATGTTCCGCATGCGGCGACGATGGAGGCGATGTTGCGCTCTCGCGTGATGTTGCGGACTACGCTGTACGATGGCGATGCGCTGTCGGTGCGGGAGGCGCTGCAACTGGGGACGCCGGTGATTGCCAGTGATAACGGGATGCGGCCGCACGGAGTGCGGTTGATTCCTAAGGCGGATCTGGGAGCGCTGGTGCGGACGATTGAAACGGAATTGCAGGAGTCAACGCAGCGCAAAGGCGTGGTGAGTGGGGATGAGGGGAATATTCGGGCGGTGTTGGATTTTTATCGAGAGTTGGTGGACTAAGGCAAAAATAAATTGACTGGTCGGATTCCACTTCCGGCAAAACCGGCGAGAAGTGGGCCACCCTGAGTATTGCGCTGGACGCACCTCAGCGGCTAAGCCGCTTCGAGGGAGGAGCCGAGTATCGCGGCGCTAAACCGCTGCGCCACCCAACTGCGCCGATTTAGATCCAGGAGAGATCGCGTGTGACTAGCAGACGACCTAGCGGCGTTCTTGCTTTGAGGTAAAGCTTCAGGTCGAAATACTTGAGATAGATGGCTCGCATGCACTGGAGATCGGGGCGGCTCAGTACTTCTCGATTCTTGGTAACTGGTTCATAGCCGTTCTGTTCGAGCGTCCGGCCTACTAGGCCTTCGAACATCTGCAGTTCTTGTGGCGGGAAGCCCTCTTTCCAGCGGCCTAAAGGATTGAACTCCCGCTTGGATCCATCGGCGAAGGAGCTGTTCGGCGCACTTACTGAGCCGATGCCCACCTCGCGGATGCGATCGTAATCCAGTTCCTGTCCGATGAACTGGCCCAGTCTCGCGAGCGTTTCGTGTGGCTTACTGATCAAGTCTTCGAAGTGAACTTCGGTGTAGTCGTGGCCGAGGTCGCGGCCATCGCGGCGTCCTTTGTTGACCATCCACTCCCAGTAGAGGCCGCAGACCATTCTTGAGGGTGTGCGATCCCATGGAAGGCGATGAATGTATCCGAGTTTGTCGGTCGAGAGGGCAACGTCGCGGCCATCGCGGATGATGTGAATGATGAGAGCTTCGGGAATGGTTTCTTTGATGCGATGCAGATGAAGCAAATGTTCGGGGGTGGTGTCGGCCCAGCGCTGGACATTCTGTTTGCGACACATTTCCGACATGATGATGCGCAGGAAGTCTCCGCCATTGCGGCATTCGGCCATCACCTTGGCCGCGATTTCCTCCCTGCCCAAACCCGAAAGCGTGTAGAGGCGGCTGTTATACCAGGCTTCGAGGAGGCGGCGTTTGTTGCCGGGGACGGAGAGATCGCCGAAACGCGGCTCGAGAAGATTAATGGCGTTGGACTCGACGCGGTAAACGGCGAAGTTTCCGGCAGAAAGGAGCATGTGGTAGAGCAGCGTGGTGCCGGAGCGTCCGCAGCCGAGGACGAAAACCGGGGCCAAACTGCGGCTGGACTGAATTTGTGATTGCGCTTCGGGCATGGTCGCTGTCGTCATGCGAGCAGATTCATCCTTTCAGTGCGTGGCTGCCTCTGAGTACGTGCTTTGAGCCGCAGGAAATTTCCGCAGCTCACGGGATTCCAGGCTGGGGGCACTACGTGCGATCCCCCAGTTTGATCGGGACTCCAGGAAATTCCTGTGCCACATTTCGAGGACCAGGATGCGCCAAAGGAGGCCGGAGCGGTTGCGGCGACCCTGGACATGTTCATCGATAAGGTTCTCAATGGTGCTGGGCTTGAAATATCCGCGCTGGAGCGTGCGCGGCTCGAGCAGGACGTTCCAGAAGCGGGCTTTCTGTTCGTCGCGCATCCACTCGACTAGTGGTAATTGGAATCCCTGCTTGCGGCGATGAATTACTTCCGACGGAATTCCGACCCGCTCCGCCAGTTTCTTCAGAATGTGCTTGCGGGCGCCCGCGCGAAATTTCCATTCGACCGGCAGAGACGTGACCCATTCGACGAATTCGTGATCGAGCATGGGGACGCGCACTTCGAGCGAGGTGGCCATGCTCATGCGATCGACCTTGGCGAGGATGTCGCCATTTAAGTAGGTCTTCGTGTCGAGATAGAGGAGGCGGCTGAGGCGATCCTTTGCGGGAGCATCGTCGTAGAGGCTTTGCCATTGCGTGAGGGGATCGGGTAAGCCCTTGGCTCGCTCGAGGAATTCCGATGTGAACAGATGTTGCTCACGGTGCAGCGCCGGGAAGAACGACATGGCGTCGAGGTAACGGTCGCGCTCGTTCAGAGTGGCATTCCAGGCGAGGTTCTTGCCATACGTGCCGGCGGGAATCAAACCGTGGATTCGATCGCGATAGATCGAGCCGACCCATTCCGGCAAGGAATCGAACTTGCGACGATCCATAGCGGTCAGGTAACGGTCATATCCGGCGAACAGTTCGTCGCCGCCATCTCCGGACAAGGCGACGGTAACCTGCTGACGGGCCATGCGACAAACGTAATACGTCGGCAGCATGGAAGAATCGCCGAATGGCTCTTCGAGCATACCCGAGAGATAGGTGAGCGTGTCTTCGAGATTGGGATCGAGAATCAGTTCGTGGTGATCGGTGCCGAAGCGCTCAGCGATCTGGCGGGCGTATTCGGATTCGTTGAATTTCTCTTCTTTGAAGCCGATGGAAAACGTCTGAACCGGTTTCGCGCTCTCGCGCGCCATGAGAGCCACGACGATGGAGGAGTCCACGCCGCCGCTGAGTAAAGCGCCAAGCGGAACATCGCTGATCAAGCGGATTCGGACGGCCTCCTGAAGACGGTTCTCCAGTTGTTCCAGGCACTCTTCCTCGCTGATGGCGGGATGCGTGCCGTATTCGGGCAGGTCCCAGTATTGGCTGACTTTGATTTCGCCATTGCGGAATTCGGCCAGATGTCCGGCGGGCAGTTTGCGGATCTTGGGGAAGACGGTGAGCGGGTCGGGAATGTAGCCGAAATAAAAATATTGCAGAATCCCTTCCTGATCGATTTCCGCGAGATCAGGTTGCACCGCAAGGATCGTCTTGATTTCCGATCCGAAATAGAGACAGCCTTCGTGGATTGCGTAGTGAAGCGGCTTCTTGCCAAGACGATCACGAGCCAGCAAGAGGGTGTCGTTATGATCGTCGTAGAGCGCGATGGTGAACATGCCACGCAGTCTCTTGACGCAGTCGGCGCCGCTCTCTTCGTAAAGGTGAACGATGACTTCTGTATCGCTGTGGGTGTAGAAGCGGTGGCCACGAGCTTCGAGTTCGCGGCGCAGTTCGGGGAAGTTGTAGATCTCGCCGTTGAAGACCATCCAAATCGTCTCGTCTTCATTGTGGATGGGCTGCTGGCCGCCGGAGAGGTCGATGATGCTGAGACGACGCATACCGAGGCCTACCGGACCATGGACGTAGACGCCTTCGTCATCGGGACCGCGGTGAACGATCGTCTGGCACATGCGATGCACGGCTTCGGCATCGATGACCTCGCTCGGACGGCCGATTATTCCTGCTATCCCGCACACTGGCTGATCTCGCTTTCTACCTGGGAGTCGGGCGATTCGTTTGCGGCAGGCTTGCGGCCTTGCACGGCGATCGGTTGTTCAATCACTCGAAGATCTTCGAGCCCGCATGCTTCAAACCAGCGGAAGACTTCCTCATATGTATGCTTTGATTGGTACCACGGGGAGTACCAATCAAAGGTGTCGAGGATTCTCCAATTGCGATCCGGGTGGTGGGCCATCGGGATCATGTAAGCGAGAGCCCTGCTAGCGGGCTTGCCAACGAGGGGCACTTTTTTGAGAACTGTATGAACTCCCTCGAGAGGAACCACTCCCCAGCAGAATTTATGTAACAGGCGCGGAGACATGCGGCGCGTCACTTTGCGGTAGATGTCGCTCATCTTGTACCACTTGTTGTAGGCACTGTAGAGCCAGATCGCGATGCGCCCGCCAGGCTTGAGAAGGACCGGCAGCGACTTGAAGGCCTTCTCGCAGTCGGGAGTGTGATGCAGGACTCCGATGCTGTAGATGTAATCAAAGCTGGCCGGGGCGAACGGGAGGTGGAAGACATCGGCCTGGAAGATGGTTGCTTCGCGGCCAGCAAGATTCCGGGCCGCGACTTCGGCGGCGAGACTCAGATCGATGCCCACGACATGGGCGCCCCAACGCGTGGCGACGTCGGCGAAACGTCCCATGCCGCAGCCAACGTCCAGGACTAATTTTCCGGCAATATCTTCGGGGCGAAATCCGGTGCGGCGGCGGAAGGCGCGCTCGGAGCGATTGCTCTCGGCATTGTCGAGTTGCGTCTTGGCATGCACATGCCACTGAAAACCGAAGCTCCCGACATACTGCTGGGTATCCACGAAGCGGAATATGCCATTAACGAACGGATACTTGCGGTTGCAGCCGAGGCAGACGAGTTCGTTGTCACGCTCCTCCAGGCGAGCGCGGCAGGTGAGGCATCGAAGAATCGATAAAACTGTGTCAGCGAGTAAGGGTTGTTTCTGGCCTAAGGTACCTGTCATAGGGCGTTTTCGTGAGAATGCTTTTGCCATCCCGTTTTTTATCGGGCAAAGGTTGACTGGTGATCCGCACCATGGCGCACGTGTATCCGACCATGAAATACGGATATAAGTTGTATTCCGTGGAAGCGAAGCAGGCGGCGAGCATGTACGCCACCAGGCCGGCCCATAAAGCTTGTGTGAACAGGCGGACCTCGGCGTCCTGCTCGTACCAGGGCGTCTTGCGCACTTGCCGAATGTTCTTGAATGCCGCTGCCATCGTAAGAAGGAAAAGGATCAAAGCAGCGAAGCCCGACTCCGCGGCCAGTTCGCTGTAGCTGTTGTGCGCTACGACCCAGCCTTTATCAACCAAGACGAAACATCCCGGACCAACGCCGAAGAAAGGATGGGTGGCGGCGATGTACAGGCTCTTTTTGAGCAGCGCCTTGCGAGCGTCGAGCGAGCCTTTGTCACCCGAGCCCTCAATATTGCCCAACGCAATACTTTCCACACGAGCGCGGTAGTGGCCACTCGTCATGGAAACTGCGAACCCAAGAACCAGGGTAGCGGCGACGGTTGCGACGAGGGCGCGGCGTTTGCCTTTGATGCCGTACTCCCAGACACACACCGCAAGGGTCAACAGGAATGCCAAGAGACCGCTACGGGAGTAGGTGAGAACGATGGCTATCGGCATCAACACCAGGGCAACACACCATATCAACTTCTTAAAGCCTTTGGCATTGAGCATGAAGACCATCGCGATCGGGAAACTGACGGCGATGTTAATGGCGAGGTCATTCGGGTTTTCGAGAATACTCTTCTGAACACCCTTAAGGCGCCCGTCGTTGGTCATGTGGCGAAGCAGCAGAGAAAAGAAGACGACCAGCGAAACCGCGCTTACCTGAATCCACAGAAGTTTGCGTAGCTCCCGCAAGGTGACGACTGCCATGCTGATCAGCATGGCTGACACAACGGCTTTTGCAAATCGATCGAAAACTGTCGAGAAAGCACCGCCTCTCCAAATCGCGAGAGGTATGCAAAGCATCATCTGAATCAACATGAGCCAGAGATACTGAACGGCCCGCGGGATTTTCACCTGGCCGCCGCTCATGAGTCCCACCACTAACGCTAGGATGGCAAAAATCCCTGTAATCTTGGCCATCGGAACGTATGCAAGACCCGGGATATAGTCTTCGGGGCGGTAGTAGTAGAGCCAGGCAAAGGCAACCAGGGCCCCGTAAACGAAAGGTCGGCGCGCCTGAGCCGGTACGGCAGAGCGCAGGCGAGCGGACCAGTTCGAGGGCCGCGGGTTGTCGATGGTCGTTGTATTTTGCGAAATCACGAACCCGTCCTTTTCAGGCAATCTCACCGCCACGCCGCGCGTTTTCCGGAAACGAAGTTAGCCAGCGCGACTACAGCTGCGCCGTTCAATAAAACAAAAGTTCCGGCCGCGTCGGCGACCCTGGCCAGAATTCCGCGTCGCGCCAGGTGAGCCAGCGAAATCAGGCTTAGCGCGTAGAAGATGATCTGAGCCAAAAAAACCACCTTGTAGAACGGCGACTTTAACAGCAGCGACGAAAGGAATAAGGCCGCCAGAGCCATCGGCACCGCGAGGCGCAAAAGCTTATGGCTGATGAACTCAAAGCGAATGGGGTTTTCGCGGCCGACCAGCCAGGGGGCAAATTGCACTAGCTGATAATTCCCGCTGAGCGTGCGGACCTTGCGGGAGAACTCGCGCTCGGCGCCAAGGTCGGGATTATCCCAAGCAATTGCCCTCTGATCAAAGATCACGCGCTTGCCCTGCCGCACGATGTGCATCGGGAGGAAGACGTCGTCCAGAATGGTTCCTGCGGGGACGCGAGTCAGTAACTCGCGACGCGCGGCATAGAGAGCGCCGGTCGCACCAACAACGGATCCGGACGCCGACTCCAATTCGCGAATCTGTTTTTCGATGCGCCAGTAGAGGCCCAGCCCCTGATCGCTCTCACCGCTTTCCGGATCACCTAGCATCAATTCTCCACTGGCGCAGCCCACGCGCGGATCAGCAAAGTTCTCGGCAAGAAAGCGAACAGCGGATGCTTCAATTCTCTGGCGAGCATCGGTGAATACCACGACCTCGCCCCAGGCAACTTCCAACGCATCATTGAGACCACCGGCTTTGCCTTTGGGGAGTTGGTTCAAGATGACGTGGACCCGTGGGTCACGGGCGCACTCATGAAGAATTTGCTCGGTGCGGTCGGTGGAACCATCGGAAACAATTACCATCTGCAGCTGGTCTTGCGGATAGTCGAGCGAGAGCAGGTTCCGCAATTTCGATTCGAGAATCTTCTCCTCGTTGCGGACGATCATGATGATCGATACGCTGGGAGTCACAGCACCACGCAGGACCGCCTGGGCCCGCCATAGCAGGCGCAAACGCAGCCAGCCCGCATATCCGACATAGGTGTAGGCGACGAGCGCGAGGGCGAGCCAAAAGATCCAAATCATGCGTACTCCCTGGACCCGGCAGAGTTTGCAGTGGAAAGGCTGGCGTGGGAGCGGAATCTCATTTCGCACCTCGCCCCAACAGCACGATTTTCACCGTTTGGAAGGCGATCCAGAAGTCCAGCCCCAGAGAAGCATTCTTAATGTAGAAGAGATCATGCTGCAGCTTCTCGCGAGCATCGTCGAGCGTATTGCCATACTTGTACTGAACCTGAGCCCAACCCGTAATCCCGGGCCGCACGGTGTGGCGGACGCCGTAATAGGGAATTTCTTTGCTGAGCCACTCAACAAATTCCGGGCGTTCCGGGCGCGGACCTACGAAGTGCATGTCTCCTTTAAGCACGCACCAGAGCTGAGGAATTTCATCGAGTCGCGAGGAGCGCAGGAACTTGCCAACCCGCGTGATACGGGGATCATTGTCGGTGGCCCAGGTGGCTCCCGTGTCGGCCTCGGCATCCTGGCGCATGGTGCGAAATTTGTAGCAGTAGAAAACCGTCCCTCCGCGGCCAACGCGCTTTTGGTGATAGAAAACTGGCCCGGGAGAACTGAGCTTAACGGCAAGCGCAACGAGAGGAAGAACGGGCAACGCAAAGATAAGTCCGATGAGCGCGACGGCAAGGTTCGCGGCCCGGCGTAGCATGCGGTTAAAGACGCTGAAGCGGAAGCCTTCCGCAAAGATGAGCCAGCTGGGATAGAGCTGGTCGACTTCGATGCGGCCGGTGATTTTTTCCAGCCAGGAGGTAGCCTCTTCGATCTTGACCTGCGACAAGCGAAGGGCGAGTAATTCTTCTACCGGGAGCGTGCCGCGACGATCGGGCATGGCGACAATGACGCGGTGAACGCCCTTTTCGCGGACGACAGACATCAGGTGGGACGCGACTGATTCCCGCGTCAAGCGATGGACGACCGCCGGAACCGAGGTAGCCAACTGGGCTCCCGAGGACCGGTAAATCGAACTGTCTCCGTCACGACCGGACGAGATCAAACCGGAGTCCTCGGACTCGATCATCAGGCCGTCTTCGCTGATGTCGCCGGTCCAGCCTACGACATCGATTCCCAATCCGGTTCGCTGGCGCAGGCCTTTGATCAGTCTCTCGGCCCGATCTCCGGTGCCCAGAACATAGACGCGCTGGCGAAAGTAAGGGTGTTGCACGATCCAACCGTAGACAATGCGCCACAAGAACAAGGTGAAGGTCAGGATGATGATGCCGGTGAGCAGCGATCCATTGCCCGGAAGGAACTGGGGAAAGAGATATCCGATTATGGAGAGGCCGAGGGCGACGAATCCCAGAACAAGCAGGATGCGGAAGACCTGATCCCATTTGGCACCCAAGACCGAGGTGTCATAGAGATCGAGCCAGTGAGAGAACAACAACACGAATCCAGTCACGCCGAGAATCTTGAGGTAGCCGCCTTCCACATTCAGAAGCAGCCACCAGTTCTCCTGATTCTGCAGCGTGGTCCCAACCACGAACGAAAACCAGACTATCAGGGCCTCAACCGCCAGCAGAACCAGAGCGCGCAGAGGGTAATACACTCGGAAAAGCCGGATCACGGAAATTCTCCCTAAGACTGGGTCGGGACGATCTTCTTCTCGTACGTTTCGTAGTAGTAACGCGTGTACTGTCCTTCGGCGCGCTCGGTCCCGTTGAGCACGACTCCGACCAGCATCTGGTCAGGGAATTCCGTACGAGCTTTTCGAGCCATGTCGGAAGGCGTGGAGGCGGAACGTACGACCATCAGCACACCATCACAGGCTTTGGACAGGACACTTGCGTCGGAAACCGGGATGACCGGGGGCGAATCGATAATGATCCAGTCAAACGCCGGTTCGACACGCTGCAACAGAATCTTGAGGCGGCTACTGGCAACCAGTTCGGCGGGATCCTCGATGGATTCACCAGCGGGCATGAAGAACATGCCTTCCATGGGCCCACGCTGAATAACAGAAGATTCATCGGCTTTGCCGAGCAGGTATTCGGCGAGGCCGGGACCCTGCGGCGTACCGAGCATCAGGTGCAACCTCGGTCCGCGGAGATCGGCGTCGATCAACAAAGCGCGGCGGCCGTGCTGACGGACCATGACCTGAGCGAGATTCGCCGCAGTGAAAGACTTGCCTTCCTTGGGCAAAGCGCTGGTGACGAGTAGTTTCTTGAGCGGCATTTTCTCGCGGATGTGATACAGGCGCGAGCGTAGCGTGCGATATTCTTCGGTGCCTCTGGCGCTGTCATTGCCATTCATGAAAAGCATGGTGTGCAGGTCTGGATTCCACGCGGTCAAGGGACAGCGGGCCAGCAGAGTCTCCAGGCTAAACGGGCCTCCGAGATCGGGCATCCCCAATTTGGGGGTGACCGGCGTTGCTTCGATTTCCTCGTACACCGGGGCTTCAGCAACCGGAGTAGCCGAGAAGCCCGAAGTGGCTCCCCCTTGGGCAATGGCCCGTTCTTGTTCTGCTTTCTTTAAGGCTTCATGAATTCGGCTCATAGTTTCCTCTCAGTGGGGGAAGTCTCTTTTTCTTCCTGACGCAAGCGGTCGGCCAGAGTGGCCAGAGAACGTAGAGCATCCACCAGGTCAAACTTGTTTCCATTGCTGTTGGGCGGTGCGGGCGCGATCATAGCGCCAGAGGATGTGTTGTCACTTAGATCGAAGTCTCGGGCAACGGCATCGACAACTCCGGGTTCAATGATCTTCTGCTGGTCCACGAACGCGCTGACCAGGCAATGCTCGCAAAGCAGGTTAATGACACGAGGAATCCCGCCGGAATAACGATGAACAGCGATCAGCGATTCGGGAGTGAAAATCTGCTGGCCGTTCGAACCCGCGATCCGGAGCCTCTGCTGGATATAAGCCTTGGTCTCGTCGAGAGTCAGAGGATGCGTTTTCGCGCGTAGCGTTAGACGCTGTCGTAATTGGCGGAGTTGTGGCTGCTTTAGTTTTTGTTCGAGTTCGGGCTGGCCGACGAGCACAATCTGGAGAAGTTTCTCGGTAAACGTCTCGAGATTCGTTAGCATGCGAATTTCTTCCAGGACTTCATCGGAGAGGTTTTGCGCCTCATCGATGATCAGCACTGCGGTCTCGCCGGCGCGATAGCGATCGAGCAGCCAGTTGTAGAGTTTGAGGAGGACCTGGCTTTTGGCCCTGGAATCGCACGGGATGCCAAAATCGGCCATCATATAGTCGAGAAATTGAGGAACGTTCAACCGCGAGTTGAAGACGAAAGCGGTCGCGACCTGCTGAAGCCGGAGCCACTCGAGAAGCTTGTTGATCAGGGTGGTCTTGCCGGTGCCCACTTCACCGGTCAGAAGCACGAAACCTTTCCGGCTCTGAATGCCGTAAGTCAGGCAAGCTAACGCCTCTTCCGTATGCCGCGTCAGAAACAGATAGCGCGGGTCGGGATTGACGTTGAACGGATTCGCTCGTAGTCCGTAGAAGTCTTTGTACATGATAATTTTCTGCCGGTAACCTTACGCCTTCAGTACGGCACTCCCATTTTCCACGGATTTTTTCCGCTGCCAAAACTTGAATCTGCCATTTCCGTTGCCATTTCCGTTGAGTCCAACGTCCGTGGTTGCAACCCACGGTACGGCAATCAGAGTGGGTAACTCGAGGACAGCTTCTGCGTCACGCTCGTTGCGAATGGAGCTGTCTCGTAACTCAAGCAGTAGAGCTATCCCAGCTCCGATGCCTAAACCAGCAGCGAGGCCTCCCAGCGCGAAGAAGAGGCGATTGGGAAAACTAGGGCTGTCGGGAAGATCGGCGGCCTGGAGAGGAAACATGCGCTCGCCCACGGCCTGGTTATTCATCTTCACGGTCAGATCGGCCGAGCTCTTTTTCGCCAGAAGATCTTCATAGTTCTTTTGAGCGTTGTCGTAGTCGCGAGTCAACTGCTTGTACTGTTCTTCCACGGCAGGGCTCAGAGAAATCCTGCTCTGGTAGGTAGAAATCTCCTGCTGGAGCCGCTTCTGATCGCGGGTAGCCGCGCCGATGAGATCCGCGTACTGGTGAAGCTGAAGGCGAAGCTGGCGAATCTCGGCTGGCTCGATGATCGAGCCTTGATCGGCGCTCTCGTCTGTGTCACTGGCGGACGCCTTGTTGATGTCGGCCAGTTTCTTCTTGACGCCGTCGATATCGGCTTTAGTTTTGATTACATCCGGATGATCGTCGGTATATTTGGACTTGAGCTGGAGCAACTGCGTCTGGAGATCGGAAAGCTGCTTCTGCAGAGTTTCAGGATTCGTGGCATTCTGTGAAGTCTTCCACGCGGCCAATTGCTGGGCCAGCATCGAGGAGGTGTACGACTTGTCCTGCTGGGCGCGGTTGAGTGTTTGCGTGTTGGATTCGAGCTGCGAGTTCAAGCCGGTCAGGATCTTGAGGTTATTCTCTTCATCGCCGGGGAGTTGCCCCACGTATTGCTTCTTGAACTCGGCGAGCTTGGCATCCATGCTGTCGAGATTGTTTTTGGCATCTTCAATGCCGCGGTTGAGAACTTCGGAAGTGCCCGTGGCGGCATCAGCAATCTGTCGCGCGTTCTCATCCACCATCAACGCGGTAAGCTCGTTGCAGACTAGCTGCGCCTCGCGCGCACTGGGAGCGGTGTACTTCACATAGAAACCCGGAAATGGGCTGGTATTCGGTTTTTTCCCTTTTCCCGTGGTGCCGATAAGCAAATCAGACGGAACGGGCTCGACTGACATATTGGCGCGGATTGTATCGATCATCACTCCGGCTTCGCTTTGTGGGAAAATTCGCTGTACAACCGGGCGCAGCTTGCTTTCAGCCTGAATCTGCTGCGCCAAGGTCGAGACCCGAGCTGTATAGTCCGTGGAAACAACCGGCTGCACCATGGATTCTGGAACCTTCTGCCCCTCGATCATGACTACGGACTGCGACGTGAACTTGGAGTGGAAAGCGTAGGAGACGAGATATCCGGCCAAGGGTGCGACCAGCGCGGGAATCAGGATGATCCAGGCGCGTCGACGCAACATCGCAACATAATCCTGCATAGTCAATTCACGACTTGTAATCATTTCTCTAACGTCCAATCTGGTTGCTCGCGGCGATGGCGAGCAGCCTGAAATCAGTCAATACGGATTGGCCGAGGGGTCCAATCCAATCCAAAAGTCACGACGTGCCGGTTCGAAATGTGATCGCATGGTGCGTTGGGGACACAATATGAATGATCAAAAGACAACTCATTGAACTGATAACTCAGGAAGCCGTGGAGAGTCCGGCCGAAATAGCGGTGCACCGCGACCCCCGCGTAACCGTCAACGTAGGTTGTCGCGTCTCTGGCAGGACAGGCGTTCTGAGAAGTTTGAGGGCCACCGTTGCAGGCAGCCAGCTGTGCCGAAGTCAATGGCCGCAGACGGTCGTTGTGCGAGAATCCGAGATCCATCGACAGGTTCCATACGCGGGATAAAGGACGCTCGACACTAAAGCGAACAACGTCGGACTCAGCTCCGGCGAATAATCCGCCGCCACTCGTCACCGAGCGCTGGTAATGCAGATTGAGGGAGCTTTTCGAAAGGCGATAACGAAGGCGTGCTTGGGCTGCGACGCCGAGCTTTGTGTTGGGAATCGTGCCGACCGGTACCCCGTCCGTTCCGAGACTGCAGTGCGGATCGCCAGCCAGAGCATCAAAAACAGTACAAGGCGTTCCGATTGCCGTAATTTGCGGACCGGCACCCAGCAGCAGATCCATCCGGCCTGAGATGCGGTGGCCATACATGCCCTGAATAACGTGCGAGTGAAATGCCGTGCCCACTACTGAGAAATCGAAATCCTGATAGCCATAAACAGCAGCAATCTGAGTATGGGAGGTGAGGATGCGGTTGTAGCCGCCTTGGGCAGTAAATTGCGAACTGCCGATGAAAGCTGCGCCAGTAAAATCGTCCCCGTAGAAATGCGTAAATGAATATCCGCCAGTCGCCGTAATAGTCGATTTTGGACTCAGGCTCTCAGAAAGCTCCGCGAGGCTCACATTGACGATTCGTGGGGCCAAGCCGAAAGCTCCAGGGGAGCTTCCGCCCCATAAACCGCCGGGGACAGTGCCGATGCCGGCGGTACCGACCGAGCCAAGCGATCCATAGGAGGCTCCGAAGTTTCCTTCGGGCAGGTAGCTGAAGTTATCGCGTAAAGAAAGCTGGCCACGCTTCCATTCGATTTTTTGGCCGACTCCAAGACTCTGCAATTGGTGCCAGCCAATGCCACCCTTGTTGTAGTAGGCAGCGCCACCCATGTAATCGAGGGCGAGATCGTAGTGGCTCCACAACCTTCTCAGTTCCAAGGTACCGAGACCGCGTGTGATAGAACCGAAATCGCTGCCACCTACCGTATTGCCGATGTTTGTACTAGCGGATTCACTGAAAGTAGCGCCCGGCTGGAGATAGCTCAGTGGTGCGGCGTGCTCCTGCAGGGAGGGCAAATCCAAACCAGAGAGCGGCGGATTGTCGGTGATGGGCGTGGATGGAGTGCTCTCCTGGCCGTAAGCCGCGACCGGTTGCTGGGGCGCCGGCGACTCAGACGGCGGCGCGTTATCTTGCGCGCAGGCCCAGCCGAGCGCAAAGATCATCATGCCCAAAATGCCAACAATGTTACGTCTGTTCATCGCGGTTCCTTAGGGGACGACAATGGTGTCACCGGGCTTCAATTCAATATTCTGCTCCGGGCGATTTCCCTTGACGACTTCCTTGTAATTAAAAGGCAATTTCACTTGTTTGCCGTTTTGATTGCGCAGGAGGTAGATCGCTTTCGGATTCGCAAACTGAGTGAACCCGGCTTGCGCCAATGCCTGCAGCATGGTCATGTGCGGAAGCAGGGTCATGGGTCCGGTGTGCAGCACCTCGCCGGTGACAAAGACCCTTCTGCTATTCATGCCGGTGACGACTACAGTGACCCGAGGATCGGCGACGTACTTTTTCAGCTTTTCGGTAATCTCATCGCGCAACTGCAGCGGAGTAAGTCCGGCTGCAGTGATGTCGTTAAGCAGCGGCATGGAAATCTTGCCGTCGGGGCGAACGGGGAGCGTCTCGGAGAGATCGGGCTCTTTCCACACGGAAATATGCAGCGTGTCATCCGCTCCGATAACGTAGTCTGAAGGCACGTTGGAAGACTGAGCCTCATCGGGGGACTTGGCGCTTGCACTTTCGGTTTTCACAGGGGTCGCAGCGGCGGGCTTAGTCCCGCCCGTTTGCGACCGCAGAGTCGTCGCAGCCAAACCCATCCACAGCAAAAATGCGAGATGGATCACTTTCTTCATAGACGATCACTCTCCATGCACTTTCTATGCTCCATATCCCTCCAATCCGATTTGCTTCAGCTTGTAGAGCAGAGCCTTGTAGCTGATCTGCAATTCTGCGGCAGCTCGCCGCCGATTCCAGCGCGTGCGCGTCAGAACTTTGAGAATCAGTTCCTTTTCGGCTTCGTGGGAGGCAGCCTTGGAGGCGGCCTTTAGTGACACGGTTTTGCCATTACGCGGCGAAGGTGTTTTTTGCAGCAAGGCACGTAGTCCGCCCATGGCCAGATGCTCGTCTCCGAGTGCGACGAGAACGCGGGCGGCAGCTTCCAGTTCGTGCAAGTTTCCGGGCCACGAATAGTCCTGAAACAGGCGACGCGTTTCCTTGCTTAAAGTAGGAATAGGCCGGCGGAATTCTTGCGCATATTTGGCCAGGAACTGCTCCATAAGAACGGGAATGTCTTCTTTGCGTTGCCGAAGCGGCGGCAAGCGCAGACATAATCCGCTGATGCGGTAATAAAGATCTTCGCGTAAGCGGCGGGCTTTGACTTCGAGTTCAAGGTCGAGAGCGCTGCCGCAGATAAATCTGGGATTCAATGAGCCGTGGCCATTGGCGGGCCGGGGAGAAAGGACGCTATGGAGGTACGATTGGCAGTCGGAATTCAGGTCGGCCAATTCCTCGAGGAAAATCGTGCCCGCCGAATCGCCATTTTCACCGGAGAGTTTCTGCAGATCTTGCGGCTTCAGGGTGGAACACAGGAGACGGCGGAAGGGTTGCGCGCTGCGGCGTGAAAGGTCATGAATGCGTCGCGCGGTGGCATGCTTGCCGGCGCCTCGCTCAGCGAGAAGCAGAACCGGTACCTCACTTTGGGCAAGCTCACGGATCACGGCCTCAACCGGGCGCATGCTTGCGCTGGTGCCTGCCACGAACTCGGTCATGAGCCCATCGATTGGCATCTCGGAAACGGTCAGCGGATTGCCCCAATCCAGGGATGGTTTTCCCATTTTTCCCCTTCCGTGCTTCAGCCTCATCGAACCCCAGTTAGCGGCTTGGCTGGATAAGAGCAAGAAACTGGCCGAACGGCCTGCCCGCACTCTCTTCCAACCGACAGATCACTGATCTTCTTAGGTTTCAATAGCTTATCGCGAAACTCGACGGTTCCGCAGGAGATCCCTTAGGCCTTGAACTGCCGTTTTCTTCATACCCTGATAGTAACAGTAGGAAAAACTTTTCTCATCTTTCACTAGGACTAGGCTCACCACTAAAGCCGATTGGCCCCCAACCCAGGTGCAGAGTAAAGTTCTTTTGAGTTTCCGTGTCGTTACCGTTGTAACCGAAGGAGACGTTACGAATGCGGGGGGAGAAGCCTTGGCCATCTCGCGGAGGTTGCCGAAGGCGATAACCGATGTTCGAATGACTGAAAAAAGTATCTCATGTTTCCCAATTCATGGCGGAGTGAAAAGCGGAATTTTTCCAAAAATTAATGTCGTTCTAAGCCCGCGATGCCTGATGTAAGCGGCTTTTCGCGCTTCTGCGCTTGACCCTCCTCGCACCTCGACGTTCGAACCCACCTGACATTGCGCGGGTGGTGCTTTATTTTGCAGCCTCGCTGGTCGTGGGGTGCAGAAAGTAGAAATCAAGATGCTGTTCACATTAGTAACAACGTTGGACGTCAGCTCTTCACCACGCCCTAATGGCCGGTTGTTCCTCCAGCAGTGAAAGGAAACGCGCCGCTCAGAACCCTCCTAGATGCTCGGCTCCCACTAAACTCCCGCTACGTCGATCTCGATTTCTGATTTGCGGCGACTCGGACATTCACATTTCGCAATTTGCGGACGCCCCACATTCGGACTTCGTTCTGCGATTGCTTCATGCGGGTCGCCTCGGCTTGCCATGCTTGAGCACCCATCTGCACCGGATCCCACGGACTCGAGAGCGGGGGCGTGTAGCTCAAATCGAGATCATTCAGTGATTCGACCGTCATTTTGTGAAAGAGCGCCGTCGCAAAAATGTCGATTCGCTTCGATACTTCAGAGTCCTTGTGGCCAAGCAATTGTGCTCCTAGCAGTTGGCCGCTGTGACGATCGCCTGTAATCGGTACATGCAGTTCCTGGGCACCGGGATAATAGGCTTTGTGATCGCACGCTGTCTTTTCGATCGTAATTGGACAAAAGCCGGCCTTGATCGCTTCCCTGTCTCTCAATCCAGTGTGTGCAACGAACAAATCGAAGATCTTTACAACTTGGGTTCCGAGTGAGCCTTCAAAACTCGCGATTTCGCCCAAGAACGTTTTCGGCCGCAGTGCGCCCCGGCTTGTGAGATGTTGTTCCGAGCGGGAGATACGTATTGCGATTCAGGAGTCGATGCCAAGTCTCTACGCAATCGCCCGCGGCATAAATATCGTTCACATTCGTTTGCATGAGGCGGTTCACGCAAAGTGCACCTTTGACTCCCGTCTCGATGCTGGCGGCTGCGCCTCGTTCGCTATTCGGTTGTACTCCCACCGCTACAAGGACGAGATCTGCTGTTGCCCTGAAGTCCTGAGAACCAGCGACCATCAAGCCGTCGCCCTCCCGTTTGATCGAAAAAGCTTCAACTCGGTTATGAACCTCGACGCCGCATTGGCAGAACCGAAGCGGTCCTCAGTGAAGCCGAGTAACCGTCACAGTAACCGTATCAAAACCATGGGCCTTTGCCGAAGCTTATTCATTCAACCTCTTTGCTATCGGGCAATGCCTGCAATGTTCGTGCTCAGGTGAGGCATAATCGCCTAGATGGAGTGGTCGTATGAAGATGAATTGTGGTTTCAAGGCGCGAGTCCTCCTCCCGTTGGTAACACTCTTGGTTCTTGGGGCGTTAGTTGCAAAGAAGCAAACACGTCCGCGACTCCGAGGGGTCAAACGCTCGTGGGTGCTGGCTCAACGTTCACGTCCGTGCTCTTCAACCATTGGTTTGACGAATATCAGAAACAACACCCCGAGGTTGTTATCAACTACCGTGCGGTAGGCAGTGGCGAGGGAGTTCGGCGCTTCATTGGCAAAGGTGTCAATCCAGAGGAGTTTGTCGATTTCGGAGCGAGCGATGCAGCGATGCAGGACGATGAAATTCCTGAAGTGAAGGATGGAGTAACTGGTTCCGCATCGCGGGGTTGGATATTCACCTGAGTTTCATTGACAAGGACCATTCCGGCACTCCATACTCTCGCCTAAGCATTACAAATCAGCTTTGCTGATCTGGACCATCGGCGCGCTGTCTCGGCTCTGCTGGCCATGGGCTTGAGTCTTTCCCCCCCACAAAACAACCAAAACTCGACTCCAGGAGGATCGTGTGTCGACACCTGCAATTCCCCGCTTGCGGATAGCTGTCACCCGGACCGCTCTAGTTGCCGCGATAGCGCTCGTGGTTGCTGGATACATTGTCACCTTATCTCCATTCCACAGCCAAAATGCACATGCGATCAATAGCGCCAGCAATAGACCTCGGAGTTCCGTTCTCAATGCCGAACAGTGTAGGCGCGTTCGCGCCAGCCTCTACGCGCTGCCGCTCGCGTTCGAGGCAAATCAAGGCCAGACTGATCCCGCAGTGAAGTACATGGCGCGGGGAAACGGATATTCGGTATTCCTGACCGCGAATGATGCGGTGTTTGCGATTCCTTCCACTGAAAACGCTGGCGAGCTACCCTCGCGCACGCTTAGCGCGCACACGCGGCCGCGAGCCCCGAAAAAACTTCAGAACGCAGCTATCGATATGGGTCTGGTCGGCGGAAACGTCGGCCCGGGAATCGTCGCCGACAATCAACTCGCCGGAATCGTGAACTACTACGTAGGAAGTGATTCGAAGAACTGGCACACCGGTGTGAAGCAGTACTCGTCAATTTCGTACCGCGATGTGTATCCCGGTGTAAACATGGTGTTTCACGGTTCCCAGCGGCAACTGGAGTTTGACTTCGTGGTCAGCCCCGGTGCCGATCCGAAGGTAATCGAATTGGGGTTCAAAGGCGCACGCGAGCTGGGTACCGATGTTTCCGGTAACCTTGTGCTGAATTCATCGGCAGGAGCCGTGGTGCTGCACAAGCCAGTCGCGTACCAGGAGAAGGATGGGAAACGTGAGATGGTTGACGCGGTATTCCAGGTTAACAATAGAAACGAGGTGGCGCTCAGCATTGGCCGCTACGACCGCTCGCGGAAGTTGGTGATTGATCCGTCCTTGACGTATTCGACGTACCTCGGCGGAACTGCGGAGGACGATGTGTTTGGGATCGCAAGCGACAGCAGCGGAAATGCCTATGTAACCGGGCAGACAGCATCGATAGACTTTCCATATGCGACAGGCGCGAACGCAGGCGGGCTCGACGCTTTTATAAGCAAGATCACACCGGATGGATCGAGCCTCGCATATTCCGCGTACATCGGCGGGGCCGGCAATGACAGCGGAAACGCCATTGCAGTTGACCCTTCGCTCAATGTATTCGTTGCCGGAGGAACGACAAGCACGAACTTTCCCACTCAGAACCCTCTGCAACCGGCCTCCGGGGGCGGCGGCGATGCATTCGTTCTCGAACTGGCATCCAACGGTGCTTCTATGGTTTTTAGCACGTATTTGGGTGGGGGTGGCGACGATATTGCGAATGGAATCGCGATTGACACCACCGGTGTGTACGTTGTGGGCTCGACCGCTTCGACGAATTTTCCCGTTCAGAATAGTGGCGCATTTCAAGCAACTATCCATGGTACTTCTAACGGCTTTGTGACGAAGCTGAATACCTCAGGAACCACATTGGCCTATTCGACGTATCTTGGCGGTGGATCGAATGACCTCGCATCCGCAGTTGCAGTCGATGGTGCCGGGGATGCCTATGTTACGGGCGTTACCGTGAATGCTAACTTTCCCACAACTCCTGGCGCTTTTCAAACAAATTGTGGGACGGACGGGACCTGCAACGGAGGTTTGGAAGATGCATTTGTGACGGTGTTCAATCCGTCGGGTTCACAGCCGATCTACTCGACCTTTGTGGGAGGCGAAAAAAACGATCGAGGTCTGGCTATTGCAGTTGACAGTTCGAAAGACGCTTACGTTACCGGCTTAACGCAGTCCCAGCTGTTTCCATTGAAATCCGCACTACAGAGTTTCTTCGCCGGTGGCAATCAAGACGCGTTTGTGACGGAATTGAATCCCAGCGGAAACTTCCTGATCTACTCGACATTTCTGGGCGGTTCGGGCGATGATGCCGGCGCCGGTATCGCCGTTGACGGAAGCAAGAATGCTTATGTAATTGGGCAAACAACCTCGACGAACTTCCCGATGCAGGCTGCTACTCAGCCGACATCAGGCGGTGGGAGGGATGCCTTCGTCACTGAAATCGGCACGTCTGGCTCTTCTCTAGCGTTCTCGACTTATCTCGGCGGTGCCTCCGACGAAAATACAAATGCCGGCAGCGGAAACCTCGGTCCCCTTGGCGCCATTGCCGTAGATGGTTCCGGCGCCCATATCTATGTCGTGGGCAATACTTCCTCTTCAGGATTTCCAACGGTGAGTCCCCTGCAGGGCGGCTATGGAGGAAGTACAGACGGCTTCGTGGCGAAATATGCCACTGACGTTTCGAGTGCCGATTTTACTGTAGCAAATGGGCCCCTCTCGGCTACCTCGGGACCCGCCGGGGTATCCGCCATTTCGACAATCACGGTCGGCTCCAAGAATGGCTTCAATTCAGCCGTGCAACTCCAATGCACAGTTACGCCATTTGTTACGAATGGGCCAACTTGCAGTTTCATGCATCTGAGCAGTGGCAGCCTAACACCGCCCGCCAACGGAACGGCTACGGCAACACTCAACGTCGCGACTACGGCAGCGAGTGCGGTGCTGAAGCATTCCGTGGACCGTCCGCACGTTGGCGTCATCTACGCTCTCTTCTTGGCCGTTTTCGGCCTGACCTTGTTGGATGTTGGCGCCTACCCCCGACGCAGGAAGTTTATAAGGCTTGCGATTATTGGATTAGTTCTAATTTCTCTGCTCTTGCTTCCTTCTTGCAGTGGTAATGGCCGAGGTGCTGGCGCTGTCGGCGCTGGAACACCTGCTGGCACTTACGCCATCACTGTTACTGGCACGAGCGGTAACACAGCGGTAACGGGATTGCCAGCCCTCGCGCTGGCAGTTAATTAGAAGACTATCGCGACTGCCGCAACGAGTGTCGCTGTCTTTGCGTTGGAGGGAAGCATTGCGATCCTTTCGGGAGACAGCGCGTTGGGCTGCGGTTGCGCCGTGGCTAAGGCGAGTTTTTCAGAACCGCGCAACGGCATCGTATCTGGAAATCCGCGCTGTCGACGTAAATGACCCGATCCGAGGCAAGGAATGCCATAGCTTTGGCGGCCTCGAAGGGTTGAGCATTGCGACCGACGAGCAGTCCAACAAGGTGATAGTGAAGGTTCTTCAGATTGGCGGCTTGGAGCCTTGATCGATGAATTCAGTGAACAACCTCAACGAAAACCGTTCTCGCAGTCGCGCGGTACGCAGAGAACGCCGTCCAATGGAAAACCCAGTGATGTAAGAAAAATGTAGCCCTGCGCTTTGCGGTGCGCCCTGTTTAAGATCTCAACGATTCATCGGTTGAAAAGATCTGGGCTTGAGGTGGCACTTCGAAATAAGATGCGGGGACAGTCGACATTGACTCTCCCCGCCTTGGGCGTATCAATTGGAAGCTGGTATGTTTTGACCCAGATGCCCGCCGTTCAGAGCGACGCTCTAGTCGTCGTCGTCGTCGCGAGGAGCCGCTGTCCGTACCACTTTCGTGGCTGCTTCGTACAGTTTCTCCTGTTCTTTCTTGTACTCAGGAGAATTCAGACGATTCTCCTTTTCCGCGCTGTTGTGGAGTTCGTCGGCCTGGGCCGAAAGGCGAATCAGAGCTCCCAGCCGGTGGCTGTCGCGGTCCGGCGCCATTGTGTTCAAAGCCGACGCCAGTGTCCAGATCCGCTTTCCTTCGACCGTGGGCAGATACTTCACCATCGGGGCGAACTGAACCTTGCCGGAGGTGATCCCGTTGTATTTCGACTGGAACATGTCGCGGAGGTCAGTCGCCAACAGATCGCCGAGGTTGCCTGCAGGCAGCCCCAGCAGCAGCTCTTCCGTCTTCACGATGGACGCCGTGCTGTAGTGCCTGGTCGCAATGTATCCCGGCTTGGCAAACGGACTGATCACCAGCAACGGTGTACGATGCGGGTGAATGTGATCCAGAGACGACTGTGCATCGTCAAAGGTCACAAAGATCGCAGTCCCTATGTTTGAGGTGTACTCGTAGTAGATCGGGCTGGTCATGATGTGCTGAATGACCATGCCGAGAGCCACATCTGCGTCCGCCACTTCCTCCAGCGGCGTATTCGTAAACAGGTTTGCGTTCGGCGCCTGGATCGAGCCGGTGTGGTCGTTCGGCTGATACAGGTAGATGAACTTCGGCAACGTGCCATTCAGGATCATGCGATCGAAGTCGTTCATGAACTCCTGCGCACGCCGCTGATCGGAGATGTTGAAATTGTACCCAGGATAGTTGACGTCAAGCCGCGGTTCGCCGTTCGCATTGTTCGTACCGAGAATCGACAGAATCGGCATGGACATGAAGTAAGACTGGCCCAGTCCACTGACGGCGGTCGTAGTGTCTCCCAGATTCACCAGCGGGTTGGTGCGCGTGAAGTTATCCGCCTGCAACTGTGGAAGACCGGCGTTTCCGCTGTTGGGGTCGTTCAATGTTGTCGGCTTGCTGGTTCCAGTGTCGGTGCCCACAATCCGAACCAGAGCACCGTAATCTTTGAAGCTGACATTATGACGAGCCGCATTGTTGAAGATATAGCCGGCTTCCGGGTAATCCTCAGGCTCGAAGTTCTTGTTGACCAGAAGGCCGCGGCCAGACTTCACCAGCAGAGTTTTCTCCGTGTAATCGCTGACGGTTCCAGAAGCCGCGAATTGATGGCCTGCATCGCTTTCCTCCGAATCCGAGTAGTAGTTCACCGCAGTGGCGAACTTGCCGGACAGAGCCTGCAGGTTCAGCGATACACCGGTGAATTGCCCGTTCGTGTAGGCCGATCCATCCGTATTGCTAAAGGAAGTTCCGGCGAAATTGCCGAATTGAGTGGAAAGGTTACCCAGCATCGAATCAAACGTCTTGTTCTCGTGCAGGATGAAGATCACATGCTTGATCCTCGGCGAACCCGCTGTTCCGCCGATCGGCACGACAGTCTTGTCGATGGTGCCACTGTTTATTGCGTAGTTGTTCCCCAGCACCGTGGTGTTATCGAGCGTAAGCGAGGTCAAGTCAACCTGCTGCAACGATCCGAAAATGTAATTGCTATCGGTGCTCGGATCGGACTGCAGGCCGCTCGGAGGAGGCGTGCCAGTCGAGGTATTGATGTTGGGATTAATGTCCTCGCCGACTCCCTTCGCGTTGGCGATGTAGAGATAGTGCCCGTCCGGGCTGACAGTTACCGCCGTTGGATACCAGCCTGTCGGAATGCGTCCAAGAAGGGCTGGGGCGGTCGGATTGGTGACATCAAGCACCGCGACCGAGTTGATTCCAGCTTCCGCGACATAGAGCCGGGTGTTGTCCGGAGAGACAGTTAGCGCGTTGGGATACGCTCCGTGAACTGCAGGGGCTACGCCGGCTACGGAGATTGGAGTCAGGTTAAAGTCGGGCAGTTTCGACCCTCCCTTCGTCGCCAGCGAAATCATCGCTAATGCATCGCTGTTCGACTTGGCGACGAAGAGCACATCCGGGTTGCCGCGAACGATCACTGTCGCCGAGGGATGTGTATCACCGACAGACTTGACAGCGTCCAGCTTGTGGCCCAAATACTTGGAATTTCCCAAGGTAAGATCGCTCCCGGAGTTCGTGTACAGAATTGATACTGAGGACGTTTTGGGGTTCGCTCCAGTCGTGTTCGTAACCGGCACATAGAAGCCATCAGGAGAGTTCTGCCCAGTCGTTGCGAGCGCAGTCAGCAGACCACTCTGGTCAAAGGTCGGATTCTTGAAGGCGTAGTCCGTGATGCCCCAGTTCGAAACGACGACCCGCTGCGCATCGCTTGAAAGCGAAACAGAGTAGGGGAAGTACCCTACGCGTACTTGGTTCACGACTGAGAACGTTCTGGTGCTAACAACCGCGATGCTGTTATCGCCATTACAGGCAACATACAAGAAACGTCCATCGAAACTCAGGAAAGAACCTGCGGGGAACGTAATCGCCCCTCCCGAGGTGCGGCTAAACCCCGAGGGTGCTGGCGGCAGGTTTCCATTCGAATCAGCCGTATTCATCGCTGCCCCTGGAGCATAATGGGACACAAAACCATCGGTGCCGGTGTGGTTGAAGGGAGGAATTACAATGTGCGACGGCGTTCCCACCGTGATCTGACCGGTTGTGGATACGCTGAAGATCTTGACATCGTTGTCTCCCCCACCAGACGCCCATACGGTGTAAGGACCCGTGCCTGTAACCTGCAATCCGACAAAAAATTTCCCAGCAACATTAGTTTGAGAGACAACAGTCATCGAACTGGTGTCGATAACCGAGATCGAGTATCCGCCAAGGTTCACGCCCGGGTTTTGGGAAGAGGCAAATCCTGATTCGCGTTCGTCGTCATTGGTTGTGATCAGGAATTTGCCGTCTGGAGTCACGGCAACTCCGAGAGGATTCATGCCGATCTGAATGCTGGTTCCTGCAGGAGCGACTTTCCGTCCGTTTGGCAGGACACCGGCATAGTAGCTGCCAAACTTGTTCGGCCCGGCAAAGAGTTCAGCCGAAGAATACACGCCTCCGGCCACCGTTTCGGAGCTGTTGTACACCGGGGCGGTGACTGTGCCCCAATTCAGGTTAGTGATCTGTGCATGAGCGGTGAGCCCGATTCCAAACAAGAACGCCGCGATGGCCGACTTCGTCCCCCTGAACCGCAGTGCCGGGAACCCGAAGGACGACGACTTCGAGTCGTTCTTTGTACCTTGGGAATGCATGCGATGTCTCCTTTAGACGTAGATCAACAAATTCGGGACAACAACGCCCGAATGCGAGTGGTTTCTTGGTCGGAAGCAGGATGCGCAGCTTTTGCTACGTGGGTGTTAAAGGCATGTGAACTGATGATTAAAGTTCGCCAGATGTATTAGAAAATCGAAATCTGGAAATGAAGTGGAAGTTAACTGAAGCTTACGGTTGTACTGGACGATTGCCTCGCTAAAAAAGATTTCAGCTGACTTCCGCGTCTCGATCAGTAATGCTCCAGGGCAGAAACGCTGATCCAATCGCCGGCTTCTCATTAATGCTCGTCTCCCATCATCCAAAGGTCTCCGCCGCAAATAGGGATAGATTTTCGGACTTGGATTATGAGAGACGGTCAGCGGTTCGCCGAAGAGCTCAATTGGCCGGCTGGCTTAGGGAGCGAAGGCAGCAAAGGCCTATTGGATCTCATAAAACAGAATCCTGGAACAATCGGTTACGTGGAACTGAGCTATGCAAGGCAAAATGGAGTGCCGGTTGCTTCCGTTGAGAATCGCGCGGGTCAGTTCGTACAACCCACGCCAGCGGCAGCATCGGCGGCGATAAGTTCGTTCCGTGATGCCTTGGAAAACGATGTCCGCACACCGAGTGTCGACCCTCCAGCAACTGCGAAAGATGCGTATTCCATTTCAGGACTGACATTCATTCTGCTCTGGAAAGACCGTCAAGCAGCAGATCGGCTGCGGGCGGTGGAGGATTTCATTAGCTATGCCATTTCCTCGGGCCAGGATTCAGCCGAAGAACTTTCGTATGCAAAATTGCCCGATGCAGTTCAGAAGCATGCGGAAACTCTGCTGGGTGAATTAACGTCCAATGGACAACCTCTTAGGTAAGAACATGGTGTGTGCAGTACACGTTCTTTTTGCGCGTCACCGGGACGCCAGGTGAGATGCTTTTTCTTCGCTTTAGCTCAGAAAGCCTACCCACGCGGGCGGTGGACCTTTAGGCCCGATGTGTCCGAGAAAGCATGAATGAGATGCTAAAAAGAATCTTGTTTACTTGAAAACCTTGAAAGGGCAGGCGATCTATGTTCGCGCCGATTTGGCCCTTCTCAAGTAACAGCCCAAGGACAAATGCGGAGACGAACAATTTTTGTCGTTGAAGATGATCTCGATGATGCACGGCTAATTCGCTATCACTTGGGAGCTGCGGGTTTCGGTGTCGCATTTTTCCTTGATGGAAATTCGGTAGTATCAGAGGCAAGCGACTTTGGCCGAAGCTCTTTGTTCTCGATGTCATACCCCCAGGCTCCGAGGGTTTTTGACGTCTGTCGGGCAATCAGGGAAGTATCCTCGTTGGCTCGAGTCCCTATCATTTTTTTTGTTCTCACAGCCCGAGGCGGTGAACAGGACCGCATTCGGGGATTAGAAATTGGCGCGGACGATTATCTTTCGAAACCGTTCAGCCCGCGAGAGCTGGTGGCTAGAGTAAAAACAGTGCTGCGACGTTACTCCCGGCTGCGCTCACTCCCGATTCGAGTGGGCGACGTCGAACTCGACGCGAGGGCATTAACCCTCACTGTTCGTGGCAAGGAACATCCCACCACCATAACAGAGCTACGGCTATTAGATCGCTTCATCCGCAATATTGGACATGTCTTGAGCTGCCAGGAACTTGTTGATTACGTTTGGGAAGAAACGAGCGATGTGAACACGCACGCGGTAGATGTTCACGTCCAACGTACTCGAGAGAAGATAGAAGAAGATCCTGCCAACCCAGTTTATTTAAAGACAGTTCGAGGCCGGGGCTATCGGTTCGATGGGCGCCCTCGGTAAGCGCCTTGCTGAAACAATGGCGAGGGGCGGAGAGCACAACAAGTCGCAGGCACGCTGCAATTTCCCAGCACCGTAAACGCATTCCGGTCAATCCCCGTTCTGGAATAGTCAGCTCAAGTTCATCAATTCTTGGGTAAACCTTTGCAGCAGGTTTTAGCTGGTAGCGGGTTCAAAACCCCCTGTTGTTGCAAGGATCCGAGGAACACGCTGGAGAGGTCTACGTTCAGCCAAAGCAGCTGACCGCCGCTTGCCTGGTAGATGGCCACATCAAACTCCGTGGTCACCGGGCTGGTTGTAATTCGAAATGGATTCGGCGTTGGATTTGTCGATGACATTGTGTAACGTCCAGGATTGCTCGCATCCGCAAGAGGAGCACCGCTAAATTTAGCCCCGCTATTCGTGACCTGAGCGTTGAGGGTTAAGAACGGATCGCTAACAAGTCCCGTACCGGATAGTATTAAGTTTTTTACGTTACCCTGTCCTATAAAATCAAATTCACCGGAACCTGTTAAGAAGGCAAAAGCTTGGCCTCCCAACACATACTTACCAGTAAAGTTGGCAACCGATGTGTCGGTCTGTGCAACTACAACTCCGATGCCGCCCGACAAAGAGGGGTCCATACCGGCAAGAACGGCGCCCCCTAATCCAGTTGATGTATTGTTTGGATCGCTCAAGTTCAAATTCGGGTCTGTTAGATACATCCCCAGTACGCTTAAGTCTCCCAGACTACCAGCAGCAATGGTCAGGTTGCCATATCCGTTGCTAGCAATGGAGTAGTTGCCGGAGATGGGTGAGTCGGGGACTTGGAATCCGTTACTCAACTCGTTTTCATCCGCGACACCCGTAAATGTGCCGGACGGACTGTCGGTCGCAAACATTCCAGCTGCGGCGAACTGGCTAAACGTATTTCCGGCAATTCCGAATACCGAGCTTCCAACTGAGGCGTTAGTGGCAGCCGTAGCATTGACTCCCTGGCCGAAGGCTGAACCGATGGCCGTGTCGGAGCTGGCGCTTCCGTTATTCTGACTATCCACGTCAATGATTCTTAAAACCTCGGGTCCTACGATGTAATAGTTGAGTACGACGGGTGAAGTGAAACCCACCAGTGTTGTGTAGTTCATCGTGCTGTTGATGGTACCCCGACCGAAAGAATCCGGAGTCGACAGCGTTCCTGTAAGGGATGACCCAGTGGTGATTGTCCCGGTCGCGGCGTCATTCGTATCAAGAACGCCGTTTTGCAAAGAAGTCCCGCCGCTGATTGTGAACACACCACCGAAGGCGACCGGTGAAAAGTTCGGATCCAGTCCTGTCATTGCGAAAGCAAACCCTCCATTCAGCGTTGTCGGAAGAGTCTGCAAATCCATGCTGCCGCTAGAAGTCGCGGTCCCGTCAAATTGAGTAATCAGCGCATGATTAACATTCGCGAATTGTATCCCAAGGGTTTCGGTTCCCCCGACGCCCAGAGATAGATTATCAGTGTTCAGAACCAGGGTCCCCTGTCCAGTCGTTGAATTCACTTGCAACGTTCCTCCACTGATCATGTCACCGGAAGGTTCCGGCGATGCGATACCAAACCCTCCGTCGTTATAATCCTGTTCTCCAGCCACGACATTGCCAGCGGTATCAATTTGGACTGCGCCAACTAAGGCATAAAAACTCGCAGTGTTAACCTCTTCGCCATTAAGCGAGAACACGTAAGTTTTGAAGGGGAACGTGTTCGTGAGATCAAAGTCGGCTGGCGCCGGTCCTCCTGCGATGCTGGCCGTGATGATGTACGGTCCACCAGCTGTCCCATTTGCTGAGAACGCACTCGAGGTTGCCATGCCGCTGGCATCAGTTATATCGGTTTCAGTAGTGGTTCCGTTCGAGAACGTACCACTTGCGGAACTGGCAGGAGCGCTGAAAGTCACTGGGACGCCACTCACCGGATTCAAAAAGCCATCAAATACGGTAGCGACCAGCGGCGCTGAAAAAGCGCTGCCAATGACCGCTTTTTGTGGCGTGCCGCTTGTGGCTGTAATTGTTACTGCTGAACCCGATAGGTTTGTGAGGTTGAATGTGGCTGGCGTTGACGCTCCCGCGACCGTCGCCGTTACATCATTGGTGCCCGCTATTGCATTCGCGGTGAACAGGGGTGAAGTTGCCACCCCGTTTGCGTCAGTACTTGCGCCAGTCGTATTCGTGCCAGTATCTGCGAACGTCCCACTGGCGCCGCTCGCTGGAGCAGTAAAGGCCACCATCGCGAACTGTACCGGATTCTGTCCGCTGTCTACGACCTTGACTACCAATGGCGCGGCATACGTAGTGTTAATCCCAGCGCTTTGAGCGATTCCGCCGGTGGCTAACACGGAAGCGGGTGCTCCGGTTGTGTTCGTTAGGCTGAAGGAAATGCTGGTTTCCACTCCCTGGGCCGCAGCCGTCACGCTGTATGCCCCAACGGTTCCATTAGCAATGAAAGAGGCCGAGGTTGCCACACCGTTCGCGTCCGTCGTTGCCGTTGTCCTTCTGGTACCGGTATCGACAAATTTGCCGCTCGCTCCCGTTGTAGGAGCGGCAAAACTCACAACCACGCCTGAGGTGGGCAATCCACTCGTAGTCACCGTCACTACCAGAGGTGCTGCGAACGCCCCATTAATCGTGTGGCTTTGCGGGGTTCCGCTCGTCGCGGAAACCAGTTCGCCCTGTAATGGAACGTTGGGAGCTTTCGTTGAGCAGCTCACCGCCCCTATCAAGAACATTGCGAGAACGATAGTCGACGATAGTTTCTGATTCATTCCTTGTCCTGCTTTTGCAGAGAATTCTTCGTGCCACGCTATCGCGTTTTGGGCGCCGCCGGAGTTCCGTGCACATTCCAGATGAAAAGTAAAATGGCGGTACAAGGCCAACGGGCTATCGTGAAGTCGGCGATTCACTGGGCTCCGTCAATGGGATGTCTCTGTCCAGAATTTGCTCCGACGGCGGATCGTGAGCCCTGTTCAGCCTGCCCATTCGGTATCTGCCCGGCTCTAAAAGCCGGCTGATTAGGAGTCGTCAACAGGACACCGCGATCGGTGCTCGGATCATAAACAAACTGCCACTCGTTATAGTGGTTCTTTCCATCAAATTCCCTGATCGTTGTTCGTTTGCTCAGGCTCGCAACACCGACCATTGGACCGCCGGAAAACTTCTGCGTCGGCGGTGCCGGAGGAGCTGAACTCGTGCCCGATACACTCGATTGGTTCTGATTGGGCGGCGCCGCCTCGGAACTCTCACCGTCGGACGATGATGGCTGAGGCTCCGAGCCTTCGCTCCCCACGGACGTTCCAGCGGCTTCGCCCGAAGCATCAGGTGCTTTCGAGGAGCTACCCTGTCGTCGGACCATCGTGGGTGCGGTGATAGCTCCCGCGAGAGCTTGCGAGCTCGCTAAATCCATGAGCCGAAGAACCTTGAAGTCCTTCCCAGAAATCGGATCCTTGTAACGCTTTCGCAAGAACCTTTTATTGTTCGTGTTTTCGAGCTCTTCGATGCTGTTTGGATATCGCCCAAACGCCTTGATGAATTTACGCACGGCTCGTGAGTACTGTACGCCTCGATGGATCAGCTCCTCTTCCCGGTCTCGTCTGATTTGAAACTCGAGCCCTTGAATCGCTACCGTAAACCCAATCGAAAGCACCGCAAAAGCGAGGAGTAGGACAAGGAGGATGTAGCCACTCTCTCCATTGCGAAGCCGTCGAGGACCACGCCTCATTATCGAACGCTCCCATCCAGGTGCGGTTGATTCGTTTCTATCGCCTTTGTAGTCCGGTGATTCTGCTGACTCGCGTCGGGCAACGCCCGGAGCTCGTGCTGAATCCACTCCAACTCCGTTTTGCTTCGGATCATTGCGTTGAATTCTTCCGGAGTTCTGTAGGCTACGACCGTTCCTTTTAAGGGCACGGATTCCCGCAGCTTCTGCTTCGCGGTCAACGGTGTTTTCGATTCAAAAGTCGCATCCTGAAGGCGAAAGTGCTTGGCTTGAATCTTTCGCAGCCAGTCGACCGGTTCAAGCAGAGCGACATTCCTGAGGAATTCGGGTTTTACGTAGTTTGCCCGTTCCTCTTCCGGCACCAGAAAAGATTGCGCCATCCAAGTAGGCCAATCGCCCCACGGGTCGATCGTATCCAATACCTGAATTCGGGAGTCGACTGCTGAAGCGAGAATCGCGATGCTAGCACCGGATCCCTGGGAGAACAAGCCCACGCGGCGAATGTCGAGATCATCTCTTGAATCCAGATAATCCAGGATCATTTGCACATCGTGGGCGGTAGTGGCCAGACATTCCTGCAGTTCGCTGACGAACCACTCGCGCATGGGACGGTCATGGTAACGGTGTCCCGTTAGTGCAGAGACGAAGCCGACAGCGGCAAAGCCATCCTTCGTAACGGATTGTTGCCAGCTTTCATCCTTGAAAGTCTCTTCATCCGATGGGTAGCCATAAAGATAGAGAATGACCGGTGGCTTTTCGATTTGTTTAGGCTTTAGTACATACAAATCGATGGGATCGCCCCACCTCCATTGCAACTGCAGTAATTCAACTGTGTATGCCGGATGCTCACTGAGGTATGCACGGATCGGCTGCAGTGGCCTGAGGTTGGTGCCGTTCAGTGACGGTGTAGACCAATCCTCTTTCACACCCATAAAGCGTCGGTCGGCCGGATCAGCGATCGGCGGTAACGCCCGAATTAATTGCGCAGAAGCGATTTGCACAACAAGCGGGAAAAAGAAAAGAAGAAATTTCGGAATGAATCGCAACGACCGACACAGACGGTACATCCATTGCCCCCCGACCAAAAAAGTAGCCGCAAGAGTTCCGGGCGAGTCGCTTTCACGGCTCGCCCGGCATTCGCTGAATCAAACAGTTTTGTTTACGGGCCTACTACGCAACCCGTTGCGCGCATCACGAGTTTTGTTGAGGTGTCGCCGGCAGCCAGGATGCAGCCACCTTCTTCCCCGCCTTTTTCCGTTGTGTTGTTGGGCACGACACTTGACTGTGTGTAATGGGAACGAAGGAGCTGGAGGCCCTTATCCGGAGCTGAGGGCGCAGCCGGAACGAAATCCGGAACCTTGGAAACAACGCTAGCCTGCGTGCTGGTGACCAACGCTTTGGCGTTCGTCAATGCCGCTCCATCGCCGACTAGGCGAATCATAGCCCACTGCCGATAGCTACCATTGCGCAGATTGGGGAACGATTCTCCGCCCTTCCAAATCTGGGCTTCCGTGCACGGAAACCCTCCGGCGCAAGCTGCTGGCAGATCAGCGACTCCAGGCAGATTGCCCGGATTCGCGGCCTCACCCGGATCATAAGTCGATCCGTAGACGTGGAAAAGAGGATCGACACCGTTAATCGTGAGATAGGCGTAGTTGGCATTGCTGGCGATGCCACTCACATTGCCATAGCTGAAGAACGCGTATCCAATTCCGTCAACCCCAAAATTCGTGTTGGAATTTTTTACGAAGTTGACCTCTTCGCCGGTTCCGATCGGCTGATAGCGTTTGCCGCCAGCACCGCACGCTACGCCATTGACTGGTTCGATTCCAGTCAGACCAATCTCTTGGCTTGAGCCGTTGACAGTATCATAGTTGCCGCTGGAGTCTCGAGGTAAGCGCAAGGCACTGTACTCTGCGGTGTTCATAGTGCCGGAGAGTGGTTCGCGCGAGTAAACGTTGATGGCGGTAGCCGCGCCTCCACTAAAGACGCTGCCGCGGCAGTCTGCGCCAGAGAAAGCGGCCTGCAGTTGTTGGAGCGTAGCATCCTTGACATTCGCCAGGGCCCCTTGGCGATTCGTGATGAAGATCAGCGGGTAAGCGCCGACGTTAACCGTTGAGAAAGCAGGGGTAATTGCCGTGCCGGAGAAGGGGTCTTTCCCGCTGATATTGAACGCCAATGGATGGGCCGTCGAAGTACTGCCCGGATATGCGCTCACGAGATCGGTTCCTGCCAGGTGAGCGTAATTAGAGCCGAACGCTGGGCAGACGCCCGAAGCATTTACTCCAAGTCCCAAGCCGTTAACGCCGTCACTCCCGCCGCCAGCAGCCGAATTGATCCGGCACTGCGCGAACAAGGCGTCCTCCGGCCGAATTTCAGTTGATGCTACGCTGACACTTCTTCCAGTCGTGAACAAAGCCTGTACCGGCGCTGGTGGGGCCGTGTCGGCGCCCCAGATGGCCGCAGCAATCGAATTACTTGGGGCCGGGAACGGGCTGGGGCTGGTGACGACGCAGCGTGGACGCGCAAAGTAGCAGCGATTTCCCACAATACTATCCACCTTTATGTACGCCCAGACGTTGCAAGAAGTTGCGCAAGTTGGATCTGCATTCGCGTTATCCCAGACAATCCAGATGGCGCCGCCGTCAGTTACAGCTGGCTGGCCGAATGCGGGAAGCGTCGGGCGAGTGTCGGTAAGTGAAAAGGACCCATTGGTGTAGTGCCGGCAGCCGGCGGCTGAGCCTGTAGGACAGGCGCCATCCTTGTAGGTCCCGACTCCGAGAGCTTGCCAGGCACCTGACGCCCCGGCGATCATTACTTTAAGAGTTGCCTGGGCGCCTGCCCTGGGAGCCATAGCGGCAATTCCGGTCAGCAGAATGACTGTACACAGGAATTTCATTCTCGACATAGCTTAGTCCTCTTTTCCGTGTTTGTAACAGCGTTGGAATGTGCGCGTACGCTTCCCCCTCACAAGGTACAGACGTCCGTCGAACGCGCATACTAGTGCCCTGTTCTAACGCCAACATTGCTGGAGGCGGAGGCAGAATAGTTTCCAAAAGTTACGCGTCTTTGACACGAATGTTAATATTTCGCGAATTTCGGGTCTGCTTTCGGATCCTCTTGTGGATAGGGCGAGTTAAGGTTGGCGCGGAATCTTCAAGGATTTTCACTTTCTATTAACACTCGGCGCACTGAACGCTGTGTAGAATTCGTGGTCGCTAACCAACGATCCTTAATCTAGATGATTTTCAGAGGTGCCGGTGGCAGGTGTGCGGATGCGTGCGTCTATTGCTCTCATTCTGCTGATTCTTCTTTCCTTGGCGGCGGATAGCCAGGAAGGGCAGAAAAGTAATGCCGCAATAACGGGCATGGTGACGGACCAGACTCAGGCCGTCGTTACCGGCGCTCATGTAACTCTGACGAACACGGCCGGCCTCAAGCAAGAAAAGCAAACTGACGACAAAGGATCTTATTCCTTTACTGGGCTGGCGCCTGGAACCTACAGCGTGTCCGTGTCGGCCCCCAACTTTGAAACAAAAGTGCTCGACAATATTTCGCTGACCGCAGGGCAAGAGTTGAACTTTGAGGTTTCGATTGAACCCGAAAAAGCGAAAACAGAAGTCAACGTTGAATCTGGTGGAGTGGGGCAGGTAGAGGTCGAGAATGCCACTGTTTCTGGCACGATTACTCAACAGGAAGTAGTCAAGGTGGGTCTTAATGGCCGGAATTTCACGCAGCTCATCGCGTTAGCGCCCGGCGTGAGCAATCAGACAGGTCAGGATGAGGCCAAGGTCGGCGTAGTCGGCAGCGTTAAGTACAGCGTGAATGGCGGCCGCGTCGAATACAACACTTTCGAGGTCGATGGCAGCGATGTGCTCAACACCGGACTGAACGGCGCTGCCAGCACCTTGATGGTTTACCCGAGCCTGGACGCAATCCAGGAGGTCAAAGTGCTGACCTCCAATTATGGCGCGCAATTTGGGCGTACAGCGTCAGGAACTGTTCAGGTCACAACCAAGTCCGGGGGTTCCGCCCTGCACGGCAATCTCTACGAGTTCATTCGGAATGAGGCATTTAATGCCCGAAATTACTTTGACACGGGAAACCGGACACCCCTGTATCGTCGTCAGGATTTCGGCGGCACGATCGGCGGGCCAGTGACGATTCCACACCTATACAACACAAACCGGAATAAAACATTCTTCTTCTTCTCCGAAGAATTCCGGCTTGAAAAGACGCCAACGGAATATAACCAGGCTGTGCCTTCGCTGAAAGAGCGCGGGCTGAGGATGGGGCCGCAGGGAGTCGAACAGAATCTGGTCAATGGTAACAACGGAGTGGTGTATAAAGATTTCGATTTTACCGATGTCTGCCCGCTGCCGGGAACGTCGGATAACATCAACGGCTTCAATCGACAGGCATACCCCGATTGCCCGTCCATAAGTAATAAAGGCTCGGTTACCGCTTTAACGCCTCTCAATCACCTCGTACAACCGATGGCCGGAGGGCATGCCTCCCCGACAGGAGTTGACAAGAATGCATTGACGTTGCTGAGTGGCAATCTTATTCCGCTACCGAATTCACCGTCCGGCTGCGACTTCAGTGTAATAAATATCGATCCGACGGACCCCAACCACTGTTACGATGCCGCCGTTTCGCCCTCGACATACTGGCGAGAAGAGTTGTTTCGTATCGATCACAACGTGACGTCAGGTCTGAAGGCATCGTTCCGATATGTTCACGATGACTGGGACACTACCGTTCTGTCCCCGCAGTGGAGCATTTTGCGCACCACAAATCCATCCGCCGCCACTTTCCCGACGGTGCAGAACCGTTTCGTCGGCCCAGGCACAAACCTGGTTGCCGAGTTGTCACACACGATTTCACCCACTCTCGTGAACACTGTTGTCTTAAGCTATACCAATTCGGTCATTTCGCTTGTCGACAAGAATGGCACGGACAATGCCCGATTCCAGCGAAATCCGAGTCTGGACCAGCCACTGGTTGGTGATAGCTCTGCGGCCGGACAATGCAACCCGGCAATCAGCTTGGATCCAATAACAGGAATTCCGCAGTGCGGCATCGGCTACATATTCAATAACGGCTTTGGCGGGAAGATGACTGGCTTTGAGATTCTCGGCACCAATGCGGCCTATGGTGGACGAGGCTTTGCGGCAGATGCCGCCTACATGCCCTGGAGCCATACCAATCCCACGTATGCTGCACGAGATGACGTCGCAAAGTCCGTCGGTAAACACACCTTGCAGTTCGGCGGACAGTATGTGTACTCGCAACGCAACCAGACCAACAATGCAATTGGCGCCGCCTCAGGCGAGTTACAGGGATTCTTGACCTTCAGCAACCGGGTACGGAGCACAGGCAACGCATTCGCAGATTTTCTCCTGCAAAATAACATCAATGGAGTATTGACGACGGGATACATACAGAGCTTCAGCCAGGACTCCGCTCAGCACCGTTATTATCAGCGCTACCATATTGGCGAGCCGTATTTTCAGGACGATTGGAGACTGAACCACCGGCTCACACTTAATCTTGGCTTGCGAGTCAGCTTGTTTGGCACGTACCGTGAGCGCTACCAAAACGCGTGGAACTGGGAGGCATCGCGGTTCAATGGATCACGGTTTTCCGTCGATCCGACCAGCGGAGCTGTTTTGGATAACAGTGCGGGAAAAGCGGTGGTGCGCTTCGACCCGGTTACATATCACCTGAATTCAGGTGTGGTCAGTGACATGGGACTCGTGCAGTGTGGCCGGAATGGCACACCCGAGGCTTGCATGTCGGAACACCTATTCAACGCAGCACCGCGGGTTGGGTTTGCTTGGGACCCGAAGGGTGACGGCAAGACCTCTATCCGCGCAGGCTATGGGATATTTTTCGAGCACGGTACAGGAAATGAAGCCAACACGGGCTCGCTGGAAGCAAGTTCCCCTCTGGTATTGAGCGTTACCCAGCCGTTTCCTCTTAATTATCCGTGTATAGGTAATGTTGGCTACGGACCGGCGTTTGATCCGGAGAATACGGCGTGCGGGAATGGATTGGTTAATGCTCCTCCTGCGAGTTCTCTCTATCCACTCAATGTCACGGCGATTCCGACGAAAGCGGTTTGGCCTAACGCGCAGCAGTGGAGTTTCGGAGTGCAACGCGAAATGCCGAAAGGCTTCGTCGGCGGTTTGTCATACGTGGGTAGCAAGGGCACGCACCTGACTCTTGAACGCAACCTGAACCAGTTACTGCCATTACCGGTAAGCGAAAATCCATTTGGCCCCAACGAACCTCTGACCCTGACCGATTGCACCGTTGCGCCGGGGCAAATAGGTACCCCCGGAGATCTGTCAGGCACTCCTTTTCTCCTTCAAAACGGGACGATCGTAACACCGCAACATCCGGCATACGATCATCTTCAGGCCGCTTGTGCAAATCGCAATACCCCAAATGTGAACTCTTTGCCGCGCCCCTACCCAGGACTTGGCCAGGTGCTGTCCCTTGAGAACATAGCTAACTCCAGCTATCATGCGTTGCAGTTTTTCCTGCGGCGAAGCCGGGGAGCCCTCACCACCAGCGTTTCGTATTCTTACAGCCACTCGCTGGATAATTCTTCCGACCGCAGTGACCCGGTAATGGTGGACTCTTACAACCTTCGCGGGAACCGGGCGAGCTCGAACTACGATCAGAGACATCTGTTGAACATCGGCTATGTCTACAGTCTGGTAAACCTTCCCAGATGGATTCAGACAACAGTGCTCGGTTCTGAGACAGCCCCTCCGCCGTCTCGCAGTCTTCGGCTACTGGCTGAAGGCTGGCAAATCTCCGGCATAACGACTCTACAGTCTGGAACACCTTTCACCGTTATCAATAGTGCTGGCAACACAGGGATTTCCTTAACGGACAATGCCGGCGTTGCCAGTGGTTTTGGAATCGCGGCCTCTTACCCCGATGTCTGGCCCGGCTCCGTGCCCCCGTCATTGGACAACCCTCAGAGCTTCGGTCCGCTCCTTGGTAATCCCTCGCAATTCGTAGCTCCACGAGGGCTGACTTTTGGCAACGCCGGGCGAAATTTCCTGAACAACCCAGGACGCATGAACTTCGATATTGCTTTGTTGAAACATTTCAAGGTAACCGAGTTCAGCGACATGGAATTCCGAGCTGAAGCATTCAACATTTTCAATCAAACACAATTCCGGGTTTATGATCCAGATAACCCCGGCGGTACTGGAAACAATGTGATCAGCTGTTACGCAGGGCCGTTCTACTCGGCTGGTTTCACGGGAGCTTCTGGGGCAGATTGCGTTACCGGTGCCTCCTTCCTCCACCCCATTAATGCGCATCGATCTCGTACGATCCAGTTCGGTCTAAAGTGGGCGTTTTAGGATTCTTGTTTCTTATGCCAAGTTATGAAAACAAACTTGCCATGAGCAAGCAACGCGATCTGCGGCCGCTCAGACGCTCAAAGTGGCGAGGAGAGTTGCTTCTGGGATCGTTGCTGGCTGCAGTAGCTGCATTTTGCGCGTGCGGAAACAATCCCCCCTCTACCTCTCAGAACAATCCACTCTCAGGAAACTGGGAGTTCACCATGGCCGCTCCATCCGACGGGTCATTTGTCGGGGGATTGGAGGGCGGATTCCTGCTCCAAAGCAACGGAGCGGTTACGGGCGGTGCAGTCTACTCGATAGCTTTGCCTCCATCCCAAACAGGGGCTATCGCGACGGTATGCAACAGCGGATCGGCCAGCGTTACAGGAACGATTGATGGGCAGAACGTCACTCTGACGGCGACTGCAGGAGCGCAAACTTTTAGCCTGACGGGGACTCTGAGTTCGGACCAATCAACAATGACAGGGACGTACAAGTCTACCGACGGTCAAGGTTGCGGAACCGCACAAGGTGGGCTGCAATGGAGGGCTGTAGCCGTTCCTTCAGTCACTGGAGTGGTCCAGGGAAGCTTTCACAGCACCGGTTCAGGTGCCGTCACAATCCTGAAAGACCAGGATTTTTCAGTCACTGGTTCTTTGGTTCAGGGGACGAACATCGGGGCCAGCGCTGCAACCGTCACCGGCACATTGACGTTTCAGGCCTACCCCTGCATGAGCACAGCCTCGGTGAATGGTCAAATTAGCGGAAATTCCCTGATCCTCCAAATCATCACTCCGGATGGATTGAATGCAGGCCAAATCGGCACGCAGCCGGGGAAATCTGTGCCATCGGAAGTAATGGTTTCAAGTTCCTCATCTGGAGGGGTCGTGCTCCAGGGTGCGAACGGATACGGTGTAAGTACGAAAAGCTGCAAGGCTGCGAATACGCCCGGCGACGTAGGAAACATCTGCCTCGCACTGGGAAGCAGTACCGCTTGCACGCAGCCGATTACTTTGACGCCGGCTACTCTGTCATTTCCGGCACAGCTGCTGGGTTTGGCTCCTACGATTCAGACCTTTTCTCTTACGAACACCGATCCGTCCGGCGCTACTTTAAATGGTCTTCAGCTGGCATTTCGAGTCGTACCCACAGGAGACACCAGCAATCCGAGCGATTTTAATCTTCTCCCTAGTTTCTCTGAAGTGGACAACTGCTCCCCATCCCCGGGAAGCGCTTTCTCGTTGACTCCCCAGCAGAGTTGTACAATCTCAATTTCATTTTCGCCGCAACAAAGCTGTCCATGGATGCCTCTCGCGTCATTGGGCGGTGCCGCACCATCGCAGTGCCCACCGTTTCTTCCTGCAGCTCAGAAAGCAATCTTGACTGTCTCAAGCTCCACGAGCGCCGATTCCGACGAAGCTTTCGCTGCTCCCATCAGTGGTACTGGTTTGAGCGTGCTGGAGCCGTCTACTCCCGAAATTGATTTCGGAGCGGAAGCAGTATCAGAGACAAGCCCAGCTCAAGTAGTCACCTTTACTAACCAAAGTTTCTCTCCGGTGCTTGTTCTGCCCCCCGTCGACGCAGCGCCATGCGGAAACCCAGGACAGACCGTTTTACTTCCGCGCCCGCTGACACCTGGCGCAATGCCCGGCCTTCAGGTGGTGACTTCCATCTCACCTACAGGTTCAAGCGTTAGTTACGTCTGCGACATTGATCCGGTAAGCAAAGTACCGAACTTCAAGATCACCGCGGACGCTTGCTCCGGGACTTTGCTCGCGCCGCAACAATCGTGCGTTGTCGTACTGGTATTCGCGCCGCAGCCCGGAACAGGTTTGGCTTCGGGTCTAGACTACTTCCTGGAGCTCAACACGTTGCAGTGCACTTCCAGCACGACCTCCAACTGCGAAATTGATAGCGGACGTTTCCCTGTCGAGCTAAAGACGAATGTGCCTAGTCCTCTCAGAATGTCTCCCGGTGCTGGCCTGGAGTTCGGAACCCAACTTGTAGGCAGCCTCAGCGATCCATTGCAGATCACGCTGTACAACGACCCCGCTGATCTAAATTCAGCGACCATTAATTTTACTGGCAACATACTCCAGGGCGATTACCTGGAGACCGATGATTGTGGTTTTAGCCTAAACCCAGGCGGCAGTTGCGTGCTTAACATCACATTTAAGCCCAAAGTAAAAGGATTCGATCAAGGTAGTTTGACTATTACTTACAACGGCGGGCAAACGCAAATTATCAACTTCCGAGGTACGGGTCAGTGATGAACCTCGGAACCAAGCTTCGCGGTCACCTGAGATTGCTAAGATTCAGACCCACGAAAGATCTGCGTGTTCTGTTGCTTGTCTGCGTGGCGACGATGCTGAGTGTTAGCGGGTGTTCAGGGCCCACCACAAATGTGCAGAATCAAGCGCCTCCGCCGTTAACCAGCGTTTCAATTACCTTTCAGCCATCTCCGCCTCCGTCTGTTTCCATCGGGTCCAGTACTTCACTCAGCGCCGTCGTTAACAATGATGCGACCTCCGCTGGTGTCGACTGGGCTCTGCTGTGCCCGGTCAACGTGAATTGCGGAAAACTCTCTCCTTTGCATAGTCGGAGTGGCGAAGCGGTAACCTACACTCCGCCCTCCGTTATTTCGGGAAATAGCCAGACTTTCACAATCGAGGGTTTCGCGACGGCGGACCACACCCAGAATGTCACTGCCGCGATCACAGTCACTGGTTTTGCCTCGACTCTTAAAGGCACATACGTTTTCGCGACCGAGGGAGAGGACGCGAACAGTGCCTTTCAGCTAGCTGGCGTGATCGTGCTCGATGGAAACGGCGGACTCACTTCTGGGGAGCAGACCCGTAGCAACTTTTTGGGCTCCCTGTCCGACCCAATCAGCGGCGGTTCCTACTTCGTCGGTCCAGACGGCCGGGGAACACTCACCATCAGCACATCAGATCAGAACATCGGTCAAGCCGGCATAGAAAATTTCAGTGTAGTCGTCCTTGACCATTCGCGCGCTCTCGTTCAGACATTCGATGATCTTAATCTCCCCACATTGAGTGGGGAAGCATCCTCCGGAACGCTTGAGCTGCAAACTAGCGCTGCAGCGCCAGCGGGCGGCTACGCGTTTGTCGTCGCCGGGATCGATGCCGGAACGGTTCCCTTGGGTATAGGCGGCGTTCTGAATATCGACTCGCCGAACGCAATTTCAGGAAACGGTAGTGTGGCGGATGAAAACGATGCCAGCAGCGGGCTTGTTGCAGCCAGTACGATCTCGGGAACTCTGACTAGTCCCGACGCACTTGGGTCTCTTAAGTTTAATTTGATGGCGGGATTCGCCCCCTCACTCCAGTTCACGGGATATATCGTCGACGCGACTCACATAAAGTTAATTGAATCTGACCTGGATGGAACGGGTGCAGGATTTGGCTCTACTGCAGGTGTCGCCATTGCTCAGGGAGGTGCAACTGGAACTTTTACGAATAACAGTGCATTCTCCGGGACCTATGTATTCAGCATCCTGGGACTGGATCCCTCGTTAGTTCCCAGCTCGCTCGCGTCTCTTGGCCAGTTCACTGCTGACAGCAGCGGCAATCTCAGCAATGGATACAATGACGAAGTTTTAGCAGGGGTCTCGGTGCTGAACGGCACCACTTACGCTCTGAGTGACTCTTTCACAGGAACTTACAGTCTCGATACAGTTTACGGAACCGGGCGGGTTGACTCGACTATCACTTACACCAGCAGTGGTGCCGGTCCGGAATTGATTTTCTATCTGACCGGCAATGGAAATTCTCCCTTGGTTCTCGATGCCGACAGCACATCGCTGGGGAACGGTATTTCCGTGGGAAAAGGAACCGCGTTCATCCAAGGCTCGCCGCCATTTTCATTCAATGGGCCGTTTGGGATGAGTTTCGTTCAGAGCAATGGTCTGTCGCCCGAGAATGACGCAACCGGAAGAGCCACCGTGGATGCGAATTCCAATAGTTTGAGCGGTTTAATTGACATTAACCTGAGCACTACGCCTAGTCCAAACACCCAGCTAACCGGAGCGTTCCTGTCCCCTACGAGCGGTCGCTTCACTGGAACATTAACGAATAGCTTCTTCACCGCACCCAACGCCACAATTTCAGTGGCATTTTACCCAGTCGATGCCGGTAACATTCTTTTCATCGAAACTGACTTCTCGGTCTCAGCGGAATCCACCTTGGGCTCTTTCAAGACCAGAACTCCCCTATGTGCTTCGCCCGCCTGTCAGTAGTGACTGGCGGAGTAGTGTCACTCGCCTCCAACTCTTGTACTTGGGGAGGAAAGCGATAAATGAGAAAGATGCTTCTATTGGCTATCACGGCGCAAGCCATGCTAACCGCATGTTTTTGCGTCTGCGGAATTGGAATTCGTGACTCGAAGCGTGACTCTAAACTGTTCGAGTAGCACAACTGCGCTAAGCCGATCGTCCCTGGTAAACGTTGACGGGCTAAAAGCGAGCCCAAAGAAAGAGGCGAGTCTGGGTCTTTGACGCGCTAGGCGCAGCACATCGAGCCGCAGCAGGTCTTCGCTCCAAGTGGCTTCAGAGCTCGTACGAAAGCGCTCATGAATTTTCCGTCTACCTGGGGCGCGATCGCATCGATGTCAATTCCCTCACGAAGCAAGGTTTCCCGTGCATCTTCTGCGCGGTAGATGCGTGTCGGCTCGACTTCAATCTGCTCAAATCCCGCTGTTTTCTTGGGAATGAATACGATCATATAGATTATAATATTCGTAATTTTCAAATACGTTCCTGGCGCAATTTTGCAGAGCGAAGCCAATAAGTCATTCATTTTCAACAGCTCGCCTTTGATCAAGTCCCACGCTACGCTGCATCACGCCTGTCTGCGCGCGAACCACAAATACACCGATATAGCAAGCAGAATAACCACAACTCCGCCAACTGTAACGCCCATACGCAGCGGATGATCGAAGGCACAGCCGGATTCTGGCTACGATTGCACAACGCTCCAAGGGACGCCTTCAGTTCGGCCCTCAGTATTCGTACGTAACTCGAAATGCATGGTCGGCTACCGGCGGAACTCCGAAAGGCGTCGAGAATATGTTTCTGACGTCCTTCCGCTACTACCTGCCATAGCAACCGGACCAGGGACTACTGCTCCATTGCAGGAAGCGCTCGACCAGCAGCGGCATTTGTAAATGATCAGAACAAGGTGACACGGGCGAAGTTAGAACCGCCGCCACCAGCGTTTTTCGGGACTCGCAAAACCTGTAGCTTCTGAGAGCCAGCGACGACGGCCAAGTCGCATTCTTCAAACAAAGAACGCATGCGATCAGCGCGCTCTCTAGGCGCAATGCGAGCGGAAAGAGTTGGACAGAAGCCAGGCTGGTTTTTTGAGCAGCAATGGTAATGGCAGCGCTCGCGATGGACAATAAAATCAGGGGCACCCTCTCCACAATGAGTCGCCGAAGGGAAGCTCGTCGCAAGCGCGCTGATGGCCCTTCGGCCATAACCTCGATGCACTGCAACAGCCAGTAGCCGATAAGGAAAAATATGAATGGCAGGGTGACGAGCGTGGGCTTCGCCATCAATCCCAGGGCACAGGAACCTGCAACAACTGCGCAACGCTTTTACTGAGGGCCGTTGGGCTACCATCCGTAGGCAGCCAGGGTCAGCAACCAGAGTAATGTGCTAAGCACATTTTTGCGCTCAGCAATCCATGCAACTGAGTCCACCTTCACCGGATGCACGGCGAACAAAGGCGCGACGATAAAGCCCTGCCACATCGCCGGTTGCCGTGCGCAACCGTAGGAACAGGAGAATGACATTCAGAACGTGGATCAGGACATTGGTGCAATGGTGTCCGTAGGGTTGAGGCCGTACAGCCGGCAATCGGCGGCGTGCGATAGCCAGGTGACTGGATGCCAATTACTCGCCTTCCTGGACACGAAGGCCATCGAGACGTATGCCAGGTCAGGCCCGCTTTCACGTGCTGGTTCTCGGAAACGTACGCGGGATCATCGTAATTGGCAAACGGATGGGCGCCAACTGGAGTGTAGAAAGCGAGAATAGTCAGTCCCCAGGAATATGCCGAGCAAGAGGCTTGACCGCTTCCATGGAAACGTCTGCAGCTGTTCCAAACAAAGGACGCAGACCGCGTTCTGGCTGCCTGCGTTTGAGTTTCGTGGAAGGGTCCCCGGACTGGATTTTTGCAACCGACATGACGCAAGAACAAAGAAAAAATTGACAATGATAGGGGAATTTTCCTGAGGCGAAAGCCGCTGCAGACAGCTATCCCCTTTCGCAGCGCTGAAACATGCGCCAGACTAGCATTATTAACCTCCGGTGGAACGGACTAAGAACTTGCGGCGATCTTGCAAGTCTCCTGCGCCACCTTGGTTAGCTGTTGGGGCCGCATGCCCAGCATGTAGCTGCGACGCGGGCCTTCTGAGATTGAGACAGCCCCGGCAGAAACATCGAAAGTCCGGTTCTGCCGTGCGCACGAGATGACGACACGCAGGACAGTAGAAAATCCCCCCGGTGCCGCCCGTCAACTCGGTCATCAACCTGAATTCATAACCCTGGACGCAATATGGACAGCGTATTGGATCACCCTGCCAGTTTGTTTCTGACATTCACCGTCTCCGAGACGCTCCAGCTCAGTCGCAGAAAAGATAGTGAAGTTTTGTTACGGAGAGATGAAAACTGGCGCCCCCGGCGCGTTTATCCCCAAACCGCGTTTATCCCCAAACAATGCAGTTGACTGCTGGTCAGTTCTCGGGGAGAGGGGGCGCAAGACGGTCGTGAAGAGTAATTGCGCAAACCCACCTCGGTGGCTTATCCTGAATCATCCCCCGGAGTACTTCACAAGCCTCCTGGACCTTGAGCACCCTGTTGCAATCCGAGCCGTCAAGTGTGCGCTGGGAAGCCGACACTTCGCGGACCATGCCGCTCTGGCAGGTTATAGTCCTGTCTGGCATCACGCTTTGGTTGTACTGGTCGATCCTGGCGCATCTGGTTGGTCAGTGGTGGCACGATCCGAACTTCTCGCACGGATTCCTGGTGCCGCTGTTTTCCGGGTATGTCATTTGGCAACAACGCGATACGCTGGCCCGGATACCGCTAAGGCCATCCTGGACTGGGTTAGCGATTAGCGTGGTCGCGATGTGTACCCTTATCATGGGGCAGCTGGGAGCGGAACTGTTCCTGTCAAGGACTTCCCTGCTGATGCTTTTGGCCGGGCTCATTATTTTGTTCTGCGGATGGAGTTACTTCCGAGCCTGGTTATTTCCCTGGGCCTTCCTGATCCTGATGATCCCGATTCCGGCGATCGTCTTCAATCAGATCACGTTTCCGTTGCAGCTTCTGGCCTCGCGAGTGGCGAGTGTAATCTTGCCCATCATGGGCGTGCCGGTCTTACGCCAGGGCAACGTCATTAATTTGCCAGCCATGCCATTGGAAGTGGCTGAGGCCTGCAGCGGAATTCGATCGCTGATGACTCTGGTGGCAATTGCGATCGTGTATGGGTACCTGATGGAAAAACGGATATGGGTGCGGTGGGTGCTGGCGCTGGCGTCCGTTCCCATTGCAGTGGCGGCAAACAGCGTTCGGATTATCGGAACCGGTCTGCTGGTGCAGTATTGGGATCCAGACAAGGCGGAGGGATATTTCCACGCGTCGTGGGGCTGGATCATTTTCGTGATCTCTCTTCTGATGATTTATGCTCTGCACAGCTTGATCAATGCGACCCTACGAAAGGCAGGTGCGACAGAGTGACCCGTTCGGTTACGCGTTTTCTGCCGGCGGCAATTCTGCTGATCGCAACCGCGATATTCCTGCACGCTCGCACGCGGGGGGAAATTTTTCCTCCACACCAGGCGCTACAATCGTTCCCCCAGCAACTTGGCGGCTGGCAGGGAACCGATGTGCCTATCCCTGAGGAGTCCTTGCAGGTTCTCGGACCGGGAGACTATATGCTCCGGGCATATGAGAATCAGGAAACGCAGCAGCCACCTGTGTATCTGTTTATCGCGTACTTTTCAAGCCAGCGCGCCGGAGATACGATTCACTCGCCCAAGAACTGTTTACCGGGACACGGCTGGTCGCCGGTGCAATCGAGCCGAATTATGCTGTCGACACCGAGCCATGCGCCGTTTCCCGTCAATCGTTATGTGATCGCGAGGGGAGATGCACGGCAACTCGTCCTGTATTGGTACTGGGCACACAATCGCGGAGTGGCCAGCGAGTACTGGGCCAAGTACTATCTGGTTGCCGATTCGATCCGAATGAATCGGAGCGACGGCTCGCTGGTGAGGCTTATGACCGACATGGTACCGGGCGAAAGCGCGGATGCCGCCATGCGCCGCACGTTGCCGTTCGCGGACCAAGTCCTTCCGTTGATGAACGACTATATCCCGCGCTGAGGCCGCCCTCATGCCGCCAAGCCGGTCCTGCGATGGTGACTGCCGTAATCCGTCCTGGCGGTTTTTCTACAGTAAGATCGATGAATTATCAGAATCAAACAAGTTCCTATTTCCACGTAGCTTTCACCGGAGAAATGCAATGAGCCGTTCCTGTACCGCGCGTCTGCTGCTTCTCAGTTCGCTTCTGCTCGTCCTGCTGACCGGGTGTTCGCGCGACCCGAATGTCCGCAAACAGAAGTACTTCGACAGCGGAGAAAAATATTTCGCAGAGGGCAAGTACCGCGAGGCTGCAATCCAATATGCGAACGCCACCCAGATCGACAGCCGATATGCACAGGCGCATTTCAAGCTCAGTCAGGCATATCTGAAGCTCGGGGACATGCAGCGCGCCTTCCAGGAGCTGAACCGAACGGTGGAGCTCAATCCTGACAACTATCGCGCCCATATTGACCTGGCGAACCTGCTGGTGACCGTTCGTAATCCAGACGGTTCCGCCTCGTCCGATGCGCTGAAACAGGCCAAGACTCACCTCGATCTGCTTCGAGACAAGCAGCCCAACAGCCCCGACACGCACGAGGCCTGGACGAATTACTACGCCGCGCAGAACAATCTGACGGCAGCGATCCAGGAGGCGCAGCAGACGATTAGTCTCGATCCAAAGCGTTCAGAGTCTTATCTGCTTCTGGGACTGCTGCAACTTCGGTCCAATATGACGGATCAGGCGGAAGCGAGTTTCAAAAGAGCCGTTCAAGCCGATCCCGCCGCGATGAATGGTCAACTGGCTTTGGGAGGCTTCTATCAGTCGCACAATCGCTTGCCCGAGGCGGAGCAGCAGTTCCATCACGCGATTGAGATCGGACCGAAGGATCCCGCGCCACGTGCTGCTCTGGTTCGCTTGTTAATGCAGCAGGGAAAAAGAGATGATGCCGTGACCGTCTTGAAAGAAACCAAAAAGGATCTTCAGGACAATCCCGAAGGCTATCGCATGCTGGGTGATTTTTATTTCGCGACCGGGGACGTAGAGAGTGCCTATATGGAGTATGGGTCTTTGTACAAGGATCATCCCAAGGACCTGCAGACCAAAAAGAACTACATTCAGATTCTCATTCTCAAGAGCCAGATGGATCAAGCGACCAAGCTGAGCCGGCTGGATGAGGCAACGAAGCTTAACAACGAAATCCTGAAGTCGACGCCCCATGATCTGGACGCCCTCGTCTTCAAGGGGCAGATTCAACTGCGGCAGAATGATGCGGCGGGCGCGGTGCAATCGTTTCAAGCGGCTCTTAAGAGCGATCCGAATAACGCCGTTGCTCACTATCACTTGGGGTTAGCCTATGCGCAGCAGCGGGACCTGAAACATGCCGAAGCGGAATGGCGCGAGGCAGTGCGGATCAAGCCAGATCTGACCGACGCGCAACGACGGATCGCGGCGCTTGAAATCAGCCGCGGGGAAATCGATGCGGTGATGTCGACGGCGGGCCAAATTGTTCAGTCACAACCTTACGCCCCGGACGGTTACTTGATCCGCAGCCTGGCTGAAGTTGCACGCCAGAAATACGCGGCTGCTGAAAAGGATGCCGAGGAGGCAAAGATCAGAGCGCCGCAGAGTTTCGCACCCTACTTCCAATTGGGCAACGTGCAACTCGCGCAAAAGCACTTCGGCGAGGCGGAGAAGTTTTACCAGCAAGCTCTGGAAAAGGATTCGTCTTCGGCGGATGCTTTGAGCGGGCTAATGAACACTTATGTGGCGCAGAAGGAATACGATAAGGCGATTGCAGCTGCCAATGCGCAGATTGCAAAATCTCCGAATGTAAGCGATTTCTACGATCTGCTTGCCACTGCTCTTTTCGATGGCAAAAAGGATTATGCAGGAGCAGAAACCGCTCTTCATAAGGCAGTTGCGCTCGATAAGAACAATATCGATGCACTGCAGAAGCTTGGAAAAGTACAGGCGCAGCAAGGCTCATTGGATCAGGCGCTCGCCACTTATTTGCAAGCGTCGAAGGACAATCCTGGGGAAGTGAGCTTTTACATTTTGGCGGGAGAACTTTACGAAGCGAAGCAAAACTGGGATCAGGCGAAGGCCATGTACCAGCAGGCGCTGAGCATGTCACCGGATAACCCGCTTGCGTCCAACAATCTTGCTTACGTTTTGTTGGAGCAGGGAGGAAACGTTGACGTTGCAATGGGAATGGCACAAACGGCGCGGCGCGGGATGCCAAATTCGCCTAACGCCGCTGACACCCTGGGTTGGGCCTATTACCGCAAGGGGATATACCAATCGGCGATCAGCCAATTCCAGGAGGCGCTGCGGCTCAATGAAAGAGCCGGTGCACCCGATGATCCGGTGCTCCACTATCATCTCGGACTCGCTTACCAGAAGGCCAATCAATTGGCGCTAGCCCGGCAACAGTTGGAGAGGGTGTTGAAGCTGAAGCCGGATCATTCCGACGCGCGGAAAGCGCTTCAAGAGCTACGCAGCTAATTTAGTAGCTTCGTTAGTGCGATCGTCAAATTCAATAAAAACCCCGCCTTGCGGCGGGGTTTTCATTTTCAGGAGCTTTATTACCCCTTCAGCTTGCGCCGGATCGTACCACCGAGAGCGATCAGACCCGTTCCGAGCAGGCTCAGAGAACCCGGCTCGGGAACGACGACGTTGGTGTCGCCACTCGAGATGCGGGTGCATCCGTTAAAGAAGCCTTTGCCGGTATTGACGGTCAACTGAACCGTCACGCCCACGCTGGATCCCGGAGCAGCGCTCAAGGTTCCAGTAAGGGTGTAGTTGTGAGTCCCATTGGCGAGAGTGGTCATGTTCCAGGCCACAGGACCAGAGAATGTGCCCGAGAACAAGGTGCCGTTGGGAACTCCGTTGGTTCCGTTGCCAGTAATCGTGAACCAGCCGCCTGCAGCGAGGGTGCCGCCCTGTTGCAGCGAACCGCCGCTCTGCAGAGCTCCGGTTTGGAAGCTCACGCTGCCCAAATCGGAACCGGTGATGAGCCCAGCATTACTGTTGACGGCGATCAAGACTGATCCGCTGAGCGAGAGTCCGCCCATGGAGCCCGATAGAGTGCCGCCACTGTTGGTGTAGTCTATGTTGCTGCTGGCAAAAACTGCCGTTGGCAGGGCCAGTGCCAGGACAGCAAGTAGGACTAGTTTCTTCATTGTTTGCTTCTCCTAGGAGTTTACGTCCGGGTCAGAAGACCCGTGAATTGCACCCTTTGAGGGAGAAAGAAAGGCGCGAGGCTTGTTATGCACCTCGGATTCCAAAGATAACGCCTGCTAAGTGACGCAACAATGGCACTTACAGGGGGTGTAGGGACCAGAGGTGAGAAGGGGTGAAAACATATGCACTTTTCGCAATCAGCGAAATGCCTTGAGCAACGCGGGTTTTCACATGTTCACGTTTTTGTCCAGCAAGAATTTTAGTGCGGGACCGAACTTTACATTCTTCTTACAGCGAAAGAACATCAACTCGTCGCGACCAGGGGAGACCGACGTAGGAGAGTCGAGTAGCGGGTGTTAGTCGGCGGCGATTTCTGGTCCGGGCGACGATTGTGAGACTTTTGGCGAGCGGTTCGAAGGCAGGCCGGCGTCGCGGATCTTGTACAGCAGGGCCCGATAGCTGATATTTAGGGCCCGCGCCGCCTGTTTGCGGTTCCAATGGTGATTCTGCAGAACTTTGAGAATCACCTTGCGCTCCAGTTCGCGAACGGCCTGGCGGGTGAGTTTCTTGAGAGAAATTTGGCCATCGAGCGGGATATCGGTGTTGAAGAAGTCATTGTTGCGCGGCTGCAGATCGGCAGTGATCACTTCTTCGCTGCCGAGTATGACATACCGCTTGATAAGATTCTCGAGCTCGCGGATGTTTCCAGGCCAGTGATACTTCCGCAGCGTCGTTAACATCTCGGCCGACACAGGTTTGGCTCGGCAGTTGTACTTGCGGTTGTGATACTCGAGGAAATAGTCGACTAACTGCGGTATGTCGCCAGCTCGTTCGCGCAAGGGAGGTAGGTGAAGGTTGACGACGTTGATACGGTAAAAAAGGTCAGAGCGGAACGTGCCATTTTCAATTTCCAGTTCGAGTTTGCGATTGGTAGCACAGACGACGCGCACCTCGACTTTCTTATCTTCCTGGGCACCGATGCGACAGAACTGACCGTCCTGCAGAAGCTGCAGCAGCTTGGATTGCAGCGACATGTCCAACTCGGAAATCTCGTCGAGGAACAGCGTGCCACGATGCGCCATCTCGACGCGGCCTGGCTTCACTCCATAGGCGCCGGTAAAGGCACCTTTTTCGTATCCGAAAAGTTCGCTTTCCAGCAGGGTACCGGGAATAGCCGGGCAGTTCACTTTCACCCACGGGCCGGTTCGCCAAGGGGAAGCCGCGTGAATCATGCGGGCAATGATGTCTTTGCCGGTGCCACTTTCTCCCTGAATCAAAACCGGGACGTTCGCTCCGGCAAGTTTGTTAAGACGGTCGCGCACGGCCTGCATGCCTTCCGTGCGGCCAAAGACGATGGACTCGGGTGGCATTTCCCCTAGAGGCTGAACGAGCGTATTGACACTGGTGGTCATGGCAGGCATCTACCAAATAGGGGAGAAAACTCACCGTTGCATCTGAACAGCCAAATTACCTTGACTCGGCCGATCAATGCGAAATTCAGGACATCTGTTTGACGAGTATAAATTTACCGCGTGGACACAGTAGGGCACTGCAGTAACAGAGAGGCGATCGCCAGAGTAACATTTTCTATGGCTCTTTGCGCAAAAGTTTTCACACTTTTGAAAATAGTTTTCTTCGGCGCGCTGATGGTTTTTCGGAGAGCGGCAGCGGGCGTATAAACTTCAGGCCGAGAAGATAGTATCCATCAGCTGGAGTAGTACGAAGGGTTTTAGCGTTCAGTGTCCGAGCCGCTCGCGGTAAAAGGGCCATCGCGGCGACCGGTGCGCTGGGGATCTCTAGCCGAATCTGTGCGATAGCCGGCAACGTTCGGCGGATGGCAACCAACATCCCGCCCGCGCTGACATTGAGCGAGGTTGCAAATTCAAGGAATTCCTTGCCTTTTTCGTCGCGACTGCGGACGAAGACCGGGATCGCCAGCGGCAACCGGGCCCACTTACGCCGCTCACTTCGGGACCTCACCCCGTTCATGCAGACCTCTCCATCACGCCTCTCCCCATGCCGCAAACTGCACCTCATGTGCCAAATCTAACCATAAGACCCTGTACCGACGGGACGAAAAAGGGATTACAACTGACAAAAGACTAGCAAAACCGAAGCAGAATGGCTAATTTCGGGTCGCAGATTCGTCTTTTGTTCGCGTCCGGCAAGAACATCTGATAATGAGGAAATCGCTGGGAAGTGCAAGGTTTTGCTATACTTGGGTAATTTCATTGCATTTTTCGTTGACAACCAGTATGCGCTGCCGTACCCTTTCCTCTACTGGCACTCCGCGTTGACAATTGAGTGCGGTTTCCTCTCCCCGTGTCAACCTGTGGTACTTCTCACATGGCCTCTGCTCATAAGAACACGTGTGCTCCGGACACGGCGGTTGCAACAGAACCAGCGCCGGCGCCGAACCGTGCCGATGCGGATGTTCCCAACCCTGAGAACCTGCTGCAGGAATACAAGGAACTGCGCGAGCGATATCAGCGCACCACAAATGCACTGGCATCGGCAGCACATGATCTTAAGACGCCGTTGTCTATTCTGAACGGGTATGTAGAGCTTCTGCATAGCGAGAAACTGGGCTCTCTCAGCGAGCGGCAACGCGAAGTTCTGCACGACATGCGGGATAGCGGCAAGCGCTTGCAGCAGTTCATTCAGGATTTTCTGACCTACAGTGCGCTCGAGACCGGCGGGCTGCGCATGCAGTTCGAGATGGGCAACATTAACGACTGCCTGTCGGGCGTGTGCAGGCTGTGGTCGAACCGATTTCAGCAGAAGGGGATCGCGCTTTATTTTTTGGCCAACGACAAGCTGCCGATCTTTCCTTTTGACACACCGAAGGTGGAGCGCATCATCTCAAATCTGTTGGAGAATTCATTCAAATTCACACCGCAAGCTGGAACGGTATGGCTGCATGCCGAACCGTATATGTGGGAGCGGCGAAGCGCATCGCTGCCTTCTGCCTCAGAACGACGGCGACAGAATGTGAGCCATCCTAACTCGGTGAAGGTGAGTGTGTCCGATACTGGACCGGGAATTCCTGCGGAGTTTCATTTGGAAGTTTTCGACGACTTTTTCCGCCTTCCCGGCAACCAAGCTCAGGAGGGCATGGGATTGGGTCTGGCAATCGCACGCCGCCTGGTGCAAGGCATGGGCGGTAAAATATGGGTCGAGAGCGATCCGGGTGCGGGATGCAAGTTTTCGTTTCTGATTCCTTATAAGCCGGCAGCTGCTGCCCCCAGCAAAGGAAAACATCGATGAAGCATACGGCCAAGATTCTGCTGGTGGATGATGAACCCGGCATGCTGCGGTATATCAAGACGCTGCTGGAGGTCGACGACTACAAGGTCGAAACCGCGACCACCGGTGAAGAGGCGCTCGAGAAGGTCGAAAAAGGGCTCGAGCCGGATCTGATTTTGCTCGATGTACTTATGCCTGGCATCGACGGCCTGCAGACGCTCGAGCAATTGCGCCAGAAGCAGCCGGCCACGAAGGTGGTCATGCTTTCGTGTGTGAACGACACTCGCAAGGTTGTGCAGGCGATGAAGCTCGGCGCACAGGATTATCTCACCAAGCCGTTCCAGAAAGCCGAACTGGATTCGGTCATCGATATCGCGCTGGGACAGGGCCAACAGAATTTTGGCGGTGAGGTGGAAGAACTCGCAGACGATGTGTTCTTTATCGCCGCCAGCCCAGCAATGCGCAAGATTCGCTCCCAGGCTGCGCTGGTAGCGAATGTAGATATCCCTGTATTGCTGCTCGGTGAAAGCGGAACAGGCAAAGAAGTTCTGGCTAGACTGATTCACAAGCTTTCGCCGAGAGCGCATCGCACGTTCCTGAAAGTGAATTGTGCCGCTGTACCGGCCGATCTCCTGGAGAGCGAATTGTTCGGATACGAGCCCGGCGCCTTCACGGGAGCGACGCACGCCAAGCCGGGAAAATTCGAACTCTGCAACAAAGGGACGATTTTGCTTGACGAGATTGGTGAGATGCCGCCGCTGTTGCAGGCTAAACTGCTGCACGTTTTGCAGGACCAGCAATTTTCACGGCTGGGCAGCAGGTCGGTGATCAAGGTCGATGTTCGGATTCTGGCGGCGACCAACATCAATATTCCGGAAGCTTTGGCGACCAAGCGGCTGCGCGAAGATCTCTACTATCGGCTGAATGCATTCACTCTGAGCTTGCCACCGCTGCGCGATCGCCGCGAAGAGATCCCCGTTCTTTTGAAGCACTCGATGACGCGCATGGCAGAGCGCTATGCGCGGGCTCCGTTGCCGCTCTCACCGACTTTGCTGCAGGCCTGCCACAATCATCCCTGGCCCGGGAATTTGCGGGAGCTGAACAATTTCCTGAAGCGATACCTGATCCTGGGGGATGAGAGCCTGGCCATTTCCGAACTCCTGCCTCGCAATGATGGTAATGCCACGGCTCCCGGCGAAGGTGCAAGGACCAGCGACGCTGGTGGGCTGAAATCGCTGGCGCGTTCAGCGAAGGATGAGGCGGAGGCTCTCGCGATCACTCGCGCGCTGGAGCAGACGAACTGGAATCGCAAGCAAGCCGCAGCGATTTTGCAGATCAGCTATAAGGCGCTCCTCTACAAGATTCGCCAATTTGGGATCGCCGAGTCACGAGGGCACCACAAGCTCTCGGCAGGCGCCTAGCCGGGTCTACCCGTCTGCGTTTCTCGCTCGCAAATTTAGGGAAATCGGGAAATCTTTCTACCTCGACATTTGCCTTTCGGTGGGGATGCTTCGACTGCGAACGAGTTCGTTTCGCGATCTCCTTCCTGGCTCTGCATGACATTCCCGGGAGTAAGTTGAGCCCACCGGTCCGGTGGGTTTCTCGTTTCTGGCGTCGCTTTACGGGACTGTAAGGACTACTGTCTGGCTCTTGGAGTCGTTTCCTGCTGCGGCTGTGATCGTAATTGTGTAATTGCCGGCCGGTGTACCGCTGACCGGCGTTGTCGTCTTGCTGCTGCTGCAGGCTGGAATCAGCAACACCAGCGTAAACAACGTGCACAACATCAGGAAACCGAAAATCCGTCTCCGGCGGCGATCTCCGACGCCCACCAGCGCCATACCAGGAATCACGAGCCACAACGCGTAGAAGTGGCGGCTGAAGAGTCTCGACGTGGTCGTCGTAATCGGACGCGCCGTGGTGGTAACGTTCATGTTAACCGAGACGCCACTCAAATTGATTAAGGTCTCTGTCTGCGACGGACAACTGGCTGCGGCCGGTAAACCTGAGCACGAGACCGTGATGCTGGAAGCGTAAAGACCGACTGGCGTGAGCTGAGCAGTATATGTGGCCGTAGCTCCCGCCACTGGAATGGTTACATTGCGGGGGTCCACGCTCATCGCGAAGTCACTCATTTGCGCTGGAACCGAAGTCTGAGCCAGCACGATGTTGCCGGGGGCAATCGCCTGCACTGTGCCACCGTTGAAGGCAGTAGGCCGAGTCCCGTTGACCGACCCAGGAGTCAGGGTAATCGTAACGGTTGCCGTCGATCCAGCTTGCAGCGAAACTGGTCCGCAGCTAATGCTAGTGGCCGTACCTCCGGCTCCGCAGGTACCCGAACTGATCGTGGCGCTCACGTTGCTTACCGGAACCTGAGTTTGGGTGAAATCGGCCAGGATCACGATATTGGTGGCCAAGTCCGGGCCACTGTTCGTCACGGTGTAGGTGAAGGTTGCCGGATTCCCAGCGCTGATGTACTGCTGTCCGGTGCCCAAATTAAGCACTCCAGAAATGGACAGGCTGACGGCGGTTCCGAGCTGTGCCACAAAGGAATCGAACCCTCCGTTGTTCTGCGCCTGCAGCGCCTTCACAACCGGGAACTGCGGAGCTGTAGAGTTGCTATCGCCGGCGATATAGGTATTCTGATTGACGTCCAAGGCAATGCCGGTACCTGTGTCTGTATTGTTCCCGCCAAAGTACGTAGCCCATGAGGCGATGGTGGTCTGACCCACCGTGGCTCCAGTGTTGAGTCTCGCGACGAATGCGTTCTGCGTACCGTTCAGGCTGCTTTGAACTGAACTGGGATAGGGAAACACCGGGAAGCTCCCAGCCTGCGGCGGATTTCCCGCTGTTGTCGGCGGTATAAGGGGCGAGTTCGTCGATCCCGTGATCAGTGCACCGCTGTTCGTATCTACCCCAATTGCGGTTCCTACCTCATCATTGCTTCCACCCAAGTAAGAAAAATAGCCGAGCGCAACGGTGGTTGGCGTTCCGGTTGTAAGCGAAGGATTCGAAAGACGCGCCACAAAGGAGTCGTTGGAGGGCGGGTTATTCGGCTGGGGATCGCACGTGACGGTGCCGCTTGCAGGAGTTAGTGTGACGTTATTGAGACATGCCTGGTACGGGGCGAAGCTCTTCACCAGGCTGGCATTCACGAAATCCGGCGAGTTTGTCTCCCCCACGACGTACACGTTGGCCGCGCCCGAATCAATGGCGACGCCCGTTCCAAAATCATTACCGGTGCCACCCACATAAGTCGACCAGACTAATTGCTGGCCTTGCCCCGTATTGGAAGTCGTATTCAGCTTCGCGACGAAGGCGTCCGGAGCTCCGCTGGATGAGGTGGTACAGGTTTGCGGCGGCACAATGGTCGTGGACGGGGGCGAATTCAAGCATGGCTGGTATGCATTCAGGATGGGAAAATCGGTCACGCTGCTTACGCCGGTATACGTGAAGTTTGTTGTACCTGTGAAATAGACGTTTTGGTGGGTGTCTACGGCAATGCCACCGCCGGTTGCGACGGCAGGGCCGTTGAACGTTCCTCCTCCAAAGTAAGTCGAGTACGGGATGCTACCAATGTTCGACGCGCTTGGATCCACCCTGGTAACGAAGAACTGAGGCGTTCCAACCGTAGCGCGAGTCGTACTTTGGTAGGGCAGCGTGTTTGGAATATTGGTAGCTGGGAACTGGTCGCCCGAGGAGGTCTCGATAGAAGTTGTTGTTCCGGTGACGTAGAGAAAGCCCAGTGAATCGATGGTCATCCCGGTGGCCATGTCAGTTCCCTTCCCTGAGAGATAGGAAGAGTAAATCGGCGCACTGAAATCGAATTTGAGCTTGGTTACGAAGACGTGAGTGCCAGCACTGGCGGGGGTTAGCTGGTACGCGTTGGTCCCGCTGGTGGGGAAATTGCCCGATGTAGTCGTCCCAGCGAGAAAAGGGTCACCTGAGCCGTCAACTGCGATGCCGACAGGATAATCGGTGCCACTACCGCCGAGATACGTCAACGACGCCAAGCGCGGAGGAATAGAACCCAGCGGCGGCTGAATCTTGGCTATATACACATTCTGGGCACCTGCCAGTGTTCCCTGAAACACGCCCGGTGTCACGGGAAGACCCGTCGAGGTTGTGGAACCGCTGAGGTAGATATTCAGGCTGCCATCCACCGTGACGGAGGTATGACCTTCGTCGCCACTGCCGCCGAAAAACGTGGAAAAATTCAGGATGGGATCGATGATCAGTTCCCGCGAACGATCGTAGGCTCCGATTGCGAACCCAACGCGGTTCTCCGCCCGGAGGACGAAAGCACCCCGAACGTTCTGCTTGCGGCCGTCAACCTCCTGGTACACGGTGGGCGCTTCGAGTTGGACGCTTTCGTCTTCGCCCTGGATGACGAGCGATCCATCTTTCAGCTCAAGCTTTTTTGCGCCGAGGAATTCGAGCTGCGCCTGGGAAGGATCTACACCCGGGGCGACTTGGAAGTCGTATTCGAGATGACCCTGGTTTCCGTAGAATACGAGATTGATGCCGGGGCAAATGTCGTCGTAGCGGACGCGGGCGAATTGCGGGATAGCTGTCCGCCACTTCGCGGGATCATTTCCAATGAAGTAATTGCTTTTTCCCGGGAGAGGGTCCGTGCCCTCCAAATGCACAGAGGATGGTTGTCCTGCGATCTTCATTTGAAACGTCTGAAATCGTTTTTCCACACTGGCCGACCCGTCGACACGCGTCGGGGAAACAAGACTGAGAAGCGCTCCTTCGTCACCCAACACGAGTTTGTAGCCTGGACCTTGGGTGACGAACTGGGCACGAGCATCATCGGCCCGCAGATTCGCCTGTCCCTGATTGGGTTCGAAAACCAGAGGTAACTCGGCCAGAATGGATTTCGCCTTGGCCTGAGGTCGTGTGCCAGAATCCAGTGCCGCGAACGACGGCTTGAGCACATTGTCCTGATTGCGAACGGACTGTCCGAAGCGGGTCCCCCACCCGAGAACCGCATACCCGGTACCGAGCAAAATCAGCCCGGCAACCAGAATGCGCACAGCAAGCACGGATGTGCCCCAGCCACGGCGATCTACGTTCACGCGTTCCTCCGATGCAATCAGGTCAGTTCTTGCGCTCAAGTTTGTTCGTCCAGGTCGTATTGACAAACCAGTGGTGAGATGAGGATGCAATGTTATGCAGAGCCTCGCGCCGGCGCACGCAATCGGACACGCTTCGCCCGCAGCGGCTGGTCACTGGAACTGGCGGAAAAAATTAAGTAATTACTTAAACATCTAGAGGATAGGCAAGTCAAGCCGACTCCCAGAAGCAGCGATCCCTCTACCAGATTGGGGGCACTCCGCAGAGACTCTAGCGGAGTTCTGCTGGTTTGCAATCCCAGACCCGGAGACGAAAGCACAAGTCTGCCTGCTCCTAAGAGTTGTGAGATGCGCCGGCCTCGCAGCGAAGATGCCGCGGGTGCGAGCAAAAATCATGGGCAGAGCTACTGACTCGAAGTCGCCGATGGAGTGCGACCGGTCATGGCTCCTACGCCCAGACCGGCAACAGCTCCAGCAAGTATCCCAATCAGAACCAGTACGATAATATTCTCGAAAATCGAAGTCTTGGACCGCATCCGGACCTCCGTCGTTCTCGCGGGGTGGCTGGATCTGCATGGAGAGACCCAGAATTGAGGGATTGAACACTGCAAGGTTCCGCGAGTTGCGCCATGTATCAGTCCATCCACGCGGAGCGTGATATCCGAACCCAGTCCAACCCGCGGTCTGGCGCGTCGTTGTAACCGTTATTTACAAGAACGATAAAACGGTGCGTATTTTGCGTTTGCAAACTGCAGGTAATCCGATACATTGATGGCGTCGGTGGTCTCGAGATCGCCGAAGGAAGTTTCCCTCTGGCGTGCGCGATCGATAATGCGAGGGCTTCCGGCGGAGCATGCAAACGAACGTTCAGGAGAGGCGGGCGATGCGGCGCTTCGACATGCGCCTCCCGGCGATTGTTCGGCCGGAAGGGGCCGGTGAATTCCACACGGAAACGCAGAATGTGAGCGCCCGTGGAGTTTTCTTTTATCTTGATAAGCCGGTATCTGAAGGGACCAAACTCGAAATTACCTTGACGTTTCCGCCGCATGTTACGCTGACTGACGCAGTGCGCGTACGCTTCTTTGCCCGCGTCATTCGCGTAGAAGAATCGACCCCCTCGGTCCGCATTGGGATTGCGGCGATGATTGAAAACTACGAATTCGTGCACTCCAATGGTAGTCCGGATATTCTCGCGGCATTGCAGAATGGGTTGAGAAACACGAACTAATCTCGCCGAGTCTGTAGTACACGCTGTCTCTGTTAGAATCACTAGCCTCTAAGCACCGGAAACAGAGCAAGAAACCGGGTCTCAGCCGAGTTGCCGCGAACTATCTCGCGTTTCTTGGAGCATCGTTAAGTCAACCCCGCGCGATGAAACTGTCAGTCGTCATGCCCGTTTACAACGAGAAGGCGACGCTGCGCCGTGTGGTGGATCGCGTGCTGTCAGCCGGGCTCGAACTCGAATTGCTGTGTGTGGACGACGGCTCCAGCGACGGGTCGCGTGAAATTCTGGCTGTCCTCGAGAAGGAATGCCCGCAGATGCGCGTGTTTCTGCAGCCTCGAAACATGGGCAAGGGCGCTGCCTTGCGCCGTGGAATCCAGGAGGCTGCTGGCGATTACGTCATCATCCAAGATGCCGATCTGGAATACGATCCACACGATTACGGCAGGTTGCTGGAGCCGCTGGAGAGCGGACAAGCTGATGTCGTTTACGGATCGCGCTTTCTAGGCGCCGGGCCGCACCGGGTGCTCTACTTTTGGCATTCAGTCGGCAACTGGTTCCTTACGCTGGTCTCCAACATGATCACGAATCTCAATATGACCGACATGGAGACCTGCTACAAGGTATTCCGCCGCGAGGTGATCCAATCCATCCCGATCGAGGAAAACCGCTTCGGCTTCGAACCGGAAGTTACGGTCAAGATTGCCAAGCGCAATCTGCGCGTTTACGAGGTGGGAATCAGCTACTGGGGACGCACTTACGCGGAGGGAAAGAAGATCGGGTGGAAAGATGGGGTGCGGGCGTTGTGGTGCTTGATTAAGTACGCAATCAGAGAGCCCGAATCAAAAGCCGTGACCTCCTGAGCTGCGTGCTTTGTGGCGGGCGGACCTGCGCGTTTCCTAGATCCGCTATTTGTCTTTGCCGAGTTCCTTAAGCTGCCGGCGCAGTTTGCCGAATCTTCTGGCAATCGTACTGATATAGAAGAAGTGAATTACCCAGGTCGCAATATAGGCCGCGAATAGAAACTTGACGCCGTTCATCGGGTATTCCTGCTCAGGGGCAGACTCGTTTGAGCGGGCGCGCCGGCACCGACTAGCGACTCCATGGCATGCGCTTGCTCAACCTCGCGTTTTAGCAATTCCAGGCGGAACCGCGACCAACAGACGAGAAATCCAAACAGAAGAAATGCCATCCAGCTGAACAGCAGAACGTGCAGCATGCGAGGATCCATTGACCCTCCGCCACCAATCACCGGCTGCGGATGTTGTGTGCGGAAAAACCAGATCGAGAGATAGACCAGCGGCACATCCAATGCGCCGAACACGGCGAGAGCCGCCGCGAGCATCTGCGTCTGCGCGCTGGCTGAAAAGCGCCGGAGCACGAGATAGCTCACATAAATCAGCCACATGACCAACGTAGAAGTAAGCCGGATATCGCCGGGCGCCCACCAGATACCCCATACGGGCCGTGCCCATAACGGGCCAGTAATCAGCACAACGGTGCAAAAAACAACGCCCACTTCTGCGCTCGTGATTGCGAGGACGTCCAGACGGTCTCCCGGGAACCACTTGCCCACGAGGAAATAAAGGACCGGGATCAGCACGATGGTAGTCGCCACCGCGCTCGGCTCCATACCTGCCGGGATCAGTTTTCGTACTGGCGGAAGAAAGGGCGCAATGAATCCGATGACTCCGATAGCGCTTGCAATCCACTTCGCGGCTCGTTCAGTCGATGGCTTCGAACGCGCAAGAAATCTTACGGAAGACACAAAGTTGATGAAGAAGAGAAGGAAGGCAGTCCAGGCCGAAGGCACGTGGTAGTAAATAATGCGGTACACATCGCCCTGCAGCGCATCCGTGGGGGCGACGACCAACGCCAAATAGAGCGCGTAGGCCAGCAGGATCACCGTCAGGATCGACAGGATGGGGAATAGGCGCTTCATTCTGCGTGCAAGATTGTCCCGAACAAGCCCAAACTAGCTGTAGTAAACACTACATCGTAGGTCAGAAGCAACACGATGTAAAAATGAGCGGAATTCTCTCCGGTAAGAACTGCTGTGGTTCCCGCCACCATGCCCAGCAGTGCGGGAATCGAAATGGGGAACAGCAACAGCGGGAGCATAATTTCGCGGTTTCTCGTGCGCAGGGACATCGCCGCAAAGAAGGTTCCATTCACCACCAGCGCCCACGTGCCCAGCAGCGCGATCGGGATGAGTTGCCACCCCGGTCCCAGGACTCTAAGGTTGTAAAACACTACGAAGAGCGGGGTCATCAGCGCCTCAAGGATACTGACGAACAAGAAGTTGCCAACGGATTTTGCGAGGAACAGAGCATTGGAGGGAGCCGGAGAAACGCGGTAGGCATCGAGCACTTGATTGCGCAATTCGCGCGCCCAGGTCTGATTCAGCGCGACCACGGCTGCAAAGAGAAATGCAACCCACACCAGTCCGCCGACGATGTGCCGCGACTCCTCGGCCAGAGGATCAAAGGAAAATACAAAAATCACCACCACCAGCAGCGAGAAGAACAACATGGAGTTCAGCGCGTCTTTGGAACGCCACTCCAGGCGAATGTCTTTCACCAGAGTCGCGGAGAGAACCGCCCAGAACGAGGTCATTGCACGCTCTCACGATGAAACCTGCCGGCGGCGCTGGCCGTCCGATCGACAATCTGCCCCGCCTGCATCCAGACGAATTCGTCGGCAACGCCTTCGAGCAACATCGCCTGATGAGTCACAACAAAGATGGTCTTCCCGGCATCGCGCATGCCCTTGAGTAATCCGACCATTTCGCGCGCGGAATGCACATCGACGTTGGAAAAAGGTTCGTCGAGAAGCAGCAACTTGGGATCGTGCAGGATGGCCCTCGCCAGCGACATCCTCTGCCGCATGCCTTGCGAATATTGACCCACGCCGCGGGTCAGGGCCGGATCGAGACGAACGGCACGGATCACCTCTTCACAGCGGGTATCGCTCGCCAAACCGTACAAACCCGCGAAATAGCGGAGATTCTCAAAGCCTGACATCTCGTCGTAGAGCAGCGAAGGATGCGCCATGTATCCAATGTCGTGGCACGCTTCGCGAGGAGTCCTGCCGAAGATGGAAATCGTTCCCTGGGTTGGTTCAGCGAGTCCGGCCAGCGCTCGCAACAGCGTGGTCTTCCCTGCCCCGTTATCGCCGAGGATGGCATGAAAGCGGCGGGGATCGAATTCCGCCGAAACGCCGCGCAAAGCGGCAAAGCGGCCGAATTGCTTGATCACATTGCTTACTTTGACAGCGCAGGAATCGCCGGTTTCTCGTGTCATCTGTCCCGATAGCGAATCTATGCATTTTGCTGAGGATTTGCAAAGTAGCGAGCCCTGCTCTCCGTCAAAAGGGGAAAAACAACTTGACCATAGTTGCTCTACGTCGCATCATACATAGCAATACAAGGTATTATGACGAGCAATGCAAGTAGCGATCGCGGCCCGCACTGGGAAGCGCAATTGCGCAAAGGCTGCCTGGAAATGGCCATCCTGGCATGCTTGTGGCAATCGCGCCTGTACGGACTTGAGATTCTGCGTGCGCTGTCTGAAAAATCGCAACTGGAAGTGGCCGAAGGCACGTTGTACCCCATCTTGTCGCGATTGAAAGCCGAGGGATTGCTCGATTCCGAGTGGGTTGAAGCTGAAGCCGGACATCCGCGGAAATATTACTGGTTGACCGCGCCCGGGCGCCGGCGCGCCCGAGAAATGGTTGGTGCATGGAACGAATTCGCCGGAAGACTAACCGTTCTTGTGCAACCGATCGCAGGAGCCGGTCGTCGGAGGGAGACCGATGACATCTGAACTGCTGGTCGATACACGAATTAAAACCTACGTGAACCGGGTTGCAGTCGGGGCTACGCGGGGTCTCGTCTGAGTATAAGGACGACATTCTTCGCGAGATTCGCGCATATCATGGATTCAGCCGAGCACAGCGCCGATGAAGCGGGCCCCAGCGATCGCGTGTTGCGATTGCTGGCCACGCCCGAAGAATTGGCGGCACGGCGTAGCGCCGAATGTCATCTCGAGCGGGTGCCGCAGTTTTTCGCCCCCGGTGTTGTTGCGCAGCTGCTGGCAGTGGGCCAAGTTGGGGATAAAAGGATCTCTCGCGTTCTTTGTAGCGGTGTTTGGTTACGGCATGGCGCTCGGATTCACCGTAGCAGTTTTCCCGAAGCCTTTTATGCCCTCAAAGATTGGATGGCGGAGTGGCCCCGAAGGCTTTGGCATTATCGTTCCGGATCATCCGGAGCTCATGCCTGAATGGCTGGGCAACTACTTCGTGCCAGTGATTGCAGCAGTGGCGTTCTTGGCGGCCATCGGAACGACTCAAATCCTGCGCTGGATGATGCGCAAGCGCGCTCCCGGTCTGGCTGTTCGTAGAGCAAAGTTCGCCCGGTCTGGGCAGATTCAAGGTCCACCAGCGATCAAGGTTTGGAGCTAATCTGCAGCGGGGTTATGAGTGGTCTGTACTTGGGTCATGCTCTTTCCGGGAGCAGATGCAGGGGTGGCTCCCGGCTGTTGCTGCGGAGCGTACTTCGAAGCACACTTGGCCTGCAGTTGCTTGGCGTGGAACACACCGTCCCGCCCGAAGCTGCCGTCAGCTAACGCCTGCGAATCATCTTTAAAGGTGTCGGGTGGAGCTTCAGTTCCGGTGTAGTCAACTGCGAGATTCTGATCTTCCTCGATCAGCACAAACTGCACGTGGGTTCCCGTACGCTTGATCGATCCGGGCTGAACGTTGCCGGCAACACGCAATCGCTTCGTGTACGCGCCATCGCCCATCTTGTGCAATTCCTTGATCGTGACGTAATAGCTCTTGCTATCCTGCACGCCGGTATACGCAAGATAGGCAAGCAGCAGCAAAATGGCAACGGTTGCGCCGCCGAATTTCAGGTAAGTTTTCAGTTGACTTGACATAGGAAACCCCAGACGAAAGGCTACCAATTAACTCTACCCGTCCCCTTGCTCCAGATCAAGATTCGGAAGTCTCCCGCCATCACTGTCCTATTGGCCGCAATGGTTTACACTCGTTTCCGCCTCAACCAGCAGGTGGCGAACGTGCTTTTCGGAGACGCCGCTCTGTCCCGGAGGAGAAAAGAATCCATGTTTGATTCACGGTTGAAACGTTGCTCGCAGCTGTTTCCATCGTTAATCGTTTTGCTCGTCTTTTTTCTGTTTTCGAATGTTTCCGTGTTGGCGCAAGCTCATCCTAACGCCCGGGATCTGCTGCGTCAGATGACGGTCGAAGAAAAGGTCGCCCAACTTTCGCAGCTCCCGGGTTTCCCTATACCAGAGTTTGTGCAGCAGGTTGGAAACCTTGAAGATGTGATCCGCAAATATGGGGCCGGCTCCGTTTTGTGGGTTTCCGATCCAAAACAGATCAATCGTCTGCAGCACATTGCGGTGGATGAATCACGACTTCACATCCCAATCCTGTTTGGGCTCGATGTGATTCATGGGTATCACACGATCTTTCCGTCGCCGATCGCGATGGCATCGTCCTGGGACCCGAAGCTGGTTGAATCGGCGCAATCCATAGCCGCGCGCGAAGCCCGCGCCGCCGGTATTGCGTGGACGTTTGCTCCCATGCTCGACATCGCTCGCGATGCCCGTTGGGGACGAATGGTCGAGGGTGCGGGAGAAGATCCCTATCTTGGTGCCGCCATCGCTCGCGGACAAGTGTTGGGATTCCAGGGAGCACAACTCGGCGCGCCTGACCACGTGCTCGCCTGCGCAAAACACTTCGCCGGATACGGCGCGGCTGACGGCGGCCGCGACTACGATTCCTCCTACATCCCCGAAGAGCAGATGTGGAACACGTATCTGGTCCCATTCAAAGCAGCGGCAGATGCTGGGGCCGGCAGCTTTATGAGCGCGTACATGGACCTCAACGATGTTCCCGCCAGCGGGAACCGGTGGCTCTTGCATGATGTCCTGCGCGACACATGGAAGTACAACGGGTTCGTTGTAAGCGACGCGAACGCAGTGCATAGTCTGATCACGCATGGTTACGCGCGCGACGGACAGGACGCGGCCACGAAGGCTTTCTTCGCGGGCGTGAACATGGATATGGCCAGTGGCACCTATCTGAAGTATCTGATCACCGAAGCCAAGCAGGGACACGTCGCTTCTCAGCAACTCGATGACGCTGTATTGCCAATCCTTGAGGCCAAAATCAAGCTCGGCCTCTTCGAACATCCGTATACAGACGAGGCCCGTATTCCGGAAGTGATGAATGCACCCGCAAGTCAGGAACTGGCTCGGAATGCAATCCAACGCTCGGTTGTTTTGCTGAGGAACGAAAACAACACGCTGCCTTTGAGCCAATCGCAAATCAAGTCAATCGCAGTGATTGGCCCCCTCGGCGACGCGGAAGCCGATTTGCTCGACATGTGGGGTGCGTTGAACAAACCTGGGCCGACCGTCAGCATCCTGCAGGGAATCAAAAACAAAGTTGGAGAATCGGTTCGGGTCGAGTTTGCCCATGGACCGAATCTCCGTCGCGACATTCCCTCATTTTTCGAGAACGTGCCCTTTTTCACGATCAAAGAGCAGCCGAAGCAATCTCCAGAGGAAGCTCGCAAGGCGATCGACGACGCAGTGGAATTGGCCAAGCGGAGTGAGGTTGCAATCCTCGTACTGGGGGAAATCGCGCTAATGAGCAGCGAGGCCGCCTCTCGCTCAAATTTGAAACTCTCGGGCGGGCAAGAGGAACTACTGGAAGCGGTCGCCGCAACCGGCAAGCCCGTGGTGCTCGTTCTCGTCAACGGACGCCCTCTCGATATCTCCTGGGCTGCCGAGCACGTTCCCGCGATCCTCGAAACCTGGTATTCGGGGAGCCAGGCCGGAAATGGCATCGCTGACATCCTCTTTGGGGACGCGAATCCTGCTGGACACCTTCCGGTTAGTTGGCCGCGCAACTCCGGCGAACTGCCTCTTTATTACAGTCACACGCTCACGCAAGCTCCTGAGGATGCTTCCGGCTTCACCTCGCGTTATTGGGACGATCTAAGTACGCCGCTCTATCCGTTTGGATACGGGCTTAGCTACGCGACCTTTTCTTACGAGAACCTGAAGCTGAGCCAGTCAGAAGCCAAGGTCGGGACAACACTCGATGTTGCGGTCGATGTGGCGAACACCGGTAATCGCGCGGGTGATGCGGTGGTTCAGCTGTACATCCACCAACGAGCCGGAAGCGCTTCGCGGCCGGTACGGCAGTTGAAGGGATTCCGGCGAATTACACTCGAACCCGGAGCGAAGGAGAGTGTGCACTTCAAGTTAGGTCCGGACGAACTACAGTTCTGGAGCCCGGCTCTGAAAAAGTGGGTCGTCGAACCGGAGCAGTTCGATGTCTGGGCCGGCGACAACTCCCAAGCGAAACTTCACGGCGAATTTCGACTGACTCAGTAATTCACGGGTGCTCCACTTTCGGCCGGTTTTGCCAGAAGTGGGTTTTCTCCTTCCTGCCCTCTGAGCTGATCTCTTCATTCGTCCCAATCGCGCATCGGTAATTCACAATCTGAAATCTGAATCGCCCACCTGTCCGTTAGAATAAAAAATTCTATGATTCATCCCTGGCACGATGTCACTCCTGGCGACAAACTCCCTCAGGAATTCGATTCGGTGATCGAAATTCCCTACGGCGGAAGCGTGAAGTACGAACTCGACAAGGCGAGCGGCCTGATTCGCCTGGACCGAGTTCTTTACTCCGCCGTCTACTATCCTGCGAACTACGGATTCCTGCCACAGACTCTCGCTGAAGATGATGACCCGCTGGACGTGCTCGTGCTTTGCCAGGAAGCTGTGGTACCCCTGACCATCATCCATGCCCGCACGATTGGCCTGATGACCATGATTGATTCGGGTAAGAAAGACCACAAGATCATCGCGGTAGCAACCGAGGACCCGGAGTTCAACACGTACCGTGAGGCGTCAGAGATGCCGCCGCATCGGCTGGTGATGCTGCGCAGATTTTTTCAGGATTACAAACAACTGGAGGGCAAAGCCGTCGAGGTAGATGAGATACGCCCCCCTGCAGAAGCTTATCCCATCATCCTCGACGCCCTGCACCGCTACAGCGAGCAACGCCGCAAGGGCTTTCGAACGAAGTAGCGGAACCTGCGAAGCCCCGCCATCGAGCGTCCCGCAGATCGATTTTTCCTACTATCCGTGCGTGGGTCCCTTCGCCCGACCTCCGATCCATCTGCAGCGTGCTTTACATACCCTTGAAGGTAAAGCTGATCTCTTTTGTTTCGTTCGCGCCGATGGTTACTTTCTGCGTAGAGGTCCCGAGCTTTTCGTGCCACGCCTTGATGGTGTACGTACCGGGCGGCAGATTGCTCAGATCAAAGCTGCCGTCCTTGCCAGTCACGGCGAAGTAGGGGTGCTTGAACACGGCGATGTATCCGCGCATCCACGGATGCACGTTGCACTTCACCGGGATGGCAACTTCCTCGCGTGCGAAGGAGTCTTCCATCTTGGTGCCGGGTGGCTCCGCCTTATTCCACTCGCGGTTATTCGCCGGCACAGGATGGATGTTATGCGAAGTGGGATCGTTGTTCACCAGCTCCAGCTTTTGATTAGCGCGCACAGCCATCACGTGCGGCTGGTACATGCAGCCCTTTTGTTCGACGACAACAGGCTCGCTCGGCGGATCAAACTTCTGATCTCCTAATCCATCGGCCACGAAGACCACGACGTTTTGCAGATCGCCTTTGGAATCGGCCATGATGTCCTGCACCATCAGGGGGGAGGGATGTTGCTTGGCGCAGACCGGGTCAGCGGCCATGCTGATGGGCTTCGCCGCCGGAATCTTTCCGTCAAAATGGACGACTCCGCGGACGCTCGACGTGGTTGTCGGAGAGGGTCCGCCGGCTTTCAATCGATGAGGAACGGACAGGCAAACGGCTGTACCGATCGCCACTAAAGACAAAACTCTCTTCCCGTTCATATGACGTCACCTCAACTTCGGTTATGCAGGGGGAGAATGCTTTGTGAGTACGTTGACGATCGCTGCTTCCAGATTCACCGGGGTTCCGGAAGCGCTCCAGGGCGGTTGCCGTGGAGCTTATTCACTGAGTCCTTGCCGGAAACCGGCGGCGAACGAAATACGATCCTTTTCGGTGGACCATCTTCCGACGGGAGCCCGCATCTGACGATTGGCCGCATGCGCGAGCCTGCCCAGATAGAGTCCATCTCGGAATGCGGCATCGTTGGCCGTCTGCGCCGCGGCGCCCTGTGGCTGCCACATGGAACCGTTGACCACCACTGCGCTTGTTCCCACACAACCCATCGCCAGCAACAACGCTAGAAGCTTTTGCATTCTGCTCTCCTACGCCGCAAGTCGCGCGTGCGGTTTCCAACGTCCGCAAAACGCACGCGTCCTGCGGCGCGCGCATGGTCTCTGCGCGCCACATGATTTGCACTGGCCCGGACAACTAAGATCCGGGTTCACTCGAATTTCTTTTCTGACCTGGGTCCCTGGGGACGCCACAGCGGGCGCCTCGTTCTGCCACAGCTTCGCGGAGCAATCTCGCTACATGGGGTCACAACTTAGCAGTGACAGAAATCCGTTCCTTGCCCTGCGACAAAGAACAGCGCCCTAGTTCACGGTTTTTACATTTTTCTTACACGCTCTTTACAAGATCCGCGGAACTGTGCAACTGGCGCACGTTTTCACTGATGGAGAGGGTACGCCGTCGCAGGCATGACAACGTCATCGCCGAGTCAAATGAAAGTAATTTCGGCGTTAACATCGCCCGGCGTAGCGAGCATCCGTCAAAGACACCAAGTACGCTGCCGAAAGCGTCTCGCAAGCAGATGTCCCAAGAAATCAAGAAGGACTGGAAGTCTCTGAGTTATTTCCTCAAAAAGCGCTTGACATAGTGTGCTAGTTCTATAGTACATTGAGGCACATGCGGAAGTTATCCGAGGATGGCCGGTTCGAATTCGCCCTCGATCTGCACACCGGCGTCCCCGTGTACCGTCAGCTCATCGACCAGGTGCGAACCGGGATTGCGTCCGGGGCGCTGACCGCCGGAGATCAGCTTCCGACCGTTCGCCAGCTCGCGGTGGATCTCGCTATCAACCCTAATACCGTCATGCGCGCGTACCGCGAGTTGGAACTTGGAGGTTTGCTGGAAACGTATCAGGGGACCGGGACATTTATCAGCAACAAGAAGCCAGAGAAAAAGACCGTCGACCGTGAGCGTCAACTCGGCCAGATGGTGGGGGAATTCGCGGCTCGCGCGGGAGCCGCCGGATTCACTCTGGAAGAATTGATTGATCGACTGCGCGAATTGTTGCTCCATCCTGCGCAAAGGAGATAGTCATGGCGAAAGTCCGAGTCAACGAAATCAACGGCGTTGCCCTCTTGTTGTTCACCGTAAGTTTGTTAGGGGGCATTGCCGTCGCGCAGGCGAAGCATCAGGAGGCCTACGGCATTGCTGGAGCTCTGGTGGGTCTTTATTTCCTGTTCGCGATCAAAGTCATACGCCAGTGGGAGAAGGTCGCAGTCTTGCGCCTCGGACGTTACGTCGGCCTGCGTGGTCCCGGCCTCTGCCACATCGTACCGATCATGGAAACCCTCAGCCCATATGTTGATCAGCGAGTGCGGGTGGCCAGTGTTTCCGCAGAATCCACGTTGACGCGCGACACCGTGCCCGTGAACGTGGACGCGATCGTTTTCTGGATGGTTTGGAACGCCGAGAAATCCATCCTGGAAGTTGAAGATTTCGTGCAAGCGATCACGCTCAGCGCACAAACCGCGCTGCGCGAGTCGATTGGGCGCCATGAGCTCGGACAGATGATCACCGAGCGCGAAACTCTTGGCCGCGAGTTACAACGCATTCTCGATGAGAAGACGAATCCGTGGGGAATCACGGTGCAGTCGGTCGAAATTCGCGACGTGAAAATACCGCAGGCCCTTGAAGATGCCATGTCGCGCCAAGCCCAGGCGGAACGCGAACGTCAGGCTCGCAATATCTTGGGGCAAGCCGAAACCGAAATTGCCGACAAGTTCGCAGCCGCTGCGGCAACCTACAAGAACGATCCCACAGCTCTGCACTTGCGCGCGATGAACATGCTGTACGAAGCCATCAAGGAGCGTGGCTCGATGGTCGTCGTGCCCTCGTCCGCGGTTGAAACCATGGGCCTGGGAGGCACCCTCGCCACGGCTGCTATTGGCGGAGCCAAACCCTAACCACTTCGCCTGAATTGATCGAAAGGAGCATACCTATGAAGTACGTACTCGAAGTGTGTCTGATCGCACTGGGCGCGGGAAGCTTTGCGCCCTCAACTGCCGCGCAGGCTCCGGCCATGCAACAAGGGATCAGCGTGGAACTCGTCCATGCGCGCAGCGCCTCGCCAATGCCGGAGGCAGACAACGAAGATGCCTTCATCGTTGCGGTCACGGAGAACAGCTCCGTTTATCTCGGCGTCAACCTCATCAATCTCTCCGAATTGACCGAGAAGGCTCGGAGCACTCGGTTCAGACGGGGGCAGGTTATCTATATCAAAGCGGATGCACGGACTCTCTATGCCTCGGTTTTACCCGTGCTCCAAGCCACAGGCGGCGTCATCCCGCAAGTACTGCTCACAATCCGATCCGCGTCCACCCAATCAAACAATATCGTCTCGCCGGAAGGATTGGATGTGTCCGTTGGATCAACATTTCCTCCCGGCACAGTTGCAACCGTTGTACAGCTGCTTCCCTCCGTGCAGGGGAGGCCTTTGCTCCGAATCAATAATGACGAGACTTCTTGGCCTGCTTTGGAAAGTACTCTCCGGAGGCATTTCCAGAAGGGCGATGATAAAACAGTTCTACTAAGGGCCGATGCACGTTTACCGTTTGCGGAAGTCGTGCACGCGGTCGACGCTTGCCACGCTGCCGGGGCGATCGTCCATCTGGCTGAACCCGGAATTTAATTGATCACTTTTCTGGACTAAGGGTCAGGTGGCTTCGTTGCATCAAGGCTGCTGCCTCGCCGTCTGCTGAAGATAGGAAACTATCAAGCGGTAACTGTTACCAGCGGCGATCCGTGCGATCGTGAGTAAAGTTCCGGCTCAAAGATGCCGATACCAACCACATGGATCCATCTTCGATTGCGCTTCAGGGTGTGCAGCAGGCCGGTCATTCAACTGGAAAGCGCGGCAGCTAATTTCGCCAGCATTGGTGCGGCTTCTCCCGATGGCGCTAACCTCGATGTCGTCGACCTTAGCGCCGAAATGGTCGCGCTCCTTTCCAACGCCCAGACTCTTTTCGAAGCGAATCTCGCCACGCTCGAAACTGCGGGACAAATGCAGAAGAGCCTGATCGACAGCATTGCCTAGCACCACCGGGCACTGAAGCGGCTCTCGAGATATCTGGCTGTATCCACAGGCCGTCGAACTCAGATACACTGAATGCCCTAACCCATGAACCAAGCTCGCGCTGCTTTTTTGCTCGCCGCCACTTGTTCCTTGTCCATTGCCCAAACGAAACCATCCCAGCCCGCGCAAGGTTCATTTTTCAATCTGCCGCAAATGACCCAAGCGCAGAGAGAAAATTTCCCAGCGCAATTTCTGGATGACCTTGCGAAGATCAAATCCGCCGCTCTGAGCGACGACTACGCATACCACCAAGTAGAACATCTGACCGAAAACATCGGCCCGCGTCCGAGTGGATCTGCGCAAGCAAAAGCTGCTGCCGACTATGTCGCGGCGGAGTTGCGGCAACTCGGGCTTGACGTGCAGCTTGAAGAAGTTAAAGTTCCGCACTGGGTGCGTGGCGCTGAGAACGCCGAACTTGTCGAGTATCCCGGGCAGGTTCCTGGCACGATCCAAAAGATCGTGCTGACCGCACTTGGCGGCAGCACCTCGACCCCAGCAGATGGCCTTGCTGCCGATGTTCTCGTTGTCTACAACTTCGATCAATTGAGAGCAATGAGTCGCGATCAGGTGAGCGGGAAAATTGTGCTATTCAATGAGATCTACGACAAGAAAAAGGCTGAGGCGGGACTCGCTTTTGTTGCCTATGGCGAAGCCGTCCGATACCGTGGCATGGGAGCCAAAGCTGCGGCCGATCTCGGAGCGGTCGCGGCTCTCATTCGTTCAGTTGGCGGCGCGGACTATCGATTGCCTCACACCGGTTTCAGCTTTCCTGCCGGAATTCCTGCCGGGGCGGTGGCTGCGGAAGACGCCGATCTAATAGCGCACCTTGCTTCCGAAGGCCGGGTCCGAATGCGTCTCACGCTCACGCCGCAGAAGTTACCAGACGCGATTGGTTATAACGTGATCGCAGACGTGAAAGGCAGCGAGCATCCCGAACAGGTCGTGGTCGTCTCCGCCCATCTCGACTCGTGGGATCTGGGCACAGGAGCCATCGATGACGCGGCGGGAGTCGCCGTCGCGATGGAAAGCGCAGAACTCCTGCACCAACTCCATCTGCGTCCGAAGCGAACCCTGCGTGTGATCGCATGGATGGACGAAGAGAGCGGAGGTGCGGGCAGCCAGGCGTATGCGCACGACCACTCGCTGGAGTTTCCGAATCACATAGCTGCCATCGAATGCGACACGGGCGCTGCGCACCCGCTTGGGTTCGAGACACGAGTTTCCCAGAGTGCGACCGATCTCCTGAGACCCGTGCTTTCTATTCTCGACACTGTTGGCGCTACGGCCCTGCAGTCGAGCAACTATCCTCCCGGTGCCGATATTGCGCGAATGTCGGATGCGGGTGTTCCAGCACTTGGCATTCTGCAAGACGGTCGGAACTACTTCAACTATCACCATACTGCAGCCGATACGCTCGACAAGGTCGTACCCGCCGAACTGCGCGAGAACGCCGCCACCATGGCGGTCATGGGGTATGCGCTGGCGAATATGAAAGACCCGCTTCCAAGATAGCGGGCTTCGCATGCAGCCCTTTGAGCGGTTGACGCATCTGATTTCCCGCGCTTATCATTTTCGTTTGGCCTTTACGGCCTGGGACGCCTCGGGAACGGGGCGTCCCAAGAGTTTGATAAGCAATTATTGGGTTGAAGTGACTATGGACAAGAAGAAACTGGAAACATTTAAGAAGCGTCTGGAAACGCGGCAGCAGGAGCTGCGCCGGACGGTGGTGCGAAATCAGGCCGATGGACGCACCGCCGATGAAGATGCGGCGCAGGACATCGCCGATCGGGCTGCGAGTTCGTACAACAAGGAATTTCTCTTCAGCCAGAGCAACAATGAGCGTCAGCTGTTGATGATGGTGGACGGCGCACTGGCCCGCATCCGAGAAGGAAGCTTCGGCGAGTGCATCAGCTGCGGCAAGGAAATTAATCCGAAGCGCCTGGAGGCTGTTCCCTGGACGCGTCATTGCATCGAATGCCAGGAAAAGCTGGAGCAGGGAATCCTGGAAGAAACATCGCAGTAAAAGAGTTTGAGCATTTCACGGCGCCGCCGAGCCAATCGGCGGCGTTCGCATCTCGACAACATTCTGGCTCAGAGAGAATTGGCGAACTCGCGCAAACGGCGATTGCTGCATTGATACCGACGTAATCTATCTTCATGCCGGCGAGCAGACTAGCATCGCTGTTCCCCCAATGGAGATCAGCATGTCTTGTCTCTCCGCGTTCATTCGCTTCAGCTTTCCGAAATTCTTTCTTGGTTTAAGCGCGTTATTAGCCCTTTCAATTATTTCCTTCGCCCTGCAATCTGTCGCGCAAACAAAATTACCGGGCAGCGGTTCCTGCGCAAAATTCGACGAAGGTTTTCAGAACAGTAATGACCTGCTCGCGATGGAGTCATATCGATCCACGGTCAGAAAGATGGTCGAGGACGAAGCCTTCAACTAACTGGATTGCATTGCCGATTCGGCTCGCATCAACAAGGCGCGCTTCCCAGGCGGCAAGTGGCAGCTCTACACGTTTTATCGGGGTGTTTCCGAGGCCGGGCCACGCCACCGAAGAAGACTGGAACCAGCTCATTGGCCACCTGAAGAAATGGTGTTGGTGACAAATTAAAATGTCCGGTTTTAGTAGCAAATGAAATGTCCGGTTTAGGTTAATAGCCAGCAGCCGTCGAGGCTG
>Ga0126373_10000070_pt1 | contig 88634 bp, 85 predicted proteins | sample PanSoiMetPlot_11_FD_92545 | JGI IMG/M metagenome (GOLD analysis project Ga0126373, IMG submission 92545) | Tropical forest soil microbial communities from Panama - MetaG Plot_11 | ecosystem: Environmental > Terrestrial > Soil > Tropical forest > Bulk soil | place: Panama | collected 2016-02-17
GCCTGGAAAGAATGCGCGGGTAAATCGCTACGCTGCCTTCGTCGTTTCCACCTCGGCGCGACGTTGTTTTACCGCCACGCCGGTTGAACTCGATTGAGCGGGGCTCCCCACCTGCTTCAGTCTTTCCCTATTACAGCGCGAATTGATTTCGAACCACACCAGCAGAGCGATACCACCCGCGGTTAGAAGAATTACCAATACCGTTGCTGAATCCACGTTTCTACCCTTTTCTGTAATTGTCGCCAAGCGGTGCGTCGCGAAAAACTCACGTCGATCGGTCAGGCGCCGGGCGGACCAAGATCACACTTAAACCATCCGCTCGAAGCAGCTCCCCCATGCATGGCCACGCCGCTTCGGGAGTGAGGATGCCGGCGGTGACGGCCGCCTCGAGTAACGCCATTGCGTTGTCCCGCCGTTCCGAGAGCATCTGTCGCGCAATCTGACGCAATCCCGGATCAGGGGACCCCAGTGCTGCGACCAGTTCCCAGCCGGCATCCTCATCGGCGCTGTTTCGCCCGATGATTCCGCAAGCAACCATGCAAACAGGTTCCATGGCGGTCACTCCCTACTCAACACGATGTCTTGCTCCCACGTGAAAAAACGAAACGACGTCCCGCCGGGCCTCCCGATTCGCGTCAGTACGTGTATCTCGACTGGCTGAATCTCGCGACGGAAGGCCGCTCCATTTCGCGCACGCTCCGGTCAACCGGGACAAACTCGGCTAAGCAGCTTGCGCGTTGGCCCTTCCACTCCTGATCTCCTCTTCCGCCTGGAGCCAGTCTTCCAGCTCGTGGCCTTCTTCACTGCCACGTGCTTCGAACAGTTCAAAGGCGCGCTGGCGGATTTCCTCCTCTGCGTCCACAGGTTTGGGAAAGCCAATTGGTTTCATACGCGTATCTTTCATGGACTGATTTCCTCCTCACTATCGGTTTTAGGTATAAGTTTGTTTTACGGTGACCTCTACAGCCCCTTGCTAGACACATTCTTAATTCAAACCGTGCCGTAATAAAAAGTACATAATCTGAGAAGAATCCTTTCATTTGATCGAACAACAAAGCGTCGGGGTGGCGACGAAATGCATTAACCATGGCGTTGTGGTTGCGCCTTCCGGGCTGGCACGTGCGAGCTTCGGTGGGCTTGGTCCGTGTAGAGAGCGCGCCCCCCGCCCACTTTCTGGATGTGAGAGGATCCTTTCGATCTAACGCGAGGCTGGACGCAGTTCCTCAGGGGGGTCTCGCATGCAATAAAAGCAAGCGCTTTTTTCTCTCCACCGCGGTTTGAGCTACCTTCGAAGCGAACCCGCGCCGCATACCGACAGCGCTACCGCTTGGGATGGCCGAAGCGTCGGCTGGTACATCTTCTCGGAAGCCGATTGGGCGAAATCTGTATCTGGCTCCGCACACGGATGATTAGAATCCAAACCCACCCTTGCTCCAGTCGCCAGGGTGGGATCTTCCGGCATCGTGGCAATCTCGTCGAGCCACAACGATTCATTCCTGCCCGTGTCCAGTGAGCCAACGCGGAGTAGCGTCAAGAGAAATGCTCGCTTGCTAGAGGCCAGAGCGCAAAACTAGAATTGCCGCGCAAGCAACGAGCTCGAGCGTTCTGAGAGGCGGCGTCATGTCGAAGCACTTGCTGCAACTGTCGGTCATTGTCGCTTTGGCCATGCTGATTCTGGAGGCCGGTTGCGGAAGCTTCTTCGATCAGCACCACGGTTGCGGTACTTGCGCCCCCATGACCACCCTGTTTGTCAGCGAATCGAATTCTATCTCCGGATTCACGGTGGCTGCTTCCGGCGTACCGAGCCTCGTCGGAAGTGTGGCAGGACCCAATTCCTCAGAGGGCATCCTCGTCGACAAGTCAGCGTCTTTCCTATTTGTCTCTGATTTTCAGAACGGAGCGGTCGATGCATTCACGATCAACCCGACCAGCGGGGCATTGTCGACGGTGGCGGGTTCTCCGTTTTCTGCAGGTCCAGCGCCAGGAGCTGGTGGTCTCGCCGTGGACCCAAGCACCAAGTTCCTCTATGTCACGCAGATGAACTCACTCGCGGTAGCGGGATTCACCATCGCCCCGGGCACGGGCGTCCTGGCAGCAATCCCGGGCTCGCCATTTCCTGCAGGGGACACTCCCATCCAGGCGATCGAAGACCCATCAGGCAAGTTTCTCTATGTGAGCGATCTTAACGATGGGTTGGGAGCAATCTCTGCATATACGATCGATTCGACCAGCGGAGCCTTAACTCCGATTACTGGCTCGCCTTTTCCGACGCAGTCCAATTCACCAGGTCCCAACCGCATGGCCATCGGTGGTGGTGGCAAGTTTCTCTATGTCGGTATGTCGGGCACCGTGAATGCGAACCATACCGTATCTGCATTTACGATCGATCCCAACACCGGCGCGCTGGCGCAAATCACCGGTTCGCCGTTCCCCACCGGGAATGATCCTCAGGGCATTGCGACCGATCCGACCGGGAAATTTCTGTACACGGCAAACTCTCAGGACAGCACGGTGTCTGCGTTTACCATCGACGGTTCGTCGGGAACATTGACGCCAGTATCCGGTTCTCCCTACGCCACCCTGGCTGGGCCCGGTGCACTCGCGATCGACCCCGGCGGACAGTTCCTTTATGTCGGGGAGAATTCGACGACGGGAATTGAGGCCTTCACCATCAACGCAACGAGCGGCGCAATCACTTCCATGGCGGGATCGCCATTTGCCCCCGGCAGCACCGTGAATGGCTTGGCGGTTGGAAGGCCTTAGCCGGTCGGTCGGATCGCAGCCCTAAGAGCCAGCAGGAGCAGGCCCCAAATCCGGCCATACAAAGTACGGCTCTGGGATGGGCGTTCCCTCTCGACCTCGCAGGGCAATGCTGATCAGCTTCGCAAAAACTTCGTTGCGCTCGATATCGATCGCTGAGGGCGCGTGTGGCTCCATGTAATGGCAGGCGAGTGATGCAATGGCACGATCGCCGTTGAGCACAAGGACCGAAAAAGCAGCTCGAACCGCGCCGGCGACTGCTCCGTTGCGTCCATCCGCAAACCGTGGGTCCGTCAGCATGTCGCTGACGATCCACGGCCTCTTCTGGGCCACCGCGCGTCCGCAACACTGTGTGCCGACACGAACCGTGCCGATCCCGGCAATGTATCCCTTGGGCAGGTTATAGACGACATACGGCCGCAATGTTGCCCGGTCCACCAGGAAAAGTGTGGCGCCATGAGCGCCGGCGAGCTCGCCGGCCAGCCGCACCATAGTTGCAAAGTAAGCTTGCGTCACTGATGGAGTCTACGGTCTCGCCCCATCGGTCTGGATACCCTATAGCCGGTATTGACGCCCGTGTGTCGCGCGCGGGGTGCCCCATCCTTGTCGCGTTTTGTGCGACAGGGTGGGAATTTTGACTTCCGCTGGAACTGGATGCAGCACTATTTCCTGCGTTCCGCATTCGTGCTGAGAGTGCAGTACTTGCGCAGCAATTCGTAAAGCACAATTCCCGCCGCAGTGGCGACATTCAGCGAAGTCTTTTTCCCCAGCATGGGAATGCGCACGTGGGAGTTGGCCACTTCGAGAAGTTCCGGGCGGAGGCCTTCGACTTCGTTCCCGAATGCAACACAGACCGGAAACCGCGGTTGCCACTCGAACAGGTCCACCGAATGGGTGCTGGTTTCAATCGCCGCGAGCTCGTAACCCGAGCGGCGAATCCTCTGCGCCATCTCGACAGGATCCCAGTCATGCTCCCACGCGACCGACGCTTCGGCGCCCAGCGCCGTTTTGGTAATCGCCTTCTTTGGCGGATGCGCGGTAATGCCACAAAGGCATACTTTTTCCAATCCCACGCCGTCGGCCACCCGAAAGAATGCGCCAACGTTGTACATGCTGCGCACGTTGTCGAGCAGAACTGCGGCAGGAAGGCGGAGGCCTTCGTATCCAGCCCCGAGAAGGGCCCTTGCACCTGGGGTGTTCGCCACGGGACGCTCTCCGTTAAACGGAGCCGAAATGGCTTTCCCGGGTAGCTTTGGATGGCTCATGGTTGATCAGCCATCACCATATCATCGGGCAAACCCAGTTGTGACGGAATTTGTCGGCTCCCGCGCAAACCCAAACCTCGCCCTCCAGAGCTTCAGCGCGAACAGAGTCGGGCACTGGACACCAGGGACAAGCCCGGCGCGCCATCCGGGGTTATACTCCGCCGTGTCTAAAACGGTGGGGTTCGGCCGCAGTCAGGAAGCTGTACAAACCCAGGACAATCAGAGTTACCAGGAGACATCTGATGTGGCGCACCATTTCAATGAGCAACGCTGCTTCTCTCCTCGATCTAGGCATTTGCAGACTGAACTCCTATTGTGGATCGTGATCGAGGCCAATCGCTCCACCGTGCTCTTGCCAAGCTGGATAAGCTCGCGCCAGCGACAGTTAAATTCCAGGGTACATGCACGGAGTTTGTTGTGGTAGACGGATTCAATAACCTCACGTTGAGAGGAATCCATGGCGCGAGCATCCAGCAACCAGCGACCAATCCTCCGGCCAGCCCGTTCTATGTGATGTCTGTGAAGGCCTCACATAGCGTTACTCTTCTCGGATTCACGGTGCCATCGCTGCCGTCCGCTTTTTCGGCGATCGGCGTTGGTAAATCGAGCACCGATGTACTGCTCGAGAACATAAAGACGAACGGCTCGTGGGGAATCGTGATCTATGGGGCTAGCCAGGTGTGGCTGGTGAATGTGAACGTCAACATTACCGCCGGCTTCGCCGCGGTCTCAGCCTTTGATAAATCAGATGTGCACATCGTAGGAGGCTTGCTGCACCGTGCAGCGCACTCGGCCTACCACGCCGGCCTCTTGGTTGGCTCCGGACATGTGACCGTGCAAGGAATGATCATCCGCGACCTGCAGGTGGGCATCAACATTGGCAGCAGCGGAAGCGTCGACTAGCCCACGACCGCAGATACTGATGTGACCATTGTGAACCCGGCCGGCACCAAGGTTTACGGCGCATTGGTAAGCGATCGTTCGTCGTTGAACCTGATCAGCGCCCGGCTCCTTATGTCAAACGCCGGGCAGCCTTACGGATTCAATCGCAGCGCGGTCTTCGTCACCAACGGTTCTACCCTGAACGCGGGCGCTAGCCTGATTGTCACTGGCAGCCACGGCCAGAGCGTCATCGTCAGTAACCGCTCGCACGCAGAAATGGCAGGTTCCAGCATTACCGGAGGCGCAGACGGCGGATTGGTTGTGGTCAACGAGTCCACAGCCGGCGCCACCCTCACGAGTCCTCTGAACCATGATCAGTGGCAACCCCACCGATCTGTTTTGCGATTCCAAGTCCCAGATTAGCGGCGGCTCCTATATCGCGAACGTCACAGTAGTACAGTGCAGTAAGTTGCTTCCTGATCTCTATGAGAGCTTGCCTTAGCGTTGATTTTTTCGGCGTACTCCATTTTCGGATCTGGGTGCCACGGACGTGTACCTCAAAGAACAGGACATCCGTGAGTATCGGTCAGGAGCACTTATTAGCCGAGTGAAACTGAGGATCAGGGAAGTTGAAGATCAGAATTCCAGCAGCTTGAAAGCTCTGCCCATCTTTTCAAGAGCGATGCCGCAAACATCGCTCTGGCTTGCTTGCATCGCTATTTCCTAATAATTCTGCCGAGGATGTACCTGGTTGCCTCCCCCTACAGGCTACCGAGCGCGCGCCCTCTTTCCAAAAGGGTGAGAACCTCGACCTCGAGACTGAAGGCAGCCAAGATCCGTCTGCGCTCTGGGAACGGATTCACACAAAACGAGGCTGCATGCGATGGGTACCCGTCACCGGCACCCTTCGCATGCATCACCCCGCATCCTCGGTTAAGGAACGTGAACCTACTGCTTGTCCGCTCGGAAGAAGTAGTAGTCGGCGGTGTAGGGCTGGAGCTGAGTCTGTCCCACGGTGCAGGCGGACGTAGGAACAGCTCCACCGGCGGTGTTCAGACGTTGGATGAAGGTGGTCTTGAACAGGAGGTTACCGCCCGTTGGCCCCTTCGCGTTCCCGACCGACTGCAGCAACAGGCATTGAATCGAACCACTATTCGGGCAACTCACGGGGTCGGTGCCGGCGTCGATTCCTTTCACCTTCACCGCCCACACCCGGCTGCTATCGAGGGAACTCTGCCAGGTCGCGTTCCCACTCAGAGGCGGGACGATGCCCGGCTTTGGGTTTTCATTGATGCTCTGGAAGTGCGTGATGATCTGGAACTGCGCTCCCAAAAGATCCGTAAACAGGGTGGCTTCGGGGCGGGCGGTGGGATTCCACGCAGTGCCGCCGTCACTGGTGGGCAGGCAAGTATAGCCCTGGCTACCGTAGGCATGGCCGACCAAGTAAGGAGAGTTCCCTGCCGGCACTGCAATATCCGCAGGAGTGGTTGGCGGCGTAACTTGCGCCACCGCGTTTGTAACTGCGCCGATTGCGCAGGTCATTGCGATCACCGCGAGTAGATGTCGCACGGGCGCAGTCTTCTTTGTTTGCTTACCAAGGTTGAAACTCATAATCTTTCTCCGATTCAATTCAGGATTCGTAACGGTTGAAGTTCGAGACGATCAACCGGATTGAAAGCTGTCACCGCTATCCAACGAGTTGTTCGTCTCGGCTGCAATTGTTTGAGAGAGGTGTAATCGCCCTCATTAGATAAGACGAGATCGAATAGGAATTTGCTTTTGTCCCGAGGAACTTATTACGCGCATATCTTACTAATAGGTCCGCGAACATCGTGAGTAGCCGACACGGGCGTGGTTTCCGAGAAAACCCGTGCTCACTTAGTCTTATCTGCAGCTTAGTGTGAGGCAGGCTCGCCGAGATTGTTGCGGTCGGCCAGCGGAGTCGGTGTGTGACTCAGATCGCGGTCTCTCATTGAGGAATGGCAAACCATGCAGGAGCGCTGTGTAGTATTTCCCTCCCGGGAAACCAGTGCGTAGGTCAGACCGTGTACCGACCAGGTGACAACCTTATAGCCCTGGATCGTGTAGTAATGAAAACTCACTTTTTTGAAAGCGGCTTCGACTCCGCCCGAAGCAATCGCCACCGAAACAGGAGTAACGATCAAGCTCACAGGATCCGCCTCCATGCGGTAGGCGATGTAGGCAGCGGTCTTGTTGCGTATTCGGACGAGCCGTGCACCCTCAATCCGATAAGGCAGATCCGCGGGTGGGCCTTCGGACGACGCTGGCAAAGCTAACGAAAACTGGGACGTCTCACGCAGCCATTGATTCAGTTGCGGCTGAGAATCGGTCTGTATGTCAAGCGCGAGATCTCCCTGAAGGTGCTGCCGATGGGTACGCGCAGCAAACTGGGCGAGTTCGGTCCCGTAAAGTGGCGAGGATGGTGGCCTGCTGACACTCAGTACCGCGACAAGGATGAGTAGCGCGGTTGCTGGCACAAGCACCTTCCAGTCCAGAAGCCATCGCCAGATGGAGGAATGATGATTGGCCGGAGCAAGTTTTTTTGTCGCGTGCAGCGCAGGGCGGGTCGGCGCCTTCAGGTGCGAGAGAAACGCTGCTTCTTGCGGAGTCGGCTCGTCGGCCGATGCCGCCGCGCGAAGAAGCGGACCGCAGTATGCACACCGCGCAGCATGTGTGATCAATTGCTGCGTGCTTAATTCTGGCCAGAGACCGGCAGCTACTTCTTCCCAATTGATATCGGCGGGACAGCCCGGTCGCGGTGCGCGAGTTCCAGAGTCGGCTGCGTGCATTCGCTCCACAAGCTGAAGATATTGCGCAACTTTCCCTTTGCACTGGGGACAGGAGGCAAGATGACGCTCGGCCTCGCGCATCAAATCCGGACGAGGGATATCTAATCCCTGACCTTTGTTCACGCGCGACGGCACGAGGGCCTCAAGCTCCTCCGCGTCGATGTGGTTATCGAATGGACCTCCCATATCCTGGACTCCCATACAATCCGATTACGAATTCCTGAGGGATTTTGCTTTTCGTCTCGACGGTTTCGTCGCCGGATCGTGAGGAGGTTCCCGCGATCTGCTCCCGAACGCACTGTTTCAGCCGCTCAATGACGCTGCCTACGCCTTTTTGCCCCAGTCCTATGGTTGGTAAGGAAGCAATTTCTTTGCTGCTCATTCCTTGCCGGAAGTAGAGCCAGAAAATCGTGCGGTCCCGCTCCTGATCAGCCCCGGTCAAATGACGCTTCAGGTACTCATCGATCTGCTTCAGCAGGATCTCAAACGCAATTCGGTCCTGACTGCCATGAACTTCTTTGCCTGCCTCAACATCGACATCGCTGGTCGAAACGTGGGCCTGACTGCCGCCTGCCGATTGACTGCGTCCGTGCCTGAAATAATCGTGCGTGGCATTGGCAGCGACTTTCTTCAAATATCCCAAAATGCCATCGGGGTTCTGAATCGCGAAATCCCTCAGAAGGCGGCAGTTGTCTTCCCAAAGTTTGAGGTAAGTAACCTGAATCAGGTCCTCCACCACAGATCGGGATGGCTCGCCCCAAAGCGATGCCGTACGTAGGACGGAGAGGCTGATTGACTTACCCACCCGTGCGACAAACTCCTCCCAGGCTCCGTCGTCACACGGTCCGGCGCAGAGACTGACCAGGTCTTGCAACGACAACGAGGAATATCGCGCCGGTCTGGAATCGTTTGCCATTCTGATTACACAGATCGCCTTCGCTCAGGATCTCTTCCCAGAGAGTTTCCTGAGTGAGATTTGCCGTCAAACTACTGTTATGTAGAGCGCCCCAGTGACAGAAACTGCTACGAAATACCGGATTAGATGACCTCGGATTGGTTTCGACTTGTAAAAATCTTGTCATGAGATTGTCGAAATTGATCGGATAGGCTTCTAAATTCCTCGACGGTTTTCGCCTGTTCTGAATACTCACGAACAGGGCAGTAACGAGCATCGCCACCACCGAGGTGGTGACAAGGATTGGCATCATTCAGTGCGCCCAGCTGCGTTGCGTGGGCTGTTCTGGCTCAGGCATGGGAAGCGCAGAAGTCGCCTCCGTGGGTCTCGTCACTGCCGGCGGATTGTTTGTGGCCACCAGTGGAGCGGGGATAGCGGCGGACTCATTGCCGAACTTGACGACAATTGTGTTCGCCAATGGCGATACGCGAGATTCCGTGGGTGCCGCAAGGTCCATCACAACGCGCGTGATGGGCGGATTGGCACTGAGCAGTCCGACGCGAACATTTCTCAATGTTCCACCATTGATCGCGACTTTCTGCAATCCTGCGTCGGGCCGCGCCTCGGGGAAGTCGACGATCAGCCGATCCGGATCGGTCACGGTCTGCGTCCGAGGGATGATCGGCTTGCTTGCGGTAATCTCGACGCACAGCAGCGCCAGATCAAATCGTGAATTTGAGCTGCAAGCGGATAGCTGAAAGCTTCTTCAGTGAATCGTTGGCTCCGACTTCCGCACCGGAGGAGCAGTTGTTGATCCCTGGAATTTTGCCGCGCCCAGCTTGGTAATCCATAATCCCGAATGAATGTCGTTGAAATAGATCAATCCGTTCAACTCAGCCGTATCGCAGGTCACCGAACAAGGCTGACCTCCCCAGGTGAACGGCAGATTCACGCGATATCCTTTCGAGTCGCCCGTCCAGAAGCGCGCGATCTCGCGGCCCTGGCGATAGAGATCGCCACGCAGCTCGCCCGAGATATCAAGCACGCGCGCGCCTCCGCTGTAATAGCCCTCGTACAACATATCGTTTGCCGCCCAGAAATTGTGTGAGCCGCCTTCGGGAGCTTCGTACTGCGCGACTTCCTTGGGATGCTTGATGTCGGAAATGTCCATCACATGGCAGATCGCGCGCACGGGAATGCGGTCGCGATCTTCGATGTTGAAGATCGCGGGAAAGACCTCATCGCCGACGAAGAGATAGTTCTTGTAACGAAAGACGCTGTGTGTGCCCGCGAGCCATCCATCGCCATAGAGCTCGTAATGGTTGAAGCGGTATTGGCTGAGGAGCTTGGGATTCTCCGGAGTGCCTCCAGCCATCCCATTGCCGACATCGAGAATGATCAAGCCATCGCGCCAGTAGGCGAGATACGCAATCCCGTCCTTCACCTGCAGATCGTGGAGATAGCGTCCGCTCGACATCGATCCTATCTCAGTGTTGATCGTAACGACCGTGGGATTTTCCGTCTGCCACCGCGCGACTTCCCTGGGATGCTTGACATCCTGGAAGTCGAGGATCCGCAGCGAGCCCGTTGCATCGTCGGTGAGATAGACATAGTGGCTATCGATGTACGCGCTATGAACTCCGCCGCTCACCGTCGCCGTGTATTCGGATAACACCTTGAGATGCGAAGGATCGGAAGTATCGAGAAACACGATCCCGTTCTTGCGATTCGAGGCTCCCTCGCGGGTGAAGACGCCGATCTTCTCGTCGGGAGTTGTGCTGATGTCGTTGATCAGGCGCGCGTCAACTTTGAGCGTGTCAAGCAGTTTGGGATTCGCGGGATCGGCAATGTCATACACGAAAAGCTTGTCGGCGATGGTGGAGAGGTACACGTGATGCCCGATGATCCACTCTTCCGACATTTGCAGGTCGGGCATGGGAACGTGAGAAACGACTTCGACTTCACGTTCTACATTGCGCGGGCGAACAACAACTGACGCCGAAGCACTGTGCTGACCGCTGCTCGCGGTCACGATGTAGGTTCCGGTTTTCTCGGCGACCAATGCTCCGTCCGGATAGATCGATGCGCCGCTTCCAGTCAGCGACCAGCGCACCGGAGCTTCCTTCCCGCTGTCGCTAGCCTTGAAGTGCACCACGTCACCCGTGCGCGCATCGGCCGTTGCAGGGTTAATGCTCAGCTTACGCACTGCGTCACGGACGACTTGCACCGTAACTTTGCCAGTCGCATCATCCGAGCTTGCCTTGATCGTGGCGCTGCCCGGTGCAACTCCGGTGACAAGTCCAGCCGCATCAACGGTAGCGATTGACGGCTTATCGGAGGTCCACTTGATTGCGGCATCGCTGCGAGGTTCGCCATTCACGGTGCGCGCAACAGCCATCAGGCGCTCCGCGCTCCCGGCAACGATCGGACGCGCCAGCGGCTCGATCTCCACCGTCGTGATCTTCGATGTGGCGACGTTGACCGTCGCGTATCCAGTTTTGCCGGCGATCACGGCGCCGACGGTAACGACTCCTGGCGCGTGGAATGTAATTTCGCCCGATTCGTCCGCACCCGCGAGATCAAACGGAGCCGCGAACCAAACGGAAGGCTTGGCTTCAATCGCATTACCAGCCGCATCTTTCGCCTCCGCGCTGAACTTGACCTTCTGGCCAACGTGGACATCGAGCGTTTTGGGCGTGAGGTCCACAACCGCGGGAGCGACGGACGTCGTCATTTCCTGCGGCTTGGCCGCGTCCTGCGACCATGCTGGGATTGAGAAGATCGCAACCGCAATCACCAGAATGACTGAGGGCTGTTTTGACATGCATCCTTCCTCTGCGATTAACATTTTCGGGACGATGCGTTCCTAAGCCCGTTCCCGTTTCCCGGAGCGGCCAAAGCCGCGGGTATTGCAACTCCAACGGCACGGCTGAAGCCGTGCCCTTGCCAAAACACGTTCTCAGACACGCCTTCCCGGCGCCTATCTTTTGCAGACGATCTACTGCTTGCTCGGTTCTGTCATCCAGAAATCGATGCCTGCCGCTTGCGGACCGACGTCGATCGTCGCGACGGTCTTCATCGCGGCAAGATCAACCACCTCAACCGTACCTGGCTCTTCGCCGATTCCTTCTACGGAAATGAATGCGTAGCGGTCATCCGGCGAGACGACGACGCCGTGAACTACTTTTCTCTTGGTGGGAATATTGGCCTGTTCCTTGCCAGTAATGGGATCGAAGATCGAGACCGACTGTCCGCGCTTATTGGTGGCGATCAGACGCCCGTCTTTCGTCATGGCGAGGTTGTAGACGCCGTTGCCAGCGGGAAAGCGCCGGGCCAGTTTCCAATCAGCGGTGTTGATGGCGACGATGTCATTGGTCTGATTGCAGGCCACATAGACGACCGATCCGTCGTTGGAAGGCTGCGCCCAGGTCGGAGTGCATGTGGGCTTGTGATCGCCCATTGAATGATCAGCGCCGGATGCGGGATAGGGCGCGCCACTCATCCCCAACTCTTTGCCCGGAGCCAGCGTGAAGTAACGTGAGACGGCAAACTGGCTGGTATCGATCTCGACCAGCATATCGTCCATCATGCAGGTGGAGTAGTGGCGGGTTCCGGCGTGATTCAGTCGCGATCCGTGGGGCATGGTGCACGTGGTAATGCGCTTGACTTCAATCATCTGGTCGGTCGCAACTACCGAGATGGAAGAGGGAACCATGTCACCGTGGAAATTCGCGTTGGCGACATAGATGAAATTGCCATCCGGAGTGATGTCCGTCGTTGCGGGAAAAAGGCCGAGCCCGGTGTATTTGACCACTTCGTTGCTTCCCGCACGATATTTCCAGACCGAGCCCTCAGGTCGTCCGTGACCTTCGGAGACATAGAAGAACTGCTTGTCAGGGGAGACGGCGATGCCGTGCGGGCCGTTGATGTCAGTCGGCATCAGGCCGGTGCGCGTCTGATTCTCGATTTGCGGCCCTTTCGGACCGAAGCGCAGGAGAATGATCTTGTCGGCGGATTCGCAGACTACGTAGACAAGGTAGTCCTGCTTGGGGGGTTCACCGGCTGGACTTACGCGCTGCGCTGAGGTGGTGAGATCCAACGCGAGGCAGACCGGCGCGATCCAAAGAATGCACCGCAAACATGTTTGTGCTTTCGGAAAAACGGCGATTGGCTGCAAAATATCTTTGGTCCCGGCAAGGGAGACCACCCAGAATCGAGCATTAATGTAACACAGGCTTCGAGGCGAGCCAGCCCAGATAGTGTCTTTACGCTACGTCACCAAACAGCGACTTGCGGTATGATTCGCACCCATCTATGAAGAAGCATCTCGTCCGCGCTGGAATTGTGCTGGCGATCCTCTATGCCGTACTCGCCCGCTACATCTGGTGGGCCATGTATCAGACTCCGGAAAGTTCGGACGCGTGATGCAGCACACGCCCGAGGTCACGTATTTCCTTGTTCCATTTGAAACGATGTGGACGCGTGCTCGTGCGGGACATCTGCAGGCGGGTGACCTCGCGCCCGACTTCAATCTGGCGACGCTCGACAAATCCGCCACGGTACAACTCTCGAGGCGCATCCCACCGACGTCTGGCAGACGGAGAGCAACCTCAAGAACAAAGTTCTTTTCGCAAGTCCAAAAGATTATGAGGAACGCAGCCAGGTCGCGGGACCTTGCGTTCGCAAGCTGGGTATCAAGTTTCCCGCGGTCATCGATGGATTTGACAACACGACCGAGAGCGCCTACACGGGATGGCCGGAGCGCATCTACCTGATCGACCATAACAACCGCGTGATTTACAAGAGCAAGCCCGGGCCATTTGGGTTCAAGCCCGAGGAACTGGAAAAGGCGCTGAAGAAGATCACGGGGACAACCTAGCGTGTAGCAGTCCCTCATAAGTGATTGGGCTCAGCACTTAAGAACCGAAGTCAGGAAATCGAGATTTCCCCAGCCCTCGTTCCGCTCTCACCCACCACTTCGATCAGATTGGTTTGGGTTCGGTGTTGCGGGCGTCGGTTACGTTCGATGGGGCGTCGTCGAAGGTCTTGCCGGGTTCGAAGGCGACTTTTTCGTGCCTCGGTCCGCGCTTGCGGATCAGGTCGTGCCAGCCATCGTCCCAGGCGATGCGGGCTTCTCCATCGACCAACGTCCATGTGCCTTGAGAGGCTCCGATGGACTTCTTGGCCGTACCGTCCTCGTTCAGGGTGATAAAGAAGTGGGAGCCATTGCCTTGACCGACTTCCCATTTCCCGATGTAGTGCGCGCGTCCTGGCATTGCCACACGGCCGGCGGGCTCCGCGAACTCGATGTGGTCGATCTCGGTGCGAAGTTTTTCGCGGTGGCCGTCTTTGTAGACAATGGCCTGGGACTTCAGGTCTAGGCGCGATATCTCACCGGCGGCGAGGGTTTGGCGGTGGCCGTCTTTGTAGACGAGGACGACGGGATCTCGTTCATCGATCGGGGACGCGTTCGCGCACAAGACTGCGGCGAAGATGAAGGCAGCGGGCAACATTACGGTGAAGCGGATGAGACGGGGCATGAAGTCCTTCCTGATCCCGGGCGAACAGAAACTGCTCCCATGTGATATACGCAGCGATCGCCTGGGAGGTTCCTCGGGATCGGCGCAACGGCCTTCTTCACTTCTTTCACACAGACGCGGAAGAGGTGGCCAAAACGTCCAAAGACCACCGGTTCGATATTTCTTTCCATTACGCCTTGGCCTTGCCTGATTCTTTCAAATACTCAAGGACCTCTTCGGCATGGCCGTCGGGCTTTACTTTTTCAAAAATGTGCTCGATCTTGGCATCGGGGCTGATGATGAACGTGGTTCGGGCGATGCCCATCACTTTCTTGCCGTACATGTTCTTTTCCTTCAGAACGTCGTAGGAGATGGCCACTTTTCTCTCGGCGTCGGCCAGCAGAGTGAAGGGTAGCTTTTCCTTGTCGGCGAACTTTCGTTGGGCGCCGGAAGTATCTGGGGAGATACCAAGCAGCACGGCGCCCGTCTTTTGAATCTGTTTATATGAGTCGCGGAACCCGCGAGCTTCCACGGTTCAGCCCGGCGTGCTGGCCCGTGGAAAGAAGAACAGGATCACTGTTTTACCGCGAAAATCTTTGAGCGAGACTTCTTTGCCGCTCTCGTCGGGCAAAGTGAAGTCCGGGGCTTTATCATTAATTTTCATGCCAATGCCTAGCAGGAGATCAAAGTTGAAGGTTCGAGCCCGCCGACCGGTTTGGAACCGGGCGGCGTTCGGGAAGATTTTACAACGCGAGAGTCCCTGGCGCAGGGTGACGCTGCTGGTCCTATTCGTTTGCGTTTTGATGGGTGCGGTAACGTCATTCGCGCAGGAAGACCGTCCACAAATTTTTCCCGGAGAGCGAAAGTCGAAGTCCAAGAAGGACAACGGTCCGCGAGCAGTCGCCGTGCTGCAGATGCCGGCGAATGGGAAGGCGTCGCTGGTGCCAATCGCGATTCTGATCAACGGGAAGTTCTGGGATGCGACCGTGTACAAAGCGGATCCGGTCCCCATGGCGCTGGATTATGGCACGATTTACGAGGCGGAGCGGACGGGAAATTCGCTAGGGCTGTTCACGGTGGGCAGCGCGCTGCGCCGCAACAGCGTGGATAGCGGCCAGGTTCCGTGGATTGGCACAGGTACGTTTCGCCCCAATGGCGCGGAGCCGGAAAAGCAGCCTGCCAAGGCGAGTCCGGTGCCAGTGGGAATCGATACCAGCGAGGGACCGCCGCGGCTGACGAGGGATCCGTCGGCGGTAAACAAGCCAGCCGATGGTGCGGCGCCCGCGAGCAAGGGTTCGTCTCCGAGTGCACCGACGTCAGATTCGCCGAAGTCCACGGGGACATCGGGTTCGGGAGATGAGCCGCCACGGCTACATAAACCGGATGCTCCGTCAGGTTCAGAACCAAGTCAGCCTCCTCCTGACGCTGGGTCGAAACCACCGGCCGATGGCAGGCCGGCCGACGCGAAAGCAGCGGAGCCCAAGAAAGATCAAGCGAAGGTTCCTGCTTCGGACAGCGGGGCGGGCGTGGCGAACCGGCCGAGATTACGGCGCGGGAAGCCGGCGGAGTCTTTCGCGGACGAAGATGTTCCAGGATACAGCAAGCTGGGTGCTGCCCCCGCACAGGGCGACCTGAGCAAGGCGGGCCCGATTGCCTCGAAGCAGGATGTGCAATTGATTCCGGCGATTTCGGATGCGGGCGGACCGGAGCTTCGCTCCTACGTATTCCAGTGGTTGAAGGGCGAGGAGGACGATCGGCGGAAGCAGATGACGGATTTCGCCAAAGAGCAACTTCATGCCTACATCGCGGGAAGGGCGAAGGCGACGATAACGGCCAGTACAGCGCGTTCAAGCGGCCGAGCGCCCGCCCTTAAACCCAAAGACCCGGTGCTGGAGAACGTCCACATGGTGGCGTACGATCTGTGGGTTTCGAATCAGCCGGTAATTGTGCTCAGTGCCGAAGGTCACTTGCCGCCGCCAGCGCCGGGTACGGCTCATTCCGAAGTTGAAACCGAGACGCAGTACTTCGTGATGGTGGTAGCGTATCCAGACATCTATAACAATCTGCACAAACTGCATGTCGGAATCACCGATAAGTTCCATCTGGATATGACGCCGCGGCTGGATCTGATTGACGCGGTTGACGCGGATGGGGATGGCCGGGGGGAACTCTTGTTTCGGCAAACCTCGGACCAGGGCGCGGGATGGGTTATTTACCGTGCCACCGCAGACAAGCTGTGGAAGGTGTATGACAGCCTGCGGCCGGAGTAGGAGAAAGAAGGCTCAGATCTGAACATGGTCAAAAGAAACCGACACTTTGACGGCATTGCCTGATTGCAACAGTTGACGTTCCGAAAGGCGCTGCCTGTTCATCTAGTTTTGCGCTTTCTCTTTCCCATCCCCACCATTATTCCCGAGGGTGGGTCTTTCTTATTCAGCTTCGCTGCCTCCGCAACCAACTTCTTCACTCCCGGCTTCTTCACATCAGCAACACTGCGCAGCTTGACGTGTCGCACACCCTTCCCGGTTCCTTCCAGCAGCTTCTCCGGGTCTGACAGCAGCGCGCCTCGCATGAATGCAAACGTCACATGTTCTTTACCGACCATGAAGCAACACAGCGGTCCGTTCGAATCAAACGATGGAATCTTCCACGGATTCACGTACTCCTCAACTCCCTTGACGGCCGTTTTCATCAGCGCCCGCACCGCCTTTGTCACGGCTTCAAACTTCCCAGCCTTGTTCACATAATCAGTGATCCATATCCGCGCTTCTTTCCCTTCAATCGTCGGCATTGGTTGTTCTTTCCCCTTCTGCGCCCTGCGCCCTTCCACGCTTCCAGGAGATGGCTCCGGAGTTGATCAAGATCACTTTGACGCAACATATTGCATGCGCAAAATCGTTAGGCGCAGTCGCAATCCACAAGCATGCTTGAGAAAGCGGCCCTTGTTCGCGGTCTCCCGTTGGCTTTTGAGCGTCGAGGGGCATGTCCCAAAACCACTAGAAATAGCGCTTCAACCGAAGGAATGGATCTTCCAGGTACTTCTTGGAGAGCGCTGCCAGTCCAAAAGAGGCAACCCCCACCACGACAATACGAACGCCCAGAGAACCCACCGCGCCGAGGCGAGCCACATCGTTGAACTTGAGGAAATGAAGCATCCGGTAGTAAAGATCGCCCAATGTGAGATGGATCAGATAGATGCAATAGCTGAGGTCCGCCGTGATTCTGGCCGGGCGACTCCGTAGGAAAGAAGTGAACCTGCTTCCGCGGTAAGCGAGTGCGAGCGCCATCGAACCTGCAAAAACAAACCCCGCTTGCGTGAAATGAAGGGCGGAAGCTGCCACGGTTCTTGCATCGATGATGCCGTATGGGAGGCCGCACACCATGATCAGGCACGTCGAACCGAACAGCACAGTTGCGAGCTTCCAAGCCCCGGACCGGGAATACAAATCGGATCGGACCCATAGGGCCAGCATCCCACCTAAAGCAAGATTGTCGAATCGAAAGAAGGAATACGGATAAATCTCGAGCCCGGGATCCATGCCGGCGTGCGCGCAGACACCGCGGAGAATTGGCGTTCCCAGCACGATCAAGAGAATGAGTCCTATTAGCCATGCTTTATTCAACAGCCGGACCACCAGCGGCCAAAGCAGGTAAAAGTGTTCCTCGATCGCGAGCGACCAGAACACACCAGGCCCATGAGGCTTCGGAATGTGGAAAAAATAAGCGAAGTTGGCCAGGTAGACCAGTGAGAGTCGAAAGTACGCTCCTTTGTCGGGGTAGCAGAAATACATCAGCAGGATGCAGGCCAGGTACAGTGGGACGATCCGCAGGATGCGCCGCGTATAGAAGTTTCTGAAGTAGTGTGCGCTCTTCTTGGAGTCAAGCAGAATCCCGGTTATGAGAAAACCGGAGAGCACAAAGAACAGGTCCACGCCAAGCCAGCCGCGTGACAGAAAAGCAAGAAATACTCCGGGAATCTTCGAGAGGGCCGGGGTTGGCCAGCCGTAAAAGAGATGATGGAAGAGCACCGCCAGAACAGCGGCGGCGCGAAACCCATCCAGTTCAAGAATGCGCGCCGGAGCATGGACGGAGGAGGGTGGCGCAGCCCCCCGGTCCTCGGTGACTATTACCCCCTCGTGGCCGGCGGGAGCGTGAACCGATTCATCGGACGATGTTTCAGGACTGGTTGTCTTGGAGACACTGGCCATGAAGATCTCGTTTCTTTTTAGATTGCCGACGGACCAATCCTTAATGATCGGAGTGAGGAATCGGGGATCGTAACAAGCAGCTTGCTTCCAGTAACGGATTTGCGCCTGCCAAACAGGCGATCAGTGTCCAAAGAATACGCCCGGACTGCACTCTGTGCAATAGGAACGTTCTTAATTCGTTACTATCACATTGAATAGGCTTGGGTTACGGATCATGGCGGGTCCGAGCAGCTGTTTTCAGCAGCCACCCGCGTAGATGGTTTGACCCAGAGAAACGGGCGGCCTGTGGGTTGACGTTTTAAAGAATTCTGAGCCCGCCACTTAGACTTCGTGTGTAGAATAGCTGCCCATATCTGCGAAGCAAACGTGAGGATCGGCATGCGCAGAGTCTTGCTGGTTATGGGTGTTTTGGTGTTTTTGGCCGGTTGGACGTCGGCCCAGAATAATGATTTCAGCAAAGTGCAGATCAAGGTCACAAAGATGGCCGGGACTGTGTACATGTTGGAGGGGGCGGGCGGAAATATAGGGGCGTCGGTGGGCGAGGACGGGATCGTGGTGGTTGACGATCAGTACGCGCCGCTCGCTGACAGGATTCAAGCTGCGTTGAAGGGAATCACGGACAAACCCGTGCGGTTTGTCATCAACACGCATTACCACGAGGATCATACCGGCGGAAATTCATATTTTCAGAAGCAGGCACCGATCATCGCCCATGACAATGTTCGCAAGCGGCTGGAATCGGGCGGCAGGGCGGGGAATGGTGGATCGGTAAAGATTGAGGCGAAACCTGCATCGAAGGATGCGCTGCCGATCATCACGTTTGATCACGATGTGACGATTCACCTGAATGGGGAGGATATTCGCGCGCTCTACTTTCCTGCAGGTCATACCGATGGGGATGCGGTCATTTTCTTTCCCCAGTCGAATGTTGTGCATATGGGCGATGACTTCGTGACGTATGGGTTCCCATTCATCGATGTGGATTCGGGCGGCAGCATCGATGGAATGATCGATGGGGTCGAAAAAGGGATCGGTCAGGTGCCTTCCGACGTAAAGATAATTCCGGGACATGGCCCAATCTCGTCTGTGGCCGACGTTCGTGCCTACCTGGACATGCTGAAAGACACGCGCGAAGCTGTGGTCAAAGCGATTCAGGGCGGACAGACTCTCGATCAGATGAAACAGGCGAAATTGCTTGATCCGTGGAAGAAGTCCTCGGGGCAGATGATCAACTCGGATGCGTTTCTGGAGACGATCTACAATTCGCTGACCGGGCAGATGAACGGAAAATTCCTCAAGCACAACTAGGACGACTCTTCGGCCGAAACAGCGATCCTAAATAACGAGCAGGATTGTCTCCGGGTAGAGAAGGCGCAGCTCCGGCGCTAAAAGCGCGACTAATCTGAAAGGCTTAATGGCACCAGTGGAACTCATGCCCTTCCCGATTGGTGAGCTGCAACCCCGCCCGGCTGCTGAGGAACCGCAAGGTTAGAAGCGTCCGAGAAATTGTAGCGGTGCGGTTTACTGCGCTCCCGGCGTTGGGATCTTCAGGCGGTCGCGCTCTTCGGCCAGCTTTCTCTGCAGCGCTGGATTCACGAGCGATACGGGAACCTCCATATCGCCGACTTTGAATTCGGTGGGCTCAAACGCGGCATAGCCGTCTTTTTCTCCCATGTGACCGGAAATCGTCACCCACACGTCCTTGCCGGCAATTTCGGTGAGGAAGCGCCCGTGGATGACGTCGCCCTCCATCGTGACCTGCTGGTCTTTGATATTCGGCATGCTGGAACCGACGTTGGAGTCGGGTGTGAGGTTGGCGGCTCCCGAGGCACTCCCCATCATTTTCGTCAGCATCGAACTCATTTCGTCAGCGCCGACGGATGGGGCCTGCTTCGCCGTCGCTGCAGGCGCTGGAACTGCAGTCATTGGCTGGACTGTGGCTTGTGGCGCTTGATTAGTTACTGGGGACGAACTACTCGCCTGCCATGGCTGACTCTGCGGCTGGGCAGTATTAGTCGGCTGATCCGGGGCTGCGCGCTCAACCATCACGGTTGAGGGTTGAGACTGCGAGACGGGAGCGGGCTTCTTGAGGACGAGAGCGATAGCGGCGACGGCTGCGATGAGCGTCGCGATGCTGATGATGCGATCGAGCTTGAGTTTCATGTTAGCTCCCGGGCTGCAGGTCCCACCTCTGGCAAAGCCGGACAGAAGTGGGGCACCCCCGCTTTGCCGGGGTGAGGCCCAAAGCTCATGGTATCGGCGGAGCGGACTCTAGTTCAGATGACTTCGGTCACAAAGATCGGGTTACTGTCCCAGCTTTTTGGCCAAGAGTTCATTCACCAGTTGGGGACTGGCTTGGCCCTTGGATGCCTTCATGACCTGTCCCACGAAGAAGCCAAGCATCGTTTTCTTGCCGGCGCGGTATTGCTCGAGTTGCTTTGGGTTGGCGGCGAGAATTTTGTCGATGATTTTTTCGAGCGCTGACGTGTCGGTGGATTGCTGTGGGCGGCCTTGTTCTTCGTAGATGACGTGAAAGTCCTTGCCCCGCTCGAAGGCTAGATCGTAAAGGTCCTTGAGCATCTTGCCGGAGATCGTGCCGGACTCGACGAGATCGGCGGATGCGGCTACGCCCTGCATGGAGATGGGCGACTGGCCGATTGAGAGGCCTTTGGCTTTCAGGCGTCCCATTAATTCTCCCTGCACGAGATTGGCGACTCGCTTTGCATTCTTTGCTGCTTTCGCGGCCTGCTCGAATTGATCGGCTAACGATTTGGTGAAGGTGAGGACCTGGGCATCATATTCGGTGATGCCGTACTCATTGACCATGCGGGCGCGGCGGGCTTCGGGGAGTTCGGGAAGGGCCCGGGAAATTTCGGTCTTCCACTTTTCATCGACTACCAGCGGAAGCAAATCGGGCTCGGGGAAATAACGGTAATCGTGCGCTTGCTCTTTGGAGCGCATGCCGTAGGTTTTGCCTTCATTGGCGCTGTAGAGTCGGGTCTCTTGTGTGATCTTGCCACCGGATTCGATGACGTCGATCTGGCGGGCGATTTCGTATTCCAGGGCCTCGCGGATGAAGCGGAAGGAATTGACGTTCTTGATTTCCGTTTTCGTGCCGAATTCTTTTTGGCCGCGGGGGCGGACGCTAACATTGGCGTCTGCGCGGAGCGAACCTTCCTCCATGTTGCAGTCGCTGACGCCTGTGTAGAGGATGATTTCTTTCAGGCGTGTGAGGTATTCGTAGGCCTCGTCGGGGGTGGACAGGTCGGGCTCGCTGACGATTTCGATTAGCGGGACGCCGGTGCGGTTGAGATCAATCGCGGTGTTCTCGTCGGAATCGGCGAAGCCTTCATGCAGGCTTTTGCCGGCGTCTTCTTCGAGGTGGACGCGGGTGATCCCGATCTTCTTCTTGCCGCCTGCCGAGGGGACTTCGATTAAGCCGAATTCGGCGAGGGGCTTGTCGTGTTGGGAGATCTGATATCCCTTCGGCAGGTCGGGATAGAAATAGTTCTTGCGAGCGAAAATCGAGGCTGGGTTGATGCGGCAGTTCAAGGCCATGGCGGCCAGCGTAGCGAACTCCACGACTTTTTTGTTGAGCACGGGAAGCGCGCCGGGCATTCCCAGGCAGACGGGGCAAACGTTGCTGTTCGGCGGAGCGCCGAATTTGGTCGAGCACGAGCAGAAGATCTTGGTCGCCGTCAGGAGTTGGACGTGAACTTCCAGGCCGATGACCGGCTCGAACTTGGGGTGAGCGGCGACGGACTGCTGCGCGATCGTGGCCATGAAGTAGAGATTATAAAGGGCCGCGTGAAAATGGCGCTTTCCGGGAAAACTCAGCACGTCCTTTGGCTGGTCTTCCATTCGGGCATCTAAAATCCCACCCGAGTTTCTTGGAACATCACGGGTTGCGCGGGGCGTCCAGGTACTTGTCCATGGCGATTTCGAAGAAGATGAGTTCGGTGCCTTTGGCGTCGTCTACTCCGGAGATATCGACGGTGGCGCCGCGCAAGGGGGAGTTGAGGTCGGCCACATCGAAATAAAAAAATCCTGCCTGAGTGCCGTGAGGCTCGACTGCCTTGGCTGCGAACCGGGACGATTCGATCTCGTCCATTTCCTGCTTGGTTACACCACCTTTGACCTTTCGCGGAAAGGGCAGCGGGACATTGGTGCCGGGTTTGGATGGATTGGAGAGACGGCGATAGAGACCGTCCGTGTCAACGGGTGTGAGCTTCGAACCCTTACCGGTCATCAGCGTGATCTGCATATTGATGATGGAAACCGGTTGATCGCCGTCGTTGGTCACGATGAAAAAGATCGGCAGGAATCCATGCTCCGCGAAGTTGATAGTGAAGATTTTGGCTTTCTCGGCAGTGTCGTAGGGATCGGCGGCGATTGTGACCTGTTCATCGCGATGGAGATCGTGGGCGGGATAGTTGAATGCAGGCTTAGCGGTGGGCTTAATGAAACCCTTGCCGGCCATAAGAACGACAGGAAGAAACCAACTGACAATCACAATGCCGAGTAAGCGCCGGCTCAGTGGCGATGACATCCGCTGCATCCGGACATTATAGAAGGCAAGTCCGAACCAGGAGATGCACGGTTTAAAATGGCTCAGAATTGAGCTACTTCTTCTACAGTCTGCTCCTGGCAGCGGGAATGCTGCTCAGCATCCCTTTCTGGCTGTACCAGATGTTGCGTCACGGGAAATACAAACGAGGATTTTCCGAACGCATGGGGAGAATACCGGGGCGTCTCAGGCAAGCGCCGGGGCAGCAGATTATTTGGATCCATGCGGTCTCGGTGGGTGAAGTGCTGGCGGTCAGCGGGCTTGTCGGACAGATAGGGCGGGCGCTTCCGGGATATCGAGTTCTGCTTTCGACGACCACCGACACAGGGCAAGATCTGGCTCGCAAACGCTTTGGCGAGGAGAATGTTTTTTATTTTCCAATAGATTTCGGGTTTGCGGTTCGGGCTTACATGCGGGCGTTGCGTCCGCAATTGGTAGTGCTGGCAGAGACCGAGTTTTGGCCGAATTTCCTGCGTATCTCGCGCGCCAGCGGGGCTCACGTAGCCGTTGTAAACGCTCGCATTTCGGACCGATCGTGGCCGAGGTATCAGCGCTTCCGCTGGGCGTTGGGGCATGTACTCGCGAACATCGATTTGTTTCTGGCGCAAACCGAAGGCGACAAATTGCGGCTTGAGTCAATCGGTGCGGATGCAAACCGCATTCAGGTCAGCGGGAATTTGAAGTTCGACATCAGTTTGCCTGCACCTCCTCCGATTGTTGATAAGCTTCGTCGCGCGATGGGGCTCGAAGGAGCAGGTCCTGTGCTGGTTTGCGGGAGCACTGTAGAGGACGAAGAGCCACCGCTCTTGCGGGCGCTCGAAAATATGCGGGCCAGTCATCCGCGGGCGGTCATGATTCTGGCGCCGCGGCATCCCGAGCGGTTTGCTGCGGTTGCTTCTCTACTTGAGCAAATGGGCATCTTGTCGCACCGGCGTTCCGGCTGGGACGGAGAGCCGTTGGCCGGGGGCGTTTTGCTGGTGGACACGATCGGAGAACTGGCCGCGCTCTATTCGCTGGCGGACGTAGCATTTGTTGGAGGAAGCCTGGTGCCGCGTGGCGGACACAATATCATTGAACCAGCGCAGCATGGCGTCGCCATTGTCACCGGGAATCATACCGAGAACTTTCGTGACATCGTAGGACTGTTTCAGAGCCACGACGCGGTGAGGATTGTGAGTCTGGCTGAATTGCCGCTGGTCTTAATGCAGCTCATAGATAACGATTCTGAGCGGAGGGCGCTAGGACGACGAGCCAGGGAAACCATCCTTTCGCAAATGGGCGCGACATCACGAACCCTCGAAGCATTGAAGGCTTTGTTGAGGCAAGGGGATGACGCGCGATCGGCTTCCGCGCGGGCGGCCTTCAAAGATTGAACCCTCTTTCCAGCATCTACGAGCTTACCGTGCGAGCGCGCAATGCGCTGTACGACCGCGGGCGCTTGCAGACTGGCAGACTGCAGGGTGCAGTGATTAGTGTGGGGAATTTGTCGGCTGGCGGAGCGGGGAAGACCCCGTTTGTAATCGTGCTGGGGGAGTTGCTGAAATCGCGTGGTTTAAAGTTCGACATTCTATCGCGGGGATATGGGCGGAAGAGCCGGGGAGCGCTACTGGTGGACCCGGGCGGGCTGCCCCAGGAGTTTGGCGATGAACCGCTTTTGTTGGCGAGAAAGCTGCACGTTCCAGTAATCGTGGGCCAAGACCGGTTGGAGGCGGGACGCTTCGCCGAATCGCGATTTGGAGTGCAGCTGCACTTGCTGGATGATGGGTTTCAACATCGGGCGCTGGCACGGGATTTCGACATCGTGCTGGTTACGCCGCAGGACGCGGCGGATCGTCTGCTGCCTGCGGGGCGGCTCCGGGAGCCGCTGCGTGCACTGGAGCGAGCGGATGCAGTGGTGCTGGCCAGCGGCGCGTCGGAAGATTCATTTCCACTTCGTGGGAAAATCGTCTGGCGCGCGCGGCGCGGCATTATTGCACAAGGGATCCCGCCGCGGCCTGTCGTGTTTTGCGGAATCGCGCGGCCGCAGAACTTTGTTTTGCAACTGCGGGCTGCCAATATCGAACCTGTGGCGCAGGCATTCTATCGCGACCATCATTTGTACATTGAAAAGGATGTGCGCGAGTTGATGGAACTCGCGCAGCGCAGCGGGGCGGGGGGATATGTGACTACCGAGAAGGATGCTGTGAACCTCGGGCCGTACCTGTCTGCGTTTGCGCCGATGGCGGTGGTTCCGGTGCGGATGGAACTTATGGATGCAGCTAACGCCTTGGATACCATGCTCGGCAAGATTGAGGAGCGGCGGGTGCAGGCGTGAGAAAATCTGTGCGGGCTAAATCTGCCGGAGCCAAGCGGTCGAGAATCCCACTTCTGGCAACCATGGCCAGAAGTGGGCACCCAGCAAAACGACACTACGATGAAACATCCGAAAGAGGGGGAACGGCTCCTTAAGATTGTAGAGGGATTCCCCAAGCTCACCATTACGGTGCTTGCCGATCTTGTGGCTGACGAGTTTGTGTTCGGCGAGATCTCGCGTGTGTCTCGTGAAGCGCCGGTTCTGATCTTGAAACATCGCGAGCGGACCCTTGTGCCTGGCGGGGGTGCGAACGCGGCGAACAATCTGGCGGAGTTAGGGGTTAATGTTCTGCCGGTCGGCCTCGTGGGAGATGATGAGCCGGGGCGGTTGCTGATCAAATATTTTCGGCAGAAGCGAATCCCCGTCAGCGGTGTGCTGAAGGACAAGAGCTTTACGACGGTGACGAAGACGCGGATCCTTGCCGGGATGGCGCACACATCTCGGCAGCAGGTGGTGCGAGTCGATCGGGAACCGCAAGAAGCGCCGAACAGCCATCTGACTCGTGAGTTATATCTCGCCGCACGGAACTATGCGCATGCGTCCGACGCCTTGTTGGTTTCCGATTACGGCTACGGAGCGGCAACGCCGGCAATCTTGAGCACCTTGCGCGGGAAAGGCAAGGTCGGGTCGGTGCCAATCGTGCTCGATTCGCGGTATCGCATGTTGCAGTACGAGGGCGCTACGGCCGCAACTCCAAACGAGCCCGAGGTGGAAGACGCGCTAGGCGTGCGGATCGGGCAGGACTGGGATAAGGTGGTCCGGGCAGGCGAGCAATTGATGGTGCGGATGAAGCTGCAGTCTCTGGTCATCACACGCGGCCGCGATGGAATGGTGGCGTTCAATCACAAACACAAGCCGGTGGACATCCCCATCTTCGGGTCGGACCAGGTTGCGGATGTAACCGGTGCCGGCGATACCGTGATTGCCGCGTTCACGGCCGCACTTGCGGCTGGCGCGACCACGGAAGAAGCAGCGCAGGTGGCGAACTACGCGGGAGGCATCGTCGTGATGAAGCGGAATACGGCGACAGTTTCCCGTGATGAGTTGTTGCGCGCGATTGAGCAATCGCCTCCGGCTACACGACCTCATTGAGCACGACGAACAAAATCTTGACTCGAAGCGAAATCCGGGAGCGCGTGGAGGAGTGGCGTCGCGCCGGGGAGCGGATCATTCTCGCGAACGGGAATTTTGATCTGCTCCATGTGGGGCACGTGCGCTACCTGCACGGGGCGAAAGCGCTCGGAGGCAAGCTGATTGTCGCAATCAATTCGGATGCATCGGTCCGTGCGCTGAAAGGGGAAGGGCGCCCGGTGATGCCCGAGAAGGAGCGCGCGGAAATCGTGGCAGCGCTGGGGGATGTCGACGCGGTGGTTATTTTCCCCGAGCCCGATGTGCGCCCGATTATTCGAGAGATTCGACCCGACATTCAGGCCAAGGGTACCGATTACACAGCTGAATCCGTTCCTGAACGTGACGCAGTGGCCGGGTGCGGCGGTCGAGTTGCGATTGTTGGCGACCCAAAAGATCATTCCACCAGCGAAATCCTGCGCACGCGGCTTTCTCCGAGGAAGACTTGAGCGCTGGGGATGACGGACGGATCGAGCATCTGCTGATCGTGCGCCTGAGCGCAATGGGAGATGTGATTCACACTCTTCCGGCAGCACAGGCGCTGCGACAAGCGTTTCCGCAGGCGAAGATCGGGTGGCTCATCGAGGAACGCTGGGCGGAGCTTTTGTGTGCGCCGGGAGCGGCTCGGCGCGGCGCCCACTCGGCAGAACGGCCGCTGGTGGATTGGGTACATACGGTTGATCTCAAAGGGTGGCGCAAGTCTCTGCTTTCGGCTCAGACCCTCGAGCAGGTTGCGCGCGTATGGAATGATGTGCGGGCGGCGCATTATGAGATCGCTGTAGATCTGCAAGGGGCAATTCGGTCCGCGGTGCTGGCGTCCTGGTCAACGGCTCCGGTTGTGTATGGAGCAAGAGCGCCGAGAGAGGGTCCTGCCGCTTTGTGGTACACACGGCAAACGACGCCGCGCGGGGCGCATGTGGTCGAACAGAACCTCTCGATTGTGGAGGCGCTCATTGGCAAAAAGATGGATGTGCCCGCAGTCGAGTTTCCCGCGGACCCGAAAGCTGAAGAGAAGATTGAGCGGCAGTTGCGGCAAGCCGGCATCGAGGACCTTGCCATCCTGAATCCCGGCGCGGGCTGGGGAGCGAAGCGATGGCCTGCTGAGCGATATGGGCAGGTAGCACGCTTGCTGGCAAAGTGCGGCGTGCAGTCGGTTGTGAACTACGGGCCGGGTGAAGAAGATCTGGCGCGGCAGGCAGAGGTGGCCAGCGAGGGCACGGGTCGGGCCTGGCAATTATCGATCAGCGAACTGATCGCTCTCACCCGACGCGCGAAATTGTTTGTTGGGGGTGATACGGGTCCGCTCCATCTGGCGGCGGCGCTGAAGATTCCGGTGGTGGCGATTTTCGGTCCTACGGATCCGGTGCGGAATGGGCCATACGGCACTCGCAGCGCGGTGCTGCGGAATCCAGCGAGCACAACTACACATGCACGGAATTCTCGCTCGGATGAGGCGATGCTCGCGATCAGCGTCGAGGCGGTGATCGAAGCTGCGCGGGCCGTGCTGGTAAACCGTGGGGCAAGGGATTCCCGTGGCTGAGTGGTCACGGGTAGCGCGACGGATTCGCGTCCCACTGGGATTCGCCTTCGCGGTGCTTTACCTCTGGCTGGCGCGACCCACCTGGCGATGTCTTGGCCTGGGGGCCGTACTGATCCTGCTGGGATTGGTCATTCGGGCACTTGCTTCGGGGCATGTGCGAAAAAATGAGGCACTCGCCACAACAGGGCCGTATGCTTACACCCGCAATCCGCTGTATCTGGGGTCGTTATTCATCGGAATCGGATTTGCGCTGGCCGCACGAAGTTGGTGGGTGGGCGGCGTGCTCGTTGTAATGTTGTTCGCGATCTACATACCCGTGATTCGCGGCGAAGAAAAGTTCCTGCGCGAGAAGTTTCCCGACTTCGAGGAGTATGCGCGACATGTACCGCGAATGCTGCCTCGCTTCACGGCTGCGAAATCAGATGATGAAGGAGGCGGATTCTCGACCGAACTGTATCTGACACACCGGGAGTGGAACGCGCTGCTCGGGAGCACGCTGCTGGTCACAGCGTTGATCCTGAAAATGAAATTCCTTCCTTAACTTCAACTCAACTCCGCCGAGAACGCAGAGCGAAGGCTGTGCTCGGCGGCGCCTGGTCGCCACCCATCACATTGTTCTTGAGTCCGTTTGTCGTGAGGAGCACGAATGACTCTAATCCTGAGGTCATGTGTGTCCAATTAGGCGTGGTTTATCGCGTGGAAGATTAGAGTTTGTGGGACAAGCTGTCTCACGGCTCTCCGTTTGGGACAACATGGCCCAAAACGCATCCCTGAGATCACTGTAAACACTTTGTAATGAGTGGCTAACGATGAACGCATTGGCGGTCACCGTGCAGTAGTACGGTGTTCCCAATTTTCTCCCCCAACGAGAGAGCGTGCCATTGATGGATACTCCGCGGAGATCCAGAAGATCGGGAAAGCTCAACGAACGCCACAGTGCAGCTTGGGGAAAGCGCCTGAGCCTTGTAGTGCTTCTTCTCACCGGCCGATGTTCGGACAGCAGAATCGTGTCGCCGCTGGGGGTATGGGCGTCGCCGATAAGCTTCATCCGGAAGTCGCGGGAATCATGAACCGCTTTGCGCGACGTCCGAGCCAGCAGGTGAGGGTAATCGTGCAGTACAAGCAGGCTCCGAAGACGGCAGCTTTGACCAGAGTGCAGCGTCTTGGCGGACGGATGGGGCATCATCTGGCCCTGGTTCGAGGGGCGGCGTTTACGGTTCCTGCGGGCTCGCTGGCAGCACTGGCGAATGATCCCGAAGTCGCATTCGTGAGTGTGGATCATTGCTTGAAGGCCATGGACGACTACACCGATGCGGCGATGAATGTCACTGCTGCGGTGAATTCAGCTTACGACGGAACCGGAACTGGAGTCGCGGTTATTGACAGCGGAATTAACGATAAGCACGCGGACCTCGGCAATGGCAGCAAGTCGCGCGTTCTGTATCACCAGGACTTCACCGGTACTACGACTTACCTCAACAACAAGCGGATATGGGATCTGTATGGCCATGGCACGCACGTAGCGGGCATCATCGGCGGCAACGGAAATAAATCCAACGGGCGATATGCGGGCATTGCGCCGAACGTAAACTTTGTTGACCTGCGCGTGCTGGATGCCAACGGCGCTGGGAGCGACAGCATGGTCATCGCGGCGATCCAGCGGGCGATCGCGTTGAAGGACACGTATAACATTCGAGTGATCAACTTGTCGCTGGGGCGAGGGATTTTCTCCAGCTATACGCAGGATCCGCTGTGCCAGGCGGTGGAGTCGGCGTGGCAAGCGGGAATCGTGGTCGTGGCAGCCGCTGGAAACTATGGGCGGATCAGCGTGTACGGCAGCAATGGCTACGGGACCGTGGCAGCGCCGGGAAACGATCCCCTGGTATTGACCGTCGGCGCGATGAAGTCGATGGGGACATATTCGCGCGCCGACGACCAGATCGCAAGCTACAGCTCGAAAGGCCCGACCACATATGACCATGTGGTAAAGCCGGATGTGGTGGCTCCGGGCAACCTGGTGGTTGCGACAAATTCACCCGGCAGCACGCTGGAAAGCGAGTTTCCCGGGAACGATGTGGCCGGCAATTCGTCGTCCAAGGATTATTTCACCTCGAGCGGCACGAGCATAGTGACTCCTGCAGTAGCCGGCGGAGTGGCTTTACTGTTGCAGCAGAATCCCAACCTGACTCCCGACCAGGTGAAGGCGCGGCTGATGAAGACCACCTACAAGTCATTTCCGGTGTCATCGGTTGCAACCGACCCCCTCCACGGGACAGACCTACACAGCCTATTACGACCTGTTCACTGTGGGCGCCGGCTATGTCGACCTTGAAGCGGCGCTGGCGAACACCGACCTGGCCTCTGCCAACGTCGGCTCGGCATTGTCTCCGAGCGTGAGCTACAACCGTTCGACCGGTAAAGTGACCATTACGAACGGTAACGGCACTGTGGCTTCGTCCTCGGTCGTCTGGGGATCATCGGTGGTTTGGGGGGCCTCGGTTGTATGGGGCGCAAACGTCTCGGGCAGTTCGGTGGTATGGGGCAGCTCGGTGGTGTGGGGAGCCAGCACCGCAACCGGATTCAGCGTCGTTTGGGGAGCTTCGACCGACACCGCTTCCAGCGTGGTGTGGGGAGCGTCCTCCGATGGGAACGGAGCTTTCTCGGCGACCGACAGCGAAGAATAGGTTTCATCCGTCCAACGGCCCGCGTTCGGGAGATCCTTCGCGCTCTTTGCCGCGGGCGAAGTCTTGCCCACCTCTGCGGCGCTGTGAAAAACTACAAGGACACAGAATCTCATGGGAGCACGGGCGGATGCCCGTGCCCCCGGACGCTCAGGGCAGGCTAGCCGGTACAATTCCGGCATTACTATGGCGCGGACATTATTCGAAAAGATCTGGGATACACATGTTGTGGCGACGCCGTCGGGGCGGTCGCCGATCCTCTATATCGATTTACATCTGGTGCATGAGGTGACTTCGCCTCAAGCCTTCGACGGGCTGCGGGCTGCGGGGCGCAAGGTGCGGCAACCAGGGCGCACGGTGGCGACCGTCGACCACAATGTTCCGACCGAACCGCGGGGGACCCCGATCACGGATCTGATTGCGGCGAAGCAGATTTCTGCGCTGCAGGCGAATTGTAAAGAGTTTGGAATCCGCCTATTCGACATCGACTCGCCGGAGCAGGGCATTGTGCACGTGATTGGTCCGGAGCTTGGATTCACCCAGCCGGGCATGACGATCGTGTGCGGCGACAGCCACACATCGACCCATGGGGCATTTGGTTCGCTGGCGTTTGGGATTGGAACATCAGAAGTCGAGCATGTATTGGCGACGCAATGCCTGTCGCAGAACGCGCCGAAGACGATGAAGATTGAGGTTCGCGGGCGGCTGGCCGAGGGGGTGACGGCGAAGGATCTGGCGCTGGGGATTATCGGACAGATTGGGACGGACGGCGCTACCGGATATGTCATCGAGTACGCGGGACCAGTCGTGCGAGGGCTCTCGATGGAAGGTCGCATGACGCTGTGCAACATGAGCATTGAAGCCGGAGCGCGCGCAGGCATGGTCGCACCGGATGAGACCACGATCAATTACGTGAAGGGCCGGCGGTTTGCTCCAAAGGGAGCGGAGGGGGACACGGCTGTCGCCCACTGGCGGAGTCTGCCGTCGGATGAAGGTGCGGTTTTCGACAAGGTTGTGGAGATCGACGCGGCGCAGCTTTGTCCGTTTGTGACATGGGGCACGAATCCGGGGATGGTCGCACCGATCACCGGGCGAGTGCCCGAAATCGGGAGAATGGAAGAGTCGGAGCGCCGGGCGGCCGAACTCGCGCTGCAATACATGGGATTGGAGCCGGGAAAGCGGATTCAGGATATCGACATCGATCGCGTATTTATTGGATCGTGTACGAATTCGCGGATCGAGGATCTTCGGGCGGCGGCACGGGTGGCGAAGGGACATCGGGTGAATTCAAAGGTTCGGGCGATGGTTGTGCCGGGGTCGCAAGCGGTCAAACGTGTCGCGGAGCAGGAAGGATTGGATCGAATCTTTCGCGATGCGGGATTTGAATGGAGAGAGTCGGGATGCTCGATGTGTCTGGGAATGAATCCGGACATCCTGCAGCCCGGCGAGCGCTGTGCGTCGACCAGCAACCGGAATTTTGAAGGGCGGCAGGGGCGCGGGGGAAGAACGCATCTGGTAAGTCCGATGATGGCGGCCGCGGCAGCGATAGAGGGGCATTTCACGGACATACGAAATTGGGAGTTTCACTAGGTCCGTAGTCACGCCTCACGCGAGATCCTTGCCTTTGGGGCTCAGGCGGCAGAAATGATTCCAGGCAATACAAGCATGAGAACTGAATGAAGCCATTTACAGTGCATCGTGGGCGCGTCGCGCCACTGGATCGGGTGAATGTTGATACCGATCAGATTATTCCGAAGCAGTTTTTGAAGCGGATCGAGAAGACTGGGTTTGGGGAATTTCTTTTTTACGATTGGCGCTTTGGAGGGGACGGGAAGAAGAACCCAGATTTCGTTTTGCACGAGCCGCGATATGCGGGGGCCACGATTTTGGTCGCGGGGAAGAATTTCGGATGTGGCTCGTCGCGCGAGCATGCGGTGTGGGCGCTCACGGACTTTGGATTTCGCGCGGTGGTCTCATCTTCGTTTGCTGACATCTTCGCCAATAATTCGACAAAGAACGGATTTCTGACCGTGAAGTTAACAGAGGACGGACTCGCCACCGTGATGAAGCGTGCGCAGGAGATCGACGATTACGAGCTCACGGTGGATCTGGAAAAGGGCGAAGTGCGCGATGCGCAGGGATTCGGTGCGAGGTTTCCGATCGATGAGTTCGTGAGGCATTGTCTGCTGAATGGGCTGGACGACATAGGCCTGACACTGCAGTACGAGAGCGACATTGCAGCGTATGAAAAGCAGCATCCCGCGCCCCCGAAGATTTCCTGAAAATTCAGCGACCGTCAAGACGAGTAAAAGTATGTAAAACCCGCGCGCCAGTATTGACCCACCGTGGGTGCGCAGTTGATCCTATATTGGCGCGGTTCTGCCACAGCGCCTACGACCGTAGCCCACTGTTTTTGGTGAATTGTGGGGCCTCTATGTCGACCTCCACAGGCATGCGGGCGAGAGGCCTGCGCCCCTTCGGCTTCGCTCTGGGCAGGCCAGCCGGCTGGTAAGTCGGCGCTACCCGGACAAATTCCGAGTTGCCGCAAACCGAGCCTAGAATGGATACGTCTAATACCTGGGTTTTACCGGCCCGAGTAGAGAGACGTCGACGGACTAACCTGTGAACATCATAGAAAGTCATTATCGAGGACCCCGCGCCCGAGGTCTGCGGCGCGTGGCATGGCTGGTTGTTCTTGCGGCAGTTGGCGCGATTTATGTGGGTTGCAGCAGCTCTGGCGATCCGAAACAGGGTAAAGCACAGGCGGCCGGCCCCGCGCGGTCGGTCTCCGTGGCGGTAGCTCCGGTGCAAAGGCAGGACGTTCCGGTGTATTTGTCCGGACTCGGGTCGGTCACCGCGTTCAACACCGCGAATATCAAGACCCGTGTTGACGGCCAGATCATGAAAGTGAATTTCCGGGAGGGGCAGGACGTTCACCAAGGCGAGCTTCTGATCGAAATCGATGCCCGGCCCTACGAGGTTCAGGTGGAACAGCTCCAGGCGCAGCTGTTCCGCGACCAAGCTCAATTCCGGGATGCGAGGTTGAACCTGGAGCGGTATACGGCATTGCTTCCTTCCGGCAGCATCGCGCAGCAGCAAGTCGATACCCAGAAAGCGCTGGTAGATCAGCTCGATGGGACCGTGCGCAACGACCAGGCACAGATCGACTCGGCGAAGTTGAACATCACCTACTGCCACATCACCGCGCCCTTCAGCGGGAGAGTCGGGTTGCGGCAGGTCGATCCGGGAAATATGGTGCATGCCGCGGATACGAATCCGATGCTGATCCTGACTCAGCTTCAGCCGATCGCGGTGATCTTTACGCTGCCGGAGGATGTGCTGCCGAAAGTAGCCCAGCAGATGCGGCGCGGGACGCTGGAAGTGGACGCCTTCAGTCGGGACGATCAGACGAAACTCGCTTCCGGGAAGCTGCTGACGATTGATAATCAGATTGATCCCACCACAGGAACGGCCAAGCTGAAGGCCGTGTTCGACAACAAAGACGAGAAGCTGTGGCCGAATCAGTTCGTCAACGCTGATTTGTTGCTGGAAACCCGAAGGAACAGCACCGTGGTGCCCACGGCGGCGATTCTGCGCGGACCGCAGGGGGCGTACGTTTACACCGTGAATCCCGACAAGACGGTGCAGGATAAGCAGGTCACGGTCTCGTTGACGCAAGGTGACGTTACCATTGTGGCCGAGGGCGTGAATCCGGGTGAGACCGTGGTAACCGACGGGCAGGACAAGTTACAGCGAGGATCGCACATCGAGCCACGGGGCGGACCTCCCGGCCGGAATACGAATGCGCCTGTGACCGGAGCTGTGCTGCGGCAAACCGTCCCGCAGGAAAGTTCCAGTAGCCCGGAGTCAGCGCGAAGCGATTCGAAGCCGCCTGCATCCCGGCATGGAGCCGGTGGCAATCCAGCCCCGGGCGACTAAGTGTCATGAATCCTTCCCGCATATTCATCCTCCGGCCAGTGGCAACCACGCTGCTGATGGTGGGCGTGCTGCTGGTGGGCTGGGTGGCATTCATGCAGTTGCCGGTCTCCGCCCTGCCCGAAGTCGACTATCCCACGATTCAGGTCGTGACGTTTTACCCGGGAGCGGACCCGGACGTGATGGCCTCATCGGTAACCTCGCCTCTCGAGCGCCAGTTCGGGCAGGTGCCGGGGCTGACGCAGATGACCTCGACGAGTTCGTTTGGCAGTTCAGTCATCACGCTTCAGTTCGGGCTTGACCAGAACATCGATGTCGAAGAGCAGCAGGTGCAGGCGGCCATCAACTCGGCGGGAACCTATTTGCCGTCCGACCTGCCCAATCCTCCGATCTACAACAAGGTGAACCCGGCAGACGCACCGATTCTTACGCTGGCGTTGACCTCCAACTCTCTGCCGCTGCCGAAAGTCGAGGACGTAGCTGACACCTCGCTGGCGCAGAAGATTTCCCAATTGCCGGGCGTGGGCCTGGTTTCGATCAGCGGCGGGCAAAAGCCTGCGGTGCGGATTCAGGCGAATCCCACGGCGCTGGCGTCATACGGATTAAGCCTGGAAGACCTGCGGGCGGCATTGGCGCAGGCGAACGTGGACCAGGCAAAGGGCGTGCTCGACGGTCCGCGCCAGTCGTACACGATTGGTGCGAATGATCAGCTTTTCTCGAGCGAGCAGTACAAGCCGATTGTAATTGCCTACAAGAACGGCGCGCCCGTGCGACTGACCGATGTTGCCAATGTCATTGACGGCACGGAAAACAATCAGCTGGCCGCCTGGATGGGAAGCGCTTGGGGTGATGGGCAAGGCCCGACGTTGAGACCCGCGGTGATCATGAATATTCAGCGGCAGCCGGGGGCGAACATCATCAGCGTGGTGGACCGGATCAAGAAACTTCTGCCGCAACTGCAAGCATCGCTACCCAGCGCCGTCAAAGTAGACATTCTCACGGACAGGACGCTAACGATCCGTGCCTCGGTCAAGGACGTCGAATTCGAGCTGATGCTGGCCATCGGGCTGGTCGTGATGGTGGTGTTTCTGTTCCTCCGGAACCTTCCCGCGACAGCCATTCCCAGTGTGGCGGTCCCGCTTTCGCTCATTGGGACGTTTGGCGTGATGTACCTGCTCGGGTACAGCTTAAACAACCTGACGCTGATGGCGCTGACGATCTCCACCGGATTCGTGGTCGACGACGCGATTGTAATGATCGAGAACATTGACCGGTTTCTCGAGGGGGGAGATTCGCCGCTGGATGCGGCGCTGAAGGGGGCCGGGCAGATCGGATTCACGATCGTTTCGTTAACTGTATCGCTGATTGCGGTGCTGATCCCTCTGCTGTTCATGGGCGACATCGTGGGACGGTTGTTCCGCGAGTTCGCGGTTACGCTGGCGGTGACGATTCTGGTTTCTGCCGCAGTCTCGCTCAGTTTGACGCCGATGATGAGCGCCAAACTCCTGAAGCACCGCAAGCCGGGCCAGAGAGGGCGCTTCTACGACGTCACCGAGGACTACTACAACCGGATCATTGCGTTCTATGGACGCACGGTCAAATGGGTGCTGAAGCATCAGACCGCAACCTTGCTGGTGACAGCGGCAACACTGGTCCTGACCTTGTTCCTGTACGTGATCGTGCCAAAAGGTTTCTTCCCGGTGCAGGATACGGGCGTGATTCTCGGAGTTTCCGAGGCGCCGGATTTCGTTTCTTTCGATGCGATGTCGGAACGGCAGCAAGCATTAGCGAAGGTCATCCTGCAAGACCAGGAGGTGGAGAGTTTGTCCTCGTTTATCGGGGTTGATGGGACGAATGTGACTCCGAATTCCGGGCGGATTCAGATCAATCTCAAGCCGCGCGACGAACGGTCGGACGACGCTTCGGCGATTATTCGGCGGCTGCAGCCGGCGGTGCAAAAAGTGGAAGGCATCACGCTGTATATGCAGCCGGTGCAGGATCTGACGGTGGAAGATCGGGTCAGCCGGACGCAGTTTCAGTACTCGATTGAAGACGCTGATGCCAACGAATTGGCGCAGTGGACACCGAAGCTGGTGGCCAAGCTGCAGAGTCTGCCTCAGTTGCGCGATGTGGCCACCGATCAACTGAACAACGGGCTCCGGACAAATATCACGATCGATCGCGACACCGCATCGAGATTGGGGATTTTCCCGCAGGCGATTGATAACACGCTGTACGACGCGTATGGGCAGCGGCAGGTGTCCACCATCTTTACGCAGTTGAATCAGTACCACGTGGTTCTGGAAGTGCTGCCAAACTTTCGCCAGACTCCCGACAACCTCGGTGACATTTACATAAAGCCTAGCGTCGTCACAGCGAATAGTGGTGCGCCCACGGCAAACGGAGCATCGGTCACGACCAGCGGGAATCCGGTCCCCATTTCGGCATTTACGCGGTTGAATTCCTCGAACACAGCGCTCGCCGTGAACCATCAAGGGCAGTTCCCAGTGGTGACGTTGTCGTTCAATCTGGCGCCGGGAGCTTCGCTGGGAGACGCGACCAAGGCGATTCAGCAGGCGGAGGCCGAGATTCAGCTGCCAGCCAGCATTCATGCGTCGTTTCAGGGCACGGCGGCGGCGTTTCAGAATTCGCTCTCGACCGAGCCGTTTCTGATTCTGGCCGCGGTGATTACGGTTTATATCGTGCTGGGCGTCTTGTACGAGAGCTACATCCATCCGATCACGATTCTTTCGACGCTGCCTTCGGCGGGCGTGGGCGCGATTCTGGCGCTGATGATTACTGGAAACGACCTGACTGTGGTGGCGCTGATCGGCATCATCCTGCTGATCGGCATCGTGAAGAAGAACGCGATCATGATGATCGACTTTGCGCTCGAGGCGGAGCGTGTGGAAGGTAAGCCGCCGGAGGAAGCGATTTACCAGGCGTGCCTCCTGCGGTTCCGGCCGATCATGATGACTACCATGGCGGCCTTGCTGGGCGGGTTACCGCTGGCCCTGGGAAGCGGTACCGGCGCGGAATTAAGGCGGCCGCTGGGAATCACGATTGTAGGTGGACTGCTGCTGAGCCAGTTGTTAACGCTTTACACCACACCAGTTGTTTATTTGTGGTTTGACCGGATGGCGCAGAGATTCGCCAAGTACCGGATCGGAAACGAAATTCCGGCGGAGCCGATGTCGGCCGATTAAGGGCTGCTGCAATTTGCGGAGTTTTCGCGCCGCGGGCAGCCGAGGCGGGCTTTGTCGCTACCTTGGAACGATGAGTATTTCTGCTCCATTTATTCGGAGGCCGATCGGGACCTCACTCCTGGCAGCGGCACTGCTGCTTTCGGGAATTCTCGCGTTCAATTTCCTGCCCGTTGCTTCCCTGCCGAAGATGGACTTCCCCGTGATTAGTGTGGGAGCGGGTTTGCCTGGCGGAGACCCGCAGACCATGGCTTCCGCGGTTGCTACACCGCTCGAGCGGCAGTTCGGACGGATTGCTGGCGTGAATCAGATGACCTCATCAAGCCAGCTGGGGAGCACGGGGATCTCTCTGCAGTTCGATCTGAACCGCAATATCGATGCGGCCGCGCGCGACGTGCAGGCCGCCATCAACGCTGCCCGAAGCCAGCTTCCCGCCAACCTGCCGAGCAATCCGAGCTATCGCAAGATAAACCCCTCGGACGCGCCGATTTTGTTGCTAGGCTTGACGTCTGACACCGTAACCGTGCCGCAAATGTACGACTCCGCCGATTCGATTCTGGCGCAAAAGCTGGCACAAGTGGACGGGGTAGGACAGGTTTTTGTCTGGGGCTCCTCGCAGCCCGCGGTGCGTGCGGAAGTCAATCCGACACTTCTCAACAAATTGGGAGTCGGGTTGGATACCGTGCGGAATGCTCTGAACGCCGCCAACGCCAACCGTCCCAAGGGGAAGGTCTCGAATCGCACCACCAGTTATTCCTTCGTCGACACCGACCAGTTATTTACCGCCGACCAGTATCGGCCGTTAATTGTGGCCTACAACAACGGGGCGGCAGTAAGACTGGGCGATGTGGCCGAGGTCACAGATTCGCTATCGGATGTGCGCAATTTGGGTTTGATCAACGGTCAGCATGGAATCATGTTGGCGATTTTCCGGCAGCCGGGCGCGAACATCATCGACACTGTGGACCGCGTGAAATCGATCATTCCCTACCTGCAATCCTCGATTTCACCGGCGATGAAGCTTTCCGTTGTGATGGACCGCACAGTCTCGGTGAGAGCGTCGGTTAAAGACATTGAGCGCACGCTGTTGATTTCGATCTTCCTGGTGATCATGGTGGTGTTCGTGTTCCTACGCACCGTGCGAGCGACCATCATTCCCAGCATCGCTGTGCCGCTTTCGCTGGTGGGGACGTTCGGAGTGATGTATCTGCTGGGGTACAGTCTGGACAACCTGTCGCTGATGGCGCTGGCGATCTCGACGGGCTTCGTGGTCGACGACGCGATTGTCGTACTGGAGAACATCACGCGCTACATCGAGCATGGCATGGGCGTGGTGCAGGCGACATTCAAGGGCGCATCGGAGATTGGGTTTACCGTAGTGTCGATGAGCACGTCCCTAGTAGCGGTGTTCATTCCCCTGCTGATGATGGGTGGCATTGTGGGGAGGTTGTTTCGCGAATTTGCGGTCACGTTGAGCGTCGCGATCGGGGTATCGCTGGTGGTCTCGTTGACCACGACCCCGACCATGTGCGCAAAGTTCCTGCGTCCGCCGAAGAAGGACGAGAAGCACAACATCTTCTACCGAAGCAGCGAATGGGCCTTCGATCGGTTGCTCGGTACGTATAGCCATGCTTTGCGGTGGGTATTACGGTATCAATTCCTGACGCTCGCCGTAACCATCGGGGTTGCGGTCCTGAGCGGGTATCTGTATTACATCGTGCCCAAAGGCTTCTTCCCGCAGCAGGACACGGGGCGCATCCAGGGGACGGTGATCGGAGCCCAGGATATTTCGTTCCAATCCATGGCCGAGAAGATGCGGCGATACATCAAGATCGTGATGGCCGATCCCGCAGTAGACACGATGGCCGGCTTCACAGGCGGACAGACTGCCCTGAACCAGGGACGCTTCTTCGTGATGCTGAAACCGCTGGAGGAGCGCGGGACATGCCAGAAGCGGCATTTCTGGCAGTCTTGTCATTACCCGTCGGCCGATGACGTAATCAATCGTCTGAGGGGGAAGCTATCGGTTGTTCCCGGAGCAACGCTGATCCTTCAATCCTCGCAGGAACTCACAATCGGCGGGCGATATGGCAACGCGCAGTATCAGTACACGCTGCAGAGCCCCGATATCGAAGAATTGAATTCGTGGGCTCCCCGTTTGTTGCAGAAGATGAGACAGCTGCCGGAGCTACGGGATCAAAACTCCGATCAGCAGGACAAGGGCTTGCAGGCCAAGCTTGTGGTGGACCGAGACACCGCGAGCCGCTTAGGAATCACTCCGCAGACGCTGGACAACGCCCTCTACGACGCATTCGGGCAGCGGCAGGTGTCGACGATGTATCGTCCGCTGAATCAGTATCACGTGGTGATGGAGGTGGCTGCGCAGTTCCAGCAGACTCCGGAGGCTCTGCAGAATATTTATTTGAAGTCGGCGACGGGAGGGCCGATTCCACTTGCCGCGTTCACTCATTTTGAGCCGTCGAACACACCGCTTGCCGTGAACCACCAGGGGCAGCTGCCTTCGGCGACAATTTCCTTCAACCTGGCTCCGGGTGTGTCTCTCGGCCAGGCAACGGTCGCCATCGAGGCCGCGGAACGATCGATCGGATTTCCACCCAGCATTACAGCAAGTTTTCAAGGTACAGCCGCGGCGTTTCAGGAGTCGCAGTCGAACATGCTGATCCTGATCATCACTGCGCTGGGCGCGGTTTATATCGTGCTGGGAATGCTCTACGAGAGCTACATCCATCCGATTACGATTCTCTCTACGATTCCGTCGGCGGGTGTAGGAGCTCTGCTGGCACTGCTGCTGACGAACAACGAGTTGAATGTGATCGGGATGATCGGGATCATCCTGCTCATTGGACTCGTCAAGAAGAACGCCATCATGATGATCGATGTGGCGCTGGAAGTGGAGCGCAATGAACGCAAGAAGCCGGTAGAAGCAATCTACGACGCATGCATCCTGCGCTTCCGTCCGATCATGATGACAACCATGGCGGCTCTGTTGGGCGGCCTCCCGCTGGCATTGGGGACGGGAACCGGAGCAGAGTTACACCGGCCGCTCGGCATCACGATTGTAGGTGGGCTCATTGTGAGCCAGATGCTGACCCTGTTTACAACGCCGGTGGTGTATGTATACCTGGATCGGTTCCGTCTGTTCCTGAAGGGCGAAGAATCCGATACTGCCCTGCCGTCCACATCGGCGCCGACTACTGCACATGGCGATTGATGATGCCGCGGGAAGTGGACTCGGGCGCCCGAGCTTGGTGCCCGGGCCTCAGGACAACTTCGCCCGAGAAATCCTGCATCGCAGAGAAGAGAAACCCAACGGCTGCGCGCGGAACGGCTTGTCCCGTATGATAGGGATTCACGAATAGAGCCACCCTGAAGCGATCGAGGTTCAGGTTCGCCAGGCAGGCCAGCGTTCCGAATTTCGTTTCGACAAATCCCTCGAGGAGCAACGGATGCTAAAGAGAGCAGCGGCGCTTGTGCTGGTTTGTGCAAGCGTGAGCGCATGGTTGGGTTGTGGGAGCACGAAGAGTCGATTTTTATACGCGTCAATTCCCAGCTCGAACACGATCGTAGCTTATCGGGAAGATCCGAATTCGGGAGTATTGACGCAATTGTCAGGAAGTCCGATTTCGGCCGGATCCGCCATCGAGGCGCTGGCCGTGCATCCCACGGGAAAATATCTGTACGCGGCCAATTCCGGCAGCAACAATATCTCCGAATACACGATTTCGAGCACAGGCGGGCTCACAGAAGTGACGCCGAGGACCAATGCAGGGACGTCTCCTACATTGCTGAGGTTGGATAGCGCGGGAAGCTTTCTATATGCAGTAAACTCTGGCTCCTTTGACATCTCGGTGTTTTCGATCGACTCCAGCACTGGCCAACTGACGCCGGTCGCGCAGACCTCAGGTACGACAGCGCCGATCGGCTTGCAGGCGATGAATCTGGCCCTGACGCCTTCCGGTAATTTTCTCTATGTCACCGGGGAAGAGGGTTCGCCCGGCGGAACGAGTACCGGTGTGATCGAAGCCTTTCCGGTGAGCCAAGGCGTAATCGGACCTCTTCCGGTACCCAATTCGCCATTTCTCACCGGGAATAATCCTTTGGGTTTGGCCATTGATTCCAGCGCATCGCATCTCTACACCGCGAACAAGCAGGATAATTCCGTTTCCCCATTCACGATCAATTCCGATGGATCACTGGCCGCGGCCGGCCCGGCGATTGGCACAAGTTTCATCGGGCCGGTTGCCTTGCTCATCGACCAGTCGGGCAAATATCTCTACGTGGCAAACCAGGGGTCGAGCAATGTCGGGGCTTACAACGTTGGGACCGACGGCGGGCTGACTCTGCTCAGTGGATCGCCCTTCAGTACTGGCTCCCAGCCCGGCGTTCTTGCGTCCGATTCCAGCGGGAATTATTTCTTTGTCGGCTACAGCTCCGCGATTCAGTCTTATGCACTCAGCAGTGGCAGTGGAAGTCTGACGTCCATTGCCACATATTCGATTTCTGCGACGCCGACCTCGATCGTGATCACGCCGTAGATTCCAAGGAAAAGAATGGCGACAGCAGTTGAAACCGGACAGCGGGTCCGTGATTCGAAGGTCTACGCAGAACATGTAAATCCGCAATGGGTGCGGCTCCTCGACCGGCTGCAGACGAACGTCCGTTACGAACGCTGCGTGGACGCCGCTTTTCACAGCAGATGACCGAAGGATCGTGGACTTCCTGTCGGGATACTGCGTTCCCAATGTCGGGCACAATCATCCCGATGTGGTGCAGGCGCTGCAGGAGGAGTAGCGCGTTGTGGTCCGGCGATGATCCAGACACGCATGTGGCGGATCTGGCGGGCGAGTTAGCCAAGAGGCTTTGCCCTCGAGCCGGCGGGCGTTTGAGCAAGGCATTCTTCGCTTCGTCCGAAAAGTGCAGGCGGAAATGTATCGCACAGGAACTTTTCCGTCTGCACATCAGTTCGGAGGCGACCCCGATATGGTTGTGCTCGCAAAGGCCTTGAGCGGCGGACTCGTTCCCGTGGGCGCGGTGCTGATGTCGGACGAGGTCTGCGAGTCGGTTTATTCGTCGCTGCCCCCGTTGTGCACACGTCAACATTCAGCGAAAATTCGCGAACAACTCACGACAGCACTCGAGGAATTCGAGATGGTCAAAGAGGTTCGCGGCATGGGTCTGCTCATGGGAATCGAGTTTCAGGCTCCCAGTCAGCTTCAGCTTGCGAGTTCCCCATGAAGCGCTTGGCGCCATTCACGGCGGCATGTTCGGGCAGATAATGGTGATGCGATTGTTTCGCGACTTTAGTTTCTCACCCAGGTGTGCGGGAACAATTTCATGGTGTTGAAAGTGGCCCCTCCGCTCGTAGTCGAAAAAGAGCACATGGATGCTTTCGTAGCCGCGGTCCGGCACGTTGTAGAATTGGCGAACTCGCCTGGCGCTTTCTGGTCCGAAGCGCTCGGTCTGGCGCGGGGCGTATTCGGCCCGCATTGATGGCACGCCGTATCCGTCAAAATTTTCTTAACGAATCAGTTCACTTTATTTGACAATCGTATGACAATTGGCACTCCGAAGTTCGGAGCACAATATTAGGAACGGCTAGGGAGGTCCGCGAGTACAACCCGTAATCCGAGCGCGGCCATCCAACAGCATATCTACCGGGTTCCGCGGCGTACGGCGCTGACTCTCTGTCGGGACTGGGGAATCCACAACATGCAAATCGCCAGCGCCGCGAGCGCTTTTCCGAAGCATTATTATTCCCAGAAATTCCTGTTGGAACAACTGCAGCAGTATTGGGGCGACCGCCTCAAGAATCCGCAGATGTTGGCCCGCTTGCACCGCAACGTTGCGGTTGAAGGCCGGCATCTGGCGCTGCCTTACGAAAAATACTACGACCTGAAAACCTGGGGCTGCGCGAACGACGCGTGGATTCAAGTGGCGCAAGAACTGGGAGAACAGGCTCTCTGCCGTGCGTTGCAACATGCAGGAATTGAGCGGGAAAGGATCGGCGCTCTTTTCTTTGCCTCAGTCACTGGAATATCGAGTCCGTCGATTGATGCGCTGCTCGTAAATCGCATGGGGCTCTCGGCCAACATCAAGCGGATTCCGATCTTTGGTCTTGGATGTGTCGCGGGAGCAGCGGGGATTGCGCGCGCGGCGGACTATGTCCGGGCCTATCCTGCGCAGGCGGCCGCCCTCGTATCGGTTGAGCTTTGTTCGCTGACGATTCAGCGCGAAGACCTTTCCGTTGCCAACCTGATTTCGTCGGGTTTGTTTGCCGATGGATCTGCAGCAGTGATCGTAACCGGAGATCAACTCGGCGCCAATGGGCCCGAGATTGTGGCGACGCGCTCAGTTTTTTATCCGCAAACCGAAGAGATGATGGGTTGGAAGGTGAGCGAGAAAGGCTTCAATATCTTGCTTTCACCGCAGGTGCCCACACTGATTCGGGAAAATCTGGGACATGATGTCGATGCATTCCTCGGCGAGCACGGTTACACGAGGAGCAACGTTGGAAGCTGGGTGCTGCATACGGGCGGACCGAAGGTTCTGGAGGCGACCGGGGACGCGCTCGGTTTGCACGACGGCGAGTTGGACGCGTCGTGGGATTGCCTGAAGAGAGTCGGGAACTTGTCGTCGGCTTCCGTGCTTGTCGTGCTTGAGGATGTGATGAGAAACCGGCGCCCCGAACCCGGAACGCTAGGTTTATTGGCGGCAATGGGTCCAGGCTTCTGTTCGGAACTCGTACTTTTGAAGTGGTGAGGATCAGTTGGTCCGTTCAACCGATGTTTTCGTGATTGGTGGTGGTCCCGCGGGCTTAGCCATAGCGATAGCAGCACGGCAGCGTGGACTTCGTGTGGCGGTGGCAGATGGTATGCAACCGCCGATCGACAAAGCGTGCGGCGAAGCTTTGATGCCGGAAGGCTTGGCGGCCCTTGAGCGGCTGGGACTTCAGTTGCCTCTGGAACAGGCTTATCGGTTTCGTGGAATCAGGTTCCTGAGCCGGAGATTGGCGGCGGATGCGCTGTTCCCGTTTGGGGGGAACGGGCTTGCGGCGAGCAGGACGGTGCTGCATCGCGTGATGGTGGAGCGCGCGGAACAAGTCGGCGCGGATTTGTTCTGGCGTCAAACGGTGAGTGGCATTACGCCGGATGGAGTGCGCATTGGGAAAGATTTTTTTCGCGCCCGCTGGATGGTTGGAGCGGACGGAGCGAACTCTCGCGTGCGGCGCTGGGCCAGACTCCAGGCAAGTTCTCAGCCGCGGCTGCGTTACGCATTCCGGCGGCATTATCGCATTGCCCCCTGGACGGGTCACATGGAAGTGCATTGGGGCGAGCGCTGCCAGGGCTACGCAACGCCAATTGGGACGGAACATGTATGCGTAGTAATGGCGTCGAACGATCCCAAACTGCGAATGGACGACGGTCTGAGGGATTTACCTTGGTTGAGCGACCGGCTGCGAAACGCCGAGAGTGTTACCGCCGAGAGGGGAGCGGTCACCGGAAATCTCCGGTTGAAGCGAGTGTGGCGCGGAAATGTAGCTTTGATCGGGGATGCTGCCGGAACGGTGGATGCGATCACAGGCGAAGGCCTGCGATTGGCCTTCAGCCAAGCAGTCGCGCTAGCCGAGTGCATTGAAGAGGACGATTTGGCAGCGTACCAGAAGGTTCACGATCGGCTGACGCTGCGTCCACGGCTTATGGCTCGTCTGCTGCTTGCACTTGATGGGCGGCCCCGGCTGCAGCATCGCACGTTACGGGTGTTTCAGCAGCATCCGGAAGTATTTCGCAGATTGCTGGCTTTGCATACTGGAGCCTTGCCGCCGCAGCAGTTGGTTCGAGATGGTCTGACTTTAGGATGGGGACTGATCACTGCTTAACCAAGCGTGAACCGTGCCAACATTTTCGAAGGTGCGTTCTCGGCCGGACTCTGCTGTTGGTCGGCCTCGCTACGCTGGCCGCCGCGCCGGATTCAGCTTACCATCTTGATACGGCACAGACCTCAGTGAAGTTCACCCTTGGAGACGTTCTGCACACTGTGCGCGGGTCTTTCCAGCTGAAGGAGGGAGCGCTGCAAGTAGAAGCAAATGGCAAGGTCTCCCGACAGATTGTGGTTGATGCGGCCTCCGGTGAAAGCGGCAGTAGCGCGAGGGGCCGGTTGCAGCTTCAGGCAGGTCCCCTCGGTGATGGTTCCTGCAATGTTCAGCATCCATGGCGCCGAACATGAAATCACTGTTCCCGCACAACTCGAAACTGCGTCAGACCACTGGGCGGCAACAGTGCACTTCACGGTGCCGTATCAGAAGTGGGGCATGAAGAATCCGAGCACGTTGTTCTTGCGCGTGAGTGATCCGGTCGAGATCGATCTCCTGGCAGCCGGGAACTTGGTTCGACACACGGCACGTTCCGCTCAGTAACCCGTTCGCGCAGAAACTCCTTTTCCCTCAGTGCAATCGTAGGCACGGCCAGTCGCAAGATTTTTGTGTTCCTCGGTCTGTCCACTGGGCCAATCGATGACGACTCGGTCAATGCGGTCGCGCTTCTCAACTCCGAAGGTAACGGGGAGTTCGGACTGAGACAGATAACTTGAGCTCCCCTTAACCACGCGTGATTGCTCCATGCCTCCAAGAAATATGCGGACGGTCGCGCCGATGGCATCGCGATTGGACTTTGTTCCGGCCAGATGAAAACGGATGCTTCGGTTGCCGGAGAGTTGGTCATTGCGGTACAGGTACGCGGGACCGTTGTTGGTTGTGACGAGCAGGTCGAGATCGCCGTCTCGATCGAAGTCGCCATAGGCCAGGCCCCGGCCGACTTTCGGATTGTCAAATTTCCCACCGACGTCTGCGGCGACGTCGCGAAAAGCTCCCTTGCCACCGTTGAGGAAAAGTTGCGGCGGTTGGGCATATCCGACGTTGCCGCGGATATTGCGCACCGTCTCATCGATATGGCCATTGGCAACCGCGAAATCGAGCCAGCCGTCGAGATTGACATCGAGGAACGAGCAGCCGAATCCCAGACTATTGCGGGAAGCGATACCTATTCCTGATTGCGGTGCAATGTCTTCGAAGCCTTTGCCATGGAACCGATAGAGTCCGATCATTTCATTGTCGAAGTTGGTGATGGCGACGCCGGTAGATCCGGAATTATCGAAATCCCCGACATCGACTCCCATGCCGGCGCGAGCCTTGCCTTCGCTGCTAAACGCGATTCCCGCCTCCACCGCGGAGTCTTTGAAGGTGCCATTGTGCTGGTTGCGGTAAAGTTTGTTCGGCTGCGTGTCGTTGGCGACGAGAAGATCCGGCCAGCCGTCACGGTTTTGATCCAGCAAGGCAACGCCAAGGGATTTGGAACTGCTGTCGAAGATTCCGCTGGTAGGTGTGACGTCTTCGAACGTGCCGTTGCCGCGATTGTGAAACAGCCAGCAAGTTGCGCCACGGTAGGCTTCGGGCGTGCAGTAGGACTTGTGCTTGCCGTCGAGGCTGCAGAAAATATCGGTTTCTAGCGACCACTTCACGTAGTTGCAGACAAATAGATCGAGCAGTCCGTCGCGATCGTAGTCGAACCACAAGGCAGACGTGCTGAAGCCTTCTCGCTTACCCAGTCCAGCTGCAGTGGTAACATCAACAAAAGTGCCTTTTCCAGTATTGCGAAACAGGCGGTTCTGGCCGACGCATGTTATGAGAATGTCGGGGAATCCATCATTGTTGTAGTCGCCTACGGCGACTCCCATCCCGTAGAGTTCCATGTCGAGACCGGCACGAGAGGTCACATCGGTGAAGGTGCCGTTGCCGTTATTGTGATAAAGCCGAAGCGTCGTGCGGGATCTCTTGTGCCCGGGCCAGTCGGAACCATTGATCAGCAGAATGTCTTGCCAGCCGTCGCCATCGTAGTCGAGAAATGCGCAGCCGGATCCGAGAGTTTCCGGCAGGAGCTTGCCGCCGAAGGCTCCGCTATTATGCCGAAACTGGATTCCGGCTTCCGTTGTTACGTCGGTGAATCGGAATCCAAGCGCCGTGCGGTTTCCGCCTTGTGCCGCGAAAGACTGCAGCCGTGATAATTGCGATCCCGCTGCCAGTCCCGCCAATCCCCCCAGGAATGACCTGCGATTCACGGAACGTTCACCAGCCCGGCGCGGATGGCATACACAACCAGTTCTGCGGTTTTGTGAATGCCGAGGGTATTCATGATATTGGCTCGATGAACAGCGACCGTGTTCGCGCTTAGATCGAGCGCTACGGCGATTTCCTTGTTCGATTTGCCATCCACGATCATCTGCAGGACTTCGAGTTCTCGCTGGGTCAGGGCGGCATTGCGTTCGCCGCGGAGAGCGGTTTTCTGTTCCACCTTCGGGTCAAAGACAGTTTCTCCGGCAGCAATCTTGCGAATCGCCGGGCCCAGCTCAAGATCCATGGCATTTTTCAGAACGTATCCCTTGGCGCCGGCTTCGATGGCCTGCCGCACCCACGTGTTCTCGCTGTGCATGCTGAGCATAAGGACCGCTGTATCGGGAGAACTCTCGATGATCTGTCGGGTAGCTTCGAGTCCGTTCATGCCCGTCAGGGCACAGTCCATGACCACCACTTGGGGATGAAGTTGCTTGGTGAGCTTGACCGATTCCTCACCATCTCCGGCTTCACCGACCACTTCCATATCTGGTTCGTCCTCGAGCATGCGGCGGAAACCGCGGCGAACCAGGCTGTGATCATCCACCAGCAAGACTGTGATCTTCTTTGGCATATGATTCCGCTTTCTCCCGTGGGACCGTGAGATGCACAAGCGTACCGCCGTCCGGCGGCCGCGAAACCGTGAGTTGACCAGCCATCAGTTCCGAACGTTCTCGCATCGCGACCAAGCCGATGCCGCGGCGGTTTGGTCCCTGCTGAAAACCGCTCCCGCGGTCGCGCACTTCCAATTCGAGCGTGTGGGGCAGGAAGCGAAGTCGCACCCAAGCCTGCCTTGCCCCCGAGTGCCGGGCGATATTGTTCAAAGCCTCCTGCAAAATACGATACACGTGGACGCCCGCCGCGTTGTCCACTGGGAAGGGCGCACCCTGCTTTTCATAGGATATGGCAATTCCGGTTTGCCTTTCCACGGTGGGGATGTACCAGTCCAGTGTGCTCTCGAGCCCAGCCTCGTCAAGCATGACCGGGTGCAGCGCCTGGGAAAGGCTGCGTACTTTCTCCAGAGTCGACTGAACGATCTCGAGAACTTCCTGGAGGTCGAGGCGCAACGAGGAACCTTCGGGAGCGTGGGTTCCAGCGCGGCGCAGCATCGATCCGATCGCAGTCAGGATCTGGCCAAATTCGTCGTGCAGTTCACGCGAGATGTAGCGAAGCGTCGACTCCTGCGCCGAGATCAGTTTCTGCGCCAGTTCGCTGCGACGCTCGGAAATTTCGGCGAGACGCGCGAAGAGACGGCGATTCCAACGAATCAACGACAGGCCATTCAGCAAAATCGCCAGGAGCGTCGCCGCCAGAAAGAAATAGACCTGCCGTTGTACGCGGTCATAAATCGCAACGATTTTCTGTCCTGCCTGCTCCTCGTTTTCGGTGTTCTGGACCAGGAATCGAGCGACCGCTGTGCTCAACGCCGCCTGTCGTTCCTGAAGGGAGAGCTGAATCTGTCTGCGGGCTTGTGTTTCCTGACCTTGTTGCGCGAGAGCAAAAACGCGGTCGACCGCGTCCCAAAACTGGTTGAAGGAACTGGTGAGAAATGCCGACTGATCGGGAGTGCGGCTGGCGGCAGCGAATCCGGCTTCAAGGCGAATGGCGTCATCCAGGTCCGTACGAATGCGCTGGAACTGCGCTGACCAAGCGGTCAGGGGATAGGGTTCGTCGCCACTGATCATGTCGCGCATGGCGACCGCGAGCAGATTCAAATCATTCTGGATCCGCAGCAACTGCAGAGAATCCTTACGGTTGCGATCGACCAGGTCGGTCTGGAGCTTGCGCAGTCCCGCGACCTGCCACGTGATGTAGGCCGAATACGCCAGTACCGCGGATAAGGTGATGACCAAGCCCAGGACAAGGCCAATAGTCGGTGATCGGTCCGACGAAGACGGGCGGGACACGCCCCGAGCATACAACGGGGGCACGGCGGCTGTCACAGGCTCACGACCCGCAGAAAGGCCCGATCTGTGTGACAATGCTGGCAGTAAAAATGAAGCCGAACGTGGGCCCGCGGAGTCAAACAGTAGATTGAGTTCCCCAGACAAAGAAGCCTCGAAACCACCGAAGATGCAGAGACTGAAGGCGGTATGGCCAGAAGTCTGGAAGCTGATGCGTCCTCGGCGCGGGCTACTGGTCATCGGCTTCGTGCTGATGGTCATCAATCGCATCGCCGGTTTCGTGCTGCCCTATTCCTCAAAATTCTTGATTGACAACGTCGTCACCAAGCATCAGATTGGGCTTCTGCGGCCTCTAGTATTGGCGGTCTTGCTGGCAACGCTCATTCAGGGCGTTACATCGTTTTCCCTCACGCAATTACTTTCCAAGGCGGCCCAAAGACTGATCGCCGAGCTTCGCGCGGAAGTGCAAAAACATATTTCGCGGCTGCCCGTGTCGTTCTATGACGCGAACAAGACAGGTGCGCTGGTATCGCGCATCATGAGCGATGTCGAGGGCGTGCGTAATCTGCTGGGGACGGGTCTGGTGGAATTCACTGGTGGCTTGGTTGCGGGGGGCATTGCTCTTGTGCTCTTGCTGCGTACCAGTGTTCAGTTGACACTGATTGCCGTGGGCTCGTTGAGCTGTTTTGCTTTTGTGCTGAGCCGGGCGTTTTCGACCATTCGTCCTATTTTCCGGGAGCGCGGCAAGATTAATGCGGATGTGACCGGAAGGCTTACTGAGTCCCTGGGTGGGGTAAGGGTGGTGAAGGGATATCACGCCGAGGAGCGGGAAGAAAAAACGTTTGCCGCAGGCGTGCAACGGTTGCTGGATAACGTGATGCGGAGTCTGACCGCAACCTCGCTCATGAGCCTTTCGGCCAGCGTTTTGCTGGGAGTAGTGGGAGCCGCGACGATGTATGTCGGGGGAAGGCAGATGGTTGGCCGCACATTAACGCCCGGCGGATACATTTCCTACAACTTGTACCTCGTCTTCCTGGTCGCACCGATCCTTCAGGTGGTTCAAATCGGGACACAGATAACAGAGGCTGTTGCCGGACTGGAGCGCACTCAGGAAATCATGCGCGAGCGACCGGAAGACCGGGACCCACGTCGTACTGTGGTCCTTGAAGATATTGTCGGCACAGTAGCGTTCGACAACGTCAGTTTCAGCTATGACGGAACTCACGAAGTTTTGCATGACATTTCTTTCACCGCTGAACCGGGAACCGTTACGGCACTGGTGGGGTCGTCGGGTTCCGGCAAATCGACCACCATCGGACTGACCTCGGCGTTTTATGTGCCGGCAAAAGGAGCCATCCGCGTCGATGGCATCGATCTGACTACGGTTCGGCTGGATTCGTTCCGCACGCGTCTCGGAGTGGTGTTGCAGGAATCTTTCTTGTTCGATGGAACGATTCGCGACAATGTGGCGTTCGCGCGCCCTGAAGCAACCGACGAACAAATCCAGCGGGCGTGCCGGATTGCGCGAGTGGACGAGTTTGCGGAGACGTTCGCCGATAAGTACAACACGGTGGTGGGCGAACGTGGTGTGAAACTCTCGGGCGGACAGCGGCAGCGCATTTCGATCGCGCGGGCGATCCTGGCAGAACCGCGCATCCTGATTCTGGACGAGGCAACTTCCAGCTTGGACTCAGAGTCCGAGCATATGATCCAGCAGGGGCTTTCTTACTTGATGCAGGGACGTACAACCTTTGTCATTGCCCACCGCCTCTCCACCATTCGTCGCGCTGATCAGATCCTGGTGATGGAACAGGGAAGCATTGTAGAACGTGGAACCCACGGGCAACTCTACGCTGCCCGCGGACGCTACTACGACCTTTACACGCGACAGCACGGCGTTCAGGAGAACCTGTTCCTGGCTCCCGGCGAAGGCGATTCGGTGGTGACCGAAAAGCATGGGACGGGGGATAAAAATGACGGCAAGCAATCGGGCGATGCTCTGAGCGTTCTAAGAGGAGAGCTCCGATAGGGATGACCACTGCCCCCGTAATTCCCAGCGCGCGTACTACCGTCGCCATCCGCAGCGCGGATCTCTGCCGCCACTATCGCATGGGCGAAAACGTGATTCGCGCGGTGGACGGAATCTCGCTGGGAGTGCCTTCCGGAGAATTCCTGGCCCTGCTAGGAAGTTCCGGGTCGGGCAAATCGTCCATGCTGAATCTTATCGCTGGCCTCGATCGGCCTACGTCGGGGAGTGTTGTCGTTCAAGATCGAGATCTGGCGAAGCTGTCGCGGGAAGATCTGGCCAAGTACCGCCTGCATGTTGTCGGGATGGTCTTTCAGTCATTCAATCTGATCGCAAGCATGACGGTGATGGAGAATGTCGAACTGCCGTTGCGGTTTGCCGAAGTCGATCGCGGGCAGAGGCAGACTCTGGCTCGCGAGGCGTTGGAACGCGTCGGGCTGAGAGCACGAATCGATCATCGCCCCAGCGAACTCTCGGGCGGTGAGCAGCAAAGAGCGGCACTCGCCCGAGCGCTGATCAATCGCCCGAAGCTTTTGCTCGCTGACGAACCGACGGGAAATCTCGACAGCCGCACGGGGACGGAAATCATGGACATGCTGCGCGAGTTCAACCGTGAACTGGGCATGACCGTCGTGATGGTCACGCACGAGCGAGCGCTGGCTGAGAGGTATGCGGAGCGGATGGTTTTTCTGGCCGACGGAAAGCTGGTGGAAGATCGGCCGAACCGTCCAACCAATAAGTAGCTTGGGAGCCACCGCCGCCTTGGAATGAAACTGGGTGCCCCACTCATGGCCAATTTTGCCAGAAGTGGGATTTTCGACAGGAGTCAGGAAGGTGTTGCGTGAAGATCCCGGATCTGACCGAACTCGCTGTGCGCAATTTGCGCGAGTCTCTGTTGCGGAATTCTCTGACCACCGTCGGGATTTCGGTCGGCGTAGCTTCGCTTGTGGCCATGCTCTCGCTCGGCATTGGCCTGCAGCAGATGGCTTCGCGGCGGCTGGTGAAGTCGGGATTGTTCGACACGATCATTGTCAGCTCACGGCGCGAGATGCGCGGCATGGATCGCGAAGAAGAACGCAACGGGCCGATCTTCGGAGAGAGCCGAATTCTGGACGAAGCAGCGCGAGAGGAAATCGAGCGGATTCCGAATGTGACCGAAGCGTTCCCGGATATTCGCTTTGCCACCGAGTTGCAGTTCGAAGATAAGCCACATTTGACGATGGTGACCGCCCTGCCATTGTCGGCGCGATCCAACGACGCGTTTGATGGTATGCAGGGCAGCTTTTTTACTTCTGATTCAGCGCCTGAGGCAATACTTCAGAAGTCATTTGCGGAGGAACTGCTGGGCAAAACGCCGCCCCTGGGCGCGCCCGAGCCCGATGTAAGGGAGTTGGCCCAACCGCTGCTGGGAAAAGAGCTGGTGATGCACTATGCGCAGCGAGGGCTGGCTCCCGCGAGTGGCGGAAAACCCGAAAGTGGCGATGTTACCGGCGCCTCGTATTCAGTGGTGTCCCGCGAGCAGAAGCTGAAGATTGTCGGCGTCTCCGATCAGGACCCCGAAAGCATGCGCGGCTCGTCCCGCGCTAAGGTCTTCTTTCCCCTGAAGCTGGCGGAAGATTTGCACGTGATGCTCCCAGCGGATTTGCGGGAAATTTCACACGCGAGTGATGAGGCAGTGTATTCGTCGATCAGCGTGCGGGTAAAAAATCCCGCCAAGATCCAGGCGGTCGAGGATGCCGTCAAGAAGATGGGGTTCACCACGTTTTCCATCGCCGATGCCAGCCGGGGACTGCGGCAGTTTTTCGGTGTGCTATATGCGTTCTTGGGGATTTTTGGAAGTCTTGCCCTCATTGTGGCATCGATTGGGATTGTGAACACACTCGTCATGGCGATCCTGGAGCGTCGGCGAGAGATTGGCATCATGAAGGCAATTGGGGCAAGCGATGGTGATGTGAGGAGGCTGTTTTTCGCCGAAGCCGGGACTATGGGATTGCTCGGAGGGATTCTGGGAGTGCTGTTCGGATGGGCAATCGGACAGGCTATCAATTTTGGAACGAATATTTATTTGCAGCGCCAGTCTCTACCTCCCGAGAACTTCTGGGCGGTGCCGTGGTGGCTGGTCGCATTTGCGCTCGGATTCGCCTTCGCGGTTAGCCTCGTCTCCGGTTTATACCCAGCCGGACGCGCCGCGAAGCTGGATCCCGTGCAGGCACTGCGTTACGAGTAAACTGAGCTGAATGTCCTCTCCACGCCTTGGGCTCGCAATGTCCATTTTCGTCCTGATTGTTGCGGCGTCGGTATGTGGGCAAAGCCGAATTGATTGCAACGCGCTCAACAGCCGCATTCTGAAACGAGCGGTCCGATACTGCGTGTATCTGCCGTCCGGCTACGACTCGGGTGCTTCGCAGCGTCCTGCGCAACGATACCCGGTCTTGTATCTCCTTCACGGACTCGGCGACAACGAGCAGACGCTGTTCAACAGCGGCGGCTGGACCTTGCTGGATGATTTACGCAAGTTGCACAAGATGGGCGATTTTCTTATCGCCGTGCCCGAGGGCAGACGGAGCTTCTATATCAATTCCGCCGACGGATCGCAGAGATACAGCGATTTTTTTCTCCAGGAATTCATGCCACGGATTGAAAGTAAGTACCGGGCTCAGGCGGGGCGCCCGGGGCGCGCGATCAGCGGCATCTCGATGGGTGGATATGGAGCCTTGCGATTCGCATTTGCGCATCCAGAAATGTTTTCGGCTGTGAGCGCGCAAAGCCCCGCGCTGATTACGGAAAGCCCGCAGCAATTAGATTCGGCTGCCAACTCGGGCTCCCCTTTCCTGGGAGTGCTTGCACCTGTGTTCGGGAAACCGATCGATGCGGCCCATTGGAATGCCAACAGTCCGTTCTTGCTCGCGAAGCGAAATGCAGTGGCGCTGCGCAGCATTTCCATTTACTTCAATTGCGGGCAAGAAGACAATTATGGATTTGAAAAAGGCGCGGCTGCGCTAGATCGCGAGCTATCACAAGAGCACATTCAACACGAATACCATGCGTACCCCGGGGATCACAGCATCACATACTTTCTCTCTCACTTCGCCGAGGTGATGGAATTTCATTCCCGGGCATTCGGATGGTTAGGGCAGTGATGGTCTTCCGCGAACGCGCGTTTTGTCATGCAGAGCGGGGAACGAGGTCGCAACGTGAACTCGTTCGCAGTCGAAGCATCCCTACCACAAGATTCACCGCTGGGTGAGATTCCTCGCGGTGCTCGGAACCACAGCCGATACTGACAATCAGCCGTTATGGTTGACACGATCTCCTAAACCACTCTACCTATATCATGCAAAGTGGGTCCTGCTGAGATCGCCACCCTTCCTGTTGCTCGCGTTTGCGGAATACAACGCGCACACCCTCCCGCCAACGCTCGTCGATTCCGACGGATGCCCACTCGATCTCGGGCGAAAGATGGCGCAGGATCACATCGTTGCCGGGTGAGCGTGCAGAGCTGGGCAACCAGATAGAGCAGCGGCGATTCGTCTGAGAGCACTCGCCCGCCAAAATCGCAGAACCTCAAAATCTCGCCTCGGCCCTGATGCCATTGGACGCGAGCCCAGTAATCCGGGCCTTGCAGAGGAAGGTGGATGTCCTCATCGGCCTTCAACCTACGACAGCCAGCCGTCCTTCGCGCCTAAGCGTGAGCACATCAATCATCGCGCTGCTCAGCGGCCGAAAATGCCGGTACCTACGGTTCGAACGCGGCTGCATGGTCTTCGAGCACGACTGCTCCGCAAGGGTTACTCAGGAACTCCTGCAAGGTACGGGTAAGGGCGCCGGCGTTCATACCCCGATTGTCGTAAATCGTCCCCCGGGGCAAGTCTGTGACGGATGAACATGGGCATGTGGAGAGCTTCAGATACATGTAGCGGCGGACGCGAGTCTGCCCGGGGCGCGAGTCGAAGGGTCGGCCCGCCTCAAACCGAAGCGAAGTGGGGCCGATCGCTAGGGTGTTTCGCGGCTGACGTTTTTTGCGGCGACAGGCCGCAGGAAGACGGACCCCGCCCGACGACTGCAGACCCCTCGATACGGAGCAACCAGCAGGTACACTGTGGGATAATCGATGGGGGAGCCTCCGAGTCCGCCAGGCACTCGCCGGCATCTATATAACGTGCAAAATCCTATTGATAAGACACGCTTTTTCTTCGAACATTACGGTCTGACCGAGCGCGACCTTGAGCGCTATCTGGCGGCTGCCCTTTCTGCTGGTGGGGATTACGCCGACCTCTATTTCGAGTACCTCTCGTCAACATCGCTGTCCATGGACGAGTCGATGATTAAGTCGGCGAGCCAGGGGATCTCCGCGGGATGCGGAGTTCGAGTGGTTTCCGGTGAGCGCACGGGCTATGCCTATACCGACGATCTCTCGGCCGATCGAATTCTTCATGCCGCGCGGACCGCGGCGCTCATCGCGAGCGCGCCCGCCAAGTCTACGGTGCAGGGATTCCAAAAATCGCAGGCCCGCAGTCTCTATCCTGTCACTCTGCCGAGTGTCGACGCTGAAATCAGTGCCAAGGTTGAGCTGCTGATGCGGGCCGATAAGACGGCGCGAGCGTACGATGCGCGGATCAAGGAAGTTCGCGCGAGCTATGGTGACGAGCTGCGGAATATTCTGGTCGTTGCCTCCGATGGCACTTTCGCCGAGGATTCACAGCCGCTGGCGCGTATGAACGTGAGTTGCATCGCCAAGACGGATGGAAACTCGGCGCGCGGAACATCGGGCGGCGGAGGCCGCGTTGCCCTCGATTTCTTCTTTGGCGAGAAGAATCCTGAATTCTTTGCGCGTGAGTCCGCACGCCAGGCCCTTTTGCAACTGGATGCCAGAGAAGCTCCCGCGGGAGAAATGGAAGTCGTGCTCGGTCCCGGATGGCCCGGTGTTCTGCTCCATGAGGCGGTGGGACATGGGCTGGAAGCCGACTTCAACCGCAAGAAGACTTCCGCATTCGCTGGACTAATCGGCAAACGCGTGGCGAGCGAGCAGTGCACGGTCGTAGATAACGGGACGATGCCTTGGCGGCGCGGTTCGCTCAACGTCGATGACGAAGGCAACTCCACCCAGGAGACGGTCCTCATTGAAAACGGGATCCTCAAGGGCTATTTGAGCGACAAGCTTTCCGCTCGGCTCATGGGAGTGGCCAACACAGGGAACGGGCGACGCGAAAGCTATGAGCACATCCCCATGCCTCGCATGACGAATACCTACATGCTCGCTGGGCAAGATAACCCGGAAGACATCATCCGCTCAGTGAAGCATGGCGTTTACGCCGTGAATTTTGGCGGCGGGCAGGTCGACATCACGAACGGCAAATTCGTCTTCTCGGCAAGCGAAGCCTACATGATCGAGGACGGCAAGATTACGGCTCCTATTAAAGGCGCGACGCTAATCGGCAACGGCCCTGATGTTCTGACGCGTGTCAGCATGGTGGGTAACGATCTGAAGCTGGACGAAGGTGTAGGCACATGCGGCAAGGACGGTCAAGCCGTGCCGGTCGGTGTGGGCATTCCAACGCTGAAGGTCGATCGCCTTACCGTCGGTGGAACCGCCCGCAAAGACCCCGGCGGCTTCATGCAATAAAAATTGCCACCGGTTCACAAGGATCTCACGGACAAACCAAAACGCTTGTCATCCTGAGCCGAGCCGTGACGCAGCGAAGCGGAGTTACGGCGGAGTCGAAGGATCGCTATCAGCGTCGCAGCAGCGGAGGCTTCCCCAAGAAATTCTTGTCCACGCTAAGCTCTAATAATTTAACCATTGGAAATGTAAATTTATGGCTCCAACTGAACTCGAAACGCGAAGCCCGAAACTCGAAACGGACCTGAAACAAATTGCCCAGGACATTGTCACCCGCGCCATGAAATCAGGAGCCTCGGCCGCCGAATGCGTAGTGCGCGAAGGCGACGAATTCTCCACGCTTGTCCGCCTCGGCCAGGTTGAGACACTGAAAGAGTCGGGCTCGAAGTCGATCGGGGTCCGCGTGTTCTTCGGGCAGCGCGCGGCCAGCACGTACTCGAGTGATTTCTCCAAACCTGGACTGGACCGCATGCTGAACTCTGCTCTGGAATTAGCGAAGATCACTTCAGAAGATCCCTTCTCCGGAATTCCTGAAGCGTCGCAACTCGGCCAACTGCAAGGCAACCTCGACCTGTATCACGAAGACGTCTATTCGCTGCCGGGCGCCGATCGCATCGACTATGCCCGCCGTACCGAAAAAGCAGCGCTGGATTTCGATCCGCGCATCAAGAACTCGGAGGGCGGATCGTTCGATGCCGCTACCGGCCGCAAGGTGCTGGCCAATTCCCACGGATTCGTCGGCGAGTATCGGAGATCGTATTGCTCAACTGCCGCCGTACCGATCGCGCAGTCCGAGGACGGAGCGATGCAGCGCGATTACTGGTACTCGGTCGCGCGGACGTTGAAGAAACTTGATGCTCCCGAGAAAGTCGGAAGGATCGCCGCCGAACGTACCCTGCGCCGCCTGGGTGCCCGGAAAGGGAAGACCGCAAAAGTTCCGGTCGTCTTCGACCCCATGGTCTCAACCTCGATCCTCGAGCACATCTTCGAAGGCATCAACGGCGACTCGGTCTATCGTGGGGCGTCGTTTCTGGCGGGCAAACTCGGGCAGAAGATCGCGGGAGACATCGTAAACGTCATTGACGACGGCACGATCCCCGGCGGGTTCGGCACGTCTCCATTCGATGGAGAGGGCATTCCCACGCGCCGGACGGTCGTCATCGAAAATGGCGTATTGAAATCGTACTTTCTGAACACGTACACCGCGAAAAAGCTGGGATTGCAAACCACTGGAAATGCTTCACGCGGACTTGCCGGCACACCGGGAATTGGACCAGGAAACTACTTTCTGCAGCCTGGCTCGAAGACCCCGCAGCAGTTGATCGCGGGGATCAAAGAAGGCCTGTACGTGACCGAGTTCCTAGGCCAAGGTGTGAATCTCGTCACCGGAGATTACTCCCGCGGCGCCTCCGGCCTCTGGATCTCGAACGGTGAGCTGGCGTATCCCGTGGAGGAAATCACGGTCGCCGGAAACTTGCAAGACCTCTTCTTCAACATCTCGGAAATCGCCAGCGACCTGGAATTCCGCGGATCGGTAGCCGCTCCCACCATCCGCATCGACGGCCTGACCGTGGGTGGTGAATAGTCCCGTGTGGAACGGACCCATTGGTCCGTTCGGTTTTTATTCGGGTGGGGACAGCCGCCCCGGCTGTCCCGCTCGCGCAGCGAGCGTATGGGCCCACCTCAATCAGCTAGCATCCTCGAATGCCGTACAATGCATGGCGCACAAAGGATCACCCCCGAGGTGCGCATGAAATTCGCCAAGATTGTTTTCTGGATTGCCGCCGTTTGGGGCATTCTCGTCATCACACCACTCTACTTCCTCTACGACACGATCGGCCGCCAAGACCCGCCTCCCATTACGCACCCCGGGTTCTATTACGGGTTTGTCGGTGGTGCACTCGCCTGGCAGTTCGCCTTTGTAGTCATCGCGAGGGATCCGGTGCGGTTCCGCACAATGATGATCCCCTCAGTATTTGAGAAGTTCAGCTTCGCCGCCTCGCAAACCGTTCTGTTCATGCAGCATCGTCTTCATCCGTCGGATTTGTTCCTAGGCGGAATCGACGGATTCCTGGGCCTGCTCTTCCTGGTTGCGCTTGTTCGAATTCCAGCCAAGACGGGCACGGCAGCCTAACCTCACTGGGAGCCCTCATGAATCGCCGTTCATTTCTCAAATCCGCTAATCTCGCTGGTCTCGCGATTGCGCTTCCTTCCCCAGCGTTGGCAGAAGGCCAGAAAAAACCAACTCCTGCCGACGCATCGTCGAACCCGAACACGATTCTTCTAAAGGACTATCGTCCTCGATCGATCTATAAAATTCCGGTCACGCGCATCGAGAAGGCAAAGTTCCCCATCATCGACATGCACTCGCATCCTTACCCGAAAACAGAGGCCGAGATCACCACCTGGCTTAAGAACATGGATGGGGCCAACGTGGATAAAACGATGATCCTCACCATGACCACGGGCAAGGAGTTCGACGAAATCTATCCGAAGTATTCAAAGTATCCCGACCGCTTCGAAGTCTGGTGCGGGCTGGATTTCAGCGGCCACGACAAATCGGGATTCCCAGGGAGCGCCGTTCAGGAACTTGAGCGGTGCCACGACCAGGGAGCGAAAGGAATCGGAGAAATTCACGATAAGGGCCAGGGGCTACGCTCGGACAAATCCGCTGCGCCCGGGATTCATCCTGACGATGCGCGCGTGGACGCGATCTGGGAGAAAGCCGGAGAACTTCGCATGCCGGTCAGCCTGCACGTCGCGGATCCCATCTGGATGTACCAGTCGATGGACAAGCACAACGATGGGCTGATGAATGCTTACGAATGGCGGCTAGATAATAAGCCGAATATCGTAAAGCTTCCCGGGATGATCGAAATCCTCGAGCGCACGGCTTCACGGCATCGCAAGACGAGGTTTATCGCCTGTCACTTCGCAAATCTTGACTACGATCTCGCCCATCTGGGCGAGGTATTCGATCGAAATCCCAATCTCTGTGCCGATATCTCCGCGCGTTACGCAGAGACTGCTCCCATCCCTCGTTTCGTCTCACAGTTCTATGCCAAGTATTCCGACCGGCTCGTCTACGGCACCGACATGGGATTCGATGTGGAAATGTATCGCATCACATTCCGCATTCTCGAATCACAGGACGAGCATTTCTATGAGACTGAGCAATTTGGTTATCACTGGCCGCTGTATGGGCTGGGATTGAACGACGAGATTCTGCAGCGCGTGTATCACGACAACGCAGCAAAGCTGCTGGCGACGCGATCGGCGTAGAACGAAGATTAGAGCATTTGTCGTGCTGCTGTCGCGCTGGCCTCGTGTGCGGGACGGACGAATGCGTCCGTCCCTCGCTACACAAACCTTACTGGCGCGGATTCGCCGTGGCGCTGGTCGCCGGCCCTGGCGTCGTTGTATCGAACTGGTTGCCGATCGCATCGCCAGACAGAACCAGTTCCACACGACGATTCTGCTGCCGGCCCTCCGCCGTATCGTTGCTTGCGATGGGCGCCGTCTTGCCATAACCGTGCGCTTCGACTGAGCTCGACGAAATGCCCTGCTGGATAAAATAATCGCGAACCGCCTGCGCGCGCAGCTCCGAAAGGCTCTGGTTGTAGTCGTCGCCGCCGACGCTGTCGGTGTGCCCTTCTACCGAGACATGCAGGCTGGGATACGCGAGGATAATGCCAGACACCTTCGCGAGGCGCTCGCGGGCTCCGGGAGCCAGTTCGTAGCTGCCACTGCGGAACAGAACGTCAGACATATTGGCCACGAGTCCGCGGGCGGAATCGCGTGTGGCAAGAATCGAGTTCAACTGCTGTAGTAGGCGTTCGCGAAGCTCCTGCTTCTCGCGTTCCGCCTGTTCGCGCAGACTTTCCGCCTTTTCGGCATTGGCGCGGGCTTGCGCGGCATCGGCAGCCAACGCTTGCTGCTCGGCGACCGCTTCGGCCTTCGCCTTCTCGGCTTCATCCTTTTGGCGAGCAGCTTCCTGCGCGGCGGCCAACGCTTCCTGCTTCATACGCTCGGCTTCGGCTTTGGCTTGTTCGGCTTGTACACGGGCTTGCTCGGCAGCTTGGCGGGCAACCTCGGCATCGGCACGGCGCTTAGCTTCGGCTTCGGCGTCGGCGCGGGCTTTCGCTTCACGAGCGGCAGCGGCGGCCTGCGCATCTTCTTCGGCCTTCTGTTTCACGGCCATCACGCGCGCTTCCTCGGCCGTCTGCGTGGCTTCTTTGGCGGCGGCTTCGACAACTTCTTTCTTCTGCTTCTGGCGATACAGACTCTCCGCATGCAAGAGTTGTTGGCCAGCCTTCGAAAGAATCGAAGGCGCATATTTATCTGCCAGTGCGATATGCGCGATGCGAACGGCATTCCGTGCTTCAAACAGTTCAAGTGGGGTCTTGGAATCGATTCCGAAAATCGCGTCCTGGATGTGGGCGTTCGTCGCCGAATACGTGCCGCGAGTAACTAGTTCGTATTTCGTGTCGATGTTCTCGGTGGCGGCCCCGCTGATCGAAGAACACTCGGCGACCACCATGTTCCCTGGCTGTGTAACCGCGAAATAGGGCTCCGCCGTCACGATCAAGCCAAAAGTCTGGAGATCGGTGAACGCTTTAAGCTGGGCGTTGCCGTGGTGATCGAGAGTGAGTTCGCCGAGGTTATCGGGGCGCCCCTGGGGCGAAATCGCCCAGAGAACATACGTGAGGTACTCGAGCCCAAACTTGGTTGCGTCCTCAAGGCCTTGGAACTTAGCTTCGATCTGGAAATTGGTCTTCTTGCCTTCAACTTTGGCTTCACCGCCCGCGCTCTGCATGAGATCGCTGCCGTGAAAGTCGACGTGCGTGGATCCACCCTGCAGGCGATAGTGCATCGCCTTGATGGTGCGCGAGACGGTGGGAGCCGATGCGGTTGTTAATCCGCTGCTCGATACCGTTGTGGCAGCGGCCGTCTGCGGAGTGCTGTAGGTTGACGACGAAGTCGTTTGTGTTTGCGCGGACACGAACGCCGCGGCGGCAAGAAAGCCAAGAGCCAGAAGATGCTTTTTCACGTATATCCCGATCTGGGGGAGATTGAGAGATTTCTAATCCTCTATATGGTGCGGGATGCGAAGCTGAATGCAAAGGACAGGAAGGGAAGGGACTTTGGTAACCAATTATGTAGCGGCGGAGGCAATCGTCGGCCCCGCCGACCCAAAGCGGAGGGGAGGCGTGATGACGACTGTGATTGCCGGTAAGGCTTCGGCCGGCAGTCCACTGGCTGTGCACCAGCGGCTTTGCGGCGGGCAACGGACGAATGCGTCCGTTTCTACACAATCAATTACGGGATATATGCAATGGTGCCCTTCGGCCCGACCACCAGCGCGCCGCCTTCCGGGAACGGGCTTACGGCATTGAAAGCGAATCCCTCTTTCTTCTTTCCGTTGATGCGGCTTGGATTATTCGGGGGCCGAAAATCGAAAATGAAGTCCTCGCCCACAATAAAAAGGCGCTGCGGCGGGATCGGCGTCCGAAGCTTCTTGTGTGCCTGCCTCGGCTGTTCTTCCTCCAAGCGGATGGCTGCGCCGTTCACCCGCTGATCGTAAGTCACAGCCGAGAAGAACGCTTGCGGCTTGAGAGTCGAGAGCGACCACGTCTTGCCACCATCGTCCGTAAAAGCCAGGTTGGGTCCATCGTCGTCGGGATGCTTGTAGTCACCTCCCGCGATCACGCCATGTCTCGCGTCGCGGAGTGCGATGGAGAAAATGCCTGCGGATTCAGGACCGTGAAGCAGAGGCGTATTGAAGACCTCCCACGTCTTTCCGTGATCGGAAGAATGGAACACGCGCGCGGCTTTTCCGCCGCTGGCGAACCAGATGTTGGGATCGGGAGCGGCAGAAGAGGAACCTGAACCGAGCCCTGTCGGCTTCAGAATCGCAATACACGAATTGCTCGCTGCAAAGGCGCCTTCCCCCGCGATGGCTTCAGGGAGTTGTGACGGCGGAATGGCCCGCCAGGATTGGCCATCTTCCGTTGCGAGAAGTTCAAAATGCATTTTGCCCTTATCGTCGGGAATGGGATCGCCAAGCACGAGCCCGTGCTTTGAATCCCAGAAGGCCATGGAGTCGAAGAATCCCTTAGGATTTGAGTTGGTGAATTGCAACTGCCAATGCTGACCACCATCGGAGGTGTGGTAGATGCGGGATTGATCGCCACTGCCAGACGACATCAGGAATGCTTCATCGGCGGAAAAGCCCACAACGGCGCGGAAGTCCAGGTTCGTGACGCCGGTGACCTGCGCTGGGGTCCAGGTTTGGCCGCCATCGAGGGTTCGGAGATACGTGCCGTGGGTTCCGCTTGCCCAGGCTGCCTGCTGTGACACCACGCTGACGCCGCGGAGATTTTCAGTCGTGTGGGAAAGTTGAACTCGCGGGCCCGATTGGGCGACCGCGATCGTGGAAAGCAACAGCCATACGAAAAAACGCATGGAGCCGATTGTCTCAGAAATCGCATAAGACCCAACATCGGCCCGGCGATTTTCATTGCTCAGGGTCGCGCACGCGCACCCGCAAGAAATGTCATTTCGCGTTGAAATCCACGAACGACGCGGTCTTTCCAATATAGATCCGTAGACTGCAGCGGTTGCCGACGTGAGCAAACGCAACCTCCAACTGTTCGGAAGCGGACTCGACCTGGGCGGTTTCCATCTGAGCCCGCGCCAGATCCTGCTTTTCGTCGTAGGCCGCGCCGGCGGTGACGTTCTTGTTGACGACAATCGACCAGTTGCCCCGAGCCGGGATTGGATAGACCGTGTAAGCGCCGACTGGAATCGTGGAGGTTCCAAGGCTCAGCTGTGTTTCGCTGAACAGAGTCATGGCCGTGCCTCCCGGAGCCCAGGGCTTCCCGTTGGAGATCCTCTCTTGCTTCGTCGAAACCGGGGTGTAACGGATGTAAACCTGTCTTCCGTCTTCAAGGTTGCAGGTGGTGGTGGATTGATTGCCGCCCGACTGGGCGACGGCGTACGGGGCTAACAAAATCGATATGAGTACCGCTCTCCAGACGAGCGTGGCCGACATGTCAACGCCTCCGCGCAAAAGTGTATAGCTGGAAGGCCTTTTTGGGGAAGGAATTTAGCTTGCGTGTAGTCCCGGACGCATTCGCCGGGGGGCGCCCCGGCGCGAGTGTTTGGCGCGGGGCGTTAGCCACGTCGAGAGAAACAGCACAAAAGTTTACGTTTCAAACCTTGGGGATAGGCCTTCGGTGACGTTTCTTGGACCCCATGCGGTTGCTACCGTCACTGCAGGCATCAGTGCGTCAGGTGCCAGCGAGGATGGGGTCCATGGCGAAGGCAAAACTTAGAATTCTTTACGGCGAAGGTGATGGGGACGTACTAGCAAAACAAGCCGCCGCATTGGAGAAGGCTGGCCACACGGTGCAGAAGGCTGAGGGAAGAAAGAAGGTCGAAGAGGCATTGACGAAGGGTTCCTTTGACCTTGTGATCCTCGGTTCGGAATTGAGCCGGAACGATCGCCATCACCTGCCGTACATGGTGAAGAAGGCGAATGCTGAGACCAGTGTGCTCGTCATGCATGCCGATGGAAGCCGGCATCCGTACGTGGATGCTTGCGTAGATAGCGGATCGAGCATGGAAGCGGTGTTGAGCCGCATCGAGAGCATGAAGATCGCCGGCATGATGCCACAAGCGGCAGCCGCAGCAGCCGGAAGATAGACAAAACTCAGAACTTACTCAGGGGCGGCTCGATGGCCGCCCTTTGCCTTTATGTAGGGACCGACGCCTTCGTCCGTCCCCAGCGCGAAGCGCCGGTAGCGGCCCATCAGCTGGAAGAAATTTGGGTTACGGCAGCGTGCGCGGAGCCGGCTTCCCAGCCGCGCCCTTGTAGTCCTTTGGATACACCACGAGACGCCGCTGCGTGCCTTCCCCTTCGCTTTCCGTGTGGAGATCGGCTTCATCGCGCAAGGCCAGGTGCACGATACGCCGCTCGCGCGACGACATCGGGCTGAACTCGTACGGAGTTCCACTCTTGCGGACTTTTTCGGCGGCTACGGTAGCGGCTGCGCGGAGTTCCTGGATTCGCATCGAGCGGCGGTTCTGGCAGTCGAAGCAGACCTTCTCATGCTCGCCGGAGGAAAGGTGCAGCATCTCCAGCGCGAGCAATTCGAGAGCGCGCAATAACTCTCCGCCGCGGTCGAGCAGCAGCGTCGAGTCCGGGCCCGCAAAATCGACGAGGATTTCCGGCTTTTCCCAGTCACGATTCTCGGGAAGGGGAGGATCGACGACGATCCGGTACTTGAGGCGGAGACCGCCGTGGGTGACGACAGATTGCAAGAATTGATTGATCTTATTTGCGGCGGCGACTTTGTCCATAAGAAGCTTTCAGCTATCAACCGTCAGCTTTCCGCCAACGGCAACAGCAATAAGTGCATCTTCTTCCCGATTTCCCCGGGGCCCTCTCGCACTCACGGACCCACTATCAAATAGTCTTTGCTGAGAGCTGATAGCTGACAGCTCCTCACTTATCTTTCTTGCGCGCGCGCTTGGCCATCATCTCCCGCATTTCGCGGCCCAAGGACGTTCGATTCATCACGGCCTGCTGCGCGATCGAAATCAGATTGGAGATGCCGTAGTACAGGTTCAATCCAGCCTGCAAGCGGAAGAAGATGAACCCCATCATCAGGGGCATCATCACGTTCATCATGCGCTGCTGCGCGGGATCCATGCCAGCTTGTGGCGTCATGCGCTGGGTGACCAGGCTGCTGACCACCATCAGAATCGGCAGCAGGTAAATCGGATCGGGAGCGGATAAATCTTTAATCCAGAGCCAGTGCGCGTGTCGCAGATCGATCGCCATCGATAGCATGCGGTAATAAGCGAACAGGAAAGGCATCTGGATCAACAGGGGCAAACATCCTCCCGCAGGATTGACGCCTTCTTTCTTGTACAGTGCGGCAATTTCTTCGTTCATGGCCGCTTTGCGCGGATCGCGCAGGCTGTATTTCTTGTATTTCTCCTGGATCGACTTGATCTGCGGTGCCACGCGCTGCATCTTCAGCATCGATTTCATCTGCGAGATGCGCAGCGGGAGGAGCGCCAAGGTGATAACCAGCGTCTGGATTACGATCGACCATCCCCAATTTGCGACTACGTGATGGTAGGTCCAGCGCAGCCACACAAACAACGGCTTCGCAAGGATGCCCCACCAGCCGAAATCCACAAGCCCGTTGAGATCGTTATCGGCACCGGAGACGCCGGGAACCGGAATCCGCTGCAGAACGTCCAGTTCCTTTGGACCGGCGAAAAGGCGCTCGGAAACCGTTCCGTGAAGGCTGCCGACCGCCGCACCGATGACATCGACGTTGACCGTCTCTTGCGGCTTCTGGGGATCCTTCGGAATCGGCATGCTGTGATTCAGAGTGACCATCGAAGCGCTGGCAGGATCATCGGGAATAAACACCGCGGCGAAGTATTGATCCGTTGGTCCAGCCCAGTGGAATGGCCCGGGAATCGTGCCGCCCCCGACTACCTGTGTGCACTTCGAGAACGGTGAAAACCCGCATCGTGGCGGCACGCGCTCGATGTTCTTGTTGAACTGGTAAGCCAGAAGGGAGGTCGCGTAGAACGCAGGAGACCCTTGATCACCAAATCCCGAGGGCCAGGCTGGGAGAGTCTCTTTCGGAGCACCTTTGTAAATGACGCTAGCTTCGATTCTGGCGACGTAAGTGCCATCAAACTGAATGGTCTTGTGAACCGATAGATCCTGGTCAGAGTAGTCGAACGTGATCCGATTCCCGTCCCGGCTGCTTACGTACAAAGCCGAGTTCAATTTTCCGCGCAACTCTTCGTCGTACGCCCATAACGAGAGTGGATAGCCATACTGCGTGGCGGCCGTCGGATTGACCAGGTCCAGCGGCCCTTTCTCGGAGTCGCTATCGAATTTCTTCAGGATCCATGACTTCACCAGGGCGCCGCGGTTGGTGAAGGTGACACGATAGAGGTCGCTCTCGATGACGGTCTCGGTTTCGCTCGCAGCCTGTCTGGTTAGGGCGGGCTTCGATGCGGTTGTCGGCGCTGAGGTCGCGGGTTTTATGGGCGGAGGCGGGAGCGGTGCCTGCTCGGTTTGCGCTGCTTTTTGCGCAGGCGGCGGAGTGGGAAAGTACTTCTTCAGCAGCGGCTGGGCCAGCAACATGAAGGCGAACGAGACCACAAAAATCAGGAGCAGCCGCTTGTCGCTGCCTGGCTCGTTTTGGGGATTGTTATATTCGGCCAAAGTGTCGTCACTTCCTTAAAGGGCGCGGAAATTCGTGGTTAGGGATTCGTCATGAGCGCTGGGGCTCTTTACCACCGGGTCGTAGCCGCCTTTGGCGAGTGGGTGGCAGCGCAACAGGCGCCCTGCAGCTTTCAGTCCTCCCCGCAGAACCCCGTAGCGGTCAACCGCCTCCATTGCATATTGCGAGCACGTGGGCGTGTAGCGGCAGGCCGGAGGAAACATGGGCGAGATCGCCCATTTGTACCCTTTCAGCAACTGCAGGGTGACGTGTTTGACCAAGCGGCGCATGATTATCGGCATTCGGGTCCCGGCCTTCGGGTATCGCTATTCTCACGATTGACTATCGCCGACCCCGTCTGACGTCTCGCCAGTTTCTTCTCTATGACTACGAAAGCCTGGCGAACTTCGTTCAGCACTGCATCAAAGTTCGCCGTCAGGATCACCTTTTTCGGATTGATCACTACGTCTGCACTGGCCCCGGGCGACGGTCGAGTCAGTCGCACGGCCTCGCGGAGACGGCGCTTCATGCGATTCCGCTGCACCGCGCCTCCCAAGGCTCGGCCTACCGTGAAACCAACACGAAGGCCGGTTGCACTCGCGCCACAGTCTGGCAACTGCCGCTGCAGATAGAACACAGTCATCGAAGCCGAAAAATGGCGGCGTCCTTGCTTATAGACACGCTCGAAATCCGCACGGCGCAATAGCCGCCCGCTGCGCGGAAAAGTCTTCCCAGTCCGGCCTTCGACACCCTGATTTGATTCTTCAGGCACACTGGCGGTCACAATCGGTTGAAAATCATTGCTTCTCACAGATGGGCGGACAGGGGCGTCCACGCCGCTATTCGCGGAAACCTGGTTTCACTGAGACCCGCTTGCGCCCCTTGGCGCGGCGGCGAGAAAGAACCTTTTGGCCGCCCTGGGTCTTCATGCGCGTGCGGAATCCGTGTTTCTTGCTCCGCTTGCGCCGATTGGGTTGGAACGTACGCTTAGGCATGAAAAGTACCTGCTCCTGATTCGTTTCGTCGGTCTTAGGGCAAATTAAAAGTATAAATCAGCCACTGATTTCCTGTCATATCCGCTCCCTCCGCAATATCATTACAAGACCCGAGATCCCCGAAATGCACTCCAAGGAAAGTTGGAGCCATGGTGTCGTCGCGTTTGAAATTGTTGTGCGTATCGGATCGCACGTGACATTAGCGAGCAGGCTCGGCAAAAAAGGTACACTATTGCAGGGGCGGGGCTCGAACAGAACGGTTTGGCCCGTGATTTCTTGAATCAGTCGAACTTGAATCCTGAAAATCCAGGCGGCGTGCTGGCGCCGCAGAACGCTGTGTCCTCCAATCAAACGCCGGGTCCCTGCCCCAGGGACACCGGTCCAAGCGACCGCGAACACGAAGTCAACAAAGAGCTTAAGCGGCTGAGCCGGGCACTCCGCGCTCTGAGTGGGTGCAATCAGGCACTCGCAGAGGCCAAGAGCGAGCAGCAGTTGCTGAATCAGATCTGCGAAATCATCGTGCAGGTGGGTGGCTATCGCATGGCGGGTATCGTCTATGCCGAACACGATGAACAGAAGACGGTTCGGCCCGTGGCGCATGCGGGATACGACAGCGACTATCTGGACACGATCGAAATCCGATGGTCCGACACTCCGTTCGGGCGCGGACCGACCGGCACCGCGATTCGCGAGAACCGCATCTGCGCATTTACCGACACTGCCAACAATCCGCTGTTCGAACCGTGGCGGGAAGCGGCGGTTCAGCGCGGATGCGCCGCCATCATCGCGCTGCCACTTCGCACGGCAGGAACGCCTTTTGGAGCGATCGCCATTTATTCCGAGCAGGCAAACTCCTTTGAGAATTCCGAGGTCGAACTGCTGAGCGAGATGGCGAACAGTCTCGCCTTCGGAATCACCGCGCTTCGGTCGCAGGAGCAGAGCCGGCGCGCGACTGCAGCGCTGCAGGAGGCCGAGGCGAAATATCGGCAACTGGTGGAACAGGTGCCGGCGATCTCATACGTGGCCGAGACCGGTGCTTTCGGCCCTTTCCTCTACCTGAGTCCTCAGGTGAAGACGATCTTGGGCTACGACCCGCAAGATTGCCTCGCGGACCCGCGCTTTTGGTGGGAGCATCTGAATCCGGAAGATCAGCCTCGAGCGTTGTTGGAAGACAGCTGGGAGGAAGGGCGCCTCTTCCAGATGGAATACCGGATGCGCCGCCACGATGGCGAAGAAATCTGGGTCCGTGATGAAGCAATCATCGTGCGCGACCCGACGACGGGTAAAAGGCTGACTCGCGGCCTGCTGGTCGACATCACCGAGCAGAAGAGTGCTCAAAAGGCACTGGGGGAGAGTGAGGAGCGCTATCGCACGTTCGTGTCACAGAGTTCCGAAGGAATTTACCGCATGGAGCACGAGCCGCCCATCCCCTGTCACCTTTCGACCGATGAACAACTTGCCTGGGGCTACAAGTACGGATACATGGCGGAGTGCAATGACGCGATGGCCCGAATGTACGGGCGCGCTTCGGCGCAGGAATTGATCGGCAAGGGACTTTCGGAGTTCCTGATCCTGCACGATCCGGTGACCCGGCACTTTATGGAACGGTTTATTCGTGGCGGATATCGGATCAGCGATGAAGAATCGATCGAGATGGACGCGCAAGGCCAGAGGAGAATTTTTCGCAACACGATGGTCGGAACGATTATCGACGGCCATTGGGTCCGAACTTGGGGCATCACTCGGGACATTACCGATCGAAAGTATCTCGAGGAGCAACTCAGGAATGCGCAACAACTGGAGGCGATCGGCCGGTTGGCGGGTGGGGTGGCGCACGACTTCAACAACATTCTCAGCATCATCATGGGTCACGCCCAATTGCTTCTGGCAACCGGTGTCGAGGAGCGCACGCGGACTGGACTCGAGCAGATGCAGCGCGCCGCGGAACGGGCGGCATCGCTGACGCAGCAGTTGCTCGCCTTCAGCCGTAAGCAGGTACTGCAGCCGAAGGTGCTCGACTTGAATGAATCGGTCACCGATGTGGAGAAGATGCTATCGCGCGTCATCGGCGAAGACATTGAACTGATCGCGAAGCTCCACCCATCACTCATGATGGTCAAGGCAGATCCGAGCCAGCTCGAGCAGGTCTTGATCAACCTTGCCGTTAATGCGCGCGACGCCATGCCTCAGGGCGGAAAACTCTCCATGGAGACGTCGAATATCGAACTCCAAACGGACGAAGCACGCGATCTCGATTTGGCGCCAGGATTTTATGTGATGCTCACCGTTAGCGATACCGGTAACGGAATGGATCCGGTCACGCTGACTCATGCATTCGAACCGTTTTTCACCACCAAGCCCATGGGCAAAGGAACGGGTCTGGGACTCTCGACGGTATACGGCATCGTGAAGCAGAGTGGTGGCGGGATTCGCGTCGAAAGCGAGCCTGGGCGTGGAACTTCGGTCCTCATTTATCTGCCTGCGACCGAAACCGATCGCAGCCGCCAGGCAGGCCGCTTGACGGCTTCGAGCGTTGCCGGTGGGATGGAAACGATTTTGATTGCCGAGGACGAACCAGACTTGCGGGAGCTCACGCGAATTTTTTTGGAGGCTTACGGGTACAAGGTGCTCGAGGCCGGCAGCGCCGAGGAGGCAATACGGATCGCAGACGAGTTCCATCAGCCGATTCATCTGCTGCTGACCGATGTCATCATGCCAGGCATGAGTGGGCGGCAATTGGCAGAAAAAGTTCTGTCCCAAAATCCAAACACCAAGATTGTGTACATGACCGGGTATACCGACGATATGATCGTCCAGCACAAAGTCCTGGAACCCGGCGTGCAATTGCTGCAGAAACCATTCACGAAAGCGGAATTGGCGCTAAAGGTGCGGTCGACGCTCGATGAAAAGACGGCCGGACAAGGCTCCACCGCTTAGGGATTCGGGGCATGGAGTTTCGGCGTTCTTCGCGTCGATGCTCCGCCGCGAACCCTATTCCATACCCCGCATCTGTGATCCTGCTCCTTTCCGCTAAAATTCCACCAGAACTTCCACAGCCTAAGGAATCCACCCAACGATGCAGGAGAACGGCGATATATGGGCAACACAAACAAACTCTGGGTAACGCTGAAGGGGTTACCGCTGACCATCAAGCTGGATTGGCCTTTTCATCTATCTACCTCCGGAGCTGATTTCTGGGTGCTGCACGGGGATATCGTGCTGGAGGGCTCCGAAGGTCTGCACGCGCCTGTTGCGGTGAACCTATCGCAGACCGTGAAAGAGGTAATGCCGTCGCTTGAACCGAACGATGCGGAGGCCCCGGTCATCAATGCGCTCCGGAAGGAAGTCGATCGCCGGCAGATTGAGTTTCTGAAATCGGGAAAGCTCTTGCCCGTGCCGTTTTCCAGCAGGCACTACGACTTTAAGCGTGCGCAATGGGTATTCGGCAAGGCCACCGACGATGCGATGGCGGAATTCATCGAGCGCAAAGTGTTCTGGCAGGCAAAGCTCAGCCGCGATCAACGGGTATGGATGGGCGATCCGGCCGAAGCCCAATACCTACAGACCACGCCGGCACATCTGATCGAAATTGCCGCGAGGCTTGTCGCCGCCCAGGGCTTAATTCGCATCGAAGGGGAGTATGCGGAAGGTACGCCGGGCCTGATGAATCAGGCAGAGCGTTTCGAGAACGAAAGGCGCGCCGCCATCGAGGAACTCGAAAAGAAGCACGCCTTCGAGCGAGGTTAGCGAGTTCCCGGTTGCGACTTGCTGCAATACGGTTGTTATGTGCCGTTCGGCCAAGTGGGAAATAGGGTTCCCCCGGGAATGGGAAACCTGGCACTGAAGTACGAGCCGCGCTACGACCAGTGCCAGGTGCAGCCACTTTTAGCCCCGTACCCGGCATGCGATATTGCGCAACTTCCTGACCTACAATTCCCGTGAGCGCGAGCTTCGTCGCCAGTGGGGTCTTTACGGAGGAGCGTTCGGCGGCGGGATGATCTCATCGGCTTGGAAGCCGCATCCGCGGAAGGCGTTCGCTGAAGGAGGGCGAGCCATGCTCGGTCAGGCCGCCTACGGAACGCTCCTGAACTTGTTCATCGAATTCGCCGGTGACATCAATCGCAAGATTGGGGCGAAGCATCGTAGCGAATCAGGGACAGGCTAGGCGGGGGCCGGCTTGCGCACGAACCCGGAGATCACCGCGCCTAGACTAACCAAGCACATCACAGAAATGATCCCAAGCGAGATCACGCAGTACACGCACCAGACTCCGAGGATGTCTTTCTCGATGTGTGCAAGATAGAGAGAAAAACCCAGGCTCGCCAGAATCAAAACCAGCAGCACGCGATAAGCGCGGAGAAAAGCCACGGCTGCCATCACGATGTAACCGAGGATCCCCGCCGTGGCGACGGGCATCCCACTGAGAATGGGGATGTGTATGTGAATGCCCATCTCATCGAAAACTCCGCCCAACATGGCATAGGGGCTGTGATTCACGACGCCGCAATCCCATCGCTCATTGATGCTGCATGGCGAATCGCCGTATTCGCGATAATGCTCGCGCAGGGCGAGTGAAGAGGCAATCATGCCGAGTACCGCCAGAATGACAAGGGTGTATTTCATGCATTCCTCTGCCGCAAGTGATGAATCCTGGGGCTACGCCTTGGTGGCGTGAGCACTGGTGGCGTCTTTAATTAAATCAGAAACCTGCCAGTCGCCGCCGTGATACCAATGGATAATTTTGCCATCGGGACCGATCACCACGGTACTCAGATTATGGGTAATCATCCCGCCCTCTGGCTTCACGGTGAGTGCGAAGAAATCGGCGATCTTCGGCAAATCGTCCGCCTTGGGAGCTGCGAACTCCCAATGCTGAAATAGCCTGGCATCGTGGGTGTGGGCGACCGAGAATCCGTATTGTCGCAGCACCATCGGCGTATCATGCTCCGGGTCAAAGCTGACACTGAGCAAGCGTGTGCCGCCGAGAGATGGGTTCGATGTGACCTGCTTGTAAATCTCGCCGAAGTTGTTGCCCATCCGCGGGCAGAAGTCCGGGAACGGACAGCGCGTATAGATAAACGTCACCATCAGCACCTGGCCGCGGAACTGCTGCAGAGAAATATGCTTTCCGTCCTGGTCGGTGAACTTGAAGTCCGGCACTTCTTCCCCCGGCGACGGCATATGAAAGGCTTTTGGACCACTGGCGGGAGGCCGGGCAGCGTGGCCCATGACCTTCACGTTCTCCAGCCAGTAGTCGGAGTCGGCATTCTCGTCGCGCGGATCATGATCGACGACTACGACTTCGGCGGAGATCGAGTCGCCGGGAGCAAGCTGATTCAGCACCGAAGGCGGCTTGATCTTGTAGGTCATCACCATCGGTTCCATGAACCCCTGTATCAAATCGCCGTCAATGTTGGCGGACTGGGCCCGTGCGTCGACTGAAATAACCCGGCCCGTGAACGGATAACGTTTCGTGGCCTGCGGTTTGGCGCGGTGACAAGCCGAGACGAACATGACCGAACAAAGAAGAACGAGAATCAAGCGATCGATAGAATTTTTCACCCTGTACTCACTTTAACTCTTACTGCGGGTAAATGTAGGGGCGGCCGCATTCGTCCGCCCCGCCAACCCTGACCCTGAGTAAAGCGAAGGGGAAGGGACGGCGTAGCCGCGACGTAGTTTTCCCTTTTCGTTTTCACCGCGACAGGCCCCCTAGTAGTGAAATCGATAGCGCAATTCCACGAACACCTCCCGCGGATTGTTCCAGTGAAATCCTCCGAAGGTGACACTGTTGTCGAGTAAGACGCGCCGATTGGCCACATTCAAGGCGGTGACTGACGCCGAAAAACGCTCGCCGAACTGCTTACCCAACGTTAGATCGAATGTTGTGTGCTGGGGAAGGTAAGCTCCAGGGTAAGGCTGGCCCGGAAATGCATTCGCGAACCCGGAACCGTAGTACACATTCGTGGAAGCGTACGCACGCCAGGGCAATGAGACCTCTGCACCGAAATTCAAAGTGTTGCGCTGGTCGTGATCGAGAACGCAATAACTGCCCGGAGGTGCCGGCTCGCAAATGTTCGTCGTGAAATCCGTGAGCCCGCCGTTGATACCGCCGCCAGCCTCGGCAATCTGGTTCGAATAGGCCAGATGAATCTGGGCGCGATGAGCAAGCCGTGGGGAACGCAGTGTGAGTTCCCATCCGCGAATGCGAGCCTTATCGATGGTAAGCGGAAAGAACAGGTTCGACTCGCCGATCACATCGTGGTCGAAGAAATTATGGGCATTGGTCTGGAACGTGTCGGCGTCAAGGGTCCACCCGCGAAATGGGATCATTACTCCAAGCTGGTGCTCCTCATCGCGCTCTCCGGGCAGCGTTGTAAAGCCACAATCACTGGCATTGCAGAGATTGATCAACGCCCCACTCGCGGTGACCAGCGGTGGCGCCTGGTAATAGTGGCCGTAGAACGCGCGAAACGTCCACTTCAAACGCGGCACAGTCAATGACGCTCCGAATCGGGGGCTGATGGCATTCTCGGAAAATCCGTGGCTGCCGGAGAAGTGCGTCGGCCGTAGACCGGCCGTGAGCGTTAGGCCCGTAAAGGGCTTGAAGCTGTCCTCTACAAAGAAAGCCGCAAGCGAGCCAGTCGGACTCTCGCTCTCGCTGAACGGCGGATCACCACTCCCATCGTTGAAAATCGCTCCGAAAGTTTCCTGATTCGACTGATAGAAGCTGTACACGCCCGTCTGAAAATTGTTCTTCGCGAAACTCGCATTGAAGCTGGCCTGTCCCCCGCCATAGTGAGAGCTTCGATCCTGGTTCGCTGCGACCGGCACATCTGCGGACGAGCTCATGTAGTTTGCCGCGTTGTAGTGGTAGAAGGGCGAGACCGTCAGCAGAAGCTTCGAATTGAACGTGTGCACCCACGACACTCCGAGGATCGCGTCAGACTCCCGGTCGCTGTCCCGCAGCCCAATGCTGGGATACTGCGGCGTGAAGTCGTTCTCCGGGGTCGCACCATTCTCGATGTCACTGGGATATGGATCATAGGGAACCTCGTAGAAGTCTTTGCGCAAAGACGTCACGACGCGCAGCTGGTTTGAGGAATTGAGATTGAAAATCAAAGATCCGAATCCGCCATATCCGTGCTCGGAATCGTGAACGACTTGCGGCACTGGAGGCTCGATCCCGAGATCGCTCCGATTCCCGTTGACGCTCGCGTAGTATGCGAAGCGCTCGGTGTGACTTCCGAAGCTCAGCTGATCATTGGTCTGAAGGAAGCTTCCTGCGCTCAGGACCAACTCTGCTTCGCGATTGCGCTCGAATCCCGTGCGTGGCACGACATTAAAAACTCCATACGTGCGGTCGCCCATTTCGGCGCCATAACTGCCGCGGCTGATCTCCAGATAATCAATGTCTTTGGGATCGAACTGCGGCCCGACGTTGGACGCAATATTCGTGTTTGGGACCGGCACGCCATCAACGAGCCAGCTCGTCTGGTGTCCGCCGCGAATGTGTAGCTGGTCGTGGGTGATGTACGCCCCGGGGACGAAGTTGGTAATCATGGCCAGGCTATTCGTGCGCGCAGCACCCGGTGTGCGCGCGACATCGAGCCGGCTCACAACCGTAGTCGGCGTGGCCGTTTCGGTAGCAAGATCTTCCGTGGTACCCGAAACATTGACCGTCTCTTTTGCGCCGGCGACGTTGAGTGCGAAATGCAGCACGGGATTCGAGCCGGAGACCACCGACACCTTCTGCTGCGCCTGCTCAAATCCAACTCCGGCGACGGTGACGGTATACTCCCCGAGCGCCACAGCGCTAAAGCTGAAGTTTCCATCGGCATCGGAATTGGCGGTAGCCGCCCAATCAGAATTCCTGGCCTTGATCATCACCATCGCATCTTGCACCGGGCGATGTTGAGGGTCATGAATCACGCCGCGCACCGAACTCACAACCGACGCCGATGCACAAAGCGTAAGAAGCAAAGATGTTATGAACAGCCGGATGCTATGAGACTGCATGCGATCGTCCTAAGATATTCATCGGTGGAGCGGATGCTCTGCGTTTCCGTAGTGCCACCACGTAGAGTCCGCCCATTTTGCAAACGAAACGGTCGTCGACCCGGGCCCATGTAACACGTATTCAGCAGAATCTTCGCGGAAGAAATCAGAAATCAGGCGAGAACAGACAAAGGAGGAGCGCGAGAGCGCAGAAGGGAATACCTTAGGGATGATGGCTCGTCGCCTGGATTACAGGTCTCGGAAGCGATCGATCCTTGTGCACCGACCGCATTCAGCAACGGCAGCGGATGCGCCCAGTGAGAACTGGTTACGGCCCGGCAGCAATTGTGATTGCAGCATCCCGCGTCCCGCAGCACGGGCCGGTCGGAATGCGCTGCCGACTCATGACACGGGTGAGGTCCTTTCCGCAGGCAGCAGGTGTGCGGCGGCGTAGCTTTCGCCTGCATCGCGATCGGGACAACGGTCCCGAGCAACGCCATCAATAGCAGAAATCTGGCAGTAATCCGCTGCATGTTGTCCGTTGAGACAAAACCCCAAGGTTGGCTTGAGCATAGAGCAGAACCGGGACTAAGGCAAGCCGCGGGCGCAAAGACACACAAGTTTTACAAATGTTGCAGAATGACCACGGCTGGAGCGCTGAGACGTAAGGGCCACCATCCGTGAAGGTGATCAGTAATTTTCGAGCAGGGAAAGTTGCGGAAACATTCGGCGTCTTCCTTGCCTTATCAAACGGTCTTCGAAGCGATAGCTTCCCCGGGAAAGGATGACCGTCAATTCAGGCTTTGCCGTTCATCTTCGCCCACCACCAGCGGACCCCGACGAACAGAAAGCGCCAGTCGTGGAAGAATTCCGGCGGTTTGCCTTCGAAGGCGTGACCGATAAATTGCAGCAACCATCCCACCACGAACAGCGCGAAAGCTGGCCACCAGAGCCGATGAAAGACGAATCCCAAGGCGAACATTGCCAGGGAGATCAGGATGGTTGGGATGCCGTAGGTATGACAGGCGCGGTTTACAGGATGTTGGTGGCTGCGCTCGTACTTCGCAATCCACTGTTCGCTGGTTTGCCCGCCGAACATGCCGCGCACGATGATACCAGAAGTGGCGACTGGTTTATTTGGTACATTCGCGTTCGGAAACAGTTGGTCAGACACAAGAGTGGGCTCCTTCCGATCCCCGACGGAATTAGGTACTGCCGTACTTTCCGTTCTTGGTGCTGTCTTCCATGTCTTGTTTCTTCCGGAAAGGCATACAGAAGAAAGGACCATATTTTGTTGCTTTTGCCGGACAGGGGGTTGTGCGACCCTCGGGGTTCAAGGGTCGTAGGCGTCAGTCACGCGATCAGCGCTACTTCGAAGGCTGACCATTCGGAACTACTGCCTTCGCTGGATCGCTCGCGGCCTTCGTGGGAGCTGCTTTCGTTCGCGCGATTCGTTCCAACAATTGCCTCGCTCTCGGGTTCTTCATTGGGTCGGCCGATCTTTTTCTTTTAGCATCGCTGCGGTGTTACGTAGCTCCCATGCAATTACCACGGGTTAACACCGCTGCTGGCACCCGCCGCGCGGTTGTGACGTCCGCTTCCCGCGTGGTAGCATCCTAGGTTTTGGCAGGTGATCTCGGGCTGGCCTGTTCCTGTCCTTATCCTTCCATAGGCGGTTCACTTCCCGCGCCTGCCTGGAGGAGCCCAATTTGAAAATCTATTCCGGAACAAACATCCGTAATGTAGCTTTGGTCGGCCATGGACACGCGGGCAAGACGTCCCTGGTGTCGGCCATGCTGTTCACCTCAGGAGCCACTCAGCGTCTAGGCCGCGTAGACGATGGCTCTGCCACCACCGACTACGACGACGAGGAAGTTGCTCGCCAGATGTCCATCTCGACCGGTGCGGCGGTTGTCGAGTGGGGTGGAACGAAGATCAATTTCCTCGACACGCCCGGGTTCAACATGTTCGTCCACGAAGCCAAGATGGTATTGCCCGTGGTCGATGCCGCCATCGTTGTGGTAGATGGTGTTGCCGGCGTGGAAGTCGTGACCCAGCGCGTCTGGAATTATTGCGAAGAGTACAAGACACCGCGGTTGATTGTGGTCAACCGCATGGACCGCGAGCGGGCCGATGCTACGCGGGTGCTTGAATCCATCGAAAAGGCGTTCGGACGGAATGTGATTCCCATCGAATTGCCGGTCGGCGCCGAGAAGAGTCTCTCCGGCGTCATCGATCTCGTCCGCATGAAGGCTTACACCTACGAGATGGGTGGCAACGGTAAAGGCAAGGAGACCGAGATCCCCGCCAATCTGAAAGAGGAGGCATTGAAAGCCCACGAACGGCTGGTGGAGCTAGTCGCTGAGGGCGACGACAAGTTGATGGAGAAGTTCTTCGATGCGGGCACGCTCGGCGAAGAAGTCCTGGTTCCCGCCCTGCACAACGCCATCCGCGAAGACAAAATCTTCCCCGTCATCTTCAGTTCTGGTTTGGGTAACATCGGCGCTGACCGAGTCATGGATTTCGTCGTCGACTACACGCCTGCCCCTTCGGAGCATGAGTGGGTACAGGGCGAGATCGCCGCGGGTGGCAATGGCGATGCTCCCCGGCGCCACGAGACCGACGAGGAACCGGTATCGCTCTATGTTTTCAAGACCGTATCGGACCCCTTCGCCGGACGAATCTCCTACTTCAAAGTTTTCTCGGGCGTGGTGAAGAACGACGCGACCCTGCAAAACTTCAGTCGGGCAGCGCAGGAGAAGCTGTCACACATCTCTGCCATGCAGGGAAAAACGGCCGTTCCGGTGAATGAGCTGCACGCCGGCGATATCGGCGCGGTCGCTAAATTGAAGGACACTCTCACGGGTGACACGCTGGGCGACAAGTCAGCCCCGATCCAATACCCACGCGTCAAGTTGCCGGAACCGGCGATCACGTTCGCAATCGAGCCAAAAACCCGAGGCGACGAAGACAAATTGGGGCCCGGCCTCCACAAACTCATGGAAGAAGATGCCATGTTGCGATTCTTCCGCGACCCGCAGACGAAAGAGTTCCTGATCGCCGGCACGGGGCAGCAGCATATCGAAGTCACGGTCTCGAAGCTGAAGAAGCGCTACAACACCCAGGTGAATCTGAAAGCACCCAAGGTTCCCTACCGCGAAACCATTCGCAGCAAGGCCGACGTGCAGGGACGCCACAAAAAGCAGACGGGGGGACACGGTCAGTTTGGCGACTGCAAGATCAAGATGGAGCCGCTGCCACGTGGCGGCGACTTCGAATTCGTCAACGACATCTTCGGCGGCGCCATTCCGAAGAACTTCATCCCTGCGGTCGAAAAGGGAATCAAAGATGCCGCATCTCGGGGTTATCTCGCGGGGTTTCCGGTCGTCGACTTTAAAGTCGTGCTCTACGACGGCTCCTACCACGACGTCGACTCGAATGACTTGTCATTCCAGCTTGCCGGCCGAATCGCCTTCCGCAAGGCGATGGAAGTTGCCAAGCCCACCCTGCTGGAACCCATCATGAACGTCGAAATCACAGTCCCCGACGACTTCGCCGGATCGATCATGGGCGACCTCAACAGCCGCCGCGGTCGCATCCAGGGCATGGACAACAAGGCCGGCAACACGGTCGTGAAGGCAGAGGTGCCAATGTCCGAGATGCTCACCTACGGCGCCGATCTCACCTCGATGACGCAGGGCCGCGGCAGCTTCAACATGGAAATGCACCATTACGATGTCGTTCCGGGACAATTGCAAGAGAAGATCATTGAAAAAGCGAAAGCGGAACGCGGCGAGGTTAAAGAAGAGGAAGAGTGACCCTCGGCCGGCAGACGGTCACGGCAAAACGAGAATATCGGTTGCAGCGAAATCGGTTCCTTTCGCAAGCAACGGCTCACCGCTCCATTTGGCTAACGCATACGCAAAGCAGTCACCGAAATTGAGCGCGGCTGGGTGCCGGCCTTTGCCGAATCGACGCCACGCAGAGCGCGCTAGTTCGGACTGCTCTGCGTCAAAAGGGATGATCTGAAAGTTACCGCGCAGGAGAAAAAGATCAAGCTCGCGTCCGGCGGCATCTCCCAATCGGCTTTCAACGACGAGTGTGGTTTCCAGGACAGTGGCAGCCGAAAGCATCCGGGTTGTAGCCCCAATGATTGCATCCAGAAACCTCTGTCGCTCAGGTTCGCCGAAGAAGATGGCTGCCAGCGCCGAACTGTCAATCACCATAATCTGCTAGTGCGGTAGTCCGCGGTCGTCGTAGCCGAGAATGTCATCGGGGGTACGGGAATCCAGAACGGGCATTTGATCCACCCGCCGAAGAACATCCTCCAGTTGGGTGAGAATGGTCTTTTGGCGTCGCTCTGTCTTGAGACGATCCAGCCTTTCTTCCAGGGCCTTTTGAATTGCTCCGGTTAGAGACTCTCCGGTCTTCGCCGCGACTTCCCGCGCCAGTTGTTCTACCTGAACGCTTTTTATACTCATGGCCATACTGGAATTATACTCTAATATATAAAGATATATATCTATATAGTAAGATCGCCTTGTCTTTGTATTACAAAGAGATGCAAGCCGCGTTTCTCGTGGTCCTAATCGCACGATGAAGCCTTTCCCGCGGTGGAAGTGGACGCTATTCGTCCTCCTGGTATCTCTGGCGGTCCGGATCTGGTGGTGGCCAACCCGACCCCCCGGGGTTGAACTTCTCCCCTAATCGACCGTCCCGCCCGTATGGAATGCTTCTCAGCCGTGGCTCATCATTTCTCCAATTTCAGGATCCAAGCCCGTCAAATTCAACATTGCAATTGCGATGGTCAAGCCGACAGTCCGTGACGTTTCTCCGGTGAACGAATTCGTGGCCAATCTTCGCAACGGGAATTTCAAACTGCTGCAGACCGATCTCTTCTCCCAGCGGGCACACCATTGACTTCAAGTACGATTCTGCCGGCCCAATCGTGGAAGCGAAGGACGACGCTGGTGACGTGTGCGCTATTCCTACGACCGCAGCGGGCATCTGGACGGGGTGACTGACGGCTCGAAGGTTTTGTATCGATTCGAATATCAGCGCTTGATGGACGGTCCGAGCAACGATTCCTACCTCCTCACCGCTGTGCTTGATGGGGATTGGAAGGTGCTTCTGAAGAACAATTTCTTCAACGCGAGAGTGTCCGAGCAGACTCTCGCCGAGGGACGTACCTACAAGTTTAAATACCAGTCCATGGAGACAGAGTTGATCGAGACAACGGTCACGTTGCCTGAAAAAGAAAAGGAGATCTTCTCCTTCCACAACGGGAATCCTGACCGGCCAAAGATAAATTCTGAATTTTGCATCGCGTGGACGATTCCTTCATCCTTAAAATAGCTCCGCTCTCCGCCTGGTTGACGGCCTCGCTCCGAGGGGAACATTGATGATTATCGGGTTCGGTATGGAATCCCTGACGCTGCCCCCTTCAACTCATTGCGGGAAGTAAGGTGATTCGCGGATGGGCTTCGGGCACTGCAATGGACTCGCAAGGCACGCTTGAGTTCAGCGCACTAAGCGGCGTCGGTCCGATGATCGAGCGCTATCCCTGGAGAAGGCAGCCGAGGCTTACAACCAGATGATCAACGGTCGCGCGCGATTCCGCGTAGTTCTAACGATGGGAAGCTGACCGACCTGCACCGGATGCAGTATTCCCGGCGGGTGTTTGTGAACCATCCCACTCCGAGGTGCTGGTGGTTTCGACCAGAACCCCAAGCCGCATAGCGGCGGGAGAATGCGGCCCAGGGCGCAAGCCGTGGGTCCCGGAGTGAAAGATCAAGCCCCGACGGGGCGAAAGAGAATTTCGTACGCCGGTCCGGTCTTGACAGGAATTCTTACAGTTTTATAATTATTATCATTCGATAAAAACTTGTGCGCCTTACCCACGAGCAGTTCCGCGAGCTTGCCTGGAAATACGGTTTGGCAGCCACTCATCAGCGGCAGATTGTGTATGAAGCCGCGGTTGCGTCTCACGGGCACCGCTCTCCGGAACAGATCTATTCCGCCGTTCGAAAACGCATTCCTTCGGTTTCTTTGGCTACGGTCTATAACAACTTGCGTCTCTTCGTCGAGCATGGCCTACTGCGCGAAGTGACGCCGCACTCGTCCACCCTGCGCGTGGACGGCAATCTCAGTCCTCATCATCATCTCGTGTGCTCGCGCTGTAAAACGGTGCAGGACATTGAAGGCGATTTCATCGATTTCAAACGCTTATCTCCCCAGGTTCCGGATGGCTTTGACCTCACTCAACCGGTCGTCGAGGTGTTTGGTCTCTGCCACCGCTGCCGATCGAAAACAACCTCGAATTCAGCAAAAGGAAAATAAATTTATGAATCCAATCTCCGACGCAGCGGGAACTGCTATCCCCGATACTCAGCAACCGAACAACGCCACCGAATCTAAGTGCCCGGTCGCGCACGGTGCGGGCAAAGCTCACACCAATGCCGACTGGTGGCCGAATCAACTGGACCTCAGAGTCCTGCATCAGCACTCCCCGTTGTCCGATCCGATGGGCCAGGAGTTTGATTACGCCCAGGAATTCAAGAGCCTCGACCTGAACGCCGTGGTCAAGGATCTTCACGCCCTCATGACGAACTCGCAGGATTGGTGGCCGGCAGATTTCGGCCACTACGGCGGCTTGTTCATCCGCATGGCGTGGCACAGCGCCGGCACGTACCGCATCGGCGACGGCCGCGGAGGCGCCGGAGCTGGCCAGCAGCGCTTCGCACCCCTCAATAGCTGGCCCGACAACGTAAACCTCGACAAGGCGCGCCGACTGCTCTGGCCAATCAAGCAGAAATATGGCCGGAAAATCTCCTGGGCCGACCTAATGATTCTCGCCGGCAACGTCGCCCTTGAGTCGATGGGTTTCAAGACCTTCGGTTTCGGCGGCGGCCGCCCCGATACTTGGGAGCCCGAACAGGACATCTACTGGGGCCCGGAAGGCAAATGGCTGGCGGACGAGCGCTACAGCGGCGATCGTGATCTGCAAAGTCCTCTCGGGGCGGTGCAGATGGGCCTGATCTACGTGAATCCCGAAGGCCCGAACGGCAACCCGGATCCTAAAGCCGCGGCTCGGGATATTCGCGAAACCTTCCGCCGTATGGCGATGAACGACGAAGAAACAGTCGCGCTGATTGCCGGCGGCCACACCTTCGGCAAAACCCATGGCGCTGGTCCTGTGGACCATGTGGGCGCAGAACCGGAAGCCGCCACGATCGAGGAGCAAGGCCTCGGCTGGAAGAGCAAATTCAAGAGCGGCAAAGCTGGTGACGCGATCGGCAGCGGTCTCGAAGTCATTTGGTCCAGCACGCCGACGAAGTGGAGCAACAATTTCTTCGCCCACCTGTTCAGCTACGAATGGGAGCTGACCAAGAGCCCGGCCGGTGCCCATCAGTGGAAGCCGAAGAATGACGGTGGCGCGGGTACGGTCCCCGATCCCTTCGATCCCTCAAAGCCTCGCACCCCAACCATGCTGACCACGGATCTCTCGTTGCGCTTCGATCCTGCGTACGAAAAGATTTCCCGCCGCTTCTACGAGCATCCGGATCAGTTCGCCGACGCGTTCGCCCGCGCCTGGTTCAAGCTGACGCACCGCGACATGGGCCCCATCGTCCGTTATCTCGGACCTCTGGTTCCCAAAGAGCATCTGCCGTGGCAAGACCCAATCCCGGCTGTGGATCACAAGCTCATCGATGAGAAGGACGCTGCCGCTCTGAAAGCGAAAATCCTCGCGTCAGGCCTGACCGTGTCCCAGCTAGTCTCAGCGGCATGGGCCTCGGCATCGACGTTCCGCGGCTCCGATAAGCGGGGCGGAGCAAACGGTGCCCGCATTCGCCTGGCTCCGCAAAAAGATTGGGCCGTCAACCAGCCGGCTCAGCTCGCAACCGTTCTCCAGAAGCTGGAAGCGATCCGGAAGGAATTCAACAGCGCACAGGCAAACGGCAGCAAGGGGAAGAAAGTCTCACTGGCAGACCTGATCGTTCTCGGCGGCGACGCAGCCATCGAGAAAGCCGCTAAGGCTGGCGGACACGATGTGAAAATCCCGTTCATGCCGGGCCGCATGGATGCCTCGCAAGCACAAACCGAGGTGGAATCCTTCGAGCCGCTAGAACCAAGAGCCGACGGATTCCGCAACTATGTCAACGGCAAGCAGCGCCTGTCACCCGAAGAAATGTTGGTGGACAAGGCACAGTTGCTGAAACTAACCGCGCCCGAGATGACAGTTCTAGTCGGAGGCCTGCGCGTCCTAGGTGCAAACCACGGCAACACGAAGTACGGTGTCTTCACCAAAAAGCCGGAGACGCTGACCAACGACTTCTTCGTCAACCTGCTGGATATGAGCACGCAGTGGCAGCCCTCGGGCTCCGGTAACGGCTCCGGAGACGTTTACGTCGGAACCGACCGCAAAACGGGCGAGCCTAAGTGGAGTGCAAGTCGCGTCGATCTGATCTTCGGCTCACATTCGCAGCTTCGCGCTGTCGCCGAGGTCTATGCCTGTGCCGACTCGGAGCAGAAGTTTGTGAAAGACTTCGTGGCGGCGTGGAACAAAGTGATGAACGCAGACCGCTTTGACCTGGCCTGAGCCCGGCGGACAACCACCGCGTCAGGAACTCCGCAAAGGGACTGGAGACCATACTCCAGTCCCTCTTTTTTTATCGGGTTCGCAGTCGGAGCTGACCGAGCCCCGCAAACTCAAGGATCTTTCACCCGTCGGCTGACAAACACCTCGCCTCGCCAAATGGCATCCACGGCGAGGGGTAGTTCGGTCGCATCTGACTTCAACAAGTACCCGGCCGCTCCCAGTCGGAGGGCTCCTTGCACGACATCTCGGGAGCAATCCTGACTGAGAAACAGGATCTTCGACTGTGGACAAAGTTTGAGAATTCGTCGACCCGCTTCCATTCCATTCAATTTCGGCAGCGACAAATCCAGCAGAATCAAATCCGGTTGGAGTTCTTTGGCCAGCTCGATCGCTTGCAACCCATCTGAGGCTTCACCGACCACGACACATTCAGTCTTTGCCTGCAGCATCGATCGCAGCAGCTTTCTGAGATCCTCGTGATCATCGACGACGACTGTTCGAAGCGGGGGCATTTCCTCTGAAGGCTAATATCCTCCACACAGCTTCTGAAAGCAATCGGGAAACGGGAGCAGGAATTTGTACGAGCTGGATCAATTCCGCAAGACGCGGCGGCTGACAAACTGCTCGCCCCTGAGCACAGTTTCCACTGCAAACGGAAGATCCGTGGCATCGGACTTAAGAATGTACCCGTTCGCGCCCGTCCGCAAGGCTCCTTGCGCGATGTCCAGGGAGCAATTCTGAGTGAAGAACAGGATCTTGGAATTGGGCGAAAGCTTCCGAATGCGCCGGGCGGCCTCGATGCCATTGAGCGAAGGGAGCCCAATGTCCAGCAAAATCAGGTCAGGTTGCAGTTCTTGGGCCCGCAGGACAGCTTGTAGTCCGTCGGAGGCTTGGCCGACCACCTCGCATGCAGTCCCCTGTTCCAGCGCTGAACAAAGGTAATGCCGGCAGTCCTCAACATCGTCAACGACGAGTGTTCTGAAGTGACGCATCCAGCTGCGGAAGTGTCCTGCAAGTCTCCACGGCAAACAATACGTCGTTTTGAGGGTTTTCGACATCATTTTTCTTGTGCTCCCCCCTGTATTTATCAGAAGAGGGGGAAAACTTTGCATTCTTTCCGTATTCGCCGACATCACCGAGCGAAAGCAGGCCGAAGAGGCTATGAGTGGCTTCAGCCGCAGATTGATCGAAGCCCAGGAAGCAGAGCGTACCCGTATCGGCAGAGAATTGCACGACGATAGCCCGATCTGATAGTTGGATTGATGGATAGCGCGACTGTGCGACCCAGGATAATACTTGTCACGGCTATGCATGCCAAACAGGTGTCATGGAGATGTTGTTAGCCATCAAGGGAATTGCCAGCAACCGACCGGGAGGGGAGAGGGGTACGTCCGACTCCCACCGGTTTCCCAAAATGAAACTCGCTTCATCGCGACGGTTTCGTTCGCGTGGAGATCTGCTCCATTCTACGTAGAACGTCGCACATGTCCTCCGCCGTGGTTCTCGGATTCATCACCACAATCCGCAACCCGCGTCGCCCATCGAGCACCGTGGAACTGATGTAAGCATACCCACTCTCGTTGATCTCTTCTTTGATCGCCCAATGTCGCCGATCCGAATCGCGGCCACGCTGCCGCAGCCTAAAGCAGAAGATGTTGGAATGTGGCTCATGCACAGGCTCCAGAATCTCCGAGTCCAGGCAATACTGGAATGCCGCCCGCGCGACATTGCACACATGCGTCGTGAGCTGATCCCACAATGCAGCGCCGTAAACGCGCCACACCAGCCAGAACTTCAGCGCATCGAATCGCTGCGAACACGCAATCGTGAGCTGCCCCAGATCCGGAAAGCGCCGCTTCGATCCAAATAGATAAGGCGCTCCTTCTACGAGCGGCTCTGCCAAACGCGCCCCGTTGCGCACGAGGACGCCTCCCGCGGCCAGCGGCATGAACATCATCTTGTGCGGATCAAAGATCAGCGAGTCAGCCCTCTCCATTCCCAGGAGTCTCCGCCGGAATCGCCGGCTGAAGGCGAGTCCTGCTCCATGAGCCGCGTCGACGTGAAACCACGCGCGATGCTTGCGAGCGATTTCCGACAGCGAAACCAGGTCATCGAAACTGCCAGTCGGAGTCGATCCCGCCGATCCAACGAGGACGAACTTGCGGAACCCAGCCCTCCGTGCCAGAGTGAAGGCCCGATCACATTGCTGCAGCTCAGTACAGAACTCCGCGCTGAGTGGAACCTTGAACACTGCGTCTCGCCCCAGTCCAAGAATCGCCGCCGCTCGTGCGATCGAGTAGTGCGCCTGAGCACCGACAATGATCGCAATGCGTGCTCGCCCGTTTTCCGAGGCACGGGGTTCCAGCGAATCGCGCGCGACGAGCAGGGCAGTAAGGTTCGCGAATGCACCGCCCGGAACCAGAGACCCTTCCGCCGATTTCGGATATGGTGGGTAGGGACGGGTCTTGAGGTGTATCTCTTGTGCCCGTCCCCCCTCGCGGAACCCGTCGAGCAGATTTCCCGCAACGGGCTCCCCAGGTTGCACTCGCAGGAGTAGCGTTCAGACCGTCGGATGGAGGGTCGAGACCGCGTATGGTAGTGCGAACCAGGGCTGGCTCTTCAGATAGCACCAGTACCGGCGATGCCGCTGACTTCGCCGTCGCAGTCGGCGGGCCCATTGTCGTTCTACTTCGCGCCGGGTCCGGTCGAGCTTCGGTTTACAGTGGTGCAGCCCGAAATACTGGTAGAAACCGCGCAGCATCCTCGTGAGTTGCTTTTGTTGATCGCGCCGTTTCCAATGCATATGCTCCTTGAGCCATTCTTTGGTCTTGGCCAAGAACTTGCGCCGGCTCTTTTCGCATGGAACCCGTATCAGGGCGAACTTTCCACCTTGATCCGTTCCACATACGTGCTTGAAACCCAGGAAGTCAAACGTGTCCGGTTTATCCCCGGTCTTCGCAAGGTCCCTTCGAACAAATCGTCCGAAACGCATCACCCGCGTCTTTTCTTCTGCCAGTTCCAGTCCGAACTTCCCGAATCGCTCCGCCAGGTCCTTTTGGAACCGCGCCGCATCGCGTCCGTATTGGAAGTTTCCCACGAAGTCGTCAGCAAACCTGGTTAGATACGCCTCTCCCTGACAGGTCGGCTTGATCTTCTTCTCGAACCAGAGATCAAGAAGGTTGGTAGAGACGAGTCTTGACGACTGTAGCCTGTGCGGAGCCTTGCGGTCGCAAGCGCTTTCGCGCCGACGCCTCACCGAGTAAGCATGGCCTCTTGTTCTCGTCTCCCCAAGCAGAACCC